>Ga0172379_10002577_pt1 | contig 31460 bp, 31 predicted proteins | sample GrowelOW334metaG_FD_119756 | JGI IMG/M metagenome (GOLD analysis project Ga0172379, IMG submission 119756) | Groundwater microbial communities from an aquifer near a municipal landfill in Southern Ontario, Canada - Groundwater well OW334 metaG | ecosystem: Environmental > Aquatic > Deep...
CCCAACCGACCGCGATGGCGCCGACACGCGCCGCAGCGAGGACGATCCGTCCGTCCCCAGACCCGAAGTCCACGACCCGCTCGCCGGGTTTGAGACCGGCCAGCTCGATCATGCCGTTGACGCGCGAGTCGTCGGATGGCACGTAAGGCGCCCGACTGAAAATCGAGATGAACTGCGTGACGAGCATCACCGCGCCGAAAGTCAAGAGCCCGAGAGCGATGGTGAGAAGGAAGTAGGACATCCTAGTTGTCGTACGTAACCGAACCGCCTCCGGCCTTGATTAATTGTAGCATTCGACTCAATTCGCTGTGCGCTGGAGTTATCGTTAGCTTTCGTTGAAGTGGCGTGAGCATCTCTTGCATGCTCATCAATTTGATATCACAACCATCCAAGTTGTTACGGAACAGTCTACACTCTTCCCAAGCCACCCTATTCCCACGAAATTGTGTCACTATCAAATAAAACGTAAATATGTCCGAGCCAGTCAGTTCCCTCACTTTATTCTTTAACGCTTTAGCCCAAATTTTATCTGCAATTTCACGATATGTTTTCCAAATCTCCTTACCGGACAACATCCTATTCGGCGTTTCCTGCAAAATTTTGAGATGCCGTGAGATATTCAACCCACCCTGCCAACTCTTACAACTTACCACAACGACTCTTTTAGAATCGTTCACCTTTTTCGTTGGATGGAGAGCGAGAATGTCGATGTCAGAATTCACCGCATACTGATTTCCAGAAAGATGCGGCCTGTATTTGATGTTGTGTTGCGTGAAGTAGCCCTCACTCCTGAAATAATCCTCGGCCACCTGCTCCAAGATGTCGTTTGTCATCGACGCATTTGAATCAGACGTGTTTCATCTTCGCGAACGCTGTTCTTTAGAAGTAATGTTGTTATTGTCATCCTCGCGGATGCGGGGATCCAGAAGCCGGAATGCCGGTACGTCCGACGACTGATATCGTAGATTCCCTATCTCTGACTTCTGATTTCTATAGGATTGTAGGGAATGACAAAACGAAGTGCCGTCGTCGAAATCCTATCGCTATTCCCTATCGCTATTCCCTCGTCTAAGCGCCGCCCTCACGAACTCGCGGAACAGCGGGTGCGGGCGCAGCGGGCGGCTCAAGAACTCCGGGTGGAATTGCGTGCCGACGAAGAACGGATGGTCCGGGACCTCCACTATCTCGACCAGCTTGCCGTTCGGCGACTGGCCGGCGATTCGCAGACCTTTCTCCTCCAGTTTCTGACGGTATTCGTTGTTGACCTCGTAGCGATGGCGGTGTCGCTCGGAAATCGTCTTCTTGCCGTAGGCTTTGTACGAGACGGAGCCGCGAGTCAACACGCACGGATAGGAACCGAGCCGCATCGTGCCGCCGTATTTCTTGATGGCCATGGCCTGTTCCTGGTCGGGCATGATGTGGATCACGGGATGGATCACGCCAGGCGCGATCTCGGCGGTGTTCGCCTCCGCGAGTCCGCAGACCGAACGCGCGTATTCGACGACCGCGAGTTGCATGCCGTAGCACAAACCGAGATACGGGATCTTCTTCTCGCGAGCGTAACGGATCACCGCGATCTTGCCTTCGACCCCGCGCGAACCGAATCCGCCCGGAATCACGACGCCGTCATATGAAGACAGGTTCTTGAGGAGCGACGGATCGCGCTCGAATTCCTCGCTGTTCAACCACTCGAGCTTGGCTTGCGCGCCGTGGAACCAAGCCGCGTGCTTCAACGCCTCGATGACCGAGATGTAGACATCGGACAGGATGAAATCGCCGGTCGTGAAATACTTGCCGATGACCGCGATCTTCACTTCCTTCTTCGCCGTCTTGATCGTCTTCACGAGTTTCATCCAGTCCGACAAGTCACGACCTTTGGCGCGCAGACCGAACTTTTTGAGGATGCGTCCGGCCAAGCCTTCGTGCTCGAAGATGAGCGGCACCTCGTACACCGTCTCGGCGTCAGGCGCGCTTATGATGTCGCGCTTGTCGACGGAGCAGAACATGGCGATCTTGCGCTTGCGCGGCTCGTCCAAGGGCTTCGAAGCGCGGGCGATGATGAAATCGGGCTGGATGCCGGCCGAGTTCAAGGTTTGCGCCGCATATTGCGTGGGTTTCGTCTTCATCTCCCCCAGATTCGACGGGATCGGCAAGTACGAGACGAGCGCGAACAACACGTCCTTCGGTTTCGCGAGATGCATCATGCGGCCGGCTTCGAGGAACAGGATGTTCTGGTATTCCCCCACCGTTCCGCCGACCTCGACGATCACGACGTCCGCCTTGGCGAGCTTGGCCGCGCGGCGCAAACGACGGATCACCTCTTCCGGCACATGCGGGACGACCTCGACCGTCTTGCCGCCGTATTCCAAGTTGCGCTCGCGCTCGATCACCGTCTGGTAGACGCGGCCGGTCGTCATGTAGTTCGCCGAGGTGATGTCGGTATCGAGAAAACGCTCGTAATTGCCGACGTCCTGATCCGTCTCGTCGCCGTCCGTGGTCACGAAGACCTCGCCGTGTTCGACGGGGTTCATCGTTCCGGCGTCCACGTTGATGTACGGATCGATCTTCACGGCGGTGACGCGGTAGCCCTTGGCCTGCAAGATGCGCCCGATCGACGCCGTCGCGATGCCTTTGCCGACTCCGCTCATCACTCCTCCGACCACGAAGATGTATTTCGCCATAGTCGAAAATCGAAATCGTTATGTTTCGGCAAGCCAGTCGCCGATTAGCCAGTCGCCAGTAGCGAGTTGTGCCAGTAGGACGATTCGATATCGACCTACTGGCGACTGGCTACTCACTACTGGCTCTCGACAAACGAACGCCGCCCTCGAAGGCGGCGAACTCACTCGGGAATTATTTGGACGTGAACCTTGGCCACGACTCCGGGCTTCACCTGAACCTTCGCTTCGGATGTTCCGGGCGCTTTGACCGGGGTCATCGCGACCATCTCGGGAACGACCTCGGCGCCGAGCTTTTGGAGCTCCGAGGCGACTTGGATCGGGCCGACAGCGGCGTAGAGCGTCCCGGATTCCGCGACCTTGGCCTTTATCTTCACCGTGATGCCGTTCAACCTGGTGCGAAGCTTCTTCGTCTCTTTTTCCTCGCGACGCGCCTTTTCGATGCGCATGTGCTCCGAATGCATCGCCGCCAAAACCGCCTTTTGGGTGGCCGCGATGGCGTGGCCGTTCGGTATCAAGAAATTCCTGGCATGACCGTCAGAAACCGGCTTCTTCTCGCCTTTTTTTCCGAGACCTTTCACGTCCTTTAGCAGGATGACATCCATAAACGACCGTCAAATCAAGAAGCCCTTCGACGCGGCTCAGGGAATTCGATAAATCTTGATTTCCTGAGTGTAGCGCCGGGCGGAATCGAAGGACTACCCTTACACGAAAAATCGCGTCCCTTCCGGAACCGATTCCATACTATCACAAGACCGCCTACATGGAGATGAAGGGTCAAGAGTGGACACGGTTCTCCCTGTACGACATTGGATGTCGACATCCAATGTCGTACAGCCATAAATAATCAGAAATCGGCGGGATCCCGCCCGAGGCGAGACATGATGTCGGTGTCGATTCGCCAAACGCATAAAAAACCGACCCCGTCTCGCATTCCCTCCCCAGGAATCGAAACGGGGTCGCACGGCCGATCGTCCAGGTTGGTCAACCCGCCATTACCTTCTTACGGAGGAGAATGTGTCCGTATTGGCGCCCCTCGCGACTTCTTAGATCAAATATCCAAGCCGCGAGTTCCGGTATGCGTAAATCGCCACGCACGTCTACTTGGATGATGAACCCATTCTCACTGGCACGCCAACAACAGATAGTTCCCCCGCCCCTACCCAGATTGTTCTCGGCCCATTTCATCAAATCAACGAGATAGGCCGGCTCGAGACCTTTTCCAGCGACAGCTTCGCTCGCAAGCCATTCGTCGATTTCGGTCGGAGTCCAAAACCCCGACTTCAACGGCGGCTGACCAAGCACGCACTCATCCGCGCTAAGTGTACCAAAGACCTCATCGCTGAAGGTACCGACCGCACGCTCTGGATTGAAGTGAACATGGTGGTCGATTACGGCTTGAACCAGTCTCCGATATCTGACGACAAGCCAACGGTTAGCAAGCTCTGCCATCGCTGTCTTGTTTTCAGCGAGGGCGTTCAGCTCTGCCGGTGTCCCTCCAGCCTTCTCCCAGGCGTACCCGAACTTTAGCAACAATCCCGCCGCACTGAATTCGGATTTCGTGGACATTCCACTATCCTCCTTCTCTGTCGACCGTCCGTTTTTCAAAGGACCTCGTCGACGACCGCCGCTACCGCTTGCCCACCACGGGCCAGTCCGCGAAGGACCACGGTTCACGACCGGCAAGATTGCCACGCCGAAAAGTCAAGGGTGATAGACCCCTGGACGTCACCGCATCCACCTACTGGCCTACTCGCTTACTCGTCCACTGGCTTCAATACACTGCACGTACGACATTGGATGTCGACATCCAATGTCGTACGGCCGTACTTCTTACTCCTTACTTCCTACTTCTCCACCAATCCGACCACCCTCTCCATCTCGCTCGCGTCCAACTTCTTGCCCACGACGTCGCCCAAACCTTCGAGTCTCGAGACGAGCGAGACGGCGAAATCCTTACCGTGGACGTCTTCGTTCCAGTCCAGAAGATGCGCTTCGACGCTCGGCAGACCGTTCCCGAGCGTCCAGCGGCCGACGATGGCGACACCACGCGCGACCTCGACGCCGACGAGCGCCCGGCAAGACCAGAACCCGCTCTCCGGCGGAACGGAACAGTCGTATTCGAGATTAGCGGTCGGAAAACCGATCGCCTTGCCTTCGCCACTGCCTTTCGCGACTTTGCCGAGAAGGGTCATATCAGAAGCGAGTAGCCAGTGGCCAGTAGCGAGTAGTGGAAAACGGACCGCACCTACTGGCGACTGGCTACTCGCTACTGGCTAACCATCCTAGCGATCTGTTCGATCCGATTGATCGCCTTCCGCAAGAGCGGCGCCAAGTTCTCGTAACTCGAAAGGTCCAGGACTTCGGAGAGCGGCGCCCAAGCGACGGCGCGAATCAGCTCGCCCGCTTCGGGATAGCCGACCGAACCTTGTGGCGCTTCCATCAGGAAATAGGTGATGTATTTGTGGACCAACGCGCCCTTGTGCTTGAAACGGTCATGGAACCAGATCTCGGCAGTCCCGAGCTTTTCGACGACGCGAAGACCGGTGATTCCGATCTCTTCCTCGGCTTCACGTCTTGCCGCATCAGCCGCCGGTTCGCCGGCCGCGCGACGGACGTGGCCTTTGGGAAAAGTCCACTTGTTGTACGGATCCAACAGGAAAGCCACGAGCGGCCCTCGCGCCGTCCGCTGGAAGATTATCCCGCCGGCCGAGAACTCCGTCCTAGTGGGCTGCTGCCGCGGCAACGGCGGCTGGCTCGAGGAGTTCGAGCGCTTTGGCGAGTTGTGGATCCTTGTCCGCATTGGCGTCTTCTTCAGTGAGATCGACTTCGATGTCGGGAGCGATCCCCTCTTTATTTATGGAACGTTTCTTCGGAGTGAGCCACTCGGCCACCGTGAGTTTGAGCGCGCCGCCGTTCTTCAACTCCTCGTAGTCTTGGACCGATCCCTTGCCGAAGGTCTTCTTGCCGACGAGCCTCGCTTGCCCCGCGTCTTGGAGCGCACCGGCCAGGATCTCGGAGCCCGAGGCCGAACCCTGGTTCACGAGGACGATGGTCGGAATATCCTTGAGCGGAGTCGCGCCCTTGGCCTCGACCGCCGTCTCGGTGCCGTCGTATTTTCGTTCGTAGACTACCGGCCCCGTCATCCATTCGCCGGCCACATCGACCGCCGCGTCAAGATATCCGCCGGGGTTGTTCCGGAGGTCGATGATGATGCCTTTGGGCGATTGCTTGAGCAGGTCGGCGACCGCGTTCTTCGTGAGCGCCGACGTCTCGTCGTTGAACTGACGGATCTGGATGTAGCCGATCGTCGCTCCGGATTTGGTCTTTTTTACCTCCGAGCGCACGCTTTTGACGACGATCTTCTCGCGGACGATCTCGAACTTGCGCGGTTCCTTGTCGCCGTTCCTCGCGATCGTGAGCGTGACCTTGGTGCCGCCTTTGCCGCGAATCAGGTTCACCGCCTCCTCGACCGACATGCCGGCCGTGGTCTTGTCGTCGATCGCGATGATCTTGTCGCCCGCGCGAAGTCCCGCCTTAGAAGCCGGCGTGTCCGGGAGCGGTGCGATCACCGTGATCACGTCGCCCTTGATGCCGACCTCGGCGCCGATGCCCTCGAAAGTCCCAGCCAAATCCCTGGCGAACTCTTCGGCGAACGCGGGCTTGAAGTACATCGAGTATGGATCGTCGAGCGCCGACACCATCCCTTCCATCGCGCCCTGGAAAAGATCCGAGTCCGAAACCGGCTGTTTGACGTACCTGCCCTTGACCTGTTGCCAGACGTCCCAGAACAGCTTGAAGTCGACGTCGCTGGGCAAACCTTTCGGCTCGCCCTGCACCAAGTCTTGCGGCGCGGACGAACTCGCCAAAGCGTTCGACGATCCCGATTTCGACTGCCCGAGCGCGTATCCGCCTCCGAAAGCCATCGCGACGATGACGACCACGGCGACGAGCGCTTTGGTCTGTTTCGGCACCTTGATCCGTTTCTCCGACGCCCCGATCGACTGCGCCTTCATCGCTGGTAGCGGACTCAAAGGCTTTCTCTTCCTTGGAAAATTGAACATGAGATTGTGTTCCGCTGACATCACGAGACGCGACCGACGTCAGCTATATAGCAAGAGATAGTTTAGAGCCGCAGAGCGTTTCAGTCAAAGCGCAGTATCGAGGTAATAGCAATAGGGAATAGCTATAGGACGACTCCAATTCGACGCCACCCTATCGCTATTCCCTATTGCTATATCCTCGACCTCGACTTATCCACACCTGGATCCTTGCGTTCGGTTTCTGTTCGGTATATCGTGATAATCGTACGAACGAAATCTTCATCGCCCACTCGCCACTCTCCACTTTCTACTCTCTACCCTCTACTCCCTGACCCACCACACCCATGGAACCGCTCACCAAAAAACAACGCGACATACTGGACTACATCCTGAAAATCGTCCGCGAACGCAGCTACGTCCCATCTTACCGTGAGATCGCCACGGCGCTCGGCCTCTCGTCCCCGGCCACGGTACACGAACACGTCGGCAAGCTCCGCGAGAAAGGTTATCTCAAGGGCGAGGAAGGCGCGCCAGTCACGGTCGAAGAGGAAGTGCTCGGAAGCGCCAAAGCCACCCTCCTTCCGCTCATGGGTCTCATTACCGCCGGCGAACCGATAGAAGCGGTGGAAGACCGAGCGACGATGGCGGTACCTACCGAATTCGTACGTGACGGCGACAACTCCTTCGTCCTCGAGGTCAAAGGGCGCTCGATGATAGAAGACGGCATCCTGGACGGCGACTTCGTCATCGTCGAACGCGTCGCCGCGCCGCAAGACGGCCAAGTCGTCGTCGCGCTCGTCGAGAACACCTATGCGACGCTCAAACGTTTTTACCGCGAACGCGATCGCGTCCGTCTCCAACCGGCCAACCGCGAGATGAAACCCATGTACTTCCCCGGCCGTGACGTCGCGGTCCAAGGAGTCGTCCGCGCGGTGATACGTAAGTTTTGAAAGCGAATTGAAGCGAACAGGAATCGGATCGAAGAGATAAATATCAGTTGTCGCTGACCAGACACGACATTCAGACGAGTCTCATTCACCGATAACCACTTTCTCGACAAACCGAAGACGCTTCATTCCCATCAGTCGTAATCGGCACACGTCAGTTTATTCGCCTCGAGCGATCTAAAGTAGCTTTTGTATTGTTCAAAACGCCTGTGGATATCCCGAACACTAAACGATGCCGACCGTCACATTCTCCTTCGTCTAACTAAATCCTATAGCTATTCCCTATAGCTATCACCTCACTATGCATTCCCCCGCAATGCACCACGCCGTCGTGTCGGCTAACTTCTTCCCCTCGACCAGCGAACTGTCCGGGGTCGGTCGGATCAGGATTCCGTCCCGCAACACCCGTCGCTTGAACAAAGTCACGCGACGCAACCGACCGACGCGCTGGACCATGCGTTCCTTCAACCGTTTCTACGACCACTTGCTCACCCGCCGCAGTAAAATTCTTTTCACCACCTCGTTCGCCGCGATGAGGAATGCGTGAGGGCACGGAAGCAAATGATTGAGACGGGGAATATTCAAGTTGTCTTTTCGACCGCGGAAAGACGCCGGAGTTCGATAGTTTCGACCCTCGACCCCCCCACTCTCCACTCTCCACTCTCTACTCTCCAACCCCATGAACACCATCACCGACGAACCCATCGGCGTACTCGTCGCCTTCAACGAAGGTCGGGTCAAACCCTGGAAATTCCGTTGGGGAACCAAGATTTACGAAGTGAAGCGGGTCAACCTTATCCACGGGACGCAGGAAGGCAGAAGCCGCGTCTTCTTCTTCAACGTCTCGGACGACGACCACGCCTGGAAACTGCGCTTCAACGCCGAGACTCTCGAATGGCGGCTGGTCGAAGCGTACACGCCGTAAGTAAACGCGAGTTTAAGCATAGGCGTAAGTCCGAAACGACGACCATCCGAAAACCAACGCTCTAACGACGAATGTGACCGACCATCGCTTCATGACTTGAAACCACGAACCGCCCTGCCATGTCCGGACTTTCTGCCGATACGTCACGCGTCATGGGCCTCGCGTGACGTTTTCGTTCCGCCTATGTCCGATGGACGCGTCATCTTCCACATCGACATGAATTCGTATTTCGCCTCGGTCGCGCAACAGGCGAATCCTTTTCTCGTCGGCAAGCCGATCGGGGTCGGCGGCAAACCTGGGACGCGCGGCATCATCGCCGCCGCCTCGCGCGAGGCCAAGAAGCGCGGCGTCAAGACGGCCATGAACGCGTATGAGGCGTTGCGGATCTGTCCCGAACTAGAGATCGTGGACGGCGACCCCGGCGCGTACGAACATATCACCGAAGACTTCCTTCGCATTTTCCGTCGCTACACCGACGCGGTCGAAGTCTTTTCGATCGACGAAGCGTTCCTCGACGTCACGGGTTGGCACGCGCGCTGGGGCGGACCGGAGGCGCTCGCGAAACGGATCAAAGCGGACATGAGACGCGAGATCGGCGAACGGATCACCTGCTCGATCGGCATCGCGTCGACGAAAATCCTGGCCAAGCTCGCGAGCGACATGAAAAAGCCGGACGGACTCGTGCGGATCCGCCGAGAGGACGTATCGATCGTGTTGGCCTTTTCAGAAATCACCGACATTTGCGGCTTGGCCGAACGGATGCGCCGTCGGCTGGCGACGATCGGAATTCACGACCTGATCGATCTTGGTCTGGCGCCAATCACGAGACTGACGGTCACCTTCGGCCCAGTCATGGGCGCCAAACTTTGGCTTCTCGGCCGGGGTGAAGACTTATCCACAGTCGCACAAGAAGAAAACGACCCGAAATCCTTCGGCAATTCCTACACTCTACCGGAGGACACCGTGAATCCGCGGGTCATGCGCGAGACGCTCGCCAAACTCTGCGAGAAAGCCTGTCGTCGCATGCGCGCGGAAGGGTATCTGGCCGGAAACGTCTCAGCTTTCGTACGTTACTCGGATTTCTCGCACGGCGGCGACGGCACGCGTCTCGGCGAACCGACCGACGATCCGTTGCCGGTCCTCGAAGCCGCCTGGAAATGCGTCCTCCCTCACATCTGCCGATCCGGCGTCAGGATGCTTGGCATCCAACTCCACGACCTCTCGCCAGACAACGGACAACTCCGACTGTGGCCAGAGGATGGAGCGCGACGACGTCGCCTGCTCCACGCGCTCGACGCCGTGAACGCCCGTTACGGACACGACTCTTTGCACAGCGCCGCCACGACCGGAGTGAAATTAAAACGCCACGTCTCAGGTTTCAAATACGGGACAGGGGTCATGAAAAGAAAAGTCTGACGCAACAAAAAACCCCGCGACTGGCGAGGCCTTTTGTTTGGTGACTCGGGTGGGGATCCTCCTCACCCGTCGCTCGCTCCGTCCCACCGGACGCGGGACATGGCTCACTCCTCCTTCGGAGCCCGGGCGTCTCGAAAAGCGAAGCAGTTCGCTTTCCGAGACTGCCCTTCGATCCCCACCCGAGACACTTGAAGTAACAAATAGCTCACCCCACAAATCATGAGATGAGCTACTTGGTGACTCGGGTGGGGATCGAACCCACGACCCACGGCTTAAAAGGCCGCTGCTCTACCAGCTGAGCTACCGAGTCCTAGGGAGTGAGCATCGTCACGATTACGCTAGCGCTAGCGGGCTCGGATCGGCTCGCGTCGAACCTACTCGCCACTGGCTACTCGCAACTGGCTACCAACAGGCGCAGACGAGATTACCACCGTAGCCCCGTCTTTTCAAGTCTGACTATGATTGTGGCAACGGCTTCCTCCCACCGACCGCCAGCACGATTTCCGCGAACCTCGAAACGGCCTTTTGCGGCATCACCCTGCGCAGACGTTCGACGGAACCGGGCCAGGAACGAGGATCCTTGAGGTAACCGGAAACCGTCCGCAAGAAAAGCTCCGGGGTCACGTGTTTGTCGAGCACGGGAATCCCCGCCTGGTCGTGGAAATACTCCGCGTTGCGTTCCTGGTGCGAATCCGGCATGGGCACCAGCACGAACGGCTTTTCCGTCACGGTCAACTCGGAGATGAAGCCCATGCCGGCGCGCGAGACGATCAGGTCCGTCGCCGCAAGCGCCTCCCCCATCTCGCGGGCGGAGAGGAGCGGGAACGACTTGTAACGCGGATCGGCGATCGACACGCCGGACTTGCCGATGCCGGTCACGTGGATGACGTTCGCGATTTCGGTGAGTCCGCGGATCGATCCTTCGACGAGACGGTTCAGTTGCAACGCTCCGGTGCCGCCGCCGACGACGAGCAACGTGGGTACCGAAGGATCCAGGCCGAACTTATCTTCGGCGTCGCGCGCGAATTCCGTCTTGCGTTCCAGAGCTTCGGAAATCTCGCGTCGTACCGGAATGCCCGTGACGAAGGTCCGGCCGGACGGGAACGCGCCACGCAGACCTTCGACCGAGACGCAGACCGCCGCGGCCGACTTCAGCATCAGCATGTTCGAAAGCCCGGGCCTGATGTCCATCTGGTGCAACACGGACGGGACGCCGAGCAACCGACCGACACAGGAGAACGGCACGGCGACGTAGGATCCCGCCGAGACCATGACGTCCGGTTTGAATCTCATGACGATCCTTAACGCCTGGAAAGTCGCATAGACGAACAGGAACGGCAAACCGAGCAATCGCGGCGCGAGGAAACGGTCGAGCTTCGGCGCCGTCACGGGCAAGAACGGGATGTCGGCCTCGCCGGCGAGCACCCGTTCCGGCCCGTTCGGCGTCCCGACGAAAAGATAGGTGAAGTCATCGTGACCGCCAGAGGATCCGAGATGGTCGCGCAAAGCCAGGAGCGGAGTCACGGAACCGAGCGTCCCGCCGCCGATCAGGAGTATTTTCATAGCACGCTCGGATATTACCGCCTCGCGGCCCGCCCCGTCGAGCCTGCCTGTTGTCGTGAGACGGAAAGGACGATTCCGACCGCCGCGAGAGTGACGAGGAGCGACGATCCGCCGTACGAGACGAATGGCAACGTGAGTCCCGTGAGCGGCATCAGCGAGAGCATGCCGGCCATGTTGACGAACGATTGGAGCGTGATCCAAGCGACGATGCCGCCGGCCACGAGCCGGCCGTAACGGTCAGGCGCATGTTTGGCGATCCTAAAACCGCGCATCGCCAAAAAGGCGACCCCGGCGACGAAGATCGCCACCAACACAAAACCCAGTTCCTCGCCCATCACGGCGAAGATCGAGTCGCCTTCCACCTCCGGTAGATACTGGAACTTCTGACGGGAATGACCGAAACCGAGTCCGAAGAATCCGCCGGAACCGATCGCGAGCAACGCCTGGTTGATGTGATAACCGATCCCGCGCGGATCGAGCTCCGGGTGCAGGAAAGTCGTGAGCCGGTTCACGCGATACGGCGCCGCTTTCATGAGCGCGGCGAACGCGACGGATCCCGCGGCCACGACGAGTCCGAGATGCCCGAGCCTGGCGCCCCCCAGGAAGAACATGAGGATGGCCGTGCCGACCACGATCGACACCGAACCGAGATCGGGTTGCAAGACGAGCAGGCCACAGACCGTCGCGACGCAGATGACGAACGGCAGCAGTCCGCGATGGAAATCCTTGGCGCCTTCGTCACCGATCTTGTCGAGCCAACCGGCGAGGAACAACACGAACGCTAGTTTCGCGACCTCGACCGGCTGGAACGAAAAACCGAAAACGTCGATCCAGCTCCTCGATGTCCCCCAATCCGCTCGGATTCCGGGAATGAAGACGACGACGAGACAGAGCAAAACGAATCCGAGCATCGGCGTGCTCAAACGGCGGAAGACGTGATAGTCGACGCGCGAAAGGACGTAGAGCAGGAAGGCGCCGGGCAGGATGCCGTAAAGGATCTGATGTTTGACGAACCAGAAGGCGTCGCCGAACTTCGAATAGGCGCTCGGACCGGAGGCCGACGAAAGCATGATAATCCCGAATATGACGAAACTCGCCACGGTCGCAAAGAAGACCGTATCGAGAGGCTTGCTCGGAGTCTTGGTCGCTTTGATTTTCTGTCGCATCAATGAGTCTTTCTCTGTTTCCTGACCGAAGCGTCAGGCGGAGTGTCCCGCTCCGCTACTTAGAGGATTAGGTAAGCGAGATCCCGCCGAGCGGGAGAAGGACTTCCTTCTGCACCCGTCCGTCAGCGGACGGCGATCGCGGTCCGGAGCACATCATCCATGCTTTTCGCGAAGATGAACCGGAGGGCGCGACGGACTTCCTTCGGGACGTCGTCCAGATCCCTGCGGTTTTCCTCGGGTAAGATGACGGTCCTGACGCCGGCCCGATGGGCGGCGAGGACCTTTTCCTTGACTCCGCCGATCTCGAGCACCCGTCCGCGCAAAGTGACCTCGCCCGTCATGGCCAAGCTCTTCTTGACCTGCTTCCCGGTGATCAGGGAGACGAGCGCCGTCGCGATCGCGGCTCCGGCCGAGGGACCGTCCTTCGGTATCGCTCCGGCCGGAACGTGGATATGGATATCCGAGGTCTTGTAGAACGGATCCTTGACCCCGAGGGCCCGAGCATGCGACCTGGCGAACGAGAACGCGGCTTGCGCCGATTCCTGCATGACTTGGCCGAGATGTCCGGTGATGATGAGCTTGCCGGCGCCAGGCATCTTGGCCGCTTCGATCGTGAGGATCTCGCCGCCGGCTTCGGTCCAAGCCAAGCCGTTCACGACCCCGACCTCGCCCTTCTTCTCCGCTTCGAGATGCTTGAAGATCGGCGCGCCGAGGTACTTGGCGACGTCGCTCGAACCGACCGTGACGCGCTTCGTCTTGCCCATAGCGACATCACGGGCGATCTTGCGGAGGACGGTCGCGATCTGACGTTCGAGATTGCGGACGCCGGCCTCTCGCGTATAAGCGCCGCTGACCGTGAGCAAAGCATGGTCGGTGAGCAACACCTGACGCGGCTTGAGTCCGTGCATCTCGAGCAGTTTCGGGATGAGATAGTGGCGCGAGATCTGCAGTTTTTCCTGCTCGGTGTAGCCCGCGAACTCGATCACTTCCATACGATCGCGAAGCGCCGGCGGAATGGACTCGAGCGTGTTCGCGGTCGTGATGAACATGACGTCCGACAGGTCGAACGGCACTTCGAGGTAATGGTCGCTGAAGGCGAAATTCTGTTCCGGATCGAGCGCTTCGAGCAGGGCGGATGACGGATCGCCGCGGAAGTCGGACGCGAGCTTGTCGATCTCGTCCAGCATGAACACCGGATTCTTCGTCCCCGCCTGGGCGATGCCCTGGATCACGCGTCCCGGCAACGCGCCGACGTAGGTGCGCCGGAAACCGCGGATCTCGGCTTCGTCGCGCACGCCGCCCAAAGACATCCGGACGAACTTGCGTCCGAGCGAACGCGCGATCGATTGGCCGATCGACGTCTTGCCCGTGCCCGGCGGCCCCGCGAAACAGAGAATCGGCCCGCGAATCTTGCCGACGAGCTTTTGCACGGCGAGATACTCGATGATGCGCTCCTTGACTTTTTCGAGACCGAAGTGATCGTCGTCCAGGATCTTCTGCGCGGCCCGGACGTCGATCTTCGAATCCGATTTCTTGCTCCACGGGACGGACACGAGCCAGTCGAGATAGGTGCGGATGTAGGAGACTTCGGGCGAGAACGACGGCATCGCCTGCATCCGGCCGAGTTCCTTGACCGCCGTGGCCTTGATCTCGTCCGGCATGCCCGCCTTGTCGATCTTCGTCTTCAGGTCGTCGACTTCGGAACGGCCGCCGACCATGCCGAGCTCTTTCTCGATCGATTTGAGTTGTTCGCGTAGGAACATCTCCTTCTCCATCTTGCCGAGTTCCTTGCCGGTGTCGTCCTGCAATTTCTTGGACAGGTCGAGCACCTTGATCTGCCGCGCGATCGCCTTGCCGACCAAAGTTAGTTTCTCGAGCGTGTCCTTGGCCTCGAGCACCGCCTGTTTTTCGTCGGTCCGGAAATCCATGTTGAGCGAGACGATGTCCGATAACTGCCAGGGATCCGTGATGTTCATGACGACGAGCAAGACGTCGAACGGCACCGGCGCGCCGCGCCCCACCGCTTCCTTGAACTGGCTGACGATCGAGTACATCTGCGCCTCGATCTTGTCGTTCTTGTCCTCGTGCGGCTGGGACAGGAGGTCGACTCGGACCTTGAAGAACGGGTCTTCGGACAGGAAACTCACGATCTTGACGCGTTCGAGACCTTCGATCGAGAGCTTCGCCGTCCCGTCCGGCAGCTTGTCGAACTCGGTGACGCGGCAGGCGGTACCGATCTGGTATACGTCCGCGCCCTTCGGCGTCTGGTTGTCGTCTTGCTTCGACGCCGCGAAAACGACATTACGGTCGCCCTTCATCGCTTCCTCGACGGCAAGACTCGCTTTCGGATCGGAGAGAAGGAGCGGCACCGTGATCTTCGGGAACATCACGAGACCCTTGAGGACGACAAGCGGCATCTCCGGCTTGATGACGGGTTTGGTCTGTTCGGCCATAGCATGGGTTGATTTCCTGGATTGGATTATACCAGAAACGAACGAATCAGGGGGATCGAGGGGATAGAGATAGGGAATAGCTATAGGGCGGTACCGACCCGACGTCCGACGTCGGCCTATAGCTATCGCCTATCGCTATACCCTCGATTCCCCATCTTGCCCGTTCCGCCGCGGCCTGCTATGCTCTTCGCGGATATGCGATGGGTCGGGCCGATCCGACGTCGGCCTATAGCTATCGCCTATCCCTATCTCCTCGACACCGGGGTATGGCGCAGTGGCTAGCGCGCACGGTTCGGGACCGTGAGGCCGAGGGTTCGAATCCCTCTACCCCGACCAAAAATATCTCGACCTCGATCGGTCGGGATATTTTTATTGATGCTGATGTAGCAGCCAGTTGCGAGTAGCCAGTAGCGAGTAGGACGACATCCGGTCGATCCGACCTACTGGCGACTGGCTACTGGCTACTAACTCGCCCATCAAATCCCTAGTCCCCCGCTGGCGAATTCTCCGGACGGGTGCTATATTGCGATAGCTTAAGCGAAAGCGTAAGCGCAAGGCCGATCCGGACTTACGCTTTCGCTTACGCTTACGCCTCGTGCATATGAAACCCAAATTCCCTACAGCCTTGGTCGTCGTTCTGGCGATCGTGCTCATCGTCGGAGGTCTCGTCGCTTGGAAGGTCTACGACACCGTCACGCCAGGCAAGTACGACAAGCTCGCGCAATGCATCTCGGACAGCGGTACCAAATTCTACGGCGCCTACTGGTGCGTCCACTGCCAAAAGCAAAAAGAGCGTTTCGGCAAATCCGCCAAGCTTCTCCCCTACGTCGAATGCGCCACGCCGGGCACGAGCGACCTGAACCCGACCTGCAAGGAACACGGCATCACCGGTTTCCCCACCTGGATCGGACCGGACGGCTGGAAGGAGGAGCGCGAGATGGAATTGAGCGAACTGGCGACGAAGACGGGTTGCGAACTTCCCAAATGATCGAGGACGAAAAACACCCCCCGACCAGGGGGTGTTTGTTATTTGACCGCCGACACCGTCACCGACTGGACCGAAGGTCTCTCCGCTTCGGTCGAGACGACCAATTGATGACCATGACCACGATCGTCCGATCAAGCGTGCGGATTTCTCATCATCTGCCGATCCCGTAGCCAAGCGCGATTCGTCACCGTCCAACCGGCCACGGCGTACAGTCCGAAAATCAGGCCATTGTAGCAAAGGTCGCCGACGAGCGTGTTTCGGAAGAACGGTATGCCCATCACGTAAGCGGCCAGGAGACCATCCGTCGTCCGCGCGTACATCCCGCTCCAAAGCCAGACCGCGAAGTTCGTGAGCGCGAAGAACAGAACCGAACCCGCCAGACTCGCGCCGAGGACATGAGTCGCTCGCCCGGTCTGGGTGCGGACCCAGAAGCCGAGGACGACGGTGAAGCCGAGCGCGATGTAGACGGCGGCCATGACGCGCGGTTCGTAGAACCCGATGACCGCGTCCGAGACGAGCATCGCGAAGAGCGGGACGACGAGCGCGTGACGCCTAGGCAACACCGTGCCGGAAAAAAGCGCGATGGCCGCGATCGGAGCGAAATTCGGAGCGTGCGGCACGAGACGCAACGCCGCCGCGAGAGCTATAAGTACCGCCGCAAGCACGACCTGCATAATCACCTTACGATCACATCTTGAGTTTCACGAACTTCCACTCTACCACGTCTCCGGGTTTCAACTCGGTGTTGTCGGACGATTTCTCGCCCATCTTGCCGTTCACGTAGAACAGCCAGTACTTGCCGCCCTCGTCGCCGTTCTTCTTGTCGCCGATCCTGTCGATCATCACCCCGTACTCGCCCGGCGGTTTGGCATCGAGCGCGAAACCGTCACTGCCAGCCGAAAGCGTCTTCAGGACCTCGAACAGGTTCGCCGACTTCGAGATGTCGACGTCGTCCCAGGTCTTGATCGTACCGTCACCGTAATCGAGCATCACGGAAACGGTCTTCGCCTTCTCGACCGGGGTCGTCGTGACACCGACGTTCAGGCCCGCCACGCCGATCCCCGGCGCCACGGCCGGGGCCGGGTGCAGGCTCCATCCGAGCAAGAATCCCACGACGACTAGCAACGCGGCTCCGAGCCAGATCTTAGGGCGCATAATCTTCAGTAGTCGATACCCTCGCGGGCGGCGACGCCTTTCGAGAAATAATGTTTGAGGTTCCTCATTTCGGTGACGAGATCGGCCCGCTCGACAAGCCAAGCCGGCGCATCCCGTCCGGTGCAGATACACTCCGTCTTTTCCGCTTTCGTGTCAATCGCCCGACGCGCGTCCGCCTCGGAGATGATTCCGAGAGAGCTGGACGTGTCGAATTCGTCCAGCACGACCAAGTCATAGCCGGAGGAAAGGAACCCGAACGCGGCTTCGACGCCGCGCCGGCCTTCCTGCCGGTCTTCGTCGGTGACGCCGAAACGGAACCGGCCGGTCTCGGGATCGATCCGGTCGAGACCGGTCGCGACGTATTCGATGGATCCGAGTCCGCACGTCGTCCTGGCGAGACAGTCGAGCACGGCCCGTTCGCCGTAGTGCGTCCCGCCTTTGTCGAAGTAAACGATGCCCACTTTCTTGCCGGCGGCGAAAGCGCGGATCGCGACGCCGAGCGCGGCCGTAGTCTTGCCCTTGCCGTCCCCGGTGTAGACCGAAAGCAGGCCCCAACGTTCCGGCGCGCGATTTTTCATACGATATCCGTAGGTAGCCCTTCGAATACCTCAGGGAATGGTTTTTCTATTTCCTGACCGAAGCGCCGGGCGGAGTGGAAGGACTACCGACGCACGCTCAACTGCAACCGCTCGTCTCGCCGCAGTTCAGGCATTTGTAGCAGGCGGCATTACGGACCATGATCGAACCGCAGTTCGAGCAGGACGGAGCGTCGGCCGTGTTGTTGAAGGTCATGGTGAGATCGTTCGCGGTCTTCGCCACGCCGCCGGCGAAGAGGTTCGGCTGAGCCGCTGACGGAGCGACGACGGCCGGCGCAACGACCGCTTCGGGCGTGGCGCCGGCGGCCGAGTCGCGCACGTCGGCGGCGTCGAGTTGTATGCCGACCGCGATCTGGTCTTCGACCGAAAGGAACTTCATCGCCATCCAGCGGAAGATGTAGTCGACGATCGACTTGGCGATCTTGATGTTCGGGTTCTGGGTGTAGCCCGACGGCTCGAAACGGGTGTGGACGAACTTGTTGACGAGGACGCGAAGCGGCACGCCGTACTGCATGCCGACCGAAACGGCCGTGGCGAAGGAGTCGACGAGCCCGGAAAGCGCGCTCCCCTGCTTCGACATCGTGACGAAAATCTCGCCCGGGGTGCCGTCGTCGTAGAGTCCGACCGTGATGTAACCCTCGTGGTTTCCGATCGTGAACTTGTGGGTGATTGAACGGCGCTCGTTCGGGAGCCGGCGTCGCCGCGGCGCGGCGACCTCGACCGGTTTGGCCGCCTGTTTTGACTGGTCCTTCTCGGTGGAGGTCGTGATCGGTTGCTGGCGTTTGGACCCGTCGCGGTAGATCGCTACGGCCTTGAGGCCGAGGCGCCAAGATTCCATGTAGGCGTTCATGATGTCGTCGACCGTGGCTTCGTTCGGCATGTTCACGGTCTTCGAGATGGCGCCCGAAAGGAACGGCTGGACCGCGGCCATCATGCGGACGTGGCCCATGTAATGGATCGCGCGCTTGCCTTTTTGCGGCTTGAAGGCGCAATCGAAGACGGAGAGGTGCTCGTCCTTGAGTCCCGGCGCGCCTTCGATCGTGTCGTTCTTCTCGATCCACTCGAGGATCTCGCGGATCTGGACTTCGGTGTAGCCCATGTTCTTCAAGGCTTCGGGCACGGTGTCGTTCACGAGCTTCATGAGGCCCCCGTCGACGAGCCACTTGTACTTGACGAGCGCGATATCCGGTTCGATGCCGGTCGTGGCGCAGTCCATCATGAACCCGATCGTGCCGGTCGGCGCGAGCAACGAGACTTGGCCGTTCCTATAGCCGTAAAGCTTGCCGGCTTCGAGCGCTTCGTCCCAACTCTGTTTGGCCGCCGCCATGAGACCCTGCGGCACGCCGGCTTCCGGGACGCGGTAAGCGGCATCGCGATGCTTGCCGACGACGCGCAAGAACGGCTCCTTGTTGTCTTCGTAGAAACGGAACGGCCCGATCTTGCCCGCCATGATCGCGGATTGACGATAGGCTTCGCCCGTCATGAGCGCCGTGATCGCGGCGGCGAAATTGCGGCCGGCGTCGGAGTCGTAGGCCAAGCCGCGAGTCATGAGGAGGGAACCCAGGTTCGCGTAGCCGAGACCGAGCGCGCGGAAATCATGCGAGTTGCGCTCGATCGCCGGCGTCGGGTAGGCGGAGTTGCCGACGATTATCTCCATCGCCGTCGTCATGATCCGCGCCCCGTGCCGCATGGCGTCGATGTCGAAGCTGCCGTCCGGCCGGCGGTAGCGCATGAGATTAAGGGAGGACAGGTTGCAAGCCGAATCGTCCAGGAACATGTACTCGGAACATGGGTTCGAGGCGTTGATCCGCGCCGTGTTGATGCACGGGTTCCACTCGTTCACCGTGGTGTCGTATTGGAGTCCGGGGTCGCCGCACTGCCAAGCCGCTTCGGAGATGTCGTGCATGATCTCGCGCGCCTTCATCGTCTCGACCGTGGCGCCGTTCGTGACCGCTTTGGTGTGCCATTCCTGATCGGCCTCGACCGCGCGCATGAACTCGTCCGTGACGCGCACGGAATTGTTGGCGTTCTGGAAGAAGACGGATTGGTAGGCCTCGCCCGTGATCGAACCGTCGTAGCCGGCGTCGATGAGCGCCCAGGCCTTTTTCTCCTCGTTCGCCTTGCACCAGATGAAGTCCCGGATGTCCGGGTGATCGATGTTCAGTATCACCATCTTGGCCGCGCGCCGCGTCTTGCCGCCGCTCTTGATGACGCCGGCGAAAGCGTCGAAACCCTTCATGAAAGAGATCGGGCCCGAGGACTTGCCGGAGGAATTCGAGAGGTTTTCGCGGGACGAGCGCAGGCTCGAGAGGTTCGAGCCGGTGCCGGAACCGCCTTTGAAAAGCATGCCCTCCGTGACGGCCAGGTTCAGGATCGAGCGCATGTCGTCCTGCACGGAATTGATGAAGCAGGCCGAGCATTGCGGATGCGCGCTGACGCCCACGTTGAACCAGACCGGGCTATTGAACGCGGCCTTCTGGTTCACGAGGATCGAAATCAATTCGGCCTCGAACGCGTCGGCGTCGGCTTCGGTCTCGAAGTAGCCGTCGTTCCGGCCCCAGCCGGAGATCGTCTTGGCGACGCGGTCCATGACCTGGCGGATCGAGGTCTCGCGCGACGGCGTATCGAGCTCGCCGCGGAAATATTTGGAGACGATGATGTTGACCGCGGTCTGGGAATAGAAAGACGGGGTCTCGACGCCGTTCTGCTCGAAGACGGTCTTCCCTTTCTCGTTCACGATGCGCGCGTCGCGACGTTCCCACTTGATCTCGTCGTAGGGATGGACCCCAGCCTTGGTGAAACGCCGTTCCACCTTGATGCCGGCGCCGTAGCGCGGTGCCGGCACTGCCACCGCCCGTTCGCCGTGCTGACGATAGGCCATGTACTTCTGGGCCGAGTGCGAGTAGTTGTGGTCGATAAGCGCGATCTCGATAGTCTCGCGGACGTCGGTCGTGGCCGGCTCGGTGTGGCCGTCGTAACGCCGTTCGAGCCGCGCGATGACGCTCTTCATGACCCGCGCGACGTTCTTGGCATCGCCGACGCCGCCGGCCGACATGGCCGCGACGAGGGAGGCGTGAAGCTTTTCGGTATCGAAAGTCTCGGAGGAGCCGCCCCGCTTCTTGACCGTCTTGAGTTTGGTTAGGTACCGCATGACGGCTTCGCCTACTTCCTGACCCGTCACTTCCTTGACCTGACTCGAAGAGAGCGCCATACCTGCTCTACCGAAGTCGCTCGAGCGCACTATCCCCAGCCGATGACGTGGCAAGCTGGGGACAAAGCACCGCTTATGGACTTCGGTCTAAAAAGCGGCCCAGGGGGATGGGACGCGACTTGTTAGGGTGTCGCCGGGAGTCACAACCGGTTGTGGCGACCTTCGTCAGTCTACCACAAGATGTTGTGTCGACTACTGTGGATAACCGTCGCCGGGGGACGTCAGCCAGTAGCGAGTAGCCGGTTGCCAGTGGGCTGAACCTGTCCGATGTCGCCCTACTCGCTACTGGCGACTGGCTCGCCTCAAAAGGGCATCGTCAAATTGACGGTACTTCGCGTCTCGCGGTGGGAAAAATCCACGGAAACGGAGACCCGTCTGCCTAGCCGATCGTTATAGGCCACCTCGCCTTTTTCGAGTCCGTGGAGATAGACGTCGCGGGTGACTTTGACGTCTTGGGTGCAATAGTCTCGAAGCTTGTCGATCTCGCCGCGACGGAAGTACTCGATCGCCATGAGTCCATTGCCGCTCTTCCCGGTTCCGAGCGTGGCTTGGGCGACATCGTCCAGTTTGACGCGAAAACCGATCTTCTTCTCGATCTCCGTCATGATATCGAGGGTCGGCAACTTCTTGAGGTCTCCGGGGTAGTAGGTGTCCAAGACCGGCACGTCGAAGCCGTCGATATTGTAGCCGATCAGCCGATCCGCGTGTTCGAGGAGCGGCCACAGGAGATGTAGTTCGTTCTCCAAAAAACTCCTGAACTCCCCGGTCGCGAAGTCGTAAGTGACGAGCAACGAGACCTTGAGCAACGACGGGTCGTACTTGCCCACCTCCTGGAACGTGTTCTGCGTCTCGATATCCAAGACTACGTCTCGTGATGGCATAGTGGAAAGATTGTTGCGCTAAACAGTCGTAGTGAGGCGTCGGTCGCGTAACCGGACTGACCTACTCGCCTACCGGCCTAAGCCCCACACGCACGCCACATCGTACCACCAGGCGCGCGTCGGACAAGTGTGGATAGGTGGGACGAGGAGATAGGGATAGGGAATAGCTATAGGTCGATCGGTCCGATATCATCCTATCGCTATCGCCTATGGCTACCCCCTCGACCCGATGTTATCATTAACGACTAACCCTTAACCGTTGACGTATGAAAGGAATCCATTACACGTTCGTCGTATTTTCGACGGTCGCTTTGATCGGAGCCGGGTGCGCGAGCTCGGGGCCGACGACCCAAGCTCCGAGCCAAGCCGCCCCCACCGTGAACGGCAAGACCGACATCGAAGCCGCTGGCGGGCTTCAGGAAGCCGCTTTCATCAGCATGGGCGTAAAAGGTTGGAACCCATCCACCATCACCGTCAAGAAGGGCGAGACCGTGACCTGGATCAACGAGGACCCGAATGGAGCGCACTGGCCGGCATCGTCGCCACACCCGGCTCATACGGACTACCCCGAGTTCGACCCGAAAGCTCCGATCGCGCCCGGACAAAGCTGGAGCTTCAAGTTCGACCAGGTCGGGACCTGGCGCTTCCACGATCACCTGAATGCCCCGACCTACGGCTACGGCACGGTGACGGTGACCGAATAGCGAGACTGGACTAGAAACGACCCCTTCGAGGGGTCTTTTTCTTGTCGGAACGCCGCAATGCCCGACAGCCGGCCCCTCCCATTATCGTAAGGGGGGTTGGGAGGGGTTACTACGGCAGTCATCATTTCGATCCGAAACGAAAACAGCTCCCGATCACGGAAGCTTTCGCGTACGGTCGACGGATTCATTTCGACGCCGCGACGACGCCGACGACCATCGGATTCGTCGCCATGAACATGACGGCGAAAACCGCGCCCATGAGCCCGACGATCACGACGAGCTCGATCGCGCTGAAGCCGCGCGCCCGTTCCATACCCGGACTAACCCTTGATGTTTATCGCCGAGGACAATTCCGGATCGCAGGTACCGACCTCTATCCGTCCGCCCGGGGTGCGGTTCACGTAATAACGGGTATCGCCTGACGTCCCTTTTCCGGGATCGGTCGGGATCTTCGGCAGATATTTCGGGACGAGCGCTTCGGTCAGGTCCGCGCATGACGGGATGACCGTGGCGGCCGGGTAACCGGCGCAGACGGCGTCGCAGCCGGACGTGTCGGCACCGATCACCTGTATCGTTGCCGCGTCGGAATCGATCTTAGACGGGAAATCGCCGTGATTGTCAGCCACGTAACCGACGACTGCCTCGAGGACCGCCCGCGCGTCTTTACGTCTCGCGGCGTCGCGCGACTCGGCGAAACGCCGTCCAGGATTCAAGGCGATGAATGTCAACACCAAAACCAGCGCCAACGCGCCGACCATTACCAAAATCTCGACCAAGGTCAGGCCGACATCCTCCCCCCTTCGGATCTTGTGATACATACGGTCGAGTAAATAGCTATAGGATCGAGGCGATAGATATAGGGAAAGCTATAGGGCTAATGAGGAGTCCGGGTTCGGCCTATCTCTATCCCCTATCGCGATTCCCTCACCCCTCACTTCCCTCGTCCCTGCGCTACGCACGTCTTGACCTTATCGACGACTTCCTTTAGCGAGTGGTCGCTTTTGACAAGATAATCGACCGCACCTAGCGCCAGGCCGCGCTTGATGTCCTCTTCCTGACCGAGGTTTGAGAGGATGATCACGGGAAGCATCTTGCCGCCTTTGAGCTGGATATCCTCGAGCACGTCGAAACCGTTCTTCTTCGGCATGATGATGTCGAGCAGGAGGATGTCCGGCTTGCCGGAAGCGATCACGGCGAGCGTCTCTTCCCCGTCTTCCGCGGCCAAGACGCGGAAGCCCTCGGCCGCGAGCTTCACCTTGAGCACGTTGCGGAGGAACTTGTCGTCCTCGGCGATCAACACCTTGATTTGAGACTTGATTGCCATATCAGCGCGTCTTGCTAGTCATGATCCAAAACCGATCCCCTTCCAGTCTCCGAAAGGTACGTCTGCCGCGTCGACGACCCATGCCACGACGGGAACGTCACGAAAAAACTGCTTCCTTCGCCTTCTTTCGAGACGAAGCGGATCTTGCCACCCGAGACTTCGACGATCGATCGGGCGAGATACAGCCCGAGACCGTCACCGTAAGAGTCGGTCGCTTCCAGATTATCACCTCGGACGAATTTCCGGAAGATGTCTTCGCCCAAATCCGCCGGCACGCCGAGGCCGCTGTCCGTGACTTGAAGCCTGACCTCGACGCCGTCCGCCGTCACCTGGACTTTCAGGCTCCCCCCGGGCCGGTTGAACTTGATGGCGTTCGTCACGATTTCCTCGATCGCCGCGCCGACGATTTCCGAATCGACCGAGACCATCACCGCGCTTTCGGGGAACGACGTACTCACGGCCAGACGTCTGGCCAAGATCGCCTCCGCGACCTCGTTCAAGGTCGAACGGACGATCACGCACAAATCGACGGGCCGTCCGGCCGGCTTGAATGTCCCGGCTTCGAGCTGGGCCGCCAAAAGCAACCTGTCCACCGTCGCCGTCATGCGCGTCGCGGCCTTCTCGAGCTCGACGAGACGTCCTTTCCTCACGACGCTCGATCCCTTGCCGGACTCCTGCGCGGCCATCTCCGCGAGCCACCGCACGCCGGTGAGCGGGGTCCGCAGATGATGTCCGACCGAGGCGATGAACTCGTTTTTCGCCTTCTCGAGACGCAATTCCGCCGTCCTGTCCACGAGACAGACGACGGTCTCCCCAGCCGGACCGTCTTCGACCGATCTGACGACCTCATAATGACGTCCCGTCTTCTGGTCGTGGTAAAAGCCGACGTGAGCCGCGATCGGACCCGGAAGATCCTTGATGCCCGAAACCGACGGGAAAAGACGCGCGGCCGCCGGATTGAGCCGTACCGCCTTGCCGCTACTCGCGATCGCCGGCATCGGCAAAGCGTCGAAAAGACCTTCCGTCGCCACGACCGAGGTTTCGCTCTCTTTCTTGACCCCGTAAGCGATGGCGCCGACGCCGACCAAAGAAGCGGCGATGACCGCGACGACCCGCACCGCCGTGTCGGCGGCGCCTTCAAGAGAGTAAGGAGGACCGGCCAAAAGGATCACCGCGGCTTCGACAGCCACGAGTCCGGAAGACACGACCAAAAGAAGCGGGATCTCCTTATCGATTCCCGTGCGCTTGGGTTTGGGCGTATTTTTGCGTACGGATTCGATCTTTGACGGCATAATGTCCGACCTCGAAAAAACTGTCATTTCGACCGAGCGCGGCGAGTAGAGAGACCTTCAGATCAGTCGAACCGGACCTGATCGTACCGACTGATCTGAAGGTCTCTCCACGCGGGTCGAGATGACGGATTTTCTTACTACCTACGATAATCAGTCTTGTCATTTCAGTCGACCCGGCCCCACTCTCGACTCTCCACCATCCACTCTCTACTCTCCCGATATTCACTCCACCGAATGTCCTAGGTATCTTAGCAAATCGTGAGTAATCGCGTTCTGTCTCGCCAGTTCGCCGTAGACCCGGAAACTCTTCTTGACCTGGCGTTCCTGGGTGGCGAAATCCACGCCGACGAGGCCGAAGCGCGCGGCGTAACCCTTTTCCCACTCGAAGTTGTCGAGCAATGACCAGTGAAAATACCCTCGGATGTCGATGCCCGATTGGATCGCATGGTAAAGCTCCTTCACGTACGAGACGATGAAGCGGATGCGCCGGTCGTCGTTCAGGGTGGCGATGCCGTTTTCCGTGACATAGATCGGCAAATGCAATTCCTTGAGCTCCTGCATGACGTCGAATATCCCCGCCGGATAGATCTCCCAGCCGATGTCGCTCATCTCGCGGTTCTCTTCGCGGATGTCCACGAACATCTGGAAGAATCGGCCTTCCTCGCGGTTCACGCGCTGATGGAAGTAGTAGTTGACCCCGAGGTAGTCGTGGGCGCGCGCCGTCTCGCGGTAGAACTCGTGGTTCCAGACCCGATCGCTCGCGAGCAGGTACATCCCGTCCAGGAACGAGTGCTTGCGGTACGAGTACATCGAGACCAGGTTGTTCGCGATCCCGACCCGGGCCGGACGTCCCGCATCCCGTGCCATCTCGTGCAAGACGTCGTACGCCGCGACGTGACCTTTCGTGATGTTCCGCCAAGCGCGCCAAGCCCGACCGTAATCCTTCTCGCCGGGCGGCCACAAACCGAGGACATGACCCATCACCACGAAGACGACCGGTTCGTTCATAGTGCACCAGAAATCCACCTGATCCCCCATCGTCTCGGCGACTTTCCTCGTGAAACGCTCGAAAAGACGGACGGCATCTCGCGAAGCCCAACCGCCGCGCGTCGCGAACCAGGCCGGTATCGAAAAATGGAAAAGCGTGAGCATCACCGACTGACCGCGGTCGTGGAGCGCCTTGAGGACGTGCCGATAATGCGAGATGGCGCGTTCATCCCACTCCCCCTCGCGCGGCTCGATCCGGCTCCACTCGATTGAGAGCCGGTGCGCGTTCATGTGGTTCGCGGCGGCCAAGTCGAAATCCTGCTCGTAACGGTGCCAAAAATCGCAGGCCTGGCCGGATCGGTCGCCGCCGCCCACCTTTCCAGGCTTCCGTTCCCAGTCCCACCAGTCGTTCCAGCGATTGCCGCCTTCTACCTGGTGAGCCGCAGTCGCGGTGCCCCAAAGGAACCCGTCCGGGAAGCGGAGCGGCCGATGCTCGTGCGACGGCGCCAGCTCGAAAGCCGGTTTGCCCTCACGGCTGTTCGGGTTCCTCCTCTTCATCTTCTTTGGCGTACAGATCCGGATCGAGCAGGAACTCCTCGCGGCAGGAGTCGGAACAGAACTCGAAAACCTTACCCTCCCACTCGGCGGTGAATGAACCTTTCACGTCAATCGGCATGTCGCAAACCACGCAGGTCGTTTCTTGAGACATAGAATAATTCGAAAAGATGTCACGCCAGTCGAATCGGATCTGACCGAACCGACTGATCTGAAGGTCTCTCCACTACGGTCCCCGCCACGACGGCGGGACAGGCGAGATGACGGACTTTTTAATGTCGGCAACCGGGGTCGACCTATCGCTATTCCCTATAGCTATTACCTCGACCCGCTATCCCCTCGATCCTTCACTTCGTCTTCAACCTCGTCGCGAGCGCGATCACCTTGTTCGCGTCCGCTCCGGTGACGACGATATAGGAGCCGGGAACCGAGACGCGAGCCTGCGTCCGGCCGGCGATGTCGACGACTTCCATCTGCCCGCCGTTATAAAGCCAGGCGGGATCGGACGTCTTGTGCAAGGAGACCGCGAGCAGGTTCGCCGCACCGCCCCATTCGGGATGCGCGGAGACGACCGTCTCTTTCGTCCTGAAATAAGCGACCGGCGCGAGGAACGAGGTCGCCGTCGACGGCACCGCTACGACTTCCGAGAAACCTGCCGCGACGACATCATCAAGACTGATAGACGCGATCGTGGGTTTTTCCGTCGCGGGAGTCTCGAAGGCCGAAGTGGTCGCCTCGGTCGCCACGACCGGTGCCACGGCTACCGGAATGTTCGACGTTTGTCCGGTCGTGTATCCATTATAACCCTGCGCGAAAGTCTCGAGCGAGACGAAAAACATGACGACCGCGACGGTCAGAAGGGCTTGGGAAAGATGATGGGAGCGCATAGCTTGTTGGTGTGATTATCGGGGATATTGTACCACGGATCGCCGCGGGGAGTGGAGAGTGGTCAGTAGGCGGGCATTGGAACAGTGACTTCCGAAGTAACCCCCTCGAAACCTCTCCCACCTCGGGCGGATCCCACCCCGAATTATTCCCTGTCATCCCGACCGAAGGCGTCTGGCCGTAGCGGAGGGACCTCGGTGTCGAATCGTCCGAGGTCCCTCCGCTTCACCCGACGCTCCGGTCGGGATGACAAGAGTTAGGGGGGGCGACCTTGGTCAACAAAACTCCAAAAAAACCGACAAAATGGCGGTCCAGCCTTCCTTCTATATATACTGGCCTACTCGCTTACTCGCCTACTGGCTCAAGTCGGCGCTTTCCCAATCCATATAGGCATCTTCGAGTTCCTTGCGATTTGTGACCCGAACGAGGCGCGAACGCAGGTCTTGAGCGCGCGGGAAACCCTTCCAATACCAGGCTAGGTGTTTGCGCATGAGCACCCAAGCGCGATCGCCGTAGCGTTCCTCGGCGAGCGACGCGTGGCGCAAAGTCGCCGCCTTCCGTTCGGCGTAACCGATGGCCATTCGCACTTCGCCGCCCTCGACGTACTCCTTCATTTGTTTCAGGATCCACGGATTGCCCAACGCGCCGCGAGCCACCAAGACACCATCGGCGCCGGTCGCCTCAAGACAACGTTTCGCGTCCTCGGGCGTCACGACGTCGCCGTTCGCTAGGAGCGGGATTGTCAGACGCGATTTGACCTTCGCGATCGTCGCCCAATCCGCTTTGCCGGAATAACCCTGCTCCTTCGTCCGGCCGTGGACGGAAACGAGATCGGCGCCGGCTGATTCGAGCAAAGGCGCGAACGTGAGGCAATCGTTCGGATCGCTCCAACCGAGACGGATTTTAACCGAGACCGGAACCGACACCGCCTCACGCACCGCACGGACGACGCGGCTCGCGAGTTCCGGTTCGCGCATCAAGGCCGCACCATTGAAGTCGCAGGTCAGTTTGCGGACGGGGCACCCCATGTTCAAGTCGATCCCGTCCGGCTTCACGCGCTCTACGACGACCCGCGCCGCTTCGGCCACGACAGCAGGATCCTTGCCGAAGATCTGCTGGACTAGCGGCCGTTCCGAGACGTCGAAATCCACCATCTTCCAGGTCTTGCCGTTGTCGCGCACGATCGCCTCGGCCGAGACCATCTCGCGGAACATGACGTCCGCCCCGTAGCTTTTGACCAAGCGACAGAACGGCGAATCCGTCATGTCAGCCATGGGCGACAAGGCGAAGATCGGTTTGGGTTGCGCGGACCAGGCGAAGGCCATAAGAAGGCCAGACTATCACCCAAAAAGGCCTGGAGTCCAGGCCTATGCTGGTCCCTTCCCTTGTGGCAATGGCCCCGCCACCCGCGTCATATTAATCAAGGTCAGCAGGGTCCGCCCGGTGCTGGAAAGGTTAGGATGGGTTCAATTCTCAAATGCCGCTTCTGATCCATCCTTTCGGCTGAAACCGTTCAAACCAAGACATACTTCGACGCCGGACCTTTGCCGACCTGTTCGATCATCTTGAGCTTCTTCAGTTTGATCCGCGTAAGAATCGCGCAACAACCTGATTGGGTCAACAATCAGTCCTTTCCCTTACGATAATGGAAGGGGCCGAGAAGAAAGGCTGGACTGGATTCCGTTTCTAATCATCCATTCCGGAACCCTCGCGACCACTCAAGGTAAAGCGGTGACGAATAGGTCGTCAAAATCGACATAACCTGCTACGACGGTCCTGGACCCGACAACGACATACCCACCAAAAGAACCGGCGATGGCTGTGCCGACGAAATCCACATTTTGCCATTGGGTAGAGTTGGTCCCGAAGTAATCGCAAAACGCGTTGCCTAGACCAATGCAGGGTACTTTCGTCCCATCGCTTCGCATCTTGCCCGTGACCCGATATCTACGGCCAGTAACTACAGCAAGTTGAGTCGCGAGTCCGATGTTCACGTCAGGATTGGTGACGCGAAGCGATTGTTTGCCTGAGTATTGACCGCTAGTGATTTTAGACGTGACCGCCGTACTGTAACCGGTCCAATACGCGACACCGCTTTTTTCCATGTCCCCGTCCACGACCACCTGCTTTTCGATGTCGTTCGTCCGTCCGGCGTATTCGGTGACGAACACTTCATCGAACTCGACATAATTCCCCACACCCAGACCATACCCGTATAAGTAGACGACTCCGTTGGTCGAGCATACGAAAGTTATGTCGAACGGTTGCCAGGCCGAATTCGTGCCACCGGACCATTGGAATATGCCGGACGCGATTATGGCCGGATACGGCGACCCGGCACCTCCGGTACGGGCGAAACCCCTGATCCGATATGTCTTTCCGATGGTCAATATAGATCGAGTGACTCCGCCTGACGAGCTCACTCCGTTGTAAGCGGCCCTCAACGACTGCTTGCCTCCTTTCTGTCCGGAAGTCTGCTTCGTTACGGTGGCGTTCCCTATCGACCAGCTCGCCGTCCCGCTCGCTTCCATGTCGCCGTCGGTGAGGATGTTTTTCTCATTATCCTTGGCCCCACCGACGTAATCGGTCACGAAAACATCATCCCATTCGCAGTATGCCGGCGAAGTCGCTCCAGCGCATATCAATTGTAATTGTGTTCCTCCCCCCGCAGTAGCCACGACATCGACTTTTTCCCAACCAGAGCCTACCGTAATGTAGGCGTTAACTGACGGACCTGTATTGATCGTCGCGTAAGCCGCACCTGTATTTTTGATGAATCCGGTAATTCTGTATTGCTTACCTATCGTCAAAATCGTCTGACTGACCGTCGGATTGCCGGTCGTCGCAGTCGTAACCCTGATATGGCGTTTACCGGATTTCGGCGAGGTTGTCTCTTTGGTGATTACCGCTCCTCCCGACCCGGTCCACGCGCTCGTATCGGCCGCCTCCATGTCACCGTCCGCGAGAAGCTGTTTCTCGTTTTGAAGACGGGTGTAGGCGTTCGAATACGCGAAACCGATCTGGGTGACCGATAGCACGGCGACGACCGAGACGAAAAAAACCAACGACCGCCGCATGGTGAGGAACGTTTTCCCGTTGTCATCGTCTTGAGACCGCTTTTTCATGGGCTTCATGCTGATTGTAGCACATCGGCACGAGACGAAAACTCAAATAACCCTGTCATTTCGAGCTCGGTCGAGAAATCCTCAACTTAGTTACACCGATCCAACTCGAACCGTCTGATCTGAAGGTCTCTCCACGCTGGTCCCCGACACGACAGCGGGGCAAACGAGATGACGGATCTTTTTTCTGTTGGCCCCTCCAGTATATAGAAGGAAGCTCACCTCACTTTATGAAGCTCAAGTATGGGACGAAGTAGCTTGCCGGTATCGCCTCGTCCGGCCCGCCGACGCCGTCGAAGCCCGTCACGTCAGGCTGGAGACCACCGATGACGTCAAAGCCGGTGACTTGGGGTTGTAGACCGCCGATCCCGCCGAAACTCGCTCCTCCGGTCTTCGGGCCGAAGAAGGTGTCGAGGTTGGTCTTTGTGATTTGAAGACCGCCAGGAATCAAGCCCAAGGCTTGATTTCCGATAAGCAACGCCTCGGGCACCGGCACCGAACCGCTGTCCGTCGTGGCTGGAGCCTCATCGCCGCTCTCGGTAGGCATCGGTTCGGTGGCTACGGGTTCG
>Ga0172379_10002578_pt1 | contig 31460 bp, 25 predicted proteins | sample GrowelOW334metaG_FD_119756 | JGI IMG/M metagenome (GOLD analysis project Ga0172379, IMG submission 119756) | Groundwater microbial communities from an aquifer near a municipal landfill in Southern Ontario, Canada - Groundwater well OW334 metaG | ecosystem: Environmental > Aquatic > Deep...
AGCGACCCTAACAGTATAATAATGAGTGGGATGAGCCGGATTATAAATAAAGGTTTCATACAAATATTTTTTAATGTGATTAAATTTCAATCAATTACATGACTTAAAGCAAAAAAAAAAAAACATACCTCATTCAAGGCAGGTTCCTGCTGAAAGGTTAAGTCAATAAAAATGGTTGAAAATCAGATTAAATATACTTGTATGCGTGCCAGAAAATCATGCACGGAGAAAGGTGGAGGTAATTTATCGAGGTAATGTATACTTTCCTTTTGAATCAAGCTAGTTAAGCTTTCGACTCCAATAGAATAAAGAGTCGGGAACCATTCAATTTCATGGATTTTGAGAACCGGAACCGTATGGTTTAATACCGTAGGGGTATAAAGTTTTAGTACTTGTTTATGATTGGTACAGCACGATTGGCCCGATTCCTGCTTTTGGCAATTGGCGCACGAATTATCTGCTTTAACGGCACAACAGCTTTTTTCAACGGTGTTTGGTTGGTGTTTTTCGCAACCATCGGATGGCACAAATAATGAATAGGTATCGGTTTGGCTCTTATTGCAATGGTGAACATAAATGCTGAAACCACTGGTGGTCATTAGTATTACCAGTGAAAGAGTAATGAAAAAAAAACCAACGATATGTTTTTTCAGTTTATTCATAACAACTATTGATGAAACAAATGTAGGTATTTGTTTTGGAGTGGGTTGTTAATGAGGTGTTAATGGGTAAATATTAAATCAAGTAATGCACTCAATGGTTTTTTGGATGAATTGGTTTATTTTAGCGGTTCTGATTAATAAGATATAATGAAAATTTACTTTACCAATATTTTGATTGTAACACTTGGTTTAATAACCCAAATATCAAACGGACAGGTTTTTTCAGGTAAAATTTCCGATAGAGAAGGTGGAAACCCTATTGAATATGCAAATCTTGGGATTGCCAATAAAAATGTGGGGACGGTTTCCGACAAAGCAGGGAAATATGAAATAGCACTCGATTCACTGGTTGATGAAGATACACTCAAGGTTTCTTGCATTGGATATTATCCTTTTCAAATAAAAGTTTCAGAATTTAAAAGGCTGAGTGACCATAATCTTCGGCTGAATGAAAGGATTTTTGAGTTGGATGATATGGTGGTTAAGCCTAAAAACTTTAAACTTAAAATATTCGGAGTTACCGCTCAATCAAAAATAGCTCAAGCGGGTTTTAAGGACAATAAACTTGGCTATGAAATGGGGATTTTAATGAATTCAAAAAAACCTGCTTTTCTGGAGAAACTTACGCTCCGTATAGCAACGTGCACCTATGACACTATATTCTACCGAATCAACCTCTATAAAGTTAACGAAAATAAGGAATTTGAAAATTTGTTAAAAATCCCAATTTATATTGAATTGCCCAAAGAAAAAGTAATGGATATAACTGAAATTGATATATCGGAATATAGTTTGGAAGTTAATGGCGATTATTTGGTAACCCTTGAACATGTTAAGGATTTAGGCCCAGGATACTTATACTTTTGCGCGGGGCTTTTAAATTCCACCTACTATAGAAAAACAAGCCAGGCTTCATGGGAAACAGCACCTGTTGGGATTAGTTTAAGTGTTGTAGCAAAAGTTGAAAAATGAAAACAGTGAAAAAAAAAGGGCTTAAGGCCCTTTTTCGTTTTAAATCATGATATATTTTTCTTTTCCCGTTTGGCAGAAATCACACTTTTCATCCATGTTGGTAGCGTCATAGGTATTGCCGCAAACCGGACAAACAGCATATTCAAATGGTAATGTGTTTTCGGCGCTGGCATTCAATGCTGCCAAAGCTTTGGTATAAAACTCGTTGTGTTTCTTTTCGGTATCCATTGCCCAGTTAAACGATTTGGTAGCTTTTTCAACTTTCTCTGCTTCGGCATCTGCCAAAAACTGGGGATACATAGTAGTTACTTCGTAGGATTCACCCTCAATGGCGGCCTGTAAATTTTCGGCGGTGGTTTTAACTTCAAATTCGGGAGTAAATTCATCCATTTTTTCGCCCAACGATTCCAACACTTTTTTGTGGTTATCTGCATGGATTGCTTCCGATTTCGAAGCGGCATCAAAAAGCTTGGCAATGGTATCGTTGCCTTCTTCGCGGGCTTTTACGGCAAAAGCGGCATATTTGGCACTGGCAGTGGTTTCACCTTTAATTCCTGCTTTTAGGTTCTCGATGGTTTTAACCGGCTTAACCGGGTTGCAGCTTGTAAATGCTATCAAGCCAACCAATGCAACGAATAAGAATTTTCTCATTGTCTTTTTTGTTTTAGTTTAGTTAAATATTAAAGAGGCATCATGTAATTAAAAACCAAAGTACCACCATAAAAACCGGTAATTCCAACTGAAATTGCGGCCAATGCATATAATACAAAGGCAACCTTAATCAGGGTTGAATTTTCAATTTTTTTCACAGTAATATAGATTCTAAGTATTGAAGTAACAAGCAATGTACTTAGTGTTGTATAAGCGAAAAATTCATGAATTTCCATTATTTCACCAGCGGCTCCACTCATTTCATTGGTGAATATAAGTCCTGAAAGCAAGGCAAACAAAGCCGAAATAGTTCCCACAAGGAGCAGGTAAAAACCCAATTTCGATAAACAGGCTTCTTTCTTAATGTAAATTGAAGCTAATTCGGACAAAAACCCAATGGTAACCAATGCAATGGGAAAATGAACCAACATGGGATGAAAATGGCTTGAAGATATCATATTTTTGATTTTTTAGTTGAAATGCTAAGATAGTAAAAAAATAGATTAAAGAATTTGTTTATTCTGTAAAATCAAATTAAAAGGATTTTTGTATTTTTCAAACAAAAAAATCATGGATAATTTAACTGTCGGAACAATTGTAGATCATGAACGATATGGTGAAGGCGTTATTGGAAAAGTAAACCTTACCAATTACGATATCTATTTTGCACATGGTGGAAAAGTGGCTATTTCAAAAAGTACCGATCAAATTTCAATAATCAATAAATCGGAATCATTAGCTACTGGTCCAAGCATTAATTTAAATGAATTGGAAGAATTGTTTAATTATTTGCTTGATAAAAAAGGGATGCATTCAGAAGAAGTTGAAATGGGCGAAAAATGGGAGGGAGGCAAGCTGGTATTGGTTCCCGGTAATCCCAGTTTACAAAGCAAAGAAGTAGATATTGAAGTGTTTTTTCATAAAATTGTCATGGTGCGCGATAGGCTTAGGGTGCTCGAACAGAATATAAACAGCCACCCCAAACTTACCGACGAGGATAAAGTGAATTTGGAGCAATACATTACCAAAGCTTATGGAAGTCTTACCACCTTTAATATATTGTTCGATAACAAAGACCATTATTTTAAAGGAAGTGGAAAGTAATTAGCCCGCTATAGTAAAGGGTTTCAAAAATTGCCAAAAAATAAAAGGGTAAAAAACATGACGGTTGTCATAAAAAAAGGTACAACTCCTTAGGTGTTGGAAAACTAGTTTTTTTTTTATTTAATCTTGTATCCGTAAGTCATCGGATTTAAGGTAAAAACTTGTAAATAGAAACTAAAATTAGGAGGGAGCCATGAAAAATCTATTAGTTGTGCTAATATTCCTGACATCGGATATAATGGCCGGTGAAAATAAAGGATGCATGGATTTTTTTGGAACTGTAAAAACGGATCAGTTTTCAGTATCCGATGTCAGCATTGAACTTATTAAAAACGGTTCACCCGAATCATCACTATATACCAACAACGGTGGTGATTTTGGGATTCAATTTGAGAAAAACAATCTGTATGAAATTAAAGTTTCCAAAAAAGGATATTTTTCTCAGAAATTTGAAGTAGATACCAAAGGTATAGATGGTGACGATGAACAGTTTGTCTGCAAATTTGCCATTGAACTGGTTCCTTTTATTGAAGGTGTAGATGCACAAATTTTTAATCAGCCTATTGCTTTAATAAAATACAATGCAAGGAAGGATGATTTTGAACGGCTTATCGATAAACAAATACTAGTAAAAATTAAACAGTTTTTTGATTCCTACGAATCAGTAAAAGAAAACAGTTATAAATTGGTTGTTGCCAGTGCTGATAGTGCTTTTACAAACAAAGACTATCAGCTTGCTAAAGAGCTTTATGCAAATGCGGTGAAATTGGAGATAAATGATGATTATGCCGATATTCAATTGGAAATGATGGATAAAATAATAGTACAGGAAATACGCATACAGCAATTGTATGACAGAAATATTACGGATGCTGAACTTTATTTAAAGCTGAAAGACTACAAAAAGGCCAGAAAATATTTTGAAAAAGCGCTTGTGTTAAAAGATGAACTCTATCCTAAAGACCAAATAGCAAACATTAATAAAACTATTTTACTTGAAGAAGGATTAACGCTAAAAAATTAGAATTTTTTTCTGAAAACGATGAATTAAACCAAAAACAAAACAGATTCAAATAAAAAGGCCGGATTTTCCGGCCTTTTTCATTAACTCACTTTTTTCTCTGCACTTTTCAATTCTTTTTTATTTCGCTTTAAACGTTTCATCGCATCAATAAGCTTTTGTTTTAAACTTCGAGTAATTGGTTTCTCCTCATGTTTCTTGGCCTTTTTAAGTTTGTGGTTGATTTTACTTGTTCTTACCCAGGCTTTTTCAACTTTACGCTCCGCAATCAGGAGTTTTTCTTTTTTCTTACGTTTTTCAATAGGATCAGTCATGTTGAATCGTATTAAGATTTGAAGAATAATTGTATTAAAATAACAAATATTTTTCCATTTTAGTTGTAAAAAATCGGATATTTAATTAACATTTTTCGCTAACCGATGAACTACAACCACTTAATAAAAACCTTTTAAAACTGAATCCGTTTGTTGTTCTTATCCAGCATTTTTTGTATTACTTTTTCAGGATGGCTGAATTGATAATTCATCATCATGGCAGCAATAATATAAGGTTTGTAACTTGCTTGTTTAAACAAAGGTACTTTGTAGCGTTCAAATACGGAAGCCTGCACTTCACCTTGTTTACATGAAACACCTGAAATATCAGCTGGTAAACAATGCAAATATAAGGCATCCCCATTTTTAGTCTGTTTCATTTTTTCTTCGGTGCATTCCCAACCGGTATGTTTGGCATTGTTTTCCAAGCAACGTTTTTCCAGAGCATCCAGGCCTTTAATATCTTTGTTTAAAAGTAAATCGGTACGTTCCTGCATAACGGAGTATGGAGCCCAACTTTTCGGGTAAACCACATCGGCATTTTGAAATGCTTCATCCATACTGGCTGCTTTTCGGAATGTTCCACCCGTTGCTTTTGCTTGCTGAGCTGCCAGTGTTTCAATCTCTGGAATTAGGTTATATCCTTCAGGGTAAGCCAAATCGACCTGCATACCAAAACGGGTCATCAATCCAATCACACCTTGCGGAACACTAAGTGGTTTACCATAACTTGGTGAATAAGCCCAAGTCATGGCTATTTTTTTTCCTTTCAGGTTTTCGATGCCCCCAAAATGATTAATTAAATGAAGCATATCACTCATACTCTGAGTAGGATGGTCAACATCTGATTGCAGGTTTATTATACCAGGCCGCTGTTCTAAAACGCCTTCCATATAACCCTCATCTAATGCTTTTCCAACTTCGCGTTGGTATTTGTCGCCTTCGCCTAAAAACATATCATCGCGGATGCCAATAAAATCAGCCATAAATGAAATCATGTTGGCTGTTTCACGAACCGTTTCACCATGGACAATTTGTGAAGTTTTTTCGTCCAAATCCTGTACTTCGAGCCCCAATAAATTAGCTGCTGATGCAAATGAAAAACGGGTACGGGTAGAATTGTCACGGAAATTGGAAATAGCTAAACCCGAATCGAAGCAACGGGTTGACAGGTTGTTTTCTCTTAGTTGACGAAGTGCTTCCGCAACAAGAAATATTTGCTGCAAATCATCCGTTGATTTTTCCCAGGTCAGTAGAAAATCCCTACGATAGTTTTCCGCTTTCAGTTTTTTTAACTGATTTAGAATTGTATTTATTTTTTTACTCATAATATTCTGTTGTTTTAGTTATTTAATATTTTCAGCTAATTGATAGGCAAATGCAGCATAAAATGCAGACGCTTTAACTAAATGTTCCACAGGTACTTTTTCGTTAGGAGCGTGAGCCATAACTTCGTTGCCGGGACCAAATCCAATTAAAGGAATATGGTAATATCCATTTATTGTTACCCCATTGGTGGAAAAGGTCCATTTATCAACCAAAGGCTTTTTATTGAAAAGTTCGGTAAAGGCTTTTATTCCTGTCTGTACGATTAAATCATTTTCTTCAATTTTCCAAGTTGGATAATACTTTTCCATTCCATATTTTAAACCGGTGTAGGCCGTTTCTTCGTAATAAAGTACTTCCACTTTAGCATTCATGTCTTTAACAATTTCCTGAATCTGCGCTAAAGCACTTTCTTTGGTTTCTCCCCAGGTTAATCTTCTATCGAGATGAAAATAGGCATAATCGGCAACAGCGCACAGCGATGGACTTCCTGATTTAATTTCGGAGATGGTTACGGTTCCTTTGCCAAGAAAATCGTCAGAAATGATACTTTCATTCAGTTTTTCAATTTCAAGAGCGGCTTTGGCCGCTTTATAAATAGCATTATCGCCACGTTCGGGAGCTGAACCATGGCAAGAAACGCCATAAAAATGTACTCCAATTTCCATCCGTCCCCTGTGTCCGCGGTAAATGTTTAAGTTGGTAGGTTCGGTGCTAATGGCAAAATGAGGTTTAATGCCTTCTTCTTCAACCAGATATTTCCAGCAAAGCCCGTCGCAATCTTCTTCCATTACACTTCCAACAAAATAAATGGTCAAATCTTCCAAAAACCCTAATTCTTTAAGAATCTTCCCGGATGTTATAAAAGCTGCGGCACCTCCTTCTTGGTCAACGGTTCCACGTCCGTGAACAATCCCATCTTTTATTTCACCTGAAAATGGATCGAAATCCCAATTTTTGAGTTGTCCGGTATCCACTGTATCCATGTGGGCATCAATAGCCAGAATGGTTTTACCGTTTCCTATTCTCCCCAGTACATTACCTAACCCATCAATCCGAACTTCATCAAATCCAGCCTCTTCCATTTGCCTTTTTAGTTCTAATTGTACTTCTTTCTCGCCCATGCTTAGCGATTTAATTCTAACAAGTTTTGATAAATTTTGAGCAGTGTAGTCTTGGTATTTTACTGAAAGCTTGTCAATATTCCTAAAAACATTCATAATTTAAGTTATTTGTTTTGAAAATATTCAAATATATAGTCTTTTTGAATTACTACAAATGTAATGAAACTATTTATTTTTATTTTAAAGTAACCAACATATTATTGAAAAACCCGGTTCAAATCATTTATAATTATACACAGATATGGTATCTTATTTTTTTTCAATTATATATCTTTGCATTTGAGTTTTTTTGAATTTAGTTGTATAATAGCAGAAACTTAGCATTTTTGGTTAAATTGCCAATATTTTTCAACTTGATTATTTTTATAGGATGAAGCAAATAATTACCCTTATTTACTTTTTATTTTTGTTGGTTTGGATGTCTTTTGGTCAAAAAGACCAAGGTTATCTTGAAGTAAAAGGAACAGTTAAATTTGAAAGAGAATCTTTGGTTGATGCCAAAGTCAATTTGATTAAAGATGGTGTTAAAGATAAGGTATTCAGTACTGATTTTGAAGGTAAGTTTACCGTTAGGCTTGACCTAAATTGTGTTTATGAATTGGTTTTTAGTAAGCAAGGATTTTTCTCAAAAAAGCTGATTTTCACAACGAAGGTACCTTCAGAAGATGTCGGAATTTGGAACAATAAATTTGCCATTGAACTAATTCCAGAAATTGAGGGTTTTGATGCTTCCTTATTTGATGAACCTATTGGAAAATTTGAGTTTAATGCGACTGTTGGTGATTTTGATTATGATTTGGTTTATACCACCAATATGCAGAAACGTATTAAAGCCCTAATGCTTCAATACGAAAAAGCGAGGAAAGAATCTTTTAATAAAATTATTGCTCAGGCCGACGACGCTTTTAACGACAAACAATACGATTCAGCTATTGAATTGTATAATAAAGCTATAGACTTAGATCCTTATGATCCCTATCCTGATGATCAAATTGTTATGATTGATAACATTTTAAAGCAGGATGAAAATGCTGAGAAAAACTACGAAAAGAATGTTAAAGAGGCCGACCAATACTTTCAGCAACAGGATTATATAAACGCACAAAAATTTTATAACAGGGCACTCAAATATAGAGATAAACAATATCCAAAAGACCAATTGGCTGCCATTGAAAAGTTACTGGTTGATCCAGCTGCTGATCCTAGTTTAATAGCCTATAAAAATGCTATAATTGCCGGTGATAAAGCGTTTATAGCAAAACAATACCCCAATGCATTGGCAAAATTTACGGAAGCTTCAGGGATTAAGCCTACTGAACAATATCCGAAAGATAAAATTGCAGAGCTTACTGCCTTAATTGCACAATTGGAAAATGATAAAAAATCGAAAGAGGAAATTGAAAAAGCCTATTTGGCTGCTATTTCATTAGCCGATGCCGGATTTAATCAAAAAGATTTAATCAATGCAAGACTTAATTATGTAAAAGCTAGTTCAATTAAACCAGCTGAGATTTATCCCAAAACTAAAATTACGGAAATTGATAACCTATTAGCTGCCGGTAAATCGTTGGATGAAAAGTACAAAGGGTTCATAGCCCTAGCCGATCAATCGTTTACGGGTAAACAATATGAATCGGCGAAAGGAAATTATCAACAAGCGTTATCAATTAAGCCGAACGAGACATACCCAGCAACAAAAATTAAAGAAATTGATGCTTTATTGCTTTTGCTGGCCGATTCCCGTAAAAAAGATTTGGAAGCTAATTATCAAAAAGCCATAGCAACTGCCGATGCAGCATTTAATAAGAAAGAATATGAATTGGCTAAAACATCGTACAACCAAGCGGTTGCATTAAAAAATACAGAAGTTTACCCTAAGCAAAAAATTGCGGAAATTGATAAGATATTGGCCGATATGGCAACCAAGCGAAGAGCTTACGATTTGGCCATTGCCCGAGCCGACAATAATTTCAATATTGAAAAGTGGAACGAAGCTAAGGTAGATTATCAAGATGCGCTGAATTTGTTTCCTACAGAACTTTATCCACAGACCCGTATTAACGAAATAGAAAACAAACTACTTGCAATGAAAGGTGCAGCAGAACAGCGCGCTGCACGTGAAAAAGCCTATCAAGAGGCCATTGCGAAAGGTGATAGCACCTTCAAAACAAAAAAATATTTAGATTCAAAAAATTTCTATTCCCAAGCGCTTTCAGTTAAACCCAATGAGGCTTATCCGAAAAAGAAGCTGGAAGAAATTGATTTTATGTTAGCCGCTGAAAAATCGTTAAATGAGAAATATAATGCTTTAATAACAGCTGCAGATCAAAATTTTGTGAATGAAAATTTTCAAGATTCAAAAACCTCCTATACCAGTGCCTTGCAATTGAAACCCAACGAAGCTTACCCAAAACAACGGATTGCTGAAATTGATGCTAAATTAGCGGCCTTACTAGTTAGTAAGCAAAAGCAAGATCAGCTCAAAAAGCAATACGATGGCCTGATATTGCAAGCCAATCAGCAATATACCGCTAAAAGCTGGGAATCAGCAAAAAGTTATTATCAACAAGCATCGGCTGTATTGCCCGAAGAGGTGTTTCCAAAGCAGCGGATAACTGAAATTGATAACCTGCTTGCCAGCGTAGCTGATAAAAACCGGAAATATAATGAGGCCATTCAAAACGGAGATGTAAAATTTTCAGGTAAACTCTATGGTGAAGCATTAACTTCCTATAATCAGGCATCTCAATTAAAACCCGACGAAACGTATCCAAAACAGAAAATTGCAGAAATTAACGGGTTGTTAGAGGCGATGAAGAAAAATGAAGCAGCTTACTTGGATTTTATAAAATTAGCCGATGCCGCATTTTCAGTAAAGCAACTGGACGATGCAAAAGCAAAGTATCAATCCGCTTTAACATTAAAACCCAACGAAGCTTATCCAACCCAGCGAATCAATGAAATTGATCGGTTGTTGGCAGAGCAGTTGCGGTTGAAAACCGATAAAGATAAATTAGATGCACAGTACAATCAACTAATTACGAGCGCCGATGGGTTGTTTGTACAAAAGAAATATACCGAGGCTAAAAGTAGTTATACTCAAGCATCGGTATTAAAACCGGATGTTGCTTATCCCAAAGAGAAAATTTCAGAAATTGAAAGTTTGTTAACATCCATTCTGTCGTTGCAAAAAGCTTATGATCAAAAAATGCAGGACGCCGAAATGCTCTATGCCAGTAAAAATTATAATGGTTCATTAACTGCTTATCAACAAGCTTCGCAACTAAAACCTGAAGAGGCATTGCCTAAGCAAAAAATTGCAGAGCTGAATCAATTGATTGCCCAATTACAACAAAAAGAACAAACCTATACTAATTTTATTAAGTTGGCTGATGCTTCCTTTGCTTCAAATCAATTGGATGCAGCTAAGGAACAATACAAATCGGCATTGTTGGTTAAGCCTGCTGAGGCATACCCAACGCAGCGGATAGCGGAAATTGATAAAATGTTGGCTGAGCAATTGAAGCTCAAAAATCAAAAAGAACAATTGGAGGCTAAATACAACTCGCTCATTACTTTGGCTGACAATATGTTTAATCAAAAAAAGTATGCCGAGGCAAAAGCTAACTATATTGAGGCATCGGCATTAAAACCTGCAGTAATGTATCCAAAAGAGCGTATCTCAGAAATTGATAGCTTGCTCAGTTCAATGGCGGCTCAACAAAAAGCCTACAACCAAAAAATAGAAGATGCAACAATGCTTGTAGCAGCAAAAAACTATAACGGTGCGTTGCAAGCCTATCAACAGGCTTTACAGCTAAAACCTGATGAAACGCTGCCAAAACAGAAGATTGTTGAAATGCAGACTATTTTGGCTGATTTAGCCCAAAAGCAACAGCAATATCAGCAATTAATAACTAAGGCTGATAATTCATTCAACCTAAAAAACTACCAACAGGCAAAACCTTTGTATCAGCAAGCGCAGCAAATTATTCCCAATGAGGAGTATCCAAAAAATCAAATCATACTTATTGACCAATTGTTAGCCGAAGCAGCAAAAAAAGATGCTGATTTGCAGGCAAAAATAAAAGCATACAATGCAAAAATTTTAGCCGCTGATAAGCTATTTACCTTAAAGGATTATACCAATGCTTTATCGGGATATTCTGATGCAAAAGCTATTAAAACGGATGAAACCTATCCTGATCAGCAGATAATTCTAATCAATAATTTAATAAAAGAAGATGCTGCTAAAATGGAAGCTTCATACACTCAGGCTATTCAGAAAGGTGATCAACTGAAAGGGCAAAAAAGTTATTTAGAAGCAAAGGATCAGTATTCCATTGCCCTTAATTTAAAGCCTAAAGATCCAACGGCACAGTCGAAATTGATTGAAATTCAAAACCTGATTGATCAGCAAAAGTTTGATAAAGAAAAGCAAGACAAAATTAATAAAGATTATACCAACTATATAGTTCAGGCTGATCAGGCCTTTAAAGCAACCGATTATACATCGGCGCTATCGCTATACAAAAATGCTCAGGGTATTAAGCCAACTGAGAAGTATCCTAAGGATCAGATTGAGTTGTGCGAAAAGAAAATACAGGAACAAAAAGCCTTAGCTGAAGCTGAAGCAGAAAAACGAAGAAAAGACGAATTAGCTGCTTCGCAAAATTCCTTTGAAGGAAAAGATTTTGATTTTGATGGGAAACAACGCGACAATAAATTTTTGAACGAATTGGCTAAGCTCTATCCATTGGGTGTTACCGTTGAGAATTACAACAAGCCAAACAAAAAAATTAAACGTGTTATTGTGAATCATGATGGTATTGCAAAAGAATACATTGAAGTTATCTATTCGTATGGTACTTATTATTTCCGGAATGGACAAAATATTTCCCGTTCCATATTCTATTCTGAAACTAAAGAATGACACGAATAAAAAAAATAGTGAAATATAGATTTTTAAGAAGCATCGTTTGGATGCTTCTTTTTGTTGCATGTCAGCCTACTTTAAAAAACAGTGAAAGTGAAACCCGCATATTTACTGACGATTCTATTAGTTATGCACATGGATTCAAACTATCATCAGCCAAAGAAAGAATAAGAATAGAAGTGACCAATCCGTGGCAACACGCCAGAAATATTCATTTCGAATACCTGTTGAGTACCTCTGATTCTTTATTGAATTGTATTCCTATTCCTGTTCATCGGGTGGTATGCTTTTCAACTACCCATTTGGCTTTTATTCACCTTTTAGGCGAGGATAGTACAGTGGTAGGGGTAACTAATCCTAATACGATTACAAACCCGGCCATTGTTCGCCAGATTGAAAGCGGTATTACCTTTGATATTGGAAATGAACAAGCCTTGAATTACGAACTTATTTTAAGTTTGAAGCCCGATGTAATATTTGCTTATGGTGTTGGAGCTGAAGTACAAGGTACTTATCAAAAATTTGCCGAATGGCGCATCCCAGTTATCATGGTTTCAGAATATTTAGAAGAATCGCCGTTAGCAAAGGCTGAATGGTTGAAGTTTTTTGCCCTTTTTTATAACAAAAAAACATTGGCCGATTCACTTTTTACTACCATTGAATTGCAATACAATGGGTTGCTTTCACAAGTTAGCAAAATAGAAAAAAAACCTTTGGTAATGACAGGTATGCCCTGGAAAGATGTTTGGTACGTCCCCGGTGGAAATTCTTTTATGGCTCAGTTTATAAGTGATGCCGGAGGCAATTATCTTTGGAAGGATGATACGTCGCGTGAAAGCTTGGCACTCTCTATGGAACGTGTTTTTTTTGAATCAAATAAAGCAGAAATTTGGATTCATACAGGTATGGCCAATTCATTGGATGAAATTAAGCAAACTGATCCACGCATGAGTCAGTTAAAACCATTTATTGATGGAAACGTGTATAACAACAATAACAAAACATCGGGTAACACTCAGGGAAATGATTTTTGGGAAAGTGGGGTGGTGAATCCACAACTTATCCTGAGCGATTTAATTCATATATTTCATCCCGGGATTATTGCTGATACCAATATGAATTATTATAAAAAGCTTAATTAATGTATCGAATAAATCAACGACTGCTTATAAGAACCTGGCAATTTGGTGATGAGTCATTTTTAGCCAGTCAGGCAAACAATAAAATGATTTGGAATTATGTATTGGATATTTTTCCACACCCTTATACCTACGATGATGCTTGCACCTGGATTGAAATAAATCGAAAAAAAGATAAAGCTGAAAACTTTGCTCTGGTATATGATGGTGATCCCATTGGGAACATTGGAATTATGCCTGGAGCTGATGTACACCGAAAAAGTGTAGCTATGGGTTATTGGTTAGGTCAGGAATATTGGGGTAAAGGTATTGCAACCCTTGCTGTTCAATGGATGGTAGCTTATACTTTTAATGAATTTGATTTCAATCGCATTTGGGCTGCTGTTTTTTCCAACAACCCTGCTTCAATGAGAGTTTTACAAAAAGCCGGTTTTAAGCAAGAAGCTATATTAGAAAAATCAGTAATTAAAAACGGAGAATACTTAAATGAACATATTTTTGCTATCCTAAAATAAGCTGTTTGAATCGAAAAACATATATATGGTTTGCAATCTTAGTTATAGTAGGATTTTTCCTTTTTATGGCTGACTTGGCTTTGGGTTCAGTAAAAATTCCATTTAAAGAGTTTTTATCTACTCTTTTCTCCGGCGATAAACAATCCGTATGGTTTACAACCTTGTTTGAATTCAGGTTGCCAAAGGCCTGGGTGGCTGTTTTTGCAGGTGCCGCGCTTTCCGTGAGTGGTCTTCAGATGCAAACTTTATTCCGGAATCCATTGGCGGGTCCTTATATATTGGGAATTAGTTCGGGTGCCGGATTGGGTGTAGCATTGCTTGTTTTAGGTTTTCCGGCTCTATTAAGTTTTGGTTCGCATTACTTTCTTAATCAATGGGCATTGGTTATTGCAGCCTGGATAGGTTCTGCTGTTATTTTATTGTTTATTATGATAGTAAGTATCCGTGTCCGTGATATTATGACCATTCTTATATTTGGTATTATGTTTGGCAGTGCGGCAACTGCACTTATTAGCATTTTACAATATTTTGGTTCCGATGCATCAGTAAAAGCTTTTGTTATTTGGACCATGGGAAGTTTGGGTGGTGTAACGAATAACCAATTGTTTATTTTTATTCCAAGTATTCTAGCGGGATTGCTTATAGCCTTGGTTTTACCTAAGAGTTTGAATGTACTGTTGTTGGGCGAAAATTATGCCCGAACCATGGGTTTGAATGTTATGGTTACCCGAATTTTAATATTTATAAGTACAAGTATGCTGGCAGGCACAGTTACTGCTTTTTGTGGGCCAATTGGGTTCATTGGAATTGCAATTCCGCACATTGCCAGAATGTTGTTTCATACCGCCAATCATTTTGTGTTAGTTCCGGCTTCCATTTTATTAGGGATGAATACAATGCTACTAAGTGATATTATTTCGCAATTACCCGGAAATGCTACTATTTTGCCCATTACTTCAATAACGGCATTGTTAGGAATTCCCATTGTAATTTGGATTATTATCAAGAACCAAAAGCTTACTCATACGGTTTAAAATGGAAATCGATTCTATCAACGGTTTAACAATTAAAAATCTAGCTATTGGTTATCATAAAGATAGTGAAACCCATCAGTTAGGTGGTATCATAAATGCTCAAGCTAAGCCGGGTTCATTAATTGCCTTGATTGGTCCAAATGGAGTAGGTAAAAGCACACTTATTAGAACTATTTGTCAATTGCATCCTTCACTGGCTGGGCAAGTAATTATTAATTCGGTCGATTCAGCAAAACTTTCCCGCATACAAATGGCAAAAACCATAAGTTTGGTATCTACCGATTTGTACCGTTCAAGTAAGTTGAAAGTTGCTGATTTGGTTGAACTCGGACGATTTCCTCATGGTAGCTGGTTCTCTGGACTATCAGCCTATGACAAAAACTGCATAAAAATTTCGATGGAGCAAGTTAATATAAGTTCATTAGCTCAACGCGATATTACCGAATTGAGTGATGGAGAGTACCAACGAGCCATGATTGCCAGAGCATTGGCACAAGATACTCCCATTGTTTTACTTGATGAACCAACGGCATTTCTCGATTTGGCAACTAAGTTTTCAATGGTTTCGCTTCTTTGGAATCTAACTCGAAATAACCAAAAATCCATCTTATTTTCAACGCACGACATTAACATTGCCATGCAATTTGCTGATGTATTTTGGGTATTAACCAAAGATGGGTTGAAAGTAGGAGCTCCGGAAGATTTGCTTATTGATGGAACCTTAGAAGATTTATATACAGGAACTTCGGTATTTTTTGATTCTTCAACACTACAATTCCGCAATAAAAAAACTAAACTAGTTCCCATACAAGTTATTGGAACTGGAAAAGAATATCAATTTACCTTAATGGCGCTCGATCGATTAGGTTTTGATACGGATTGTAACAATTCACAGGCTTTAACCGTCAAAATTATCGCAACCAAGCAAACCACGGTTTGGAAGTTTGCTCACGGTAACAATACTTTGGAATTTAATTCCATTTATGAGTTACAAGAGGCTTTAAGAGAATTTGTTTAGTACGCACTTAAACTTATATTTTTATGAATTTAACCGCTAAAAGAATCACATCGTATGTATTGGCAGCTTTTGTTTTAGTAGTTACTACCACTGCAATTCTAGCAATTTGGGATGTTATAAGTCTTGAACAGGTAATTAAAAAGGTAATTACTTCATTAATTGTAATTTTTGCCGCCTCGGTGGTTACCTTATTTATTTTTAATGTATTAATAAAAGACACTAAGTAACGATTTTCTGGACGTTCGGAAAGACAGGCCGGTTGATTCTGGCTGCATTTTCCGGCCTGTAGAAGGTTTCTTCTATGTTCCTTCTGGTTATGGGTAGTCCGGTTTTGGCCGGACTACTTTTTTTGCTTTAAATCTATTCTGGTTCTACAACTCGATGCAGTTTTTTGTCGGGGTTCTTCTTGAATTCGTCTTCCAAAATCAATTCCAAGGTTTCAACATCAATGCGTTTACCAATAATGTTTTTGTTTTTGTCGAGCAGGTAAATCGAAGGAGTTGATTTTACATCATAATTCTGTCTGAAGTGCGACTGATTGTAGGGGTCCCAAGCATTTATCCAATTTTCAAGTTCTTGTTCCTTAATAAACTTCAACCATTCTTCTTTTTCTACTTGCGTATATATACCCAACACTTCAACACCTTGTCCCCAATACTTGTCAGCCATTGCTTTCATTTTTGGAGTAGCTTTTTTACAATGACCACAACCGGGTTCATAAAAAAACAAAACAGTATAATCGGCATGTATATTATATAGCGATATAAACTGGTCATCATCGCTAAGTAGCCTTATTTCCTGGGCTTTATTTCCAATCAGGTTGGGTTTTATTTCTTTAACGCGTTCCTCCACTTTGCTAAGCCATGTACTATCGGCCCAAGGAGCATTTCCATTTAAGTAATAAGTTTCGGCAAAAAATACAAAAGCTTTATCCATTCCCATAATATTGGAATTGTTGTATTTATTAAATAGTAATTGAAGGGTGTATTTGAATACTTCTTCGTTGGCTTTAGCGTTAACCAAAACCATATAACTTTCTTTAATTACGGTATCAGGTATGGGTAAAATCATTTTTTCAAAGTATCGATCAATTTTAGGATGGTAAAATTGAGTCCGAAGCAGGCGCTCATCTGCGAAGTCAATAAAATCGAAATAATGAGCTTTGTAATACTTATACTGAAATGATGAGTCAATTATAGTACCGTTTTCATCTTTTGGCGGTTCAGGTATATCAATCTCTTTGTTAATTTTTAAGATAGCTGCAATCAACGATTCCGGATGGTCTTTTTCAATGGTTTCCCATTTCATTTTCACCTCATTATGTAATAGTTGTAAACTATCATTCAACCTTTTTTTATCAGGTTCCAATAACTCCGTTTTTAATTTATCGCGCAGTTTAATAGCCAACTCTCCTTGCTGTGTCATGTATTTCTGGTAATTAATATATAAATCCATATCATGGCTGCCCTTTGTTATAAGGTTTTTAACTAAATCGGTGGCATTACCGGTGTATTTAGTTGAAACTGTGAATTGTTGTTCTTTATCAACAATTAGTTCAAAGAATATATTGCCCGGTAGTAAAACAAAATAAACTCCTCCGGGTAATTTTTCTTTGCCTGAAAATTCCCCATAACCTTTCCCATCAAGCGTTACAGTGTCTTTAGCATATTGCTTATCACCAAAATAATAGCCCAAATAAATAGTACTATCTTGTAAATTCTCAATTTTCACTTTTATTTGATATCCCTGACCAAATAAATCCGTTGAAAAAACTACTAAACAGAATGCGAAGAATAAATAAATCCGACTTTTCATAAACGTATTTTAAAAAATGATTCCAAAAATACAATTAACATCCAATCCCTGCAAAAAAATACCGTATGTTAACTTTTTTTTAATTAACGTAGGTTCGAAATAACATATTCGACCAGGGCAACCGCATTTAAGAACTTCCATTTTAAATTCCCATTTTCGGCGCATGGTTTCTTTTCTACTTTAATGAATTTTCGCAGCTTGCGCCGATTTTATACCTGAAATTCATATACCCCGGCTTATGCTTCGACAGGCTCAGCAACCAGCCGGGGCTATTCATATTAAATCCTTGCAGGATTTTTTTAAATGAGGTTGCCCTGTATATTCGGCACTTATTAATTAGTTAAACCATTCTTAAATCCATTAGGTATGGCGAAAAAACGGAATGATTGAAGAAAAATGGAAATTTAATTCACTTATTAAGCTCTAGTATCTCCAGTTTTCTATCTTCCCACTTTCCCTTTTCCCCAACCTTCCCACATTCCCATTTTTTCACCATGTCACCTTGCTACCTTATTACCCTGTTACCTCCTTTCATGTAAAAATGGGTATTGTTTTAAAAGAATCTAACGGTATATAATGAAACCTTTCTAATAGCAGTTCGTTAAAGTTTTGTTGAGAGAATTGTAATAAGTATATTTGAAAGTAAGAAACGAATTAAAAGAGATTGAATCTAACTTGCAACTTGCACCGAATTTATGTCAGAGCCGCTATCATTTAAAGAATTAGAAAAACTCGTAAAAGATCTCAAATCGGAAAGACAAGTTTTAACCGATGAATTACTTTTAAAAGAGCAACAAATTCAGTCCCGGGAAAGCCTTTACCATTTAATTATAAATCATTCTCCTGAAGGAATTCTCATCATTCAAGGGAAATCAATAAAATTCATCAACCAAACCGCCTTAAAATTCATTGAGGCTTCCCGTGAAGATGCTGAAGCGCTTGTTTTTTCAAATATATTACATCCCGATTTTAAAGGGCAAATTATTCAATATTTTGCTGAAATTATTGATGGAACAAGGGTTACCCTAGAGATGGAGGCAGAATTAATTACATTAAAAGGAATAGCCATTGCGGCTAAAATCTATTGCGAAAAAGTATCGGTTTCTTTAAATAATCAAGCATCACTTTTAATAAAATTTGAAAATATTCAGGCCATTAAAACCAAAGAGCGCGAAGATAACAATCTTAGAAGAGCCCTTGATTTTTTCGATCAACACTTATCGGAGGGAATTTTGTTATTGGAAAGGGCAGAATTGGAAGACAACAGTCTTTTTCTTTTTAGGGTAGAGGATGCAAATACAGCGGCAACAAATATAATTGAAAAGCCAAAGAATCAGATGGTTGGAATGTTGTTAAATGAGCTAATGAATCCTGATTACTTGTACCAATTGCCTAAAAATTTCGATCAATCATTTACCGATGTTTTTGAACTGTATATTAAAAATTTAAAAAAGCACCTTCAATTTAACTTATATGCAATTTCTCAGAACCATGTAGCTTGTAAAATAGCCGATATTACTGATTTTTTCCAGACAAAAGAACAATTGAACAAAAATTTGCAAAGAAATGAATTGTTTACTGAGATAATTAGCATATTTAACTCTGATATACCCTATAAAGAAAAATTCAAACTGGTAATTGATAGGGTTGCCTATCATTTCAATCCCAAAAGAATTTTGATTATTAACAATAGCGAGGATTATAAAAAGGGTGAGCTTTTTATTCAATATGCTCACAAAGATTTTGAACCATTTTCCAATAATTTTATAATTCAATTTGACAAAGTACCTTCGTGGAACCGAATGCTGAAGGAGCGAAAAATGATTTTGGGTTTTGCCTTGCAATACCTTCCTGAAGATATGCAAACATACCTCAAAAGCCTTCAAATGCGCAGCGCTTATATTTTCCCCGTTGTTGTTGTTGAAAATAGCTTGTATGGTTCCATTGTGTTTGAAAGCCATGATAAAGTGGAGTGGGATAATACTGAAATTAATTATTTAAAAATGGTTTCAGTGTTAATAACTAACTTAACTTCAAGAAAGAATTACGAAGACAAATTATTGAAATCAAAAGAGAAAGCCGAAGAAGCGGATCGACTTAAATCTTCATTTTTGGCTAATATGTCGCACGATATTCGAATACCTATGACTGCAATCATTGGTTTTTCTGATTTGTTGGCTGATCCCGATTTAACTCTTGGTGAGCGGGAAGAATTCATTGAATTAATAAGTAAAAGTGGTCAGGACTTGCTTACTCTTATTGATAATATTGTTGATGTTGCAAAGATAGAAACAGGGCAATTGCGCTTAAATAGAGAAAAATATCAGTTATCAACATTTTTTAAAGAGCTCTATAGCTCTCATAATAAAGACTCTAAGATTATTGAACGGGATGATTTAGAGTTGGTAATTGATTTTAAAGAAAAGTACCAAAAATTCTCCATTGAAACGGATATTTTCCGGTTCAAACAAGTATTTAGCAATTTAATTGATAATGCTATAAAATTTACTGAAAGGGGAGTCATTCACTTTGGAGTTAGCAATTCATGGGCCAATACCATTGAATTTTATGTTCAGGATACCGGTATTGGTATTGCTGAAGGAACACAGGATGTTATATTTGAACGTTTTAGTAAAATTGATCGATCGTACACTAAAGAATACAATGGAACCGGTTTGGGTTTAGCAATATGTAAAAGTCTGGTAGAACTAATGGGAGGGGAAATCCGGGTGATTTCCTATCCTGGTAAAGGTTCAACATTTTATTTCACTCATCCGTTACCAGCTGGTATTCAGGAAAAATTATTAAGTAAAGCAAAATTGGCCGATGAATCTTCCAAAATATTTAATGGAAAGCATATTTTAATAGCTGAAGATGTGGAACAAAACTACCGGCTTTTAGACTACATATTACAACCCACAAATGCATCAATAAAATGGGCAAAGAATGGATTAGAAGCTTTGGAATATGTGGCTGAATGTAATCCGGTTGATGTTATTTTAATGGACATTCGCATGCCGGTAATGAATGGAATTGAAGCAACCAAAGAAATTCTTAAACTCCGAAAAATTCCAATAATTGCTCAAACTGCTTATATTATGGGCGATGAAAAGGAATTAGCCATTAATGCCGGTTGTATAAATTATTTAACTAAACCAATTCACGCGGCCAATTTAATAAAAATATTAGAGGGTATTTTATTGCCCAATCCAGATGACAAAGTTCTTTAATTGGATTGGTGTGTTGGTATAATAAAAAATCGAATTCAAATTTTTATTTATATTTGTGCTCTCACAAAAGAGTAGTAAATGGTAATTATTAATTTAAATCGTAGTTTATGAAAATTCTTGAAGGAAAAGTAGCAATTGTTACTGGTGCTTCGCGCGGTATTGGCCGAATGATAGCCTTAAAATTTGCTCAACATGGTGCTATTGTTGCCTTTTCCGATTTAAAAATTGATGAAAATGCTCAAGCAGTTGAAAAAGAATTGCGTTCCTACGGCGTGAAAGCAAAAGCTTATGCCTCGAATGCCTCTGATTACAATGCATCTCAGGAATTTGTTGATCAGGTTGTAAATGATTTTGGACGAGTTGATATTCTTATAAACAATGCAGGAATTACCCGCGATGGTTTATTGATGCGAATGACTGAAGAACAATGGGACTTGGTAATTGCTGTGAATTTAAAATCAGTTTTTAATCTTACCAAAGCAGTACAAAAATATATGCTCAAACAACGCTCCGGTTCTATCGTGAATATGAGTTCTGTGGTGGGTGTTCGTGGAAATGCGGGTCAATCGAATTATTCTGCATCAAAAGCAGGGATTATTGGCTTTACTAAATCCATTGCGCTTGAATTGGGTTCCCGAAATATCCGTTGCAATGCTATTGCACCGGGTTTTATTGAAACAGAAATGACCGCTCAATTGCCTGAAGCAGAAAAAGAAGGTTGGTTGAAAAGTATTCCTTTGAAAAGGGGTGGAAAACCTGAAGAGGTAGCCGATGTTGCTGCTTTTTTGGCTTCCGATATGTCATCGTATGTTAGCGGCCAGGTTATTAATGTTTGCGGTGCAATGCTAACTTAGTGTCTGCAAGAAAACACCAATTTCTGCGTTATGCTCGTCAGAAAAATGCTCATTTACGAAAAGTAAACTCCGCTTTTTCTGACTTCACAAGCCTTGAACTTGGCATTTTCTTATCAGACACGGAGTTTTCTTACAAGCACAACTTAATAAAAGATAATCATTCAATAAATATCCCTGCTTTTAACCCAAATTATGCATTAGGAAATGCATAATAGATAATCCCGATTGCTCGGAATTGATACAATCACTAAATCGGGATTTTACCTAAGTAAAGCGCTTGTTCGCTATGCTCCAACCGCTTAACTTAGGTAAAAGAAGTGGGGATTTTTTAATTCTAAAAACTTGTGAATAACACCTTACAATTTTCCTATTCTAGTTGGTTTCTCATTCTTGCACTTATTATTGCAGTAGCTGCAAGCATGCTACTTTATCGAAAAAGAACTACCGATGACGAATGGTCGAAAATTCGCCGGATTGTTTTGGGCTCTATCCGCTTTATGATACTGTTCGTGTTAGGATTTTTACTTTTAATTCCGGTGCTAAAAACACGATCGTTAAAATCAAAAAAACCTTTAATAGTAATTGCTCAAGATAATTCGAAATCGCTGGTACTTTCAAATGATTCAGTCTATAATCGGACGTTATTACCCAATCAAATCAACTCGTTAGTTCAAAAATTATCAGCAAAGTACGAAGTAAAGACCTTACAATTTGGCGAAAAGACGGATAGTTTGACCTGGAAATTTTCAGATAAGGAAACGAACTTTGAATCGTTATTCTCAGTTTTTAATACCGGTTTTTTAAATGAGAATATAGGAGCCTTGCTTATATCCAGCGATGGTATTGTAAATCGTGGAAATTCACCCATTTTTTCGGCTCAAAACCTTTCTTTTCCTATTTATTGCCTTGCATTGGGCGATACCAATTCATTAATTGATTTTAGTATTAAACAAATTGATTGCAACAAAATAGCTTTTAAAGGGAATAATATACCGGTATTTGTTAATATAAGTGCCACGGATTTTAAAGGTAAAATGGCTACAGTGGAATTAGTGAAGGACGAAAAAGTACTTGCTAGTCAAACTATTGAAGTTGATGCAAAACAATACTTTAAAAAGCTGGCTTTTCAGATAAAAGCGGATAGTTTGGGTATTAATGAATATCAACTTCGCATTCAATCGGACATTAAGGATGAAAACCTATTAAATAATAGCAAGCGGTTTTATGTGGAAGTTACTGAAAACCAGAAAAAAATATTGCTTTTATTTGATGGATATCATCCCGATATTGCCGTTTTTCAAAATGTAATGGCTGGAAACCAAGCATTTAAATTGACTAAAATTCAAAGCAATCAACCCATTGATAGTATTGAAAACTATGATTTGGTAATTCTACATCAATTGCCATCGAACACGCAAAACTTGCAGCATATTTTATCCTCTATTATTTTGCATGAAATACCCGTGTTGTTTGTAATTGGTCAACAAACTTCAATTAAAGCATTAAATAATTTGAAGACCCAATTGCAAATTGAACAAAATAAAGAATTGAATACTGAAATATTTCCATCATTAAATGCCGCATTTTCCTTATTTAAAACAACCATTGATGCCGATGTTTTGAATGGATTTCCATCGTTACAGATACCCTTAGGGAATTATCCTGAAGTACCTTTAGGGAATTGTTTGTTGTATCAACGCATTGGCCAAATAGGTACTAGTAAACCGTTGTGGTTTTTTTCTGAATCAGGCAATTATAAAGCTGGGTTCATTGTGGGCGAAGGTATATGGAAATGGAGTCTTTATGAATATTCCCGCTTTTCAAATCATAGCATTACCAGTGAATTAATTTTAAAATCCATTCAGCATTTGACATCAGAGAATAAAAAAGAACCATTAGTCATTGAAATTTCTCCGGTTTTGGAGCAAGAAAAACCTGTTTTTTTTAACGCAAAACTTTTTAATCCGTCGTATGAATTGGTTAATGAGCCTGATTTATTTCTTGAAATTACCGATGAATTGAGCAATAGGTATCCTTATGTATTTCAAAAGACTGAAAATGCCTATTCATTATCCGTTGGCAGTTTGCCATTAGGAACATACCGGTATCAGGCAAAAACCAAATTGGGAGAAAATAGTATTCAAAAAAGTGGAAAATTTATTATTCAGGAATCACAACTTGAAAAAAATGAATTAATGGCCAATCACGCCTTACTTTACCGCTTAGCTAATGAACATCGGGGTAAGTTGTTTTATAAAGAACAATTCGACGAATTAGCTGAAGAATTGCTGAAAAATAACACCATTATTCCGGTTGTTTTTGAGAAAAAAGGGTATTTTGAACTAATAAACTTCAAAGGTTTGTTTATTTTGCTGCTTGTTTTAGCATGCACTGAATGGTTTTTACGTAAGTATTGGGGAAGTATATAATATATTATTATGCTAAATAAGGTTTCTTTTTGGTTTGTGTTAGTAATTTTAGCGGGTGCATCAATGGTGGGATGCAAGGTGGTGGGTACTGTTCAAATTGATGTAATTAAGCCAGCCGATACTGTATTACCAAATCAGGTTAATAGTGTCATTGTATTGAATAACTATCGAATTTCAGCGGATGATAGTATTTCCAATAGCATCCAAAAAGCCTATTATTTATTAGATACCTTGACATCGCATAAAATAATGAATCAATTAGTCTATTTTTTAAATGAATCGCCCCGCATTGATACTTGTTTGAATTATCCGGCCGTAATTTACCGACAAGCAAAAGACCGGATGAAACCAATTGCTCCGGCAGATATAAATCGTATTACTGAAAAATATCAGGTTGATGCAGTGCTATCGCTCGAAGTGTTAGGAATAATTGATTCCATGGCACGCATAACTCAATTCGATGGATATAGTTATTCATCCTATAGTTTTCTTTCTCTTTTCGTAAGTTCCGTTTGGAGAATCTATTTGCCTGAAAGTGAAACCTATTTGTTTAAATGGTTTCAACGCGATACCTTGTTTGTCTCGGAAATTATAAGTTTGAATGATTTCCGTGAAACGATTAAAACACAAGATGGATTGGATTGGATTTCCGACAAAATAGCTTCACAGGTTGCTCCAAAAGTATCTGACAAATTGGTTCCTTATTGGATACCGGTGCAACGGGATTTTTTTTATAACCAACAGGCTGAAATGCAAGTAGCAGCCAATTATGCTTATCGCGATGAATGGCTAAAAGCAGCAGCTATTTGGCAAAAACTTTCTACTCATGAGGATACTTGGATATCGGGTGCATCATGCCACAATATGGCATTGGCATGCGAAGTGGCCGGAAAGCTTGAATTAGCCCTTATATGGGAGAAAAAAGCCTTGGAAAAATTAAGTAATTACACCACTCGAAATTATTATCGATTGCTGGAATACCGAATCAAAGAAGCCGAATTATTAAACAAACAATTTGGAATAACCAAGGATTAGTTTTAGAGTTTAGATGTTAGAATTTAGAGATTAGATGTTAGAGTTTAGAAATTTGATATTAGAGATTAGAAGCCTTTGGTCTTCCATCTTCCGTCTTCCGACTTCCGAATTCCGTCTTCGGTTTCCCGACTTCCGACTTCGATCTTCCGTCTTCGGTCTAAATAACTAAAGTTCACAAATAAATTAACAAATAAACAGCTTCATGTATTCTCCTTTTTTTTATGTTATTGTAGCAATCATCGTGATTGATTTTATTATGGAACGAGGCTTGGATTGGTTAAATACTGCATGGCGATCCAAACCAATTCCTGAATTACTTCAGGGTATTTATAACGAGGAAAAATATAGTAAGCAACAAGAGTATGCTAAAATAACGGATCGTTTTTCACTGCTAACTTCAACCATTAGTTTTGTTGTCACACTGCTGTTTTTATTTTTTCAAGGATTTGATTGGTTAAATACATGGCTGTTAGGTTATTTTGATAACCCTGTGGTAATTGGATTGGCTTTTTTCGGTGTGCTTTTTCTGGCTGTCGATATTATTGGAATTCCGTTTGATATTTATGCCACTTTTGTAATTGAAGAGCGCTTTGGTTTTAATAAATCAACCCCCAAACTGTTTATTACCGATAAGCTTAAAGGGTATTTACTCTCAGCATTTATTGGAGCTATTATATATTTTGTAATTTTTAAATTAAATGCAAAATGGCCCACTATGTTTTGGATTTATGCCTGGTGTGTGGTTACTTTTTTCATGGTGTTTATGGCCATGTTTTACAGTCATTTGATAGTTCCTCTTTTTAATAAACAAAAACCATTGCCCGATGGCGAATTAAAAGAAGCCATTCATTTGTATGCGAATAAGGCGGGTTTTAAAATCAAAAACATATACGAAATTGATGGCTCAAAGCGGTCAACCAGAGCCAATGCATATTTCACCGGTTTTGGCAAATTTAAAAGAATTGTATTGTACGACACGTTGATAAAAGAATTAACAACCAACGAATTGGTAGCTGTATTGGCTCACGAAATTGGCCATAATAAAAAGAAACATACCTATATTGGATTGTTGGCTTCCACTGTTCAATTGGCTTTGATGCTATTTATACTATCACTTTTTATTAATAAACCTGAATTATCGAAGGCATTGGGTTCCAACCAAACATATTTTCACTTAGGACTCATAGCCTTTGCTATTCTCTATTCGCCCATTTCAACTCTTAGTGGGCTTTTAATGAACTTAGTTTCGCGACATAATGAATATCAGGCCGATAGTTTTGCTGGAGCAACTTGCAACCCGGATGATTTAGTTTCAGCTTTAAAAAAATTGGCAGCAAATAACCTGAGTAATTTAATGCCACATCCAATGTATGTGTTCATAAATTATTCCCATCCAACCTTATTGCAACGGATAAAAAAACTTAAAGAACATTTGTTATAATATTTTTGTTGTTATTTGTTGTGAGTGCAAATTTGAATCGCTAAATTTGTTTTTATAGACAAGAACTATTCGTACCAAGTAAATTGAAACAATATATACATGAATTAGCCTGACACGACAATTAATCATTTCAGAGAGTATTTTATGTGGTGTATAAATTCATGAAAAAATAGAGAAGTATAGAGAATAATAGCACAAATAACAACCATAAACATAAATAACCAATAAATCGGTATTTAATGGAAGCAAAAAGATTGGTAGGAACCGATGAAAGCCCTGAGGTGATACTAGACAAAAAGACCAACGAGTTTAGATTTCAAGGGAAATCGTTACCTGAAGATGTAAAAGAATTTTACAATCCAATACTGGAATGGGTTGAGCAATATGCCATGGATCCCAATGAAGAAACAGTAGTGGAGTTTAATATGGAATACTTTAATTCTGCCTCATCAAAGCAAATACTTGACATATTAGAGCGGTTTGCTATGATAACAGAAAAAGGAAAAAAAATTGCTGTGAAATGGCATTATATGCAAGACGATGAGGATATGGAAGACGCCGGAGAATCGTATGCCGATATTGTTGACATGCCTTTTGAATTGATAAGCTATTAAATTTGTATGCCGCGTACACTTTCAGTGGCACTATTTATTTTTCTCTTTTCAAGTTTATTTGCCCAGGTTTACCATTACGAAACAGGAAAAGCAATCCCGTTAAGTAAGCCTGGGCAAATTATTTGGAAATCGGGTGTTTACTATAATTATCCTGCCGATTTTGGTACTTTGGCAGTATTAGAGAATCCTTCTCTCTCAAAATCACGATTACTAAATATCCCCATTATTAAAATCAACTGTACCCAATCAGATAGTGCATTGGAACCTGTTTTTATTCTTAACGGAGGACCTGGTGAAAGCAACATTCAAACCCATCTAATTTTTACAAGGTTACTCGAAAAGCACGATATTATTTTAATGGGGTATCGGGGAGTGGATGGTTCGTTTGCGGTATCGAGTAATGAGTATAAAAAAGCACTTTTTACTGATAGCCTCTCCATGGATAATTACCAGCAAGTTTTTAATAAGGCAATTTCTCAAACGTTGACTTCCTTAACCAATCAAAAAATTGATATTCAGGGTTATAGTCTTGAAAATGTGATCAATGACATAGAATTAGTACGGCAGCATGAAAACTATCCGAAAATTTCTTATGTAGCCTATAGCTATGGAACAATGCTTGCTCAGCTTTATGAGCAAACATACCCAAACCGAGTAGGGAAAATGGCATTAATAGGAGCAAGGCCTTTTGGAAATTTTAAAATCAACGATACCCTATTCCAGCAACAAACCTATTTAATGTTCAATGATTTCAAGTTTAGAAACGGGGAGCAGGATAGTTCCCTCACCGATTTTAATAGATTACTTCAAAAAGTTGAAAATGATTCCGTTTTACTTGCAAATAAATTAAACCCGGTGCGCTTTCGTATTTTTTTATTTTCACAGTTCTATTCGTTGAAAAAAACCGAGGAGTTATTTGCTGCAATCAGTGTCGGAGATAATTTGAGTTCTGTAGGAATCGTTAAAAAATATCAGGAGTTTTATTTGAATTATCCAAACATTGAAATGAGCGATATTTTTTTAAAAAAACAACACTGGTTCAACTATTTGTCTCCCTATTCTCTTAACCCGGATGCCACTGATTCTTTAATTAATACGGTAAACCATTGGTATTCACCCTATCATATCTATTTTGATAACAGAAAAACATCGTTAATCGTAAATCCTACTAAGGTTTCAACCTTATTTATCTGTGCTCAGTTTGACATTGCGGCTCCAATAGTTTTAATACAAGAAATGCAGCGCAATACCTACTTAAACAGTACCATTCAAGTAATCAATCATTGTGGGCATTTAGATTTGTTTTATGAACAAAAACCTCAATTAGATAGCCTTATTTTTAATTATTTTGGTGGTAAATAGAGACTACTGCCCCGCATTTCAATAACATCAAACCTCAAATCAGTTGCTTTTTACCATCTTTTGTGTTGTTGTATTATTAAATGCATCAATAATTGTTATTAAGTAAATACCCGATTTTAAATTCTCAGTATTAATTATATTCCTTTCCATAGTATTAGTTACAATTACTATTTTCTTTCCAAAATAATTACTTAAAATAATTTGACTACCAATAGATAAGCCATCAACAATAATAGAATTGGTAAATGGATTTGGATATAGGTTTCTAGAACTATGAATTTTTTCTTTGTTATAATCAGCAAGTGAAATGGGCATCATAGAGCTTTGCAATATTTCTTTGGTAGCACTGTCCTGAACAAATATAACGGCTGTTAGGTCACTCGTTTCTTCAACGAATGTTGCCGACATGTCGAAAGTAATTGAAATAGATTCTGAATTTCCGGCAATTATAGTATTGAGGTTGGTTCCTTCAGCATTTGGTAGCATCTGCATTAATACGTTGTAAAATTCAGTTTCGCCATTTGTACCTATATTTACAAAGGTACTGTTTTCAACAATTGTGGCATGTAATTTTAACCCACTTTCCGTATTTGATACCGACTTTACAATTGCCTGAATCATCACATCATTATCAGTATAAAAAGCGCTGCCTTCAATGCTGATAATAGTTTTTTGCCCTGCATAGGTATCAAAACCTTCTTGGGTGATATCCATATCAAATTTACCATTACGGTACAATGAAGGAATATCAGTCACTTGATAGTATTGAACCCGATTCCCTGTTTGATCTGTATAATAAGGGTCACCTGTTCCGGGCCAGTTTACTTGGTAACGTATCAAAGAAAAATTGTCATAATTTGACGATAGCATTTCATCAAGCAATGGAGTAAAATTAAAACATTCATCATTGGTTGAACTGGTGAAATGCTCAATGAGCTGCCGTTTTGGGATTACATTGGAGTTGATGGTAGTTTTATGCACAAAAAAATTATCCACCAGAGATTCATCCTCTTTATTATTTGGATTTAGTACTGATACTTCAATAAGATAAGTCTTTTCATCAGTAAAATTGTAGAACACATCGTGTGTAAAAACATAAGTTTGTCCGATAGGAATTTCGATTCCACTAATTTTAGTTACTGGACTTGTATAGTTTTCTATTTTATAGGATAAATCAAAAGAAGTCAAGGTATCGGTTCCATTATTATAAATGGTACCTTTTATAGGTAACGTTTGGGGAACTTCAAAGGTCGGTAATTCAATTTGAGTAATCCGAATATCATTAGTAAAACAACCATTCCCAATACCAAAAACGGTGAATTCTTTGCCAAAGTTGCCATTTCCAGAGCTTTGGGCTATTATTGTATCATTATAAGTAAGGGTAAATTCACCCGGATTTGATCCCTCGCCGTTCATTCCATTTTCAGATAAATCGGAAATAATCCAGGAATAGCAATTATTGTTTACAACGCACAACTCAGTATTATAATAGGTTTCGGCTTCTAACAATTCATTCTTTGCAACAAGGGTTCCATTTTGGTCGAGGAGTTTCCAACTGGTTTCTTGGGGATAACCATCGGTTAACAGATCAATTTTTAGAATGGCATCGCCTGAAAGTAACGTGGTGATAAATTCATTATTTTCGGGATTGGAATCCTTAAAATCAAAAGAACCATGAATGGTGTAAACACCCAAATTACTCATATCAAAGTTAGGGATGTTAATTGTTTTGGGGGTGTTTGGATAAAACAGGGTAGGAGTAACTTGTTGATTAATATTGGTTTCATTAATTGTAACCGCCAGATTAAATTCTGCATTTATTGAATCTTCTCCGAGATTTAAAAACGTAACTTTCAGGATTTCTTCTGAGCTAAAAGTGCAACCTTCGGAGGTAGGTTGAATATCAATAACAGCTAAATCCTTATAATCAGCCCCTTGACCATCGGTAATAAGGGCTTGTATGTTGTAATCGGCATCAATGCCCACTTCGTTTGAAAGGGTACCAAAATAACTTCCATTTAAGATGGTATGTCCACTATATTGCGGACTTGAACATGGGTCGGTATCATAAGTTTGGGTATATCCTCCGGCATTGGTTTCAACAGATACACCCACAAAAATAGTTTTACTACCGATGGTATATCCATTATCCAGTTTAATCTGATTCCAACCTTTTAAAATATCAGCTGTATCAAGGTTTTGTGATAAAATAGGGGTACCCGTCAAGTTATCTTCATAAATGGCAATTGTAGCATTGGAGATTATTTCCGTAATATCGATTCCAAACCGGATGTAATCAATGGTTTTGCTGTTGTAAGCACTCAATACTTCCTTTGGCAATTCAATAAAAGTTCCTAAACTATAGGCTGCACCACTAATGCCAATTCCTTTAGCAATTTCATTGTTATCGTAGCTAAATATTTTAAGGATACTTTTGGGGTTAGTTTTTAATAGGTTTGATACGCTTAAATCCATTTTTTCACCGGATGACAATACCTGCTTTTTTAAGTAGTTCTGCGCGGATAAATGGATGCCTGATGCAATGATACAGGTAAAAAGAAGGTGTTTTTTCATACCTTTTATCAGTTTTGTGATTTTATTAGTTAGTCAGTTATATAATTTCCAATTTGTTGTAAGCATAAAAACAAAGATAGTCCACGAATTACACCAATTTTCACGAAAAAACCAATAGAATATTGTAGGAATCGATGAATCCACCGAAAAAAAAAGGCCACCCGACGGGGAGGCCACTGAAAAAGTATCTATTATTTCATGTAGTCCATAAAAGGATAACTGGCAGGTGAAGACCAATTCTTCATCTACCAGTTTTTTTTAAGTGTGAAGTGTATTTTTTCTGGTTAAAA
>Ga0172379_10002579_pt1 | contig 31457 bp, 30 predicted proteins | sample GrowelOW334metaG_FD_119756 | JGI IMG/M metagenome (GOLD analysis project Ga0172379, IMG submission 119756) | Groundwater microbial communities from an aquifer near a municipal landfill in Southern Ontario, Canada - Groundwater well OW334 metaG | ecosystem: Environmental > Aquatic > Deep...
ACTCTAACTCAACCATAAAGTGTTCTTGTTTGCCTGAAGCTTTATGGCAAATCGGCAAACTACGCTTGTAGACTCTGTATTCAAACTAGTTCAGACGAGGGTTCAATTCCCTCCGTCTCCACAAACAAAAAGTCCATCTTTACGGTGGATTTTTGATTTACTTCAACATCCCCACCACTCCGGGCAGCAACACCAGCAAGTTCTCCGATCCATCAAACTCCAAGTCCTGAGCCTCTCTCAGCCTCTCAGACTTCAGTAGCTGTGAGCAGGTCGCCGTGGACTTACTACAAACAGCCACCGCTCCTGAGGTATTATCCAGCAAAGCCACTCTGTCCCCCTCTAGCTCTACCGCGACTCGACTAATCTTCATTCCCTCACTCAGGCCACTAAGGGTAAACTGCTCCCGACTTCCTCTTCTAAACCTCTCCACCTTTCCTTCTTCAGACACCACCCAAATATCACTATCAATAGCCATATCTACCGGTACGATACTCATACTCTGATCTTGTTTTAACCACCTCGACCTCTCCCCAAAGCTCTCTCCCACCGCTGCATACTTAAAAATTTCTTTATTGCCTTGATCCAAGATATAGAGATTGTCTCCAAATCTCTCCATGGCCATGGGCTTAATCACTGCCGCATCAAACTTGATTAAGTCTTGCCCCGTCAGAGCATTTCTTACTCCACTACTACTTAAAGTCATTACTCTTTTGGCGTCTCCCACCACGTCCAGCCAGCCCAAACCCTCACCCTTACCCGCCGCCACCTTTATATCTTTAGTTGATAGTTCAACCGTCACAATTACCCCCATACTCTCGTCCATCACCACCAGCAAACTGTCTTTTATCAAACTCATTCTACTTCCCTTAAAACCTTGTCTTACCAAATCTATCTTGGCCAGCTCCTCCACTTCGCTTTCTTTTTCTCCAGATACCAGGGTCCAGCTCTCCTCAATCTTTATCCCCAGATCAGTCAGCTCTTTGGCGTGTTTTCCTTTTACAAATCCGCTCTTTTTTGAGTCATAGCTGTCTCTGGAATCCTGAATTAGTTTTCTGGCTCCCGATGGATTGAGCTCTGCCAGCCCTACCGCCTCGGACAAACTCTTTTCTATCGGCTCCGAAAATTCCTTCCATGTTTTTGACTCCGTCTCATTTCTAATCTTTATCGAGCCAGATATCAAACTAATCAAAAGTAGCCCCAGAAACAATACTCCCAGCAGCACCGCCAGTTTTTTTCTTTTCGGACTCTCTTTTCGTTCGGTGACACTTACCTTATGTAGCGGTAATCTAAGTTTTGGAGCTATTTTTACCCACCTATTAATCAATCTTTCCTTGATACCAATTGGGCCCACATACCTCTCATCTGCCAAGATCGGCGCTGTTCGAACTATGGGGATTACTGTCTCTATCACTTCTACTTTCTCCAGTTCATCAAACTGCTGAAAATCGAGCACCATTCCCGCCGCTGCCCAACTCTCTTTCTTCATTTTTTCACTCAGGAGCAAAACTTTCTCTTCATCAATTTCCAACAAATTCACCTCTGTGACCCTATCTCCAAATCCTTTTGTCCAGATAGCTACTCTATCTCCCGCCTCTACCTTGCCTCTGGCCACCTTCCCCCCGCTTAAGTCTCTCGAAAAATTAAACTCTTTTCCCTTTCTTAGAAGAGAAATCCCTGCCTCCTCAGTGCTAGCCATTATTATTTCTCTTTTCCCTCCTTCTTCCACCACCCAAATCCAAGCACCGGTCAACTCTGGATAACCAGCTCTCCACTCACCAAAAAAGCTTTTTAAATCTCCCTCTATCTCAGTTCTATTGAAGTACTCTTCTACCCAAGCCATTAGTTTTTCTTCAATCTCGACCCAGTTGTCTTTGTCTTTCCCTGAGACCACTCCAAACAAAGCCCCCTTATTTAGTAGTTCGGTATCATCAAAGGGCACTCGAGCAAAAACTTGAGCCCAACCATTTGAACCCTCCTCACTTACTATTCTCTGAAAAGATAACCCCAGTCCTGTATTCACGCTAATACTACTATAACAGTCGTCAGCAGTGTCAGGCCAAAAAAGGCCCACACAATATACTTCAAACTCTTTCCCACCGGCAAATTGACTACTCTATCCATGAGACTCTCTTGGCGAATCATGATCAGTGAAAGTACCAGTATTAGCACCATCGAAATCTTGACCATTAGGCCCACCACCATGCTAAAACTGATTACAACTCCCGGTATTATCTCCATGTTTTTTCTACTTCTTCTGTTAACTGCGAAATCATTGAAGTCACTTTATCCGGATAAGCTACCGCCTCAAAGGTAAAAGCCGACCCACCCTTGAATGAGTCTGGCGTCTTTTGTTCGGAAGCTGTCTGGACAATTACGTTTCCATAATTAAACATACTCGCCAAAAAGCCGCTTTGGGTGTAGTTTACGTCCTCTACTCTGGCCAGCTGAGCCACATTTACCGTCTTGTTTAGTAGTCCCATAAAATCCACGTCTATTAATCTTTCGTCGGTAATGATGTAGACGTTATAAAACCACATCAAAAAGCTTTGCAGACCAAAAAGTAGTATTCCCAGATACCAAAGCATAGTCAAACTCACCAAGGTGTTTCCGTCCAAAGCTTTCAAAAAGGGAAACTCGCCCCAAAAGAACGGTATTACAAAAGCAAAACAAATAGCTGCAATCCAACCAAGATTGGTAACAAAATGTCTTCTTCCCAAAAGCAATACCGTTTCGTCATCTTGCTGTGACTCAAATCGAAATTTACTAGGTCGAGGAACACATGATCCAAAAGCAGTTCCCGTAAAACTCTCTCTTAACAGTTTTTTTATCTCCTCCGACTCCTCTCTTGTTTTTTCTGCTTTAAAAACTTCCGGCATGTCTAATTGTACCAAATTTACCCGCCGGCGGGCGGGACCCTCCCTACTTTTTCTCAATATTGAATAATCCACTTAAGAGAGCGATTCTGCCTGAAACTCTCAAATTGAAAACTGTATAAAAATCTTTTCCACTTACATCAAAGCCTCCACGATTAGTATCAAAATGAACATTCGCAGTTACACCATTCTCCCCATATGTTACCGAAACCCCACTAACACTCGAAAATGATCCTCCTTTATTATCTGCTTCATTTTTCATCTGCTCACGAGACCAAATATCTTTAGATCCTCCAAAACAACTCTGGTAATCCAAAGGCCAAACATGCGAAGCATCCCCTCCCTTGTAAACCACCACAGCATTCAGAATATCTGCCATTTCATCTGAAGTTAACCAAGGGTGGCTCCTCCCGCAATTATTTCCACTTCTATTTTTATACCAAGCTTTATAAAACCAAGGGCTTCCTGCTGTTTTTTCATATGCTTGAGATGTCCATCCACCTCGACCAGATGGTGTATCCCAAAAACCAGGAGTATTATAACTACTTCCGTTTTTTAAATATTCTAAGGCATTATAAGATTCTTGATATCCTCCGGAAGTCGAGGCATACCAGGCATTTATGATCTTTCCGTCTTTCATCATTACCCAGCCACGAGTGGCATTGACTGCTTCTTCCCATTTTCCACCTTTATCGGAATTTTTATATACTTGACACCTTTCAGTTGTACAAATAGCTCCACCAGTTCCTTCTCTTGTCCATGCTAACGCATAGCTTCTGGCGGCTACCGCTTGGGCTTTCAATGCCTCCATTCCGCCTGAGTCTCCCCACGATCCGGGCACTTCATAAATTCTTTTTACATAAGCTTCTATATCCATTCGACCATAACCTTCAACGCTGATTTGTTTACCAGCATCATAATCCTTTTTGATATCTACTCCTCCATAATAAGCGTGTAATATTTCCTCGGCATTTTGCCCCGATTTGGCTCTTCCGTATGCCCCATACTGACTCATACCTTTAAAATGCGGTGCTCCAAATGAAAAGGCTGCAAAAGCTGGTGAAAACCCAGGATTATAATCTGGTCGCGAAGCCGGATCATCCGCCAAAGGCACATCACCAACCGTCGTAGAAAAAGTACCTGTTTTTTCCGCCAATAGAGATTGTTGTTGTGCAGATAACTGAGCAATCTTTGACGAGAGTTTTTTAATTTCTGTCTGAAAAACAATATTTTGTTTATCAAATTCCACTTGCAGTTTAGCCAGTTGAATTTTTTTTATTTCCAAAGCTTTCTTGTCCACTTCCAAACTTCCGATCTCTTGAACTAAATTTACTATTATTTGTTTGTCTTTGTCATTACTGTCTTGCCGATACACGAGTTCTCTTCTAACTTCTCCCATACTACTTTTTGATAAAAGGCTAATCCACAACGGTTGTGATCTAAGCCTCATATACATTTCTCGAATTTTTACAGAAAGGACGATATATTGTGTTGAGACTTTTTCGCTCCTATCCTTTATTTCTTGTTCTGTAAATTTTAATTTGTTTACCGCAACATTAATCTGACTTTGAATTGATTTAAGTTTAGCCTCCAATTTACTTGATTCCCCTTGGTTGGTATCAAGCGATTTTTTAAGATCGCTTAGCTGTTGATTGATGTCTTCACAAGTCTTCTTATCATCTCCACTCAAGGCACTACAATCAACATCCGCCCAAACCAAGCCTGCCCGCCGTGGTGGGCCGGCAAAAAAACTCAAAAACAACACAAAAATTATTAGAAATTTCCACTTCATCTCCCTCTAGTTTATCCCATCTCCCTTGTCAAAGGGAGACGCGGCGAAGTCGAGAGGGATTTGTCATGTTAAAATTATCTATCAATGAAGTCTAAAGCCGCACATCTTTTTGTCATTTCTTTTCTTTTCTTAAATTTCTTTTTGTTCTCCATCACGAAAGTCTCTGCCGGCTGTACCTCAAACTCAGAGTGTGCTCCAGATGAATTCTGTTACTTTCAGTCTGGGATCTGTAACAAAAAGGTAAATGCTCCTCAAACCAAAAGCATCATCCCTAAATTTGTTACTCCAAAAGGTAACTGCGGAGATGGCCAAATAGACACCGCCCTTGGCTGTATCTCCACCTCTGTCGATGCTACCGGTGACTCTTTTTTTGGCTCCATTATCAAGATTGCGGTTGGTCTAGGCGGTGGTCTAGCTCTCATCCTCATGCTTTACGGTGTCTTCATCGTCACCACCTCCGCTGGTATCCCCGACAAGCTCAAGGAGGGTCAAGAAGTTATCACATCGGCCGTCTCTGGCCTCATCTTTATCATTCTATCCGTTTTTCTTCTCAATCTTATTGGTATTAACATTTTGGGTATCCCTGGATTAAACTAAGATATATGAACTACTCATCTCTAATCTACGCTGCCGACGGAGCCAACATCAGTGGACTTCCCAATCCGGCTACCAACATTCCTCTTACCGCCAAGATCACCGATCTGCTAACCCTTTCTAACGGCGTCAATCTCCTTAACCTTATCTTTGTTCTCACTGGACTTTTCTTTTTTGTTAACCTCATCCTGGCCGGCTGGGAATTTATGTTGAGTTCCGGAGACCCCAAAAAAATATCTGCCGCCTCCACCAGAATTACCAACGGCCTCATTGGTCTAGTTATGACTTTTACCGCTTTTATTGTCGTTCGTCTTATTACCAACATGCTCGGTCTAGGCACCATTGTCTAGGATATAATTGTCCCGATGAACCCACCCCTCAAACATATCGCGATCATGATGGATGGCAATCGCCGCTGGGCCAGAGCTCAAGGTCTTGACCCTATCAAAGGCCATGAATATGCGGCCAATCATACTATCGAGCCCTTAATCGAGAAATGTGTAGACCTCGGTATCCCCTACGTCACCTTTTGGGCCTTCTCCACCGAAAATTGGAAGAGAGAGGAAGCCGAAGTCAAAGGTCTTTTGAATATATTCCGCATCGCCTTTGGGACTCTAGCTCTCCGCTTTATTAGCCGCGGAGCCAAGCTACAAATTCTGGGAGATATGACTCGTTTCCCTGAAGATATTGCCCAAAAGACCCTTGAGATGATTTCCAAGTCTTCCAAAAATAACAAAATCACTGTCTCTTTTGCCCTCAACTATGGTGGTCGAGATGAAATCCTCCGCGCTGTCAAAAAAATCGTTAACGAAAAAATCCCAGCCGAACAAATCAATGAAGAAATTTTTGCCAGCCATCTAGACACCGCTGGCATGCCGGACCCTGACCTCGTCATCCGAACTGGAGGCGAAAAACGCACCTCCGGCTATCTCCCTTGGCAATCAGTCTACTCAGAGCTTTATTTCACCCCTGTCCTATTTCCCGACTTCACTCCCGACGAACTGGAAAAAGCTCTCAGCGACTTCGCTCAAAGGGATCGCCGTTTCGGCGGCGACTCCTCTCCAAAGGCGAAATAAAATCTCATTTGTCGTTTCTTCATCAAACCCCTTTCTTTCAAATTTCTCTCTAATTTGCTGATAGCTTCCCACCAACGGGATCACCCCTCCAGGATATTTATAAATATTTAGATCTCGATGATTTAGTCTCTCTCCGGTAAAACGCATATTTGTCGGCTGTTCACGCCAGCGTCTCGGTATTTCCATAAAATCAATCCTAATCCCCCATTTCTCCCAAACCCTCTCAAAACTCTCTCTCTCTCTCTCTCACTCTCACAGCCTTCATGGTTTGTCATTCCGGGCAAACGTAGTGCGACCCGGAATCCAGAAATACCTGGATGCCGGATCAAGTCCGGCATGACACGATATAAATACGAAATTGGTGTTGTCTTGAGTTCTTGATTCCTTGAGTTCTAGAGTTCTTTACACCTCCCTCTCCACCATATACCTCTCAATCCCCTCCAAAAAATCAATCGCCTCACTATTAAGTTCCAATGTTCGCAGTTTGGCGGCAGTTTCCGCCGCTTTTCCGGCAAGCCTTCTGGACACTTCCACCGAATATTGATAAGCACCACTTTCTTTGATCGCTTCTTTGGCTATTTGGATATCATTCTCATTCGCCACACGTTTTCCCCAGACCCTCATGATCGCCCTTTTTTGTTCTTCGGTTCCCTTCTCCATCACTTTTACTATTAATAGGGTTACCTTCCCTTGAAGCAGATCCGAGTTACTCGATTTTCCCGTCTTCTCCTCATCGCCATAAACTCCCAAAATGTCATCTTGCAGTTGAAACGCCATTCCTCCCTCCATCGCGTAATCACGAAGAATGGTTAATGCTTCTTCAGATAACCCTCCTAATATTCCTCCGATAATTAATGGGTTTTCATAGGTATAGATCGCCGTCTTGGCTCTGTGCAGACTCATTACTTTTTCCTCTGCCCCGCGTAGCCCGTCTGGCGAAGTGGGGTCTGTCACACTTAATATTTTTCCCAAACTGACATCATAAGCCTGCCCAAAAGCCGTGTTTGTAATCCCCCGGAGCATCTGCTGCATAATTTTTTTTGTTACTTCACCATCAAATCCGGACATCAGTATCCTTTCATATCCCATACACAGTACCGCATCGCCAATATTTATCGCCATCGAATCTCCGTAATGGCTGTCTTTCTTGCCAAAAAAATCATGGGTTGTCGGCAGACCTCTTCTTACTTTGTCTTGGTCCATAAAATCATCGTGTATCAAAAGAGCCGTATGCACCATCTCCACTCCTTCCGCCACCCTCCACACTTTCTCCATTTCTGTCTTGAGTTCTTGATTCCTTGAGTTCTTGAGTTCTTTTCCTAAGAGATATCCATAAATCACAAACGAAGCCCTTACTCTTTTAGCCGAACGTAAATTGTGCTCTTGGGCATGTCGGAGCATCTTTTTCACCAGCTCTTTTTGGGTTTTGTTAAACCCGAACCCCTTCTCTATTTCCTCATCCCAGTACTTCAATAGTCTCTCATCTACTCTCCTGGCCAAGCTCGCTAGCTTCTCCCTAGCCATTATTCCTAGATTATCATTTACCATGTCTCGTATTTTACTGTAAAATAATACTCAGATTATGACCAGACCACTTCTTGCTGTCGCCCTCGAAGATCTCTATGCTCCCAGCCAAGCCATGGGCGGAGATGGTGCCACCATCGCCAAGCTCGTCAATCCCCTCATCTCCAACGTCTTAATTATCTCTGGTCTTTTTGCTTTCTTCACCATTATCTTCGCTGGTTTTGCCTATATCACAGCCAGTGGTGACAAGGGTAAAATCGAACAGGCCCAGAACATGCTAAACTATGGCATACTGGGATTAATCGTCGTTGTCGCCGCCTTTCTCATTACTCGTATTATCGGCGCCGTCTTCGGCTTTAAATTCTTCTAAAATATGAACCTCTTTTCATCCATTATCTCCACCGTCTACGCCGACGACAGTATTGTCGGTATCATTGCCGCCCCCAGTGGAGTTCCTTCCGCCACCACCGACACCACCAACCTTATTAGCGCCATTGTTCGTTTTATCGTCGTTATCGGTGGAGTTTTTGCCTTCTGGCAATTTCTTACCGGTGGTCTGGCCTTTATTACCTCGGCTGGGGACAAGGGCAAGCTCACCGAAGCTCAAAACAAAATCCAGATGAGTCTCGTCGGCCTCGTCATAATCGCCGCCAGCTTTCTGATCATTGCCATCGTCAGCCAGGTTCTTTTTGGCGACTTCATGGCCATTTTATCTCCCAAATTACAATCTATTTAAAATGTTTAATTTTATCTCCTCCGCCTACGCCGCCGCCGACATCCCTCTTGGTACTGGTATTACCGGCACCGGGCCTTTTCAAGCTATTACAGACAAATCTTCCACCGGAACTCAATTTGGCAATCTCCTTTCGAACCTCATCACCACCATCAGTGTTGTCGGTAGTCTGGCTTTTGTTATCTACTTCACCATTGGTGGTCTCAAATGGATTACCGCCGGCGGTGACAAGGCCAAGGTTAGTGAAGCTCAAACCCAGATGACTCAAGCCGCGGTCGGCCTTATCGCCATGATCTCCTCTTACTTTATTATCGGCATCGTGGGGGCCGTTCTCGGTATCGATATTCTTAATCCTTTTAAAACTTTATTTGGCTAAATGAAAATACTACTCGCCCAAAACGAAATCCTTAACAAAGCCATCGCTGGCTCTGTTCCCACCGATCCAGGCAAGGGACTAGCCTTTTACATTGCCACCCTCTGGCAGACCGTAGTTACTGTCGGTGGTCTGGCCTTTATCATCTATCTAGTCTGGGGAGGCATTGAGTACCTCACCTCCGGCGGTGACAAAGCTCGAGTCGACGACGCTCAAAAAAAGATTACCAGCTCCGTTATTGGTATCGTTATCCTTATCGCTTCTTACGCCATCACTTACTTTATTCAGCAAGTCTTCAAAATTAATATCCTTAATCCCAAATTCCCTAGCGCTTTATGACCAATCTAGTCTCTCAAGTTCTCGCTACCGCCGACATCGAGCTCCCTATTGGAGACTACGCCACCAAAAACAACTTTTTTGGCTATACCTGTATTGGTCATCTGGTCAGTAATGCTGTCAGTGCCGCTTTTATCATTTCCGGTGTCGCTTTTTTTGTTTACCTAGTCTGGGGAGGCATTGAGTATCTCACCTCCGGTGGTGACAAGGCCAAGGTCGACTCTGCCCAAAAAAGAATCACTGCCGCCCTTATTGGTCTGGCCATCGTCGCCAGTAGCTATGCTGTCTATGTTCTGGTTCTCGAGTTCTTCGGCATTAATCTAGACTCCTTATGTACCGCCAATCCACTAGGCAATTGACAAACACAAAATCAGATATAATACTTATTAATAAGCATTAATATTATTAAAAAAACAAAAAATATGTCCTTAATCTCATCAGCTCTCGCCGCCGGCACCATTGGCGTCCCCCAACCCACCGGCATGAAGATCACCGATATCGGTGTTCTCATCTCTCGCGTTATTTCTGTCGCCTTTATCCTCGCCGGCATACTTACTTTTGCCTTCCTGGTTTACGGTGGTATCGAATGGCTCACTTCTGGTGGTGACAAATCCAAGACCGAGTCCGCCCGAAACCGCATTACTGCCGCTGTCGTTGGTCTGGCCATCGTCGCCGCTTCCTGGGCTCTAATGCAGCTTCTCTCTTACTTCTTTGGCATCGATGTCTTCTCCGGTAACATCAACATCCCCAAACCCTACTAACACTACTTGAATTGCGTTCCTTACCTCCCTTGTCAAAGGGAGGTCTCGTTAGAGGGAGGGATTTCATGTAAAATACATATATGATCTTCACACTTGTTTCCCCAGTCTACGCAGCCACCACCGAGGCCCAAAAATGTTGGGAGGGTGCAGAAATGGCATCCGACGGGGTAGCTACCATTCAAGGCATCACTTGTGTTCTCCAAAACCTCCTCTCACCTATTCCTGCTCTCATTGCTCTAGTTGCTATTGGCATGATCATTATGGCCGGCATTCGCATCATAAACGCCGGCAGCGACCCTAAGGCTCTCGCCAGTGCTTGGGCTACTTTTACTTATGCTCTCATCGGACTTATTCTCCTGGCCGTTGTCTGGCTCGTCCTTATTCTCATCAAAAACTTTACCGGCGCCGACGTCACCAACTTCCAGTTTCAGTAAACCGGCTCTTCTCGTATAATTACTTTTAGTGAAGAAATTTATTCCCATTATTTTATTGTTGTTCTTACTCGATCTTGGTTTGGTAAAAGCCACCTTCGCTGCCACCCCCACTCCTTCCCCTAGTGTCGATCCGGTAATTCTGCCCGGTTCCAATCCAGCTCCTCCTATTGGAGTTCCGTGCGGCAACACCATGTGTCTTACCGGAGAAATCTGTGTCCAGTATCCTGGAGATGTGGACCAGCACTGTGTCCCCAAAGACAAAAATCCCCTCACCCCACCACTTGCTCCTCCAAAGGATTTACCCGCAGGCTTAGACCTCTGCCCCAAAGGCGAGGGGGTCTTCCCTCCTAATAGTTCTTGTATAAATAACTTCAAAAATACCCAAGAAAAGATTTCTGAATACCAAAAAACTTGCATCTATGAACCAGTTGTTCAGTATGAATCAGAAAGATGGCCGGACGACGACCCTAAAGAATACACCCAACCATTTACTATGTGTGGCAAGGGTTATGCTGGCCCAGGTAACGCTCCTTCTCCCCCAGGATCAATCGATAAATACGATTGTTCTGTCAACATGCTTGTCTACACGGATGTTCGTGACGCTGAACTAGGTAGTTATGGCCCTAGTACAGATGCCGAAGACCAATACTCCGTCGATTTTATCGCCCAAAATTATCTTTACAACTCTCTTTTTGGTCGCCCCCTGGATCTTTCGGACAAAAACCGTGAAGCCTATCGTACTTATTGGCGTCTTCTTTCAGCTTCTACCCAAGCAAATCTAAGATCTTTTACTCTCAATATGGCTAATAATAACCAAATCAATAACATTAAATATAGCTACATCGACACCAATGGGTTAGCCAAAAAAACCGACTTTAAAAAACTTTATGACGTTCTCAACAAACAAGTTATTCTCTTCAGCCACTTCCCCTTCGTACGCATCGGCTGTCTTACGAGCTACCCCGTCTGCCCCGAGTATGCTCAGGCCATCGAAAGTTTAGGTTCCAGTATTCAAGATCTCCTGGATGCCGCCGCCGTCTCAAATATTCCTGGTGTCAGCCAAGCCGCCCAAATCTACAGCGTTCTTGTCGCTGCTTTTGGTGGTGACGTAGACGGCCCATACGCCGCTTTTGTTCCCTTAGATTTTGACAGTCTCCGTAGTTACATTGTTATGAAACCGACTCCTGACGAACTAGCCATCTACACCTACGGAAGTGCCCGTACTGAAATGCTCATAGATCAATTAAACGTTAGTCGATATCCAAACAAGCCACCCCTAAGCAACGTCTCCCGAGAAAATATTCCTTATTTGGGTGCCATTTATCAAGGATTACTTTCTCCAAAATTCGGAATATTATCGTCTCTCCAACCCAGCTGGCTAATAGATACTTATGCCAAACCAGGTGGTGTTATTTCTGATTACAAAATAGGAAATGCCCCCCAAGACTTTCCAGAAGTAAAAATAGCCCACCGGAGTTTTCTCGAAACTCTCAAAGAAGAAGCCCAAGCTCTTCTTAGTAATCCCTTTGGCTGGATATCTTCAAAGATTAGGGGTTTCTTTACCGATGAAGATCAGTTAAAGGGCTACACCAAAAATGACGAAGACCTCCCAATAAACAAAATTAGACCAGCCTATGTCAACTTCAAAGGCTGTCCCTTACCAATTAGTTATCATCTTCTTTCTCCCAAAACCGCAGCCGAAGAATCTCCTATTCCTCCAGGAGATCCAAAGTATAACGACCACCACCAAGTCGTCACCATTTGGGGACCCCAAGTAGCTTGGTCCTGGGATCCAATCCCTTTTAGCACAAAGCGATGCTACACCCCAAAACCAACAATCAAAAATCCTTACCCATCAGAGATCTGTGTTTGTACCAGAGCTGAGGACAATATTGATCAATATCCAATAGATGACTGCAATGCCGCAAAACGTCACTGGACTGTCTCCGGTACCGAGCACGGCAAAGCTCTAACTGTTTTAAATAATCCCAAAGCCACAGACATTAAAAACGCCATTATCGAAGACGATAAGTTTTCTCTTTATAAAACTTTAATTCCCGACGTTCTTAATAAAAAGGAAATCACCGACGCCAGTATCGACGCTCCCTATGCCGCCAATTATTCTGCTTACCGAAATTCCGATGATACAGCCACCGCTCCAAATGGTACACAAACATTATTAAACGAAGTAGAGCCCATCAACCGTGTCAACAATCTGGCCCAAGACTCCATGCACCTTTTGCAAAATTGCTGGGTCGTCCCTGGTGATTTACAAAACTCTCCCCGATGTGATTTGTCTTTATCTCCCGAAGCCACTACCAGTGCCTGCACCGGTGAAGCTTTCAAAAAAATTGTTGACAACCCCGACAGACCTTCTTCCGCTGGTGAAAACTACTTCAACTCTTTTATTAATCCCAATCTCACCCCCGAAGTTATTACCGCCTACTCCGAAGCGGAGAAACAAACCGGCGTCCCTTGTGAAGTGCTGGCCGGCATCCACTTTAAAGAAGGTGGCAACAGCCCAGATCAAGATCTCCAAAGTGGTGCTCCTCTGGCCGGACGCTCTCTAATCCAGTCTGCTATCCAAGCCGCCGAAGAACTCAAAGCCAAAGCCGGTGGAGACATCGTCAGCCTCGAACAACTCATCATGGCCCTCTCCTACTATAACGGAGGCGGCAATCGCAACTGCCAGGCCGGTGGCAGTAATTCCTGCGCCCCCACCGATCGGTGTGGCCAGACCGTGGCTTGTACTGTCGATGCCAGTGCCTGCAAGTGTGTCGGCTCTCCGGAGCCAGGCTCCTGTCGGGCCAACTGCCCCAACGGCTTCCCTTACCAGTTTAGCTACCCCTACTGCTCCCCTATCTCCACCGGCTACGACGACCCCTATGTCACCAATCTTTGGAAATCTCCCATGCACGATCAGATGTATATTTTATATATGTACGACTGTACTCAAACCAAACCCTACGTCGACTCACGACCAGGAACTTTAACTGTTGCTATTAGTTTATTTCTTCAAGAAACAAAATAAAGTGATCAAAAAAACTCTTCTCCCCTTTATTACCATTCTCCTATTTGCTGTCTTTGTGACTCTCGCTATTCTCCGCTATCGCTCTCAAAAAACCACCTTTATCGACTCCGTTCCAATCATCACGACCTCCAGCCCTCGCTCTCTTCCCCAGCCTGACATAGAGCCAACTGGCACTCCTGGTGTGGCACAGTCAGTAGATACCGCCGCTATCACCAAACAGGTGTCCGATGAGCTCTCCTCTATCGAAAAAGAAAAAATATATGATTCCCTTCCCCTGCGCCTGGAAAACTTTTCTACCTCAGCCAATCTCAAAACCACTATCAACATCTACTCCTTTTCATTTGATCCTGTTGCCAGTCTTAGATTAGAAATCTATGGCCCAAACTACAACGACTCTCTGCTAACTAGCCCCTCTGCCATCGCCTTCAAAGAGTCCTTCCTGGAAGCCAAAAAGCGTTTGGTCTCCAAAGGGGTTATTCTCAGCAATCTCCAAATTATCTACGGCAATCGCCAATATATCCAAGACACCGCCACCTACTGGGTCGGTACCTTCAAACTCCTCGACTAACACCTTGTCATCTCGACCGTAGCGGAGAGATCTCACTCCACCTAAACTTGACAAACAAGGTCAATGTAGGTACAATACAAGTATGATTAAAGGTCAAATACAGGTCAAAATAAGTCTAACTAACCAACTCTATGATTTTCTCTTAGGTCAATCTAGTCAGCTGGGCATTCCTGTCACCCAAGTGGTCAAACATATGATTATCGAAAAAGCTCAAAGAGACTCCACTCCAACTTTCAGAGTAACTCCAAAAGTAGAAGAGGATTACAAGCAGGCCATGCTTGAGATAGACAAAGCAGTAAAGGTCGAAGATCTCAAAGAATATTTTGCAAATTTATAATGGAAATTTCGTTCTCTTCCAAATTCGAAGCAGAATTAAAAAAGATTAAGAGAAACAATCTAAAACTGTCCAATAAAATTCTCAAACAACTCCAATTGTTTAGTATTAATTCCAAACACCCATCCTTACGAGATCATAAATTATCAGGCCACCTATCAAACTCACATAGTATTTCCGCAGATATGAGTATTAGGATGCTATATAAAATTCTAGCTGACGGTTCGGCTCATTTTTTTTCCATCGGCACCCACGACGAAATCTACCGCAAATAATATCACCCACTTTGTCATTCCGGCCGAGCCTGCCCGCCTGACTACGCAGTTGTCGGCTGGGTCATGTATAATTTTTAATGACTATGCGACTGCCTACCAAAACTCTCAGCCTCTTTTTCCTAGCCCTATTACTTTCGGCTTCACTCTTTTTTGCCCCCCAATCCCACGCCGCAAGCTCTGTTTTTTTTCCTGGACTAAATGGAGTAGAGGCCAAGTCTGAAAACGAACTACTCAAAGAGTTTTGTGACAAACGCTCAGGAGATCTCATGAACCTGGAAACTTGGTATTCAGGCAAATGCGGCGATGGTGTTGATACTCTAAGTGGTGAAGGTGTCGGTTTTTCAGACATTGTTCTTCTCCAGGGGCTTGAGTACATAAAAGGATCACAAACCACCGATTTTATTACCTCAATTATTAGAAAACTCAACATTATCAAAGAGGTAAAAGAGAGTCTCTCAGAGGGTAAACCCCTTCCATCTCAAACAGAGATGGCCACTCTAAATGGTGGAGGATTACTTGGTTCCCTCGGTGGTTTAACCGCAAAATTAGCAACTGTTCGCCCTGCCAGTTCTCTAGACTACTTGGCTTATGTCTCTACCAATTTAAAAAATCATCACATAATTAACCAAGCCTTCGCCTCCGGACCAGGTTACGGCTTTACTGCCCTCTCCCCCATCCTTCCTCTTTGGCGAGCTTTTAGAAACATCGCCTACCTCCTTTTTGCTCTTGCTTTTGTTCTCTATGGAGTCATGATTATGTTTCGTGTTAAGATTGACGCCAAAACAGCTGCCTCAATCCAATTAGCCGTCCCCAAACTTATCGCCACCCTGCTTCTCATCACTTTTTCCTATGCCATCGTTGGTTTCTTAATCGATATTTCTACTGTTATCTCAGCTATGATTATCGGGGTCTTAAAAGCAGGTGGAATTCTAACCGATATCAACAACATCGTTCCTATGATTGCCAGCGGTCAGTCTCTATTGGGAGCTGTCGGATCAGCTTTGGTAAACGGGTTTTTAGCTGTTATAGTTTCTCCTTTTATCTTCTTTAATCTTCTTATTGGGGGCCTTCTTGGTATGTCAGTCGCCTTTGTCGCCGCCATCGCTGGGACTCTTACTGGTATAGGGCTTCTCATCGGCATAATTATTATAATTGCCGTCGTTTTTTCCTACACCAAACTAATTTTCAAACTCTTTCAGGCCTTCTTAAGTATCATTGTTAATTTAATTTTTGCCCCCATTATATTACTGGGAAACTTGTTTCCCGGCTCTACTTCTTTTGGTGACTGGCTCAGATCTATTTACGGCAATCTCGCTGTCTTTCCCGTCGCCATCTTCTTTCTAACCCTTTCATATGCCCTTTTATGCCAACCCATCCTCACCCTTATCCCAGACATTGTTGGTCACTATACACCCATAGGCTGGGTCGCGGGGGCAGTTGGATTGGACATGAGTTTTATTACTAAAGATACCTTGGAAAATATCCTCGGGGTCAAGTCCCTTGCTGACAACGGGATTATTTGGACCCCTCCACTGACCATTCCTGGCGCAGGTAGTACCTGGACCAAAGGCGGACAACAAACTGGTACGGCCGCCGGTAGCGAAGGCAGTCTTATGCTGGCCACCATTGGCTTTGGTCTTCTGATGATGTCCAGCAAATATTGTGAAATGGTCGAGAAGGCTCTCAAGACTCCTCCGTTCCCTTACGGTGCCGCCATCGGCGAAGCCCTCAAATATGGATCAAAGGGAAACAACTGGTTAGCAATGCAAAATTATGGTGGTTTAAAGGCTCCTACTGGTAAACCCCTGTCTGATTGGTATAAACCAGCTGTTGGAGCGACCAAGCCAACAGTAGGTGGTATGGCGGGAGGTTACACCTTACCCGAGTAACTCTACACAGATTCAAGCCCACCAGAGAACCCTTCATCATTTATTCTATGGGCTGTCGTATAAGACCGTTTCACCTGGATAGATCAATATTCCTAAGCTTGTCAGGCCAAGCCGTTGAGTTTACATCTTTAGCCATCATTTGCAGAACTTCAGGTTTCGGTGGTACTCCAAAATTATACCAGTTTGGAAATTTTACCGTTTCTGTTCTCGGTGAAAAAGATGAAAGTAATAAATTTACATATTGATTGCCCAAACTTAGGGCTTTTACCAAAGTCATATTATCTCTCCAAAGTGTACTAAAATAATCCGCAAATTCTTTTCTATGTTTCACTCTAATGGAGTGTTCAAATCCCAGATACGCTTCTTCTTCTGTTTGTGGTAGTTGACTCAGTATCTGTACTGCCATTTCAGCAAGAGCATTCATATCCTTTGGTTTTTCACAATATGCATCTGCATATGATTTGGTAAACATATCTATTTTTGCAATGGCAACCATTGCCTTCGAAGCCCATTCACCCTCCTTTACCGGCCTCGTCCCATCAGCAACAAAATCAAAATAGGGATCACAGGTCATGTCGTTGTTTACCCATCCTGCAGCCTTTAGATTTACCTTATAGTGGATCAGCAAACTAGCCTTAAGCTTACCCAAAGCCACCAAATCTGACTCAGGTTTAGTTGTTACTTCCTTGATTCCAGTTAGCACTATTAAAGCCCTTCTCATCATTTCAAGTTGGGTGTCCGTATCGCTAGCTTTGTCTAACTTCATAATACGATTTGAAAGTTCGGACTTTTCGTCTTCAGACAGATCACTTTCTGTTCTTCCTCTCAGATACGCCTCTTTTAGAGTTGATACCTCAGTAGATCTCTGTGCACCGGTTTTAAGATGTAGCACCCTTTCTCTCAGCCAATGACCTTCATTAAATACTTCCTCCATCCCCGTCATTCCGGTAGGAATCAGGTGCCTGGGGAGGCTATGACTGAGCCAATCCTCAATTATGGCCTGCGCTTCGGGAGTAAGTTTCCTATTTTCTGTAAACAGTCTACTGTGACTCCACCCTGCAGTTTGCAAACTGTGGACAGCTGCTCTTACAGCAGGTGACTTGTTACCCATTATGTTATAGAGTTTTATTTCCTTTTTTGGTCTGTCGACCATCATCAAAAAGATATCGTCTGCTGAAAACTCGGTTAGCATCAAGTGAGAGGTAAGCTCCGTAAATGCCACTTCAGCCACGTGCTTATTTATCTTCAGCATTTCATAAATCTGTTCTCTTTGTTCTCTTGATTGAATAATATTATAGTGATCAACCGTTTTGCCTTCAAAAAACTTTCTCAGATCCATCATGGCCTTGCTAACCGCCACTTCTATATCAGGTATTTCCAAAATTTCTAGTTTCCCATTTCTCATTTCCGGCACTTTCATCGATCGAGGCAAAATATTTCCATCTGGTTGAACTACCCCCGCAAAAAACTTCTCAACATAGTCAGCCGGAAACAATCCTTCGCTCAAGGAGGCTCCTACTACTTCTTCGGTGCTTCGTAGCTTCTCCCATGATCGTAAAGTCTCTCTAATTCCAATCCAGTTATCAAGTCCCAGCTCTTTTATCATCTTCAGAGTATCTCGGTCTATATTTCCTCTCATTTTCCCTAGCTCAGTCACAATAAACCCATCTGGATTTACCAGTGATCTAATTACGGCCTCAGCATTATACGCACCCTTTTCACCCATCTCAAAAATCTGCTTATAACAGTAATCTATAATCCTATCCTGCTCTTCATTTGTCAGCTTTTCGCCTCCGGATATGTATTCATTAGCCTTATCCATAATCTCGTTTACCAGATCACTCTTTGCGCCCTGTTTTGCCAAGGTTTCTGCTAGAGTTCGGTAAAGCTTGGCCTTTAGACGAGGGTCTTTATATTCTTCAACCTTTTCCATTCTGTCTCTTGCCTGAGTTTCAGAAATCACCTTGTCACCTCCCCCCGTTCTCTCTGCTAATTTTTCACTCATAGATTTCTTTTTTTTAATTTCTCCAGCAACTGGATCCGGTGCTGACCCTCCCGCTGGCTCATTCCCAGGCACCCCAGCCTCAACTCTAACTCTATTAACATCAATATTCATTCTGTTTAGTATTTGTTCCGCCTCCTCGGTCGTCATCCCTATAGTTGTCGGATTCATACCGTCAAAGATAATTCTTCGAGCGCCAGCAGTTCGTTTTCTGCCATCCCGATCCTTAAGAATACGAACATCGTATCCCCTAGTTCCAAGTCTTGCAGTAGCTTCATTAATCTTCTGTTGATATCCAGCCCTTTCATCATCAGGCAAAAGACCTTTACTGTGATCTGCAGGATCTATCCATCTTCGAGGCTCTCTTGCTGCCATATTAAGATCGCGGTCCAAGTTTTCATCCCATCTTAGTTCTCGAGCATCTCCTTCAATAACAATACCCTCCGCCTTATCTTTATCGTCTTCAACTTCGGGCTTTTTTCTATCAGAATCGTGCCCCATTCCCAGTTCGGGAGTTTGTTCTAAATCCCCTTCCACTCTATTTGAATTATCTGCCAACATTTTTTGTCTTCTTTCGTCTATCTTTTCTGGTGAATATAGATCCCAGTTAGTTCCTGGTTGTTTAGCCACCTTCATCTGACTCAGTTCAATTTCTTGTTCCTCACTCAGTATCTTCTTCGCATCCGCCAAATCTTGGAGTGATTCACCCTTATCTACTTCTTCGGATTTGGGTCTTTCTATCACCGGTTGATTTCCCAAAACTTCAATCGAGGCCTTGTAACGAGCCATCAAACCTTCCGGTATTTCCCTTTCCTTCCCTTCACTAATTTGACGAGCGATAGCTGTTACATGCCCCTTGCTCAATGGCTCCTGGTTTTCACCTTCACGTTCCGACATATTTATTCAAAATTTAATCCAAATAAGAAATTCTAACTATCAAAATTATATCATCAAACCTAGTTCCTCAAGCCGACTTTTCTTTCTATCCCACAATCTCTGACCTTCCACCGTGATTATTCCTTCGCTTTTAATTTTTATTAAGGCCATCAAAATCGACAATTTATTTTCTCTGGTAACCTCGTCCAATTTACTCAGCTCTTCCACCTTCTTCTGCCACATCTCTTTATCCGCCACTCGTTTAAGAGATTGAAACAAAACATTGTTTTCATATGTAACCTCCCAACTTTCGGCCTCAGGTTCTGCCTTGGACATATTATTACCCTCCTCCTTAATTTTCCTTTTCCATTCCTCTGCAAGCTCCACCACATCAAATGGGAAGGCTTGTTTCACCTGCGAAATCACATAGTCAAAATTATCCGGTTTGATTCCACTTAATACGTATCTTTTATATGTCTCTACCAAGGTTCCTCCTGAATTCTTTACTCGTTCAATCTTATCTTCAAGGCTCATTTCTTCAGCCTTTTTTTCATTGTCAAGCCCTTTCTTTTCTGACTTGTCCAAGTGATCCTCTTTGTATTTATCTACTCCATTTTTATCTATCCCCAAATTTTCTCTCGGTTTGTCTGTGGCACTCTTACCCACTTTCAGCTCTTCTCTCAAATACTGGACCGCTGCCTCTCTGGTGCCCCAACGAGAGCCGTGAGCTCTTTCCTCAAATAACTGATCCAAGGCGCTGCCGATTTTTGTTCTTTGAAGATTTTTTTCCACTGTCATCTCCACCGGGGCATCTTCGTTCCATATTACCTCAGGCAATCTCACTCCGCTTGATCTCAACCTCTCAACAGCTTCCTTATGTTCCTGGGAAAAAACTTTAAGGCTAATCGCCTCTCTTAAATCTTTTACAATTCCCGGATACCAAACCGGCTTCTGGATGCCCTCTTGATTCTCTTGAACTTCATCCAATACCTCTGGTTGCCCCACTGGTTCTGGCATCCTTTCTTCCGGAGCCAACACATCCACCAAAGAATTCTTCATATCTTCTGCCAAAAGGGCATCACCTTGTTTTCCTTTTTGTTTCTTTTTATTCCTTCTTTCATTCTTCAGCACTTCAAGATCTATCCTGTCATTATCAGTATCAAATTCTCTCCACCTAGTTTCATCACCTTTCATATCACCTCCATCTTAGCATTCCGCCCAATGACACGATATACTTAAAACAGATATCTTTCGAACCAATAACCAATCACTAAGCACTTCGCACTCAGCCATGGCCATCCAACAACACCCATTACCTCAAGACATCAGCGCCTATCGCTTTCGTTTGATCGGCGACATGACCATCAAGCAGTTTGTCTCTCTTGGTGTCGGCATAGTCATGGCCGTCATTTTTTATAGCTCGCCCCTACCCTTCTTCTTTAAGTACCCCCTCTCTTTCTTGTTCCTTCTTCTCGGTGTCGGCATGGCTTTTGTCCCCATTCAAGGACGGACCTTAGATACTTGGATTATTGCCTTTATCCGCTCAATTTACTCTCCTACTCAGTTTGTCTGGAAACAAACTTCTCTCAAAAACATCAATCTCGATACTGCTGCTCCTACAAATGCTGCTAATTTACAAATGGCGCCCGGAGTCTCCAATGCCAAAATGCAAATCAGTACCGGCGTCGTTGCCCCTGTAGTCAACATCGCTCCTCCATCTACAGAACCAATTTCAACTTCTTCTTTCTCCCCCTTGTCAAAGGGGGACGGGGGGATTTTGCCTCCTGTTATCTCTCCCATCACTCCCCCACCCACCATTCCGGTTACAAGTCCCGAACCAATAACTAATAACCAACAACCAACAACTCCCCCCACCACCCACCTTCCCATTCCCTACACCCCCACCACCCCCAATACTCTCGTCGGCTTGACCATAACTCCCGATAGCAAAATTCTAGACGGTGTTCTGGTTGAGATTCAAAAAAACGGCCTCACCACCAGAGCCACCAAAAGCAACAAGCTAGGTCAGTTTATGTTTGCCCGGCCTCTAGACAATGGCCTCTACCAAATCTTCTCCGAAAAAGAAGGTTTTTTCTTCGACCCTTACTCTCTCGAGCTTACTGGCGCCATCGTTCGCCCTTTAAAAATCCAAGCCAAAAAGAATGAGTGACAATATAAAATCGTCTACCCAAGAACATCTCGATATCTATACCATTAAGAATCATCTTGTTTTTCTCAAGGATGGCTCTTGTTCTCTCGTTTTGAGAACCACCGCCATCAATTTCAACCTGCTTTCTGAGGAAGAGCAAGATGCCACCATCTATGCCTATGCTGGGCTTCTAAACTCTCTCTCTTTCCCCATTCAAATTCTCATTCGTTCACAGCGAAAGAATATCTCCGACTATATTAGTTTGCTTGACAACCGTATCCAAACTACTCCCTCACAAAAAGTCAAAGAAAATCTTCTCTCATATCGTCAGTTTGTTAAATCTCTAGTCAAAGAAAACCGTGTTTTGGAAAAAAAGTTCTACGTCGTGGTCTCTTTTTCTGCTATTGAGCTGGGGGTTACCAAAGGAACTTTCAACCCTTTTGCCAAAGAACCTCAAAAGCCACCTTTTGATCTTAGCTATATCGAAGAAAAGGCTTCCATGGCTCTCTATCCCCGTCGAGACCACATTATTCGTCAGTTCGCTCGCATCGGGCTCAAGGCTAGTCAGCTTACCACCAGTGAGCTGGTAACTCTTTACTACACTATCTACAACCAAGGCAGTATCTCCTCTACTTCCATAAACCCCACTACCTCCTCCTAACGGATATGGTTTCGGTTATACTTAAATTATGGCTTTTAATCTTTTTTCGTTGGGCAAACACGACGCCAAAACACCAAGCTCTCCCCCTCTAGTAGAACCTCCCTCTGCCCAAACACCTCCTGTCGCCAAAGAACCGGTTAAATCAAACCAATCAGTCCAAGACATCATCGCTCCTTCCGCTATCGAAGTCGATTTTTCTCATATCAAAATCGATGACGTCTACATCCGCACTCTTTTTGTCACCGGCTATCCCCGCTATGTTTCCGCCAACTGGCTCTCTCCTCTCATCAACTTCAATCACTCGCTGGATATCTCTATGTTTGTTTATCCCACCGACTCCAAAGACACTCTGGAGGGGCTTCGTCATCGTATCGCCGAAATGGAGGCTGAGATAAACACTGACATCGAAAGAGGCCGCATTCCTCAAGCCGCCACCGAAGCCGGACTAGAAGACGCCAAAGTCCTTCAATCTCAGCTAGTAAAGGGGGCCGAAAGATTTTTCCAGTTTTCCTTGTACATTAGTATCTCCGCCGAATCAGAAAAAGAACTCAATACTACCACCGCTCAAGTTCAGTCCATGCTGGCTTCACTCCTCATCATCAGCAAGACCTCCTCTCTTTCTATGGAAGAAGCTTTCAAGACCACTCTTCCTTACTGCAAAGATAAGCTCCTGCTTACCCGAAACATGGACACCACCTCTCTGTCCACCACCTTCCCTTTCACCTCTTCCGAACTTTCCGACAATCAAGGCGTGCTCTACGGCATCAATGCTCACAACGAATCTCTCGTTATTTTTGACCGCTATTCACTAGAGAACGCGAACATGCTTATCCTCGCTACCTCGGGCGCTGGTAAGTCATTTGCCGTCAAGCTCGAAATCCTTCGCTCCCTCATGTTTGACTGTCAAGTAATTATTCTGGACCCGGAAAACGAGTACGAGATGGTTACCAAATCCGTCGGCGGTAATTACTTGTCCTTTTCCACCAGTTCTGCGAACAAGATCAATCCTTTTCAAATTGCCCGCCCCCAAGAAAGTACCGAAGACGAGATTGGCTATAAATATCTCTTTCTTATGTCACTCCTCAAGATCATGATCGGCGAGATGAACCCTATTGAAGAAGCCACTATGAACCGAGCCCTTGTCCTGACCTATCGCCAAAAAGGTATTACTGAAGATCCCGCCACCCACCTTCTTGAGCCGCCGCGCATGGAAGACTTGTATCGAGCGCTCATCGGTATGGAGGAGGCTGTTTCCAAAACTCTGGCCGCTCGCCTCGAACGCTATGTCATGGGTGGCGTCAAGGGCATCTTCGACCAGCAAAGCAATATCGACATCAATGCTCCCGTGACCGTCTTTACCCTCCGAGATACCGCCGACGAAATTCGCCCCATTGTTATGTTTATGATTCTCGACTTTGTCTGGAATCAAGTTCGCAAGGACCTCCGCAAAAGAATGCTTGTGGTTGACGAAGCTTGGTACCTCATGCGCTACGAAGACTCGGCTAAGATTCTTCAAGGTTTTGTCAAGCGGGCCAGAAAATATTACTTTGGTGTCTCCATTATTTCTCAGAATGTCGACGACTTTTTGGGTTCGCCCTATGGTAAGGCCATCATTACCAATTCCGCCCTCAAGCTTCTCCTCAAACAATCTCCTGCGGCTATCAATCAAATTGCCGAAGTTTTTTATCTCTCTCAAGGAGAAAAACAACTTCTCCTCTCAGCTGGAGTTGGTGAAGGTATCTTCTTCGCCGGCATGAATCATGTCGCTATCAAAATTATCGCTTCTGCCGACGAACACGCTCTGGCCACCAGCAAACCAGCCGAAATTCTGGAGCGTAAAAAGCAAGCCGAGCTTCAAGCCGCAGCTGAAACAGCCTCTCAAAACACTACTCCCTAACCATGGCCAACTACGACAAAGAAATTTTTGATCTGGAACAAGTTCTTGGTTATCTTGGTCGAAAAATTGACTACGAAAGGGAAACTCGCGCCCCAGAGGTTCTCAGTCTGGGTTTGAGTTATTACCAGGAATACTTCAGACTAAATAAAAAAATCAAGCGAACCCCAGCTTTTGCTCAGGATCCCGGAGTAAACAATTATCAAAACTTTCAGCGCCTGGTTGCTCCCATTCAAGTTGGTGACATCATCGCCTTTTTTAGGACCCTTGGCGCCGAGTCAGATGAAGAGGAGTCAAAACCAAAAAAGGCAACCCAAAAAGAAGATTCCACTGTCCCCGCCGAACTGGAAACCCTAGTCGCTCTTTACAAAGAGTCCCAAACAGACCAGCTTGATGCCAACGCTACTCACACCGTCTCCGACGCCGTCAAGCGTGCTCGCAAAACTTGGGCCACCAAACATCAGGCCGATCTCATTAGAGAAAACCGCCTAGCTCTTATTCAAGACAAATCGGCTAGAGATCAGCAAAAAGAAATGGAAGATCTGGACAGAGATCTCTTTCTTGTCCAAACCGTCAACCCCAAGGCCGAATCTGCTCAAGTCATCACACGTAATCTCGAAAAAGTTTCCCGCCAAGCCGTCATCGCCCAAGCCGCCAATCTCGGTCTAGGGCTAACAACCGCACAAATTAACCAAGCTGTTGGCGATCTTACTTATCTCGGTTTATCTGGAGCTATCGACCCAACTAATTTTCAAGATCTAAACATTGTTTCACAACTAGCCTTCCGCAACTTAGAAGGAATTACTATTAATTCTCCTATCAATAAATTAGATGACGAGGTCAAAGCTTGGCAAGAGGCTAGTGAAAAAGACCCCTACTCCGACAAACCGGACGAAATAGAAAAACAAATCAACGTCTCTGACGATGAATCTCAAAAATACTTCAGTACCGCTACTAAAAGTTTTCAATTCCGTCTCAAGCAAAACAATCTCGATTTCGCAGATGATCTCGAAAGTGCTCAAAAAGAACTCCTCCAAACTCAATCAGCTCTTCTAAAGGCCATTCCTAATGCCGCTCTTCCTTCCGCCGGACCTACCCCTCTTCACCAAAACTTCAAGGCCTTCGAGGCGGCTCTTCGCCAGGCAGATCCCCAGCTAAAAATCAATCCCACTCAGGCTGGCTCTCAAGCTATTGGCCTGCTCGAAATTACTCACGGCGAAAACCGCAATATCAGCCCCGAAGCCATTCGTCTCTATAGTTTGGGTCTCACCACCACTAGACTCACCGAAATCGAAAAGAGTGCTCTCGCCAACCCCAATTCTTCTCTTGGTCAGTTTTACCAAACTCACCGTGATGTTTTTCAACAAGTTCGCTTCCAGATAAAAAAACTTTCCGACCCTCACTCCAAAATTGGCCAAGAGATCTCCAAAAGTCTCAAGCCTCTAAACTCGATCTCCAGCGGTCTAGCCAGCTTTTACAACACTCACCCCGGTCTCCAAACCGTCGCCAAAATCGCTCTCGACCCCGTGGGCTCAGCTAAGTCCTGGGCCAGTCGTCAGGCTGGTCGTCAAATCGGCAAGCACCTCATTGAAAACACAGGGAGTCTTGCAACCAAAAAAATCGGCGGCTTCCTCATGGAACACGGTCTAAAAGACGGGGTTACTGCTCTTACTAAAGCAGCCGCCCAAAAGGCCTTGGTTAAAGTAGCTACTTGGGCCGCCCTCAAGCTGGGTATTAGCCTTACAGCCGAGTCTCTCAACGCCATCATGCCAGGACTAGGCTTACTAGTCGACGTTGTTGTTCAAATTGCTCTTTGGCTTGCCGAAAAAACCATCGGTGCCGCTTACAACGCCTTTCAAGGAGTCGCCGAAAGTATTTATGGTGAAAAAATAAAAGCCCGTGACTTTTTAATTCCCTTAGTTACTTTGGGTGGAGCGGCAGCTGCCGTTGGCAGTTCATTTTTTGCCGGCCTCGTTCTGGTCGTCCGCACCACCCAAATTGCTATTATCTCTGCCGTCGGCATCATCATCGCCGCAGTTGTCACCATCGGTCTTTATCTCGGTTTCACTTACCTCGTTGCCCCCATGCTTTCCACCCTCGTCCAGCTCGACAGTGTCGAAAAAGTCGACTACTCACAATACGGTCCTGTCGCCACTTCTAGCGGCGACTGTGCCTGGCCCACCAAAGGACGCTATATGGTGCAATCAGGTCCAGACGGAGGGACACACGATCTTAGCAACCTTCAAGCAATCGATATTTTCGGGCCAGGAAATATAAACGGAACTCCAATCGTATCCTCTACAGATGGAATCGTAACTACCAAGGGTCCCTACTCAAACTACGGTAACACCATCGTCATTCAAACAAAAAATAGTGCCGGCTCTTTCCAGGTAATATATGGACATATGAGTAGTATGAGTGTCGGCGTTGGACAAAAGGTTACTCAAGGACAAAAAATTGGTACCGTCGGTTCGACTTCCTTATTTCCAAATCCTCACATTCATTTTGAATATAAAGGAATTAAATATAATCAGTGTCCCGCCGGAGGTAAAAAAATTCCCGATAAATGTGCTAATTTTGTTAGTTGTGGTAGTGTTTATACAAACTGATATAAATAGTTAATAACGTGATCAACTTTAAACTTTTCCCCCTAACCGACAAACAAAAGGTTTTTTGGGGGTTCATTACTGTTGCCCTTATCGTGGCGGTAATATATACAATCTCTTCTAGGTTTCCCCCAAAACCATCTTCAAATTTTACAGATACGATTCCGGTAATTCCCATTGCCGACACCAATCAAGAAAATAATTTGATCACTCTTGATCCCGTCAAAATTTTAAATCCGGAACAAAAAATATCTTTTAATTGGGGTAACATAGCACCTCCAATTCCTGAATCAATGGAGGTTTACACAATCAATATCCCCATTGTTAATGATGCCATCATTTCCAATCTCATTAGCAAGCTCGGTTTTTCAAATCAAGACAAACAGGTGGGTATGCCAACCGGAGATATACAACTAATCAACAATGGCGGCAGTCTCTTTGCTTCCATTAAGACCAACCAAATTTCCTACTTTTCAAACTCTATTCTTCCTCAACACACTTTAAACCTTTCCAAAGATCAGGCTATAAATAGTGCTCGAGAAATTATTTCCAGTCTCTTTGGGGAGTTGTTTGTTTCCACCCTCGATAACAGCCCTGAAGTTAGACACGTTATTCATTTATCCACCGATGTCGAAATCGAACCAAGAGATGCTTCCGTGGAGACAGCTAACGCCGTCATTATCAGTTTCAGACAGGACGTTCACAACTTTCCCATTATGTCACTGTCGTCAAAAGGAGAAGTTATCTCCCTTATTCTGGATACCACCAACAAACTATATTCTCTGCTTGTTAGTGGGGGTTATCAAAAAATTACTGAGACCAAAAAAACACCCCTAATCGACTTTGCGAAACTTCAGGAAAATGCCTCAATTTATTCCTTGCGTATTAGCCATTCAAAAGATATGGGGTCCGAAAGAGGATATACAGATGTCAAACAAGTCAAGGTTGTCGTTAAGTCAGTTGATCTTGGATATTTTCAATTTAACAACAGCATTTTATCTCCCATCTTCATCATCAGTGGTACTATGTCTGCCAAAGGACTCATTGATTATCCCGCCATCTACATCATCCCAGCCACCAAGTAACAGAAATATCTATGTTTTGATTTTTCGAGTTTTTCAATTCTGCGTCCTCACCGGCATTACTACCTGAATCCATCCTTCATCATCATCTCGCTTAAAAACGCTCGGCTTCAGTTCGCCTTCAGTCTCCCAAATAACTCTTTCGACATTATTCACTGCCAGATAATCCAGTAAATATCTGGCATTAAAGGCTACCGTCAAAGCCTCACCCTCCACTTCACTTTCTATCTCCGTCGAGTTACTTCCCAGCTGACTACTTTCAGCTCTTACCACCACTCTCTTTTCCTCTATGGCCATTTTTACGATATTGGCATTGTCCTTAGCAAACAAATTGGCCCTCTTGACCGCTTCTAGTAGCTCTTCCCTGGCAAACAAGGCCTTTGTTGAATAGGTATTCGGAATTATTTGTTGGTAAGGAGGAAACTCCCCTGCAATCAGTCGAGAGGATACTTCCATATCGGCGATAGTAAAAATTACTTGTTGATTTTCTTTGTCAAACTCCACTCCAAAAGTATCCTCTCCTGTTTCCGACAGCACCTTCGATACCTCCGATAGCGATCTGGCCGGCAAAATAAACTTGGTCTCTTTTTCTAGACTAGACTTGGCCACCTCCAGTTTGTCGGAACTTAAGCGATATCCATCCGTCGCTACCAAAGTCGCGGTTTTTTCTGATAGCTCCCAAAGCACTCCAGTCAAGACTGGTCTAGTATCGTCTCTAGCCGCCGAGATACACACCCTGTCCATCTTTTGCCGAAATTCACCGCTCTTCAAACTCAGCTGAGCCTTTTTGGCCCTGGGAATACTTGGAAAGTCTTCTGACCCTTGTCCAACAATTTCGGCATTTATACCCTTGGCCTCTATTTTTAAAGAATCTTTATCGGAAGACAAATTCACCACCCCCGCCGGCAAACCAGATACCAGCTCCGAAAAAAGTTTGGCCTGCACTACCAGCTCTCCTTCTTCTTCAATCTTAGCTGGCACTCGCACCCAGAAGCTTATCTCCAAGTCTGTCGATACCAAATTTACTTCGTCCTTAGTTACTTGTAGGAGTATCCCCGAAAGAATCGGGAGTTGCGGTCTTAAGCCAATTCCTCTATTTACAATTCCTAGGTATTTTTTTAGGTCAGTCGTCTGAACAGATATTTTCATTTTACTTTATTGTATACATATTCGGCGTCATTGCGAGGAGGTATTCCGACGTGGCAATCTCACTCTATTTATTTTGCTTTAAGTTATTAATATCTTATTTATTTAAATAAAATAGTAGTCAATAGTAGTAAGTCCCGTGGACAAGTGGACAACCAGCCTGAGCCATGCCTGTATTCCTTGTTATTAATTATTTTTCGACTCACACATCAATCTTTCTCAGCAAATACCAAATAAATCTCTCTCAACTAATAACTAATAACTCGCTATCTCTGTGGATACTTTTCTGAATAACTTTGCCATTTATCCACCGGTATTTGAAAATTCTGAGACTTCTTCACACTTTTATAAGTTGTCCACAGGTAGTGGATAACTTGTGGATATTTAAGTGTATAACGCTTGTTTCAAGGCCATCACTTTTCTTCTGATATCCGTATTTTCTTCTACTTGTCTCTCCATTTTTTCGACCGCGTGCATCACTGTCGTATGATCTCGTCCGCCCATGAGCTCGGCCACCGTCGTCAAATTGAGGTCTAGGTAATCTCTCAGGAGATACATGGCAATGTGTCTCGCTACTACCAGGTCAGCTTTTCGGCTCTCCCCTAGTAAATCCTTATTTCGAAAATCAAAATACTTGGCCACGGTCGAAATTACTTTAATGGGCCTCACCCGAACTTCCTTTATCGAGCTGGCAGGTAACCCCAGATTTTTTTGAACCATCTCTTTGGTCAAGATCCCCCCATCAATACTCGCCGCCGCCGCCAGATGAACAAAAGTCCCCTCCAGCTCTCGTGCGTTGGTTGGAAAGCTGTTTGCCATTAGTTCAAAAGCTCCGTCATCCACCTCCGCTTTTATATCCTGAGCTCTCTGTCTCAGTATGGCCAGTCTCATTTCGTAGTCCGGCAAGCCGATATCCACCATCATTCCTCCCAAAAAACGACTTCTAAGTCTGTCTTCAAGCCCCACAATATCTTGCGGTTTTCGATCGCTCGTCATAATTATCTGAGACTGTTTGTTTGTTAATTCATTAAAGGTATGAAAAAACTCTTCTTGGGTAGAGTCTTTGCCGCCAAAGAACTGAACATCGTCTACCAGCAGAGCCCCCACTTGTCGATACTTCTTTTTAAAGGCGTCAGTCATTTTTGATTTAAAAGACCCAACTAGATCGTTGGTAAATTGTTCACTTGTAATACAAACGACCTTTCCTACCCCCTTTTTTACCAGCTCGTGACCAATGGCGTGCATTAGGTGGGTTTTTCCCACCCCAACTCCTCCATAGATAAAGAGAGGGTTGTGTCTGGTACCAGGATAATCTACCACCGCCTTTCCCGCCGCAAAGGCCAATCTGTTTGAGCTACCCACCATGTAAGACTCAAAGACATATCTTAGATTAAGGTTTGTCCCTGTCTGTCGGGCATCCTCTGATGGAGTAAAAAGGCTCATCTTGTTGTCTTCCTCATCTTTAGTTTTGGAGTCTTTTTTGTTACTCTTTATGTCCTTCTTTGGCTCCACTACCACCAAAGCCACATCACACTTCATTTGGGTCACTTTTTCCAGCGCCTGCTTGATAATGCTGTAATACTTTGTTTCTACTGTATGACTATGAAATGCCGAAGGAGAAGCGAGCTCAACAAGCAACCGCTCTTTATCAATCTCAGTTGTCGACTTTATAAAACAAGGCTTTACCCAGCCACTAAAACCAGCCAGTGACATACTCACTCCCAGCTCCCCACATACACTGTGCCATAATTTTTCACTGTCCATGCCCCCATTCTCACCACTTATCCACATTTTTACAACCCCCAATTTACCCAAAAATAATAATACTATCCACATCACCCCTCCGGCGCGATCGTCATTGCGAACCCGCCTTGGCGGGTGTGGCAATCTAACTCCACAAATATAATTTTAAGTTATAATACCCACATGCCCAAACGAGTCTACCAACCCAAAAAAGTCAAACGTATCAGAAAACACGGCTTCCGTATCAAGATGTCTTCTGCTTCAGGCCGCAACGTGATCAAACGCCGTCGAGCCAAAGGTCGCTCCAAACTAGCTCTCTAGCCGTGCCCCTACCTGTGGTCAATCGCCTTCCACTTCGATTACAAAGAGATCGTCTTCAAAAAGAAGGTAAAAATTTCCACACCCGCCACTTCACTCTCGTCTCCGCCCCATCGCCTGCCCGCCAGACTGCGAAGCTGTCGGCTGGGTCATTGCGAGTTTCGGTACCCGACAGCAACCTGCCTGCCGGCAGGCAGGTCTCACTCCACCTCGTCCCCAGGTTCTCCATCCTCCTCTCCAAAAAAACTGCCCGCCTCGCCGTCGACCGCAATCTCATCCGTCGCCGAACCTCTGCCCTCCTGGCCGAGCTTATTCCCTCACCTGCCCGCCAGACTGCGACGCTGTCGGCTGGGTTTCCCCCAGCCGATTATCTAGTGATCCCCAAAC
>Ga0172379_10002580_pt1 | contig 31453 bp, 13 predicted proteins | sample GrowelOW334metaG_FD_119756 | JGI IMG/M metagenome (GOLD analysis project Ga0172379, IMG submission 119756) | Groundwater microbial communities from an aquifer near a municipal landfill in Southern Ontario, Canada - Groundwater well OW334 metaG | ecosystem: Environmental > Aquatic > Deep...
CACCTTAACAGGGCTTGGTACTGGCACTGATGACACAGTACTCATCTTGAATAGTAGTAACCAAGTCACTACTGATGAAATTGATTCTCGAGTTTGGGGATCTACCCTAGTTGATGGTTCTGGAACTGCTAATTATATAGCTAGATGGACCCCTGATACTAACTCCCTAGGGACTGGCGTCCTTTATGATGATGGTACTAATGTTGGGATTGGGACCACAGTACCTACAGCCAAACTAGACGTGGCTGGTTCCGCTTCTCTGTCTGGTACTTTAGCTTTCAGAGGTACTACTGATCCCAAGATTGATGTCCTTAATGGCGAAAATCTGGGCTTTAGAACAAGTCTGAATGGAGATGCTGGTTTAACTGAAAGAATGACCATACTTAATAATGGAAATGTTGGAATTGGAACTACCAATCCAGTGGGGAAACTAGAGGTTTCCAACAGTGAAGCTGTTAATTTATTTGTGACAGACACGGGTGGAGCGAAAGCTTGGATAAATGCTGGCACAAGCAATACTCTTTTGGGTAGCTACACCAATCATCGAACTGGTTTAACTGTGAATGGAACTGAATATCTTAGTGTTATTACTGGTGGCAACGTCGGTATCGGTACCACTAATCCATCTACTCTTTTACAACTTGGTACTGCTGGCACCACTGCTGGTACTTTATCTCTCGCTGGTGGGACTTCAGGACTAGTGACTGTTGATGTCGCCGCTGCGGCTGGGACTTGGGCAATGACGCTGCCAACTTCTGGTGGGACAAATGGCTACATCATGCAAACCGATGGTTCTGGAAACCTGTCATGGGTAGATCCCGCAACTTTAAGTACCCAAAGTTCTATTTGGGGAATGACCAGTGAACAGATTCATCCTCAAAATGCTCTCTGGAGTGATCTGGCTATTGGTGGGACATCAACTGCTAGTGCACAATTCTTAGTCCAAGCTAACACTGGTTATGTCAAAGCTCAAAGATTCCAAGATACTGCTAACACCGACTACTATTTAGATCCAGCTTCTGTCGGCACTTCCTTAGCTGTGGCTGGAAGTGTGGGGATTGGCACCACTAATCCAACTCATAAATTAACCATTGCTGGAGCTTCTTCTACTATTTCAAACGCTTCAGGGGACATCACTATTGATTCAGCTAGTAATAATATTTCTTTGTCTGGCGACAACCTAATTAACTTTGCTCAACTTCAAGGAAACAATGGTTCAGTCTCAGCCCCCACCTTTGCCTTCCAAAACGATACCGATACCGGTCTTTACATGGCCTCAACTGGAAACATGAGACTAGTTACCGCCGGAGCTGATCGAGTCACCATTGATTCAACTGGCAATGTCGGGATTGGCACGGCCACGCCAACAGCTTTGTTACATATAGATAAAAACTTAAGTTCTGGCAACTTATTTAAGGTTGGTAATAACGGTACTGACAAATTTACTGTGGGTTGGGATGGGCATGCCACTATTTCTGGATCACTAACCATTGGTACCTCATCACTAAAACTAACTGATAACGGAACATATTCGACCATTAATTCTTCTGGGAATATTGCTTTGAACTCAACTGGTACTGGCAATGTCGGGATTGGTACCACTAATCCTGGGGCCAAATTAGATGTTCGAGGATCCGCCATCTTTAATGAAGACAGTGCTGATGCGGACTTTAGAGTCGAATCTGACGGCAATATCAATATGCTGTTTGTTGATGCTTCGACCAACAGAGTCGGCATTGGTACTAGCACTCCCACCTCCACCCTAACTGTTGTTGGAGATACTTTAACTACCGGGAATGCTTCTATCTCTGGAACCTTGGCTGTAGGGATACTTAGTGAGGCTGGTGCTGGCACTTGTAATGCCGCTAGTGAAGGTCAAATGTTCTACAACAAAACCGATAAAATTTATGAATATTGTGATGGCACTGCTTGGAGTCCCATTGGAGCCCCAGTAGTTGATGCTTCTGGTAATCCAGTGGCCAACCAAGTTATTTTGACTGGTTGGGATTATGTCACTGCCTCAACCGTTAACCCTCAACTGACGATCACTTATGGTATTACTTTTGACTCTGCCCCAGTTGTGACTGCCGTTAGAGCGGGAACTGATATAGCTTCTCCAGCTCCCGCATCTTTAGCTGATTGTAATAGCGATTCCTACTACACAGAAAAAGGTGTCCAAATGGCTAGTATTAGTACCACCAACTTCACCATCAGAACTGCTAGTAGTACCGGAACATATGATGGCGCAGACTATATTTGTTACACCTGGATTGCCATCGGTACCTATGCTGGAGTCGGAGCTGACCTTTCTGAAAACTACTTAACTTATGATCCTTCTTTGACCGCTGGGGAAATAGTGGCAGTTGATACCAACAATGATATTTCCGTTGCCAAAACTAACGAAAAAACTGACAAAGCCGCTATTGGTGTGGTATCCACATATCCTGAAATTACCATGGGTAGTCAAGATGGCACCACTGGCGGAGTTGATACTAGTATCACAGGTCAAGAAATACAGAGTGGCAATGCCAAAACTGTGGCAGTAGCTCTATCCGGAAGAGTCCCTGTAAAAGTTAATCTCGAAAATGGACCAATTAAGAAGGGGGACGCGATTACTTCATCCTCCACCCCAGGTGTGGGTATGAAAGCTACCGGCTCAGTTAAGATCATTGGTTATGCCATGGAAGACTTCAATGGCACTTCTAACATGACTGCTACCATGGCGATGGTGCCTGAGAATGTTCAATACACTCAAGCACAACTTGAGCAAATCCAAGTTGAATACAAACAAGAACAGACTCAGGGTATTGGTCGAGTCATGGTGATGTTAAGCAATGAATTTATCAATGAAGATAAATATCAAGGGGTTTTGACCTTGAATGAAGGGGGGCAACTGGAAAACATGACGGCTAATACTGCTAACATTACCAATCTAGAAACCGCTAATATTACCATCGCTGGTAATCCCATCCAAATTTATGTTGAAAACATCGTTTCTCAAGTTATCGCTTCTTTAGATTTCTCTGAACAAATCGCTCAAGCAGTTAACCAAATCAAAAATGTCTCACTTGATTCTATAGCCAGTAAAGTCATTAATACTCAAGACCTCAATATTGCTGGCCAAAATATTAGAGACTATGTGGCTAGTATTGTGAATCAAGTGATTAGTGAAAAACCAGAACAATTAGCCAACCCTGTTACTGACAATGAATTAGAAATTGCTCTGACTAACCCCGATGGGAATGGTCTAGAGCAATTAATCGTCACCAACAAAGACAAGGAAGCAGTCTTCTCTATTGATGATCAAGGCAATGTCTCAGCTCTAGGTCAACTAATGGCTGGTGAAATAAAAACCGCCACTATTGAAGCCCAGACTTCATACTTAGGTGAAATCATCGCTAACAATATCCAAACAGCCACTATCGCCGCTCACACTGCCTCTATCTCTGGAAAACTAGTCGCTGATAGCGCTAATATTGGTTCGGCCCGTATTGCTCAACTCGAAGCTAAGATGGCTGACCTGGAAAAGATTAAAGCCACCACCGCCGAACTAGTCAATGCTACTATCTCCGGCACTCTCTACGCTGATGATATATACGGCTTTGAAGACAAGATTGCTCAAGCAATTGAAAATTCTTCACTTTTGAACAACTTATGGCCAGAGGAAACTGAGGCTTCTAGTAGTGCTTCAGTACAATCTGTCTACGAAGCTGTTAATTTAGCTGGATTTAATGCTACTAGTAGTAGCCAATTAGCTGAAAATATTGAGGACTTTGATCTCACTTCTGAAGATATCGTGCTAACTTCCGCCGCCAGTTATGTCAATCAATACTTCCAAGTTAATGGTAATGCCTATATTGCTGGCAAACTGGGAGTGGATGAAGGTATCGTCATTGGTGATGGCATGCAACTGGCTTATGGCATCGTCAATGTCCTACCAAATGCCAATAATCCAAGGCCAACTTTACACCTACAGCCCTCTGGTGGCGCTATGAGCTTACTTGCTGGATTAATGACTTTAGATGATCTTGGTCAAGTTGACATCAATGGAGACCTTAATGTCGCTGGTAAATTAGCTGTGAATGATTCACTACTGACTAACTTACTCAAGCCAGTTGACTACTCTAGACCAATTCAAATCCAATTAGCCCAAGCTGCTACCGTTTCTGGCCGACCCATCACTAATGAATCCAGATTTGAATTTATCAACCAAGCTGGAATGCCAGTGGCTACTGTATCAGCTCATGGTAAAGCTAGTTTCTCAGGAGGAATTGATGTCGGTAGTCAAGATTTAACTGCTACTACCAGTAGTGAAGTCGTAACTGATCAACCATCTGGAAAAGCTAGCATTAAAGCCTTTACTAAAGACGTGATTATCTCCTCACCTTTAATCACTAATAAATCATTAATCTATGTCACGCCAATTGGTTCAACTGGAAATCAAGTCATGTACGTCAAAACTCAAGTAGCTGAAAATCCTGACACCATTACTGCTGAAGGAAGATTCACCGTTGGCTTTGATTACTCACTCACTCAGGACGCCAGTTTCAACTGGTGGATAGTAAATTGATCTATTTTTTAACATAACTTAACACTTGTGACCCTGGGAAAGTCCATCCATAATGAAAGTTAGATTCCAAGATTATGCTCAAAGTTTATCGGAAAAATACCGGTGAAAATGCTGTGCTGAAGAATTTTTCTTTTAGTGGTTTGTCGTGGTTACATAAATTTAGAGCTTATAATCTAAAGCCGAAAAGAAAATTAAATAAAATTAAATTTTTCTCAATAAATATATGTCACTCATCCCGAAACTTGATTGCTAATTTTGACTATCGTCAAGTTAAATATCTATTTAAACCTCATGCCACCAAGTGGTACCCCGTCGTTGGCTTCTCCATCCTGGTACTACTATATATAGTCATTCAAACCCAAACTCATTTAGGAATTCAGCAAGCTTCTCGACTTAAAAGAAATTTAATTGGTCCCTGGCAATATTCAGCTGGTGTGGGACCAAAGATGATTGCTTCTTTTGCTAAAAATTTTAGTCAAGCAAAAGTAAAAGTGGCAAGAGAAAAAAGCAGTCTAGAATTTGTCTTACCGATTGCTAACCCCCAGATTACTACTGCTCCTAATCAACTTACCTATACCTCTATTGGGAAAACCCATCAACTAAAGTACCAAATGCTTAATAATGGTATTAAAGAAGAAATAATCCTGTATCAAAAACCAACTTCAAATGTCATCACTTCTCAACTAAAATTAAATAATTTGGAAGGTAAAGCCATCAATAATACTCCAGTTTTTGTTGATAATCAGGGTAACTATCAATTTCACTTTGAAAGACCATTTATCGCCGATGCTGCTGGCAATACTTCCTATAATGTCACCTATAAATTCATCAAACAAAAAATTTCCATCTTATCAAACATATTAGGAGATCAAGATCAAAATAAGAACGATCATTTTACCCCTAGATTGGAACTACTAAACCCTGAAGGACAAAATTTTGAACCTTCAGATGTTTATACCTTAGAAATTCAAATTGACCAAAACTGGTTAGATGATCCAGCCCGCGTCTATCCTTTAACCATGGATCCCACCGTTCTTCATGATACCTCAAGTGAATTTGCTGGCATTCATAATTTAACTGCTGATTCAGGATCAGGTAGTTCACCTCAAATTGAAAGCTACTTCCAAGAATCAGCTACTGATGACAATACCATTGCCTTGTGGCATTTAAATGAAGGGGCCCTTGATGGTTGTACAGGGGGGGAAGATAGCTGTGACAGTAGTGGTAATAACTATGACTTAGTGGAAACAGGCACTATTACTCAGGGAGCAGCTTTAATTAATAATGGCATCACTTTAAATGGTTCTAGCCAATATTTGACCTGCACTGATGCTAATTGTGGCGGAACTGGCAAACGGGATCTTGATATTGATGGTCATGACACCACTTTTGAATTTTGGATTAACCCCAACACTATTACAAACGGTGACGATATTATCTCTAAAGGTACAACTACGGGGTTTAATATTTACTTTAATGCCAGTAACTCTATTTCTTTTCAGCTTGATGCCGTTAGTGAGTTAGTCGGCACCCAACCTATCTCTACCGGCACCTGGACTCACGTGGCGATTGTCCTAAACGATACTCAAAACATCGCTAGTTTGTATATTAATGGGGAATTAAGCCTAACAGATACCACTGCCACGACAGTGCCAACCAATGCTGCCACCCTGTTTTGTTTGGGTGGTGAAGTAACCGGAGCAAGTACTTGTGCTGGTCAGTTTGATGGTCAGTTTGATGAAGTTAAAATTAGCAATGTAGTTAGAACGCCTGAAGAAATTAAGGCTGATGCTCAACATCGGCCTTGGGCAATCTATACCTCTGACGTGATTGATTTGGGTGAACAGTACGTAATGAGTTTTGATAACTTATACTGGACCGCTAATGGTATTTCCACTGGAGATGGGGAAACAGCTACTGCTTCTGCCACCGCCAATTTAATCGCTCAGTGGAACTTTAATGAAACATCGGGTACAGCTGCTAACAACGATGCTGAGGGGACTAGTTGTGGTGGGACCCCAGCTAATTGTGATGGTACTTTAACAACCTTTACTAACACAACTGGGCAAGATGTCGCTACTGTATCTGGCTGGACTGCAGACAATCTTCGTTGGGGAGCCGGTGCTTTAATGTTTGATGGCACCAATGATACTGTCATCATAGGCAGTGAATCAACCTTTGACTTTGAAAGAACTGATGCTTTTTCTCTGGAAGTTTGGCTAAACTCAATGAATAGTACCGCAGGCATTATTTTAGGTAAAATGGCCAATACTGCCCCCTATACTGGATATAATTTTTTTCTAAGTGCCGCTGGATTACCAAGTGTTTATCTTATTAATACTTGGACCACTAATGTATTGTATGTCAACTCTAATATCCCAGTTAATGATGGTGATTGGCATCATGTAGTTTTTACTTATGATGGTTCTAGTTCTGCTTCCGGAGCTCACATATATGTTGATGGTGTAGATCAAGTACTAACAACAACATACAATACCTTGTCTGCATCAATTCTTAATAATGTTAGTTTTTATGCAGGATCAAGAAATAACACCACCATGTATTTTGATGGTTCTCTGGATGTAACCCGGGTTTATGATAAAAATCTTACAGCCAGTGAAGTACTTTCTAACTACAATGCCTCAAGAATGGAATTCCAAACTCGGTCATCAAGTGATGGCTCCACTTGGGAAGCTTGGAAACCAACTACCAGCGAAGCCGAAGTTCATGACTTTGACTTTTCCAATCTTTATAACACCACTGATACCGGCCTAGTTGCCTACCTAGACATGGATGAAACGGCAGATAACACCTGTACCGGCGGTGAAGATGCTTGTGATTCCAAAAATTCTAATGATGCAACCTTTTATAATGGAGAAACAATCGCTACTAACTCGGGTGTGTTTACCAACGGCCGACTACTGGATGGCACCAATGATTATGGTCAAATCAGTGACGATAATACTCTAGATTTCACTAATGCCACCACCATTGAGGCCTGGATTAAACCAGATGATACTATTGACACCACCAACAGCTTTAGCTCATGGACTTCAGTGACGGCTCCAGCTAGTGGTTTTGGTCTATATGATGTTTCAGGTGTGGATGCGGTGATAGTGGCTAACAAAATTTATTATGCTGCCTATCTTCACGTTGATACTACCGAAACTTTTTATACTGCTAATTCTAATCTTGATGGTTCATCTTTTTCTGGTTGGACTAGCCAGACTGCCCCCAATGGCGCTGGAGACGGAGAAACCACTAGTGTGGCTATTGATTCTGATGGCACCAACTTGTACTATGCTGCACTAGCTAATGATGCTGGAGTTGAGGCTTTTTATACGACTTCATCAAACTTAGCTGGCACTTCTTTTACCGCTTGGACCACCCAAACTGCTCCCAATGGAGCTAACACCAATAATGGTAGCTCAGTCGATCTAAAAATCACTAATGGCAAAATGTATTTAGCCACATATTTAAATGGGACCGATAGTGTCCCCACTTATTCTACTTACTTTGCTGTGGCCAATGCTAATCTGGATGGAAGTAGTTTTAGCGGTTGGACAGCTCTAACTGATCCAGTAGCTCCAGGATATGCTGACGCAGCTAGTGTTGGACTTGAAACTGATGGCAATAAACTTTATTATTTCGCCTTCACTTTCCGTGATGCGGTTGAATATTTACGAACTGGATATTCAGATATGGATGGACTTAATTTTTCTGGTTGGACAACTCAAACCGCTCCTAATGGTACTGGGATTAATGATCATGCTTATGGCGATATGACTCTGGCTGGTGGTCGCCTGTACATGGCCGCACATATGCACGATGACACTACTGTGGTCTATCAAACAGCCAATATGAATTTAGATGGCACTAGTTTTAGTGGTTGGACAACCCAGACTGGTCCCGCCATTACGACTGCAAATCGTTCTACTACCACCACTGCTCTAACAACTGACGGCAAAAAAATCTATCACATTGCTTATGCTCATGCCGATGCCACTTCAGCTGATGTAAAAATTGCAACTGATGATCTGACTTATCATCCAATTTTTTCCAAAGCTGATGCCTATGAACTTATCCAAACTGATACTGGTTTTATCTTAGATTGGGCTGGTCGACCCTACAGTTTTGGAGAAAAAGCAGCCAAACACAATGCGTACTATACTGTGCAACCAGGCCGGTGGACCCATGTCGCTATTTCTCACGATGGCACGAACCTAAAATTTTATGTTGATGGGCATTTAACTAGAACAGAAACTACCAGTGTCGATTTTGCTAGCAATGCTAATGCTCTCAAAGTTGGATCCGATGGCACCGGATATTTTAAAGGGACAATTGATGAAGTCAGACTATATAGTAGCGCTCAAACAGCAGCTACTATTAGTACTCATCATTTAGCTATGAGTTCACAGCCAGATAATCTCTTTATCAAACCAGACACAGTGATTAAATCTGAAGGCACCTCTTCTCTATCTTTAGCCGCTGGCAGACCACAAGTAAGTGGTAATACCTTAGCTTTATGGCATCTAGATGAAACTAATGGCGATAACGCCGGAGTGGATGTGTTTGACTCATCAAGTAATAGCTACCATGGAGAATTTAATGGCACTGATATCGCGACCAATCCAGTTGATGGCCCCTTTGGTAAAGCTCGCCAGTTTAATGGTACTGATGACTACATAGCTACTACCGATGGCGCTAATTTTTCTCTTAGTCAATATACCATCAGTGCTTGGGTTTACCGCACCTCAGACTCAGGAACTTATGAAATGATTTTTGATAACCGAGATGCAGATAATGATGGCATAGCCATGTATGTAGGAACTACTGATTTACTCACTTGTGCACACAATGCTGATGGTTTAGCGGCGGCCACCACCGCCTTAGGGGTAGGAAAATGGTATTACCTAACTTGTACCCAGGATGGCAGTTCCCTAAAAGCCTATGTTAATGGCACCATTGAGACTACCGATACTACTTCCACCTCCACTACCTCAGAAAGTACTAATGCTTTAATTGGGGCTAGATCTCACACTTCCCAAACTTACTTTTTCCCTGGATATATTGACGAGGTCACAATCTCCAATACTGCTGACTCAGCTTTCAATATTAATGAAAAATACCGTGCCGGATCCCAACAATTTTTTAACTATGACTTAACGGCCACTGATTTATCTAGTAAAGATCAATTAATTCTGAATATCGCCGCCGATCAACCTGGCACTTATCTACAAGCCTATGTGGGTGAATCCGGCTATGTTAATTACCAACCTGATGCCAATACTATTGCTTTTTGGCATCTAGATGACACCTACTATGATAAGGATAGTACCAATGTCATTAAAGATAGTAGTAGCAACGGCTATGATGGTGTTTTAGATGGAGCTTCTAGTGTCCAAGGGCAAATTGGCAGTGCCAGAAGATTTACTGGAGCTAATGATATTAGTTTTGGCGATGTTTCTATCGTAGATGGGGCTAGTAATTTAACACTTGATGCTTGGGTCTATCCGACTGCCCAGACCGCAACTACCCATTTTAGATTATTTAATGAAAACTTAGTTCTTTACCTTGGCCAATATGGCGATCAAATTTCCCTGTATATGGGCAATGGCGCCGCTTGGACTAACACCTCTGTAACTCTTGGCACACTGCCAATTAACACTTGGTCTCATGTGTCTTGGGTGAAATCCGGGACCAGTGCCTATGTTTATCTAAATGGACAAATGATCAGCTCAATGGTGGCGCCAACTGTTTTGGGTACTAGTGCCGGAGCTAATTATTTATCCTCCTTTGATGGCGCGACTCAACCTTGGACGGGAATGATGGATGAAGTTCGTATTAGTAATATCGCTCGCACGGCCACAGAAATACGCCAAACCTATGAAGCTGGCCGGAGAACCCATAACATCAATATCGAATTTAAAGCCACCCTTGATAGTGGTAACCTGATTGCCAACACTTCCGATCTCTCATTTACCATTGACTCCACTAGTTATGGAGCTAATAGTAAGGGAGAAGATCTATATGTCGGAGATAAAATCATTGTTAAAGAAAATGTTAACGGTACCGAATATGTGGCTCAAGCAGATGTATCATCAATCACCTTAGCTACAGGGGTAACAACAGTCAGTAGCTGGGATGCTGGTTCAACTGTTCCCTCTGGGGGCTTTACTACCAAAGCCACTGTTTATAAATGGCAAAAACAATATCTAGATATTAGTCATTTATACAGTAGCGAAGTTGATAGCAGTAATATCTTGACTTTACGCACTCTCAATCCCAATAAAGGGGTCCAAATAAACGTCGATTATCTCCAATCAAACACTAATTATCTTAATAACCCCTATGGTTCATCCATCACCTCAACTGCCAATCGCTATTTCCAATATCGGACCTTGTTTTTAAACAATGATACCAAATCTTCAGCTCAACTAACTTCAGTTCAGTTAGATTATAATGATAATCTAGATCCAAGCGCTACTTCTTTCCAAACTACTTACTTGCCTAACAATGTTAAGACCAGTGACACTACTCCAGAAATTAGATTCTCTGCTACCGATAACGAAAGTGATAATTTGGTTTACCAAGTTCAGTGGTACACCGACGCTGATTTTGGCGCTGCCAGTAATGCTACCAGTAGTGGGGACACTGGTTTTGCTAACGTCACTACCCCAGCTGATACCTCGCCTTTCAATGCTGGTAATATCATTAGCTATACTTTCCAGTCTGCTTTAACAAATAACATCACCTATTTTTATCGAGTTAGGGCCATGGATATATACAATCAATATGGAGAGTGGTCAGAAGTTAGATCCTTAACAATTGATACCAGTTTATCCAACTACCATTGGTACCAAACTCATGCTGATCAATTTATTCAAAATGCCACTGTCTCAGGAACAATCAGTATTGACCATACCAACAATTATGTTTACTTGGACGGTGGCGTCACTGCCACCATGCGGAGCCAATCAATCGTAGCTACTAGTTTTAATACCAATTCAGCTTCTTGGGGAAGTCTTATTTTTACCGATGATGAAACTTATGGTGATATTAAATACCAAATTTACTATGATAACACCGGTACCCCAACAATTATTCCTGATGTAACTCTAGCTGGAAATTCGACTGGTTTTGATACTTCTCCAGTTGATCTGTCTGGAGTTTCTACTACGACTTATCCTACAATTTATCTGGTAGCAAATTTCACTAATGACACTGGTATTCCCAAACTCAATGATTGGGAGATTACTCTGAACTCTCCGCCAACTGTTCCAACTAGTCTGGAGACTGAAGCCCAAACTAACCCCAGTTATATTACTGACTCTACCCCAGAATTTAGCGCCATTTACAATGATCCTGATACTAGTGATTATGCCAATTACTACCAAATTGAAGTTAATACTTTCCCAGACTTTACCGGAACAGTAATGTGGAACTCGACTAAAACCAGCATGGCTCAATTGGCTAAAGGAGCCAGATCTGCTTTAATTAGTTACGCAGGCACGTCCCTAGATGTGGCCAAGACATATTATTGGCGAATTAAATTCTGGGATTTAGGTGGTGAAGCCAGTCCGTGGAGTACTGAATCTGCCTACTTTACTACTCCAAATCTAAAAACTCCCTCTTACTGTAAAATTGCTGAAACTACCGATGACTCACAACTAACAGTCAACTGGACTGACGATAATTCAACTGAAGATAACTATTTCCTAGAAAAAAACACTAATGGGGCTGGTTTTGTTAGTTTCCAAACACTTGCAGCCGATTCTACTTCTTATGCTGATAGCGTTGTTTCTCAACCAAATGATTATGCTTACCGAGTTAAAGCTGTTGATGGCGATTTCTCTACCCCCTGGTGTTCCACCGACACTCTGGATCTGCAATCCGGTAACTTCAATTTTGAAGGCTTAAACTTTCAAGGCGTAGATATGGATTAGAAAATACTAAAAAATTTCACTAATCCATAAATCTTAATTTCCAGATTAGTTAGACAATCAATACTACATTGTCTTTCTCAAATACCATATACTAATTTCATCCCATGAAATGGAAACAGGTAAGGCAAACACTTAGCAAAATCAAGCTTAATTGGCGACTTTGGATTGCTTTGTGGTTAGTGGCACTGCTACTTCCCATTAGTTTAAAACTATTGATCAGACCCAAACAATCACAAGCTGCTTGGTGGAATCCCAGTTGGCAATACCGCAAACGAATTAATATCACTAATAGCTCAGGATCAACCCTGACTGATTTTCAAATCTCTTTTACTTTGGATACCGCCACCCTAATTACCGATGGCAAGCTTCAATCAGATTGTGACGATTTAAGAATCACCGATCAAACTGGTAAACCTCTTCCCTTTTGGATTGAAGAAAGTAACCCAGGATGTAATAATGCCAGCACTCTAATTTGGACAAAACTGTCTTCAATTCCCACAAGTGGAAGCAATATTTACCTATACTATGGTAACTCTGTTGCTACTATTTCTTCAGACTTGGATGGAAGTAAAGTTTTTAATTTTTTTGACAGCTTTAACTCAGGAACCCAAAAATGGAATGACCCATCTTGTGGTTCAGTCGTAGTAAGTGGTGGTAAACTGACTTGGACTGGTACTGGTACTGGTCATTGCTATCATCAGCCGACCACTGCTTATAACCCCAACCTCACCGATATGATCACCGACAGTTACGGCCGAGTTACAGCTGCTTCGGGCACTCGTTATTGGGGCAATGAGGTGCGATCTAGTGGAGCCAATCGCTATGTGGGTGCTCTTTACCCACCAAGTGCCTGCGATATTAGAAAAAACACTGGCAGAATTGGCACTGGGACTGCCGCTTGTACGATTGATGTTGATACTTGGTACCATACTAGTGCTTATGTGGTAGGTACTAATATTAAAATCTTTCAAAACGGAATCGAAAAAGTATCAGAAACTGATGCTTCTTTTGCTTCTGGTGGCACGGGACTCGATTACTATAGTAGTAGTCTAGCTACATATGAAATAGATTGGGTGCTGGCTCGTAAAGCTGTCGCCACTGCCCCTACTACTTCACTGGCAACCGAAGAAACTACTCCCGGACCAATAGTAGAATTAAAATTCGATGAAGGTGGTGGCAATACTGCTAAAGACACCTCAGGAAAAAATAACAATGGAACCTTAAACAACTTGCAGTGGCGATCCGAAGACCAATGTGTTTCAGGAAAATGCCTTAATTTTGATGGTGGTGGTACCGGCAGAAATATTTCTATTGCCGATAGTAACTCACTTGATTTTGGTACCAATAGTTTTACTATTTCCGGCTGGGCACTTCATCGAGATTACACTTATCCTAAAACTAATTTTGCGGTGATTAAAGCCGCGACTTGTTATACCTCTGGAGCAGCAAATGCTGGATTTTATGTGGGCCATGGATATAGCGCTACCGGAGTAGTCGCTTGTATTCATGATGTTGATAATAACTACGTTAACACAACCCTAACCTTTAACACGGCCTATCAACCAGCAAATTTAAAGAATACTTGGGTACATTACGTCTTTGTCTTTGATCGTTCCGCTGGTCGAATTAAAGCCTATGTTAATGGTGTTAAACAAACCAACGAAATAGATATCTCCTCAGTTACCGGCAGTATTAATAATTCTTCGGCTTTAACTATTGGTACTCTTTATGGTTGGACCACTGATGGGAAATATGATGAATTTAAAATCTATCCTTATGCTCGCAGTGAAGATCAAATTAAAGCTGACTATAATCAAGGCCAAGCAGTAAGTATTGGTAACATCAAGCAATCACTAACCAGCCAAGGTTTATATGCCTACTGGAAAACAGATGAAGCGACTTGGAGCGGCACTGTGAGCGAAATTATTGACGCTTCTGGGAATAATAATCATGCCACTGCTCAAGGTGCTACTGATGCCAAATCATATCCGGTGACTGGAAAATTTGGCAATGCTGGATTTTTTGACGGGGTTGATGATTATATTGACACTCCAGACTATTTACCCAGTAGTGAAAGTTTTAGTGTCACGGCCTGGTTTAATTTGGATTCATCAAAAGCAGCGGTAAATGTTGGATATCCTATTTTCGGTAATAACCAAGTTATAGCCTTTTTGGAATACAACCCGTCAACAAAAGCTTTTCTCCAATTGCGACAATATTCTACCGGCAATCAAAGTTTGAGTTGGAGTGCAACCAGTTTAAGTAATTTAGCTGACAGCAATTGGCATCATCTGGTCTTAAGTGTGGATCAAACCAATTACACCGCCACTCTTTATGTTGATGGTAAATTACTTAGCAGTCAAACCATCGGCACAGAAGGCTATAACCACAGCAACGGAAACTTTCGAGCCATTGGCAAAGATTGGTCTAATTATTGGATGGGAAAAATAGATGAAGTTAGATTATATAAAAAAGCTTTAACAGCCCAAGAAGCAAAAGAAATCTATCTATATGCCCCGGGACCAATTGGGCATTGGAAGTTAGATGAGAATACCGGTTCGACGGCTAACGACAGCAGTGGCAATAGTCTGACTGGAACTCTTGCCAATTCTCCCACTTGGACTAAGGGACAATTCGGTGGCTCACTATTATTTAATGGAGCTGGATCAAACAATCAAGAAATAAATATTCCCGATAATGATACTCTTGATTTAACCGGTAATATCACAGCTGAAGCCTGGGTTAAATGGTCTAGTTTTAAAAACTACGGGGTTATCCTTGAAAAAGGTAATAGCGGCTCAGCCGCAACCTTTAATTATGCCATTTGGTCTTACGACAACCAACTAACTGCTTTTATTGCCAATGGTACTGGATCAAATTCAGTTTCTTATGCTTCTTCTAATATCTCACTCAACGTCTGGCATCATATTGCCATGGTGGCTGATGGCAGCAAACTGCGATTATTTATTGATGGCAAACAAGTCAATGCCACTACCCAAACAGTTACTCCCTATGCCAATACTTATCCACTAAGAATCTCCTATAGCGGTTACGCTATTAATGGTGCTATCGACGAAGTTAAAATCTATAACTACGCTCGCACCACCCAGCAAATTGTTCAAGATATGAACGCTGGACACCCAGCTGGAGGTAGCCCAATTGGCAGTCAACTTCTCTACTGGAAACTAGATGAGGGAACTAGTACCTCGGTATATGACAGCTCAGGGAATAACTATACTGGTACGATTGCTTGTACTGGTACTGGTTGTACTGTCCCCACCTGGGAAAGTGATAGCAAAATTGGCAAATCGGTGTATTTTTACGAAGTTGATCCCAATCGTATTTATATCTACAGAAACCCTATCAATATTAGTAGCACAGTTGGCTCAAAAATGACCTGGACAACTTGGATGAAACCAGATGCTTCCCAAAATGGAGGTGGGTGGTTTCTTAGAAATGGCAATGGTTATGATGAAAACTATGGTCTTAATTTAGGATCCATTTCTAATGGCAAATACAAACTATCATTTACCGGTTATGACACAAATTTTAGGACCATTACCACCACTAATTACATTATTCCAGCCAGTGAATGGAGCCATGTAGCGGTTGTCTACTCTCAGGGTGAATGGATAAAAGTGTATGTTAATGGCGAATTTAAAGAGCAAGTTACTTGGACGTATTCTCCTACGGTCCAAGCCACTAGTGCTTTTTCTATCGGTGGACATATCGGCTCTACCGCCCAGCGCTTTAATGGATATTTAGATGAATTCAAAATTTATAATGATGAATTGACAACTAGTCAGGTTATGATCGACTACAATCTGGGACTTTCTACTAATTATGGAGCGGGAACTAAAGAGGAAACTATCTTAGCAGATGGGGCTGGTAACACTCCTTATGTTGAATGGAAGTTTGATGCGGGAACTGGAACTACTCTGAATGATACTTCAGGCAACAATAGAAGTGCTAGTTTGACAGCTGGTTCTTGGAAATCTACATGCCATATTGGCAACTGTTTATCTTTCAATGGCCAAGCTGGAAATAGAGCAGTTAGTTCATCAAATATAGTTTTTTCTAGTGATTTCACAGTTGAGATGTGGTTCAAAACTGACACGGCTCAAACCAAAGTTTTAATGGGCAATCGTGGTGGGGGTGTAGTTAGTTCTGGTTTTACAATGTATATAAATTCAGGAAATACAATCACTGCAACATATGGTAATGGAACTGCCTCTGCTACTAACTTAAATCCTAGTTTTGCCTATGCCGATAATAAATGGCACCATTTAGTCCTAAGAGTACAAAGAACTAGTGTCCAGTTAAATGAAATATATATTGATGGAAAAATGGTGGCCAGTAATACAGGTACGGTAGCAGGTGATGTTGGAACTCAAGGATTAGTAGGCGTTGGAGATTATGCTGGAGGTGGTTTCCCCTTTTTAGGACTTATCGACCACATTTCCATGTACGATTACGCTCGCACCCAAGCACAAATCGCTTATGATTATAATCGAGGTAAAGCGGTAGCTCATTGGAAACTCGATGAATGTCAGGGTAGTGCTGCCAATGATTCAAGTGGGAATGCTAACACTGGAAATATTACTATTGGTGCAGAGGGTACCCAAACTAGTGCTGGCACCTGTACTACTACTGGAGCTTGGGACAATGGAGAATCTGGAAAATACAATAGCAGTATGAGCTTTGATGGTACTGATGATTTTATTGAAATACCATACGCTAGTGAGCTGGAATTAGGAAACACTGGTTCAATTTCTGTTTGGTACCGACCCACAACTTCAAACTCAAGAAGTAGAGCAATTGTAAGTTATGGTGGCTCTGCAAGCTATCCAACTGGTTATTTGTTAAACCAATATTCAACCGCACTCTACATATATTGGTTAAGTGGTACACCTTCTATGTCAATCTCAAATTTCTTTACTGACATGAATACGTGGTACCACGTGGTCTTAGTGAATAATAATGGAAGCCTGACTGTTTATAAAAATGGTGAGAGTGTGGGTACGGGATCATCCGGAGGTGCTATTACTGGTAACTATTCAACCTTTATTGGTGGAGGAATAAGTAACTATTTTGCTGATAGTAAAATCGATGATGTACAAATTTTCAACTACGCTCTATCCGCAGAACAAGTTACTCAACTCAAAAATGAAGGCATGGGAGTCAGGTTTGGAGAATAGCTAGTCCTGACAAACAAAATAGTCACTAGTGGTAGGTGTAACACTGTACTCAGTGATCTCGCTACCACACTGAGTTTGACTGGCGGTAATGTCTTCATCTCCTGGATTATCTAATGTCGCCTGTAGTAAAAATGTTTCATCACCATCTGAGTAATAAGTAAAGTCTGCTGGTAGTTCCTTCATATAGATAGTTGATCCGCCATCATCAAAAGCTCCGGAAGCGGGCATAGCTGCAGTTGCTGGATAGTTTTGGTTATCGTTGTAATATAATCTCAAAGCTGATTTAAGTTGACGGAAATCATTTTTGATTTTAGTGTCCCCTGCACGGCCACGAACTCCCACGAAATTGAGTAATAAAAGTCCAGCTAAAATACCAATGATCGAAATGACAACTAAAAGCTCAATTAGAGTAAAACCATGATTGTTATTATTCGCTTGGGTTTTATTGATCATAATTATCCTCTATTCGGTGACTAATAAATTAGTTTCCAAAGTAATATTGGAACTGGCTTGGCCATAGTTACAACTACTAACTCCACAAGCTCGACCATTATAAACCTGAGGATTATCATCAACATCTTTGGGGACATCAATATCTCGGGAACTTTCAAGCCTGGCATAAAGTCGAAAATAAGTGCCATCAGTGGAATCATAGTAATAACTATAGTTAGAAGTTGGATCAGCTGGCAAAATGACCATGTAAACTACCCCAGTGTCGTCGGTAAAAGCATCCCCCCAATCACACTCTGCAGCGACTCCACACCCCATAATTTTGTGATCAACAGAACTTAATGGATACTGTCTTTTATCATTAAAATATAACTCCAAAGCTTTACTGATCTGACTGACCTCAGATTTTCTTTTAGAATCTCTGGCTTTTTTTTGCGAAGACTGAAAACCACCAATACCAATTACCGCTAAAATACCAATAATCACCAAAACCACTAACATTTCGAGTAGTGTAAAACCAGCCTGATTGTTTATTTTATTTTTCTTTTTCAACATAATTAACTTTTCTAATTACATCTATATTCTGGATGAGCCACTTTACAATCTGCTGCTAGACACTGCTCGGGAGTGGGCCAAGTAATTGGACAATTGACCAAAAATGGATGTCCCTGGGAATACTGATTACACTCACCATTGCGATCACAGGCATAGACATACACTGGACCCGAGGGAGATGCTCCTGGAGAAGGTGACACACCAGGTGAAGGTGAGGGGGTAACCACATCACCAGCCACCCCAGTGCCAACGGCAATGCCATAATTGTACCCGGCCCCAAAGCCACAGTCAGGGCTGCAGCCTAGTTTTTCAATAACTGGATCTTTATTATCTTCTAAGTCAGTCAAAACTCGATACCCACCACATTGATCTGAATCCATGGGAATGTATTCATAAGGCTGATTGGTCATAGGATCACAAGGAATAACACTCATATATGGTTTTAACTGGTCACCCAAGCATTGATCGAGGATAGTCGGATCTGGATAGCAGCCATTATCATTATAGTATTCTTCAAAAGCAATCTTAATTTTCTCAAGGTCCCCTTTTCTTCGAGAATCACGAGATCTGGAAACTTGATTTCTAAAAGTCATCAAAAAAAGGATAACCAAGACTCCCAAGATCGCCAACACGACTAATAATTCAATCATCGTAAAACCATGGTCAGTGCTTTTTTTATCCCGATTGATGAGTTTATTAAACATAGTAATTTTTTGCTGACTATTTATGCTATCAGTCATGCTCTTTTAACTATAACAAATATTAGACGACAAAATAAGTCTCAGCTCCTACTTTACAAGATATGGATATCTTGCTTGAATAAAGATGTGCCAAATGAAAACCTTCCTACCCCACGTATTAATTTGTTTGCGACGATCAGTTACTGGTTGTTACTAATCACAGTTGTGGTTATCCCAATGGCAATATTGCCCATTTTTGATAACTTCATCCAAACTACTAAAGTATTACTATTGATGGTTATGGCCATCGCTACTTTTGGTATTTTTGTGATTAGAGCTGCGCAAAAAGGTAGAATCCAACTACCAATTTCTCCTTTGGTTGGCTCTTTAAGTTTATTTGGACTAGCTATCTTAGCTTCCTCTATCTTTAGTGCCAAATACCCAGTTAGAAATTTACTAGGTATGGGCGGCGTCTATTTAGCCATGGTTATCATGGCCATTCTCGGAGGAGCCTTACTGCCTAAAAAGAAAAGTGGGGGGTTAATCCATGCTTTAAACTTTTCTGGCATCTTAATTTCTCTGACCACTTTCCTGCAAGCAGTTGGTTTTGGGCCATCGAGAATTTTAAATTCTTTATTACCACTGCAAATTCCTAATGATATGTCATTCAACCTGACTGGATCACCTTTCATAGCGGTTCAAATGTTAGCTATCACTATCATCGGAATTGTTGTTTGGATGATCAGTAATAAAAGATTCTCTAAGCTACTGCTTGGTTCACTAATTATCAACATTGTTGGCTTTGCTATTAATCTGTGGTTAGTTCTCCCTGGAAAAATTGGTGCTCCTTTACTATTACCTTTTACTGCCAGTTGGCCAATTGCTTTGGATGTTTTAAGAACTCCCCGACCAGCTTTGATTGGTGTAGGACCAGATAATTATGGTGTCGCATATAGTGTCTTTAAACCAGCTTGGACCAATGTCACCACCTGGTGGAATGTCCAATTTACTCAAGGTAGTAATGCTCCTTTGACTATTCTGACTACAGCCGGACTATTTGGATTAATCTCCTGGATCTTAGTCTTATGGGCATTATTCAAGCAGGTTAAAGTTAATCGAAAACAAAGTGAAGTCTTTGCCGTGGCAAGTATTGCCTTAGCCATCCTTGTCATGCAATTGTTCTTTGCTCCGAACATCGTCATGCTATCTTTACTGGGAGTGGTGCTAGCTTTCTTAATCGCGGCCACCAGAAAAAAGTTACTAAATATCCAAACCTTTGCTATGAACGTCACTAGTAGTGACCTGCTAGCCCAGGATCATTCTCAGCCCAAGATTGCTCGATATCTAGGTGGCGCGATTGGTTTGGTTTTAACGGCAGTGCTTTTCTATGGTGTTGCTAGAGCTCATGCTGCTTCTTACATGGTCTTTAAATCACTATTAGCCATGCAAGGAAACAATGCTGTTCAGGTCTATGAGCTGCAACAAAAAGCTACTCAATTAAATCCTTACATGGACAGTTATCGACGCAGATATGCTCAAACCAACATCCAGATTGCCGCTGCTTTATCTAACAAAGCCGACATTACTGCTGATGAGCAAAATCAAGTCGCTCAATTGATCCAACAAGCTATCAGAGAAGCTCGAGCAGCTACTCTACTCAATCAGGATGATTCTCAAAACTGGTCTATCTTAGCTCAGATCTACCGCAATCTAATCGGTACAGCTCAAGATGCACCCGAATGGGCGGTCAGTGCTTACGTCAAAGCTGTCGAAACAGCGCCAACGGACCCTAACTTGAGAATTGAACTGGGTGGAATCTTCTTTAACCAGCAAGATTACAACCAAGCTTTAACTCTATTCCAGCAAGCAGCTGATCTCAAACCTGACTTGCCAAATGCTTATTACAATGCGGCTAACACTCTCAAAGTGGCCGGCCAATTTGACCAAGCCAAGTTAGCCTACCAAAGAACCTTGCTCTTACTCGAGCCTGATTCCGAAGGTTATATCCAAGCTTCTAAAGAGTTAGAAGAAGTTGAAGCTAAACTGAAAGAGAATGAAGGTAAAAAGGTTACACAGCAGAAACAAGACCAAATCCCTTCTATTCTTAACCAGAATGTCAATCAAAATGAGACCTCAGTGGTTAATCAACCCTCTTCTCAGCAATTAGATAATGCTACTCAACAAGAATTGGGGGCTGAACAACAAGGTCAATTCAATCCAGAACAATAAATAAAAAGATCTATAGATAATATAAAAACCCCCGGAAGGGGGTTTTTAGTTGACTAGTTTAAAATAAATGAAGATCTAATAATTAGATGTTTTTAAAGATTTGATTGTAAAATTCATCAATACCTTGATGGGTTAAGCTACTCATAAAATAAACAGTCACTTGATGCCCAGAAAACTCTTTTTTAATCTCCTCCACTAATTCGGGAGAATAAAGATCAGCTTTATTAATGAAGACCAGTTGTTTTTTTTCAGTAATCTTAGATTGATGTGCTTTTAGTTCTTCTTGTAACAGCTGATATTGCTGATACATTTGTTGAGCTTTCTCTAAATTAGATAACTGATGATCAAAAATTACTGTTTCTTCTAAACTCAGAATGATCGCTAAAACTCGACAGTTCTCTACATGACGAAGAAAAGTGAATCCTAAACCTTTACCTTGACTAGCTCCTTGAACTAACCCTGGTAAGTCAGCAATCACTGCTTCTTGATCAGCTTTTTTAATCACCCCTAAATGAGGTTCTAGAGTCGTAAATGGATAGGAAGCAACCTTGGGTCGAGCATTGCTCACGATTGTAATTAAAGTGCTTTTTCCGGCATTTGGGAAACCCACCAACCCCACATCAGCTAGCAACTTCTGTTCCATTACAATTAACTTTTTCTCACCCAGTTCACCATATTCAGCTATCAGTGGAGTTTGTAAAGTTGAATTAGCAAATTTATCATTACCTTTACCCCCTCTACCGCCTTTAGCTATAACTAGCCGATCATCGGGATTATTGAATCTAAAAAGTTCGACTTTAGGAAGTTTTTTTAAATCCATTTCCATCAAGTCACGATCTAAAATTGTGTCAATGTTAACATTTTCCTGACTATCCGGAACAACACTTTTAAGTTCATCAACCGGTCGAACTGGAAGTCCTTGGCCTTCTTTTTCTAGATGATATTGTTCTCGAGCTTTACGAAAATGAGATGAGTAAGTTCGATTAATTCGGCTACTTTCATTTTCTGAGAGCAACCAAACCAGCGTTCCTCGAGGTACTTTCAGTACTATATCTTCGCCAGCTAGACCGCTTTTCAATCTTTTGCCCCCATTTTGTCCTCGGGGAGCAATAAATTCTTTTTTGCCAGAAAAATGGGCTAGGGTTGAAAGACCGGGATCTGTTTGGATAATAATATCGCCACCATTTCCACCATCTCCCCCATCAGGACCGCCCTTAGGAATATATTTTTCGCGCCGAAATGAAACTCGGCCATTGCCGCCATCTCCAGCGATTAGTAGTAGTTTGACAATATCAATCATATTTTTTTATTGAAGCAGTGTTGAAGGATCTAACAAGACTCCACCCTTTCTAATTTCAAAATGTAAATGAGTTCCAGTTGAACGACCAGTACTTCCCATCTGACCAATCACATCTCCTCGATTAATTCTTTGACCCATGGCTACTTGGACTAAGCTCATATGAGCATACATTGTTGCAAAACCATTACCGTGATCAATTAAAACTCGACTACCATAACCAGAGTTGTCTGGCCAACCGGCAATCACTACTGTTCCACTGTCTGCTGCCAAGATTGGACCTCCAGCTCGATTAGCGATATCAATAGCTTTATGATAGAAACGATACCCTTGAGTAATTCTGCCCGATGCCGGCCAGACAAAGGAACCCAAAGCCGTCACCGCACCAGCATCTGGAGTTAGTTTAGTAGCGTAAGTAGATCTAATAGTGACCCCACTATCTCGCTTAACACCATCAGGCACAATCAAATATTGGCCCGTGGCTAACTCAAAAGTTTCATCATTTAAAAATTCATTAAATGGGTAGTCAACTATGGTCTGAGCTTGAGTATCATCTAGACCATATTTCTTGCCAATCGAATAAATAGTTTCACCTCTTTGGACTTTATGTCTGACACCATCAACTGGCAGAATCTTTAACTCTTGTCCTGGCTTAATTTTACTTGATTCAGTTAAGTCATTCTCCCAAAGGATGGTACTAGTTTGTAGACCATATCGGTCAGCAATCGAAGAAAGTGTTTCTCCTTCTTGAACTAGATGAGGAATAATTTCCCCACCTCGATATTGTCTGACCGCTTCAGCTTGAAGGGTGGTAAAGTTCTGGCCATAGGCAGCAACTGGTGATAACACACTTGAGTTAGTTGCTTGTCTTTCTTCTTCTCCTTCAGCTTGACTAACAATAATCGGACCTAAAATAATGGCTGCAAAAACTAAACCGATAGTCCCGAGGTGTAAAAATGGTCGGGCATATTTACCTCTCTTTTTATATAACAGATCAACAACCACGCTTTTAACCACCTCGAATTTAGTGAAACCGCGATAACCACGACCACGAAAATAGAAGCGTAAAAAGGTGAAAAACTCGAAGCTTTCTTTCAGCCAATTTGGGCTTTTGAAAGATAACAATATTTTTGACATGATATCTTTAGGAACAAGATAATTATATCCCACTCTAGAGCTGATATCCACCTAATACTAATTAACTTAAGAGACCTTGAGGGTAGCTAAGAATTCTTTGTTAGATTTAGTCTTTCTCAATCTATCGATTAAAACAGTCGTTCTCTCTTCTGGGCTTAGAGTGTCCAGCATACGATGCAACGTTAAAATTGATTGATAAGTAACTGAATCTACTAACAAATCATCTCTTCTAGTACCAGATCTTTGAGCGTCAATTGCCGGATGAATTCTTCGCTCGGCCAATCTTCGATCTAGATGAATTTCTTGGTTGCCGGTACCTTTAAATTCCTCATAAACTAGGTCATCCATTCTGGAGCCAGTGTCAATTAAAGCGGTACCAATAATAGTCAAGGAACCTTGGACTTCAAAGTTTCTGGCCGCACCAAAGAATCTCTTAGGTGGGAACAAAGCAGCTGGATCAAATCCTCCAGATAAAGTTCTGCCTGAAGTCGGCATGGCTAAGTTATATGCTCGAGCCAGTCTAGTGATAGAGTCAAGCAGAATTACTACGTCTCGACCCATTTCTACTAATCTTTTAGCTCTTTCCAAAGCAATTTCGGCCACTCGACACTGATCTTCAGCAGCTTCATCAAAATTACTAGCAGCCACCTCACCAACATTATTAGTAATTTTAGCGATATGTCTTTTGATATCAGTGACTTCTTCTGGTCTTTCCCCGACTAACACTGCCATCAAATGAATTTCTGGGTGATTAGCGGCAATGCCAGTTGCCATATCTTTAAGTAAAGTCGTCTTACCAGCCTTAGGAGGAGAGACGATCAAACTTCTCTGACCCTTACCAATAGGAGCAATCATATCAATGATTCTCATTGAAACTGGTTCTTCACCAGTCTCAAGCTTAATTTGGCTATCGGGATAAACTGGAGTCAAATTTTGAAATTTTTCTCGGTTTCTAACAGCATCAACTGGTTGACCATTAACTTCTTCAACTTTAAGTAACCCCCAATATCGCTCATTCTCTTTGGGTTCTCGGGCTGGACCCATGACCATATCTCCAGGACGAAGATTAAATCTTCTAATTTGAGAAGAAGAAATATAAACATCTTTCTCAGAACTAGAAAACTCCACTCGAAGTACCCCATGTCCATCTCTAGAAGTGTCAAGCACGCCAATGGTGTTGTGGTTAGGGACTGCAATTTTGCCGTCAGCTTTGATATCTACGGTAGTTATTGGTTTCTTAAGAGTGATAATTTTACGGGGTTTAATTGGTTCCACGGGAATTTCTTTTATTTCTGGCTCTGAAGGTTTAAGTTGAGTCTCATCAATTGTAATTGGAGCTCCTACTAGGTCATCAGCAGAGACATTCGTCTTTGTTTTTGTCATAGAAAATTTTCTTTGATAAATAATTAATTCTAAATCTTATAACTTAATAATAAATTGGTGATGAAATGAGTTAGTTTATCCATTTGGGAATGTTCTTCTTTAGAGGAAAAGCAAGTCTAATTATAAACGCTAAAATCAAATAATGCTAGATGGAAATCATCGGTAGTATCACCATTACTGGTTCTGGCTGTTTAAGGTGGGATCAACTAACCTGGCGTACCGGAAATGTTTAATCGGTGAATTCAGATACTTACAGGTATATAAAATCAAATCAGCACTGTAGTCACTAACCTGTTCTCCCTCTTCTGCCTTGTAGATTTGATAAACCCATTTTCTCTTTTCCACAATTACCTCCACCCGATCTCCTGATTCTAACTCTGGTAAAAGATAAAAAGAATTATATTTCCAGTAATCTGTCTTCCACCACCATTTATAACCATAGCGATGGGCAACTAAAATAATTGGTAAGTCATCACCGGGTTTGCCAAAGTCGGGCACCCACCAAATACCTTCAGCTAAAGCTTCATCGGCAGTAGCGGTAGCTAACATCTCACTTCTGACTCCAATTCTAGGGATCACTAGCCAGTTTCCTGCTGGCAGGGATTGATCAACTTCTGGTTGATATTTTTTGATTTCTTTTACTGGAGACTTAGTTTGTTCTATTTCTGCCTGAGTGGGAACAATTTGATTATTCACTTGATTGGGAAAGACTTGAAAATACAAATCCGGGGCAAAAATGGCTACTCCAGCAACAATGGTTAAAACGGAACTGAAAAATAAAATGAAATTAGCTAGCTTGGAGCTAATTTTTGGCCTTTTTCGAAAACGCGGCTGATTGTTTCCCACCACAAGTACGTTGCCTTTTTGACCTAATAGGCGAAGACGAATAAACCGTAATCTCCCTCGAAGAAATTTAGGTGTTGTGGGTAGTAATATTTTCATAATCAAAAGGTTGAATACTAATGATTATTATATCAAAACCATACCAATAATTCAAATTATGGGATAAAAAATAGTAAAATAAAGAGCTTTTGCGGAAGCTCGGCAGCCTGCCCAACCAGCCGAACCTCCACACAAGCTCCTTACACGCTTGATTGCATCTTTTTGATCTCTTAAGATCTAATTTACAGTGATGCAAAAATTTGTTAATCTCGATGAACGTTACAGTACCACAATAATTTTGGTACTTTGTACAACAAAAAAGGCATTGTTATTCGTGGTCATTTAAACACCCAGCGGTAATAATGCTTTTTTTATTTCCCCTACTCAATTTATTCCACTTAAGTAAGAAAAAACTCAATATTTTAATTGACTTGCTATACCAGAGTATAACTTTAACTGCCTATTTTTGTCAACCTATAAAAAATAAAAAGACAAAAAAATAGCATCTTATAAATTATTTATTAAACAATTTATTGATATTAATACATAAGTTATTCACACCGATAAATCTGCACAATCCCAATGTGGATAACTCTCGCATTTAAACTTCATCTATTCACACTTAGCCTGTTACTCTCTCTCTTAGGCTCATTTTGACCTTTTTTTGGTTAAGCTTAAGATTTTATCCCGATCAACTATCGATGTTTATTTTGCTATACTTAAGCTATGAGTCATCATGTCATTCTTGAACTTCGCACTGACCGCCATGCAGAGAACACTCCAGAAACAGCGGTCCAGCTTTTTGCCACTTTACCCAAAATCAAACAAAACTTATGGTGGAAAATTCTCAATCAAGACGAACATTTGAGTTTTGAAATCTTAGTTCAAAACCAAACTATTTACTTTTTAGTTTACTTACCAGAAAGACTGGAAGAATATATTAAGGGCTTAATTAAATCCAGTTATCCTGAAGTTTTAATTACTAAGCTAGCAAAAGATCCAGTTAAATTTTTAGATCCTTCCCTTGATTCGGATGAGAGTAAATATGTGAACCAATATAGCCCAAGTCTTTCTCAAGGCTCTTTAAGACTTAAATATTCCCAGGTCTTCCCTCTAAAAAACTATAAAGATTTCTCAGACACTGACCCCTTAGCCCCCATTCTCTCCACTCTTTCCAAAGTTGATCAACACGACCAGGTGCTAATTCAACTAGTTATTCAACCAGAAAAATGGGGTTGGAAGAACCAAGGGTCAATTCTCACTACTTCAACTGATCAAGCTAATCATCCCCAAAAGTCGCTAATTGATAAAAAAATAAATAGTCACGTTCATCAAGCAGGAATTAGAATCTTGGTTAGATCAACCAGTCAAACCCGCAGCAACTTACTTTTAGAAACCATAGCTTCTGCTTTTCAAGCCATTTCTCAAAGTGAGGGCAACAAATTGGTGCTCAAAAAAAAGCATGTTCTTAAATCCAAATTTACTGCTGCTATTGTCAATCGCTCCCTAGAATTAACCCCTAAGTTTCATTTAACTTTGGAAGAACTGGCCACCCTTTATCATCTGCCCAACAAGAAACTGTCTCAGATTAGCAATATCGCTTGGGGTAAAAACCTCTTGGGGGAACCTCCGGAGAATCTGCCGGTGGTAACTAGAGACACTCCAGATGAAATTAAAAAAGAGATTAACTGCTTTGCTCGAACAGTATATAAAAATACAGCTACTGCTTACGGCATTAAAAGATATGACCGGCGTAAACATTTCTATGTGATTGGAAAGACCGGTACTGGAAAATCTACTCTACTAGCTAATATGGCTATCAATGATTTGAGAAATGATGAAGGCTTATGTGTGATTGACCCCCATGGTGATTTAGTGGAGACACTGCTTGATTACATTCCCTCACATCGAATTAATGACTGTATTTATTTTGATCCATCAGATCCGGAAAGAACCGTCAAAATCAACTTGTTTGAGGGCGAAAATTATGCTCACCGAGAACTGATCGCTTCCGGAATTGTTTCAATTTTTCAAAAACTCTATGGTTACTCCTGGGGTCCAAGACTAGAATATATCTTGAGAAATACTTTATTGACATTGTTAACCTCCAAGACTAGTAGAATGTCTGACATTGTGGATTTGTTAACCAATAAAAAAATGCGCGAAAGAGTCATCGAAGATCTGGAAGATCCTATTCTTCGAAATTTCTGGGTTTATGAATTTGAAAAAATGCCAGATCGACAAAGAGTTGATGCTATTTCCCCCATCCTTAATAAAGTCGGTCAATTCGTCACTTCTCCTTTAGTTAGAGATGTGGTTAATGCTGAGAAAAGCTCAATTAGTATTGAAGAAATCATGAATCAAGGTAAGATCCTGTTAGTTAATCTTTCCCAAGGAAAACTTGGCGAAGATAATGCTACCTTACTGGGAGCCATGTTGATCACCAAAATTCAGCTTTCTGCCATGGCCAGAGTTCATATTCCTGAGGAAGAAAGAAAAGATTTTTATCTATATGTTGATGAGTTTCAAAACTTTGCCACCGAGAGTTTTAACAAGATTCTTTCTGAAGCTCGGAAATATCGCCTTAACTTAGTCCTAGCTAACCAGTATATCGCCCAGATTCCAGAGGAAGTACAAAAGGCTATCTTTGGCAACTGTGGTAGCATTGCTAGTTTCATTATGGGGGCAGATGATGCCTCTGTCTTTGAAAAGGAGTATGGGGCTAAATATACCAAAGAAGATCTGGTTTCCCTTAGTCGATATCAAATTATTAATAAACTTTCCATTGATAATATCACCTCAACCCCTTTTCCCGCTTTGACCCTACCCCCAGCTAAAAATAAAAACAGCAACAAAGAAAAAGTCGTCAAAGTTAGTCGTGAGCGATATGCCACGAAAAAAGTACACCAAAAAGTCATTGCCTTCTCTAAAATGCCAGATTACGAACGACCCAGTGAGAGAAAAGAGCAAAAAAGAACTTTTAACAAAAATAGTGGTGGCAATCAAAATCAACAAAATGATGGCAACAGAACAGACAGACCACCTAGACAGTATCAAGAAAATAGACAAGTGAGACAACCAAATAGAGATCATCGACCAGATAGGTCAAACCACCAAGACGACAGATCAAAACCAAGTGATCACAGACCAGATAAACCAATTGAAAAAAAGATTGATCAAGAAGATCAACCTCAAAAAGAATAGTTAATGTAATACAAAAAGCCCCTTGAAAAAAGGGGCTTTTAAGTTACTTTATAGTTTTTTAATAGACTTTACCGTCTTCAGGTGTTACTGCAGTCATGGGCTGAGTATCCCTTTTACCCAGTGTTTCTTTATCTTGAGCTGAAACATCATTGACACTAGCTGGCATAGGTTCAGCAAAATCTTTTATTCCTGGTTCCTTTTTTTTAGGATGTAATAAGTCCCAAACGGCATTACCTAATTTATTACTTTCCATGTGTTCCTTTCCTTAAATATTAATTAATATATTTATATCTGATATATAATGAATAAATCAATCCTCACATCTTAAATTCGCTTAACACGTCTTTAACACTCTGATGAGTTTTTCTAGAAATTACCTGGTCATATCCAAGTCTCTTAGCCTCTTTGATTCTTCGGTCAAGGTGGCTAACAGATCTAATTTCTCCCAGTAAGCCGATTTCACCGATAAAAATAGTTTTATTGGGTAAGGATTTATTCTTCAGAGAACCAACAATCGCCATCGCTAATCCTAAATCTACCGCTGGCTCTTTGACCTTAAACCCGCCCGCCACAGACAAGAAGATATCACTCATCCCTAGAGGTAAACCACAATGTTTTTGTAAAATAGCTGACAAAACCTGAATTCTCGATAGTTCAATTCCTCTACCCACTCTTCTTGGCATCGCTAATTGAGAGTCAACCACTAAGGCTTGGACTTCAACTAGTAAGGGTCGAGTCCCTTCCATGACACAGACCGTAGCAGTACCAGGAACTTCCAAGTCCGTATGTTCCAAAAATATTTGACTGGGATTAGAGATTTCCTCAAGTCCAGCTTCAGAAACACGAAACACCCCAACTTCATCTGTTGGTCCAAATCTATTTTTTAATGTCCGTAAAATTCTAAGATCATCGGTTCTTTCACCGGAAAGTTCTAAAACCGTATCCACAATGTGTTCAAGGATTTTGGGACCAGCTATTGCCCCTTCTTTAGTCACGTGGCCGACTAAAAACATCGGAATATGATAAGCCTTAGCAATGGTGGTTAATCGGTCAGTAGATTCTCTCAGTTGCCCAGCAGATCCGGCGGCGCCGGTGAGTTCATCAGTAGTCATGGTCTGGATACTATCCACAATCACCAGATCTGGTCTTTCTTTTTCAATGATACCTACCACCTGATCGACGTTGACAAGTTGACAAAAAATTAGAGAGGAGCCTAGAATCTTAACCAAATCTTTTCCGAATTTGACTTGATTATTATTGTCTTCGTTTTCTAAAATTCGCTTGATACGAATAGATATTTGTTGAGGACTTTCCTCACCACAAACATAAATTATTTTTTTGGGGTGAGTATTATCAGCAATGTTCAACATAGTTAGAATCATTTGAGTTAGCAAAGTGCTTTTGCCAATTCCTGGTTCTCCCCCAATTAACATCACACTACCCGGAACTATACCGTTATCGGTTTTCTGACCAATTCCTGGTCCCAATACCCGATCCAACTCCCCAATGCCCGTTGAAAGCCGGGTTATTTGCCCTTTGGCGGTCTTCACCTGAGAGAATTTAACTACTTGTTCCTCTAAGGGACGATTAAGAGCATTCATTTTTTTAGACTTAGTTTCACTTTGAGCTAAAGTTTCCACTAATGTCCCCCATTCGCCACAATTATCACATTGACCCTGCCACTTAGAATATTTAGCTTCGCAGTTTTGACAAATATATACCGTCGATGATTTGACCATAGCTGTATTCTAACATTGAAGTCATGATCCTGAAGATTGTTGTAGAAATAGAGGAAATTAAATTGAATCACTCTGCACTGAAAGTGCAGAGAATCTAGGCAGTACTAAATGTACTGCCTCTTTGTCTTTGACTGTAAGTCAACTGAAGTTTTCTCCGCCCTCTATCTTTCCTCTTGCCCTTTC
>Ga0172379_10002581_pt1 | contig 31448 bp, 27 predicted proteins | sample GrowelOW334metaG_FD_119756 | JGI IMG/M metagenome (GOLD analysis project Ga0172379, IMG submission 119756) | Groundwater microbial communities from an aquifer near a municipal landfill in Southern Ontario, Canada - Groundwater well OW334 metaG | ecosystem: Environmental > Aquatic > Deep...
ATACTCTACTTAATAAGTAATCATACTATGAGAAAGACCTACGTTCTCCTTTTTCTCGCGCTTTTTGTCGCGGCAGGGTCGATGATGTTTATTGGCAGCGTGGAGCATGCGCATGCCATATGCACTGATGGAGCTGTAACCGCTGGGACAGTGTCAACGGTGAGCGCGTCTGTCTCGGGGTCAACGGCAAATGCCGCTGTGAGCGGGGCGGCACCATCCGAATGCTCAAATAATGTTTACATAGCTAGTGGATGGGCGACGGCAAAACTGGTTGATTCTAGCGGAAACGTTGTTGCTGATGGCAGTTGTGGCAGCATCGACGCACTTACTGGCACCACTCCGCCTACTTATAGCATATCGTGTTCAGTTGGTTTATCGGGTGTCCCCGCGGGACAATATAAAATCAAGGCAAACACGCACAATATATATAATGGGGGTCAGATTGATGGCACACCGAAAAGTTCAAGCGTTTTTACAGTCGGTACCCCTCCCAATGCGTCTCTTTCGGCTGAAAATTTGACGATTCCATCCGGCACGGCAACAACGCTTCATTGGATGACGACGAATGCGAGTGGTGGACAGGGATATTGGGAGAGTGGTTTGAATGGGGATGTTTCCCCTTTCCCGAATGGATCAATTAGTACTGGAAATCTTTCCGCTACAACGAAATTTCAGTATAAGGCATATGATGTCACAGGCTCTTTGTCTGATGATAGCAATCTGGTTACCGTTAACGTAACCACTGCCGTGAACGGTTCGTGTACTCCGGGTACCACTCAAAACCAAGCCTCGTATTCTTCCGGTGCAACTGGATGGGATGCGCGTCAGTTTTGTAATGGGGGCAATCCCGCTCCGGTCAGTCCGGCATTTCCCTCTGCTGGTAGCACTACCAGTTGGCAATGTGTTGGCACGGGCGGTGGCACGACCGCAAGCTGTAGTGCGTCGCGGCAGACATCGTCGTGTACGTGGACTCCGAGCCCATCAACTGTTTGTAGTGGCGTGAACTTTACTCAGGCAGACGGATGCGGCAACACGCGAACCGCCGTTGGTACCATGACGTGCAATCCTACGTTTACCATTTCTCCTCCGTCGGCAACGATTCAAGTTGGTGGGGGACAGCAATATTCCGGCTACTATGATCCGGATGGTCCTGGCGGTCCGCAGGCATCACAAACGATTTCTGCTTCCAGTGTTACGTGGTCATCATCAAATACCAGCGCGGCGACTATCTCATCATCGGGTCTTGCAACTGGTGTTGCCGCCGGATCGGCCACTATTCACGGAACCTACAGCGGCATTACCGCCAATGCGAATCTGAATGTGCAAGGGGCTGGTGCCGATTTTTCTCTCTCGGTCTCACCGATGACGCAAGATGTCACCCAGGGATCCAGTGTGGCATACGTTGTTACCATTGCTCCGATTAATGGGTTTACGGGGACGGTTGCTCTTTCAAAATCAAATCTCACTACGGGTTTGAGCGGATCATTCAACCCAATATCGGTCGCGGGCGGAGCCGGTACATCGCAATTTACTCTTTCTGCTTCGGCGAGTGCCGCTCTAGGTGCTTCAAACTTTACCATCACGGGAACGTCGGGCACATTGTCGCACGGCATACAGCCGACGGTAAACGTTGTAAGTTCGTCTCCTTCGCCGAGTACGGCAAGCGATACCGTTCCGGTAGAAGTTTATTTTTGCCAAGTCAATGATCCGGTGCCGGGATGCGCAAGTGCCCCGGGGTGCGTGATTAGTGCTTCACCTCAAAACATTATGACGGGCGCATCATCTCAATTGACGTGGTCATGCACCGGTGTCCCCACGACGACGCCATGCTCGGTGTCGGGAGATCAAGGAGCGGGGACTATCTGGGTATCGTCCGGATGGGACGGGTCAAATGTTTCACAGCGAGTGCGTCCGCGCAATACGACGCGGTATACTTTGTCGTGCGCTATTGGCGGAGGAACGAATGTTTCGGCTGATGTCGAGGTGCGCGTTGGTTTTCTCCCTGTCTTGCGCGAAATTATCCCGCGGTGGTAGGGGAGAGGCGTGATAAAATAAATAAAATAAAACCCCCTCGTGATTGAGGGGGTTTTATTAACAATATAGTATCAAAGGATCACTCACGATTGCGTATCTCTTTGGCAATCCGGTCAAACGTTTGAGTGAGTATTGTCTGGTCCTCTCTTTTTATTTTCTTCAGTACAAACTCCTCGGCTTTCTGCCGCACCACTTCGGTGGCGGGACGGATGCCGATTTTGCACCGCCAAAAATTTTGCGTGCCAAAGGCATCAATGATGGACTGGACGCCTTTGTGTCCAGCCGACCGCTGATCCGAAACAATCTTAAACTTTCCCACCGGCATATCGGAATCATCGTGGAAAACAAGCACATCGCCGAGGGAGACGTTGCAATAAGCGCACGCGGCTTTGAGCGCCACTCCCGATGCATTCATGTAGCCGGTTAATAGACAGTAATTAACGCCGTCTTTTTGCGCCAGGAGGAATGGTTTTCCTTTGACGGTTTTCCACGCGATGACATCCGCGCTTACCCACAAAGCATCAAGACATTGTCGGCCGACATTGTGATAGGTGTTGGCGTAGGCATCACCAGGATTTCCAAGGCCAGCATAGAGGCGCCACGATGGGCGATTGCTAGTTGCTTTTTTTTCGGTCTCCTTTATACTGCTCATATTCGTGTGTTGGGTACACTATACTCCAAACAGCGCGAAGAGTAAAAAATTACGCATGCGAAAATTCCTTTACACCGTTTGGGAAATTGCCGAAGTTTTCTTGATTGCTATTCTCGCGGTTGCCGCCATCAAATATTTTCTTATTCAGCCTTTTATTGTCAACGGCGCGAGCATGGAGACGACTTTTTATGACGGCGATTATCTGCTTGTCGATGAGGTGAGTTATCGTTTTGAGGCGCCGCAACGCGGCGATGTTATCGTGTTTCATTCTCCGCAGGATTACTCCATCTACTTTATTAAGCGGGTTATTGGATTACCGGGTGAAACCATTGATGTTGAAGGAGATAAGATTCGCATCACTAACGATGAGCACCCTGGGGGGTTTTATCTGACCGAGCCGTATCTTGCATCAATCATGAGCACGGGATGGGTGGGGTCAAAAAAAATAACGCTTGGTCCCACACAATATTTTGTGTTGGGCGATAATCGTTTGAATAGCTTGGATTCTCGGTATTGGGGACCGTTGGAGCGCAGTGCAATCGTCGGTATCGTGCGGATGCGTTTGTGGCCGCTGGCTCGTTTGGATATGTTTAATCACATTACGTATGCCAATTAATATTCCGCGTGCACCCAAAAAAAAGGAAGTGGTGCAAAAAATAAGAGTCGGAAAAAAATTTGTTTCGCAGTCAGCCAAGGGCATGCACGATGTTTTGCCTGCTGATTTTGCGTATATAGAGCGGTTTGAAAAGATTCTCAAAAAGGTAGCCGCATTCTATGGATTCGAACGGATAGAATCTCCGATTGCCGAAGATATAAAATTGTTTGAACGGGGGACGGGGTTAACCTCGGAGATCGTCCAAAAGCAGATGTTTATGGTTAAGTCGCAGGGGGGCGAGGGTGTGTTGGCGCTCCGACCGGAATTTACGCCCGGCGTGGCGCGCGCCTATATTGAAAGCGGGTTGGTCCACACGATGTTGCCGGCAAAGTTTTATTATGAAGGAGCGGTGTTTCGGCATGAACAGCCGCAGCATGGCCGTTTTCGCCAGTTACACCAAATAGGATTTGAAATCTTCGGGAGCGATGATCCGGCGTACGATGCGCAAGTCGTCATGGGGATCTACAAATTATTTGATGAGTCAAAGCTCAAAAACGTTGTTATAAAGATTAATAGTATCGGATGCAAGAATTGCCGACCGGTGTATGTGAAAAAACTCAAGGAGTATTACAAAGACAAGCAAGGCAAACTTTGCAGAGATTGCGCCAAGCGGTACGGGGACAATCCGTTGCGTCTGCTGGACTGTAAAGAAGAAAAGTGCGCGTTGCTCAAGGCGGATGCGCCGCAGGTGCTGGATTATCTCTGCGTTCCGTGTAAACGGCATTTTACCGCGGTGTTGGAGTATTTAGATGCCACGCAGGTGCCGTATCTCATCGATCAGACGCTCGTGCGGGGATTGGATTATTACACGCGTACGGTCTTTGAGTTGTTCGCCGAAGGATTTGACGGCGCACTTGCGGGCGGTGGGCGGTACGATTATTTATTTGAAACACTGGGAGGCCCCAAGCTTGCTTCGGTTGGCGCCGCATTGGGAGTTGAGCGAGCGGTCATGGCGCTGAAGGCGCAGAATGTACCGTCGTTGGCGCGATCAGGAGCAAAGGCGCTTTTAATCTACATGGGCGATGAGGCAAAAAAGAAAGCCTTTGTGCTTTTGGAGGAGTTTTATCATGCGGGGATTGTGGTGCACGAAGCCTTTTCTCGCGATTCTCTTAAATCTCAGTTGCGCGTTGCCGACAAAGAAGGGGTCGCTTTGGCGCTTATTTTGGGACAGCGCGAAGTTTTCGAGGAGGTTATTATTGTGCGCGATATGAAAAGCGGGACGCAAGAAACGGTTCCGCTCAAGCGAGTCGTCGATGAAGTTAAAAAGCGTATTTAAACAGATAGTGTTGTATGGCATGTCTTTTTTGTGACATTATCGCAAAGCACACACCCGCGCATATCGTCTATGAAGACGATGCGGTTGTGGCGACGCTTGATATTTTTCCGCGTGCCGTCGGACACACGCTGGTGCTTCCTAAAAAGCACGCACAAAACATTCTTGAGCTTGCCGATAGTGACATCGGCCCCGTTTTTACGGGGGTTAAAAACGTGACGGCACTGCTGGAAAAGGCCCTTGCCCCGCACGGGTTTACAATCGGCATTAACCATGGTAGTGTGAGCGGGCAAGTGGTGGAACATCTTCACATTCATATTATCCCGCGGTTTGAGGGCGATGGCGGCGGTTCAATCCACGGCGTAGTCAATGATCCTCCGGCGCAATCACTCGAGGAAGTGGCGCGGATGATCGCACAAAAAAGTTTGTGAGGTGGCGTACGGCATTTGACGAAACATATTACCAAAGAGAAAAATTTATTTAACACGACATGATTGAGGTCAAGAAAAAAGAAGGGGAGTCGGTGAATGCATTTTTGTTCCGTTTTACCAAGAAAATTCAGCAGTCGGGCGTCTTGAAGGAATCAAAAAAGCGGCGCTTTGCAAAGCGAGCCGAAAATAAACATGCGCGAAAAGTTTCGGCATTATATCGTGCGCGCAAAAAGCCGACCGTTGAAAAGCCTCGTCGCTTTGGTTTTGGCGGAAGATAATCCATGATACGAGAAACGCTTGTGGCGCGCTTGCCTGAGGCGCTCAAACAGCACGACGAATTTACCGCATTAATTGTTCGCGGGGCGTTGTCGGCGTTGCAAAACAAAGAAATCGAGTTGCGTGGCGCGGGGAAGGATATGGCCGAACAAGATGCGATCGAGGTTGTCCGCAAAGAGGTAAAAAAACGCAAAGATGCCGCGGTGCTTTTTCAATCGGGAAATCGTCCCGAGCTTGCCGATAAAGAATTGCGCGAGGCTGCATTTCTCGAGGCGCTGCTTCCTGCACAGTTGGGCGAAGATGAGGTGCGTGTGCTGGTCAATGAAGTTGTCGCGGCACATGGTCCGATGACGCAGAAAGACATGGGAATCGTGATTAAGGAAGTGGGAGTGCGCGCTAAAGGCATGGCTGACGGAGGATTGGTGGCGCGTCTGGTGAAAGAGAAAATTTCCGGATAATCATGAATACTCTTTCCGTCGTCTATCGCGATCGGCGACTTATGTCACAAGCGCGGTTGGTGCGTGTTGTCGCGCAAAAAGTTCTGCGTGCGGTTCATAGAGACAAAAGTGCGGTGTCTCTTTTTTTATTGCCATCGACCGCTATGCGTCGTATTAATCGGCTGTGGCACCACGCTGATCAAGCAACAAACATACTCAGTTTTTCGGAACCGCGCGAGTTTATCCATCCGCCGCAAACAAAAAAAATGTTGGGGGAAATTTATCTGTGCCCCGCATACATTCAGGCGCATGGTGAAGCTATTGATTTTTTGGTCGTGCACGGGATGTTGCATCTGCTGGGGTATGACCATGTGCGGCAGCATGATCGATTACGGATGGAGAAAGCTGAGCGGCGCATCTGTCGCGCAATCGGTGTTGCGTGGCCCTACGAGGAAGAGTGATTTTCGAGTTGTTTTGTGATAATGGTCTAAAATAAGTGATACTAGGGTGTCAAGTATCTCACGATCGTGAGATGCTTGACACGAACGTTCTCCTTTTTTGTAATCCACCAGCCGCCGATCGGCGGCTGGTGGAGAAGTCTCACCCCCCTGGTTTGCATAGTGGATTTTTTTCTTCTACAATGAGGCCATATTCGGTATCGTGCATGTGCAAAAAGTTATCGGTTGGCACATGCGAGTGCTGCCGTTTTATGAGTATGTATATCACCGCGCTCGATTTTGGATCATCGCACCTCAAGGGCATTATCGCCGACATTAAAAAAGACGGTTCGTTGGTAGTGCTTAAAACGATTAAGAAAGAATCGGCGGGTATTAAGCGTGGCGAGATTGTGTATCCGGAAGAAACGGTTAAAAGTTTATTTGAGGTGCTTTCTGAAGCGCGGCATTTTGATAAACGGTGCTTGAAAAATTTAGTCTGCGGATTGTCGGGAACGAAGAGCAAATTCGGGCTTTCGCATGCATCGGTTTCTATCCCGCGTCCTGACTTGGAAATTATTTCCGAAGACGTTGATCGAGTTATCCACGAGTCCATGGCGATTAATCTTCCCGCCGGATGGCAAATTCTGCATTCGTTACCGCGAGAGTATATTATAGACGATATCCAAGTGGACGATGCGGATGTAGTGGGTCTGTCGGGAAAAAAGCTGGAAGCAAACGTAATCATTATCTCGGTTTTTTCTTCCATTAGAAAGAATTTTGAAAAAGTTCTTCAGTTGGTTTTTGGGAAAAAGTCCGATTTTTCCGGAAGTATTATTTTTTCTCCGCTGGCCTGCGATCGCGCCGTGCTTTCAAAACAGCAGCGTGAGTTGGGCGTCGTGTTGATTGACGTAGGATTTGGGACAACGAGCGTTATTATTTATCAAGACGGAAAGATGCTCACCGCAAAAGTCTTGCCGGTGGGCGCGGGCAATATTACCAACGACATTGCCATCGGACTTAAGTGTTCAGTAGGTGCTGCCGAGCGCATCAAGGTTGCTTTCGGGTGCGCATTTGCGCGTGACGTTTCATCAAAAGAAAAATTCAATCTGGCGGAATTTGAGGAAGGACACGACGTTACTATCTCGCGCAAGTATGTTGCCGAGATCGTTGAGGTGCGCGTGCGGGAAATATTTGGGCTGGTGCAGGCCGAATTAAAAACGTTGGGCAAGGCGGGAAAGCTTCCCGGGGGCGCCGTGGTCACCGGTGGTGGGGCAAAAATGCCCGGCATTTTGGATATCGCCCGAGAAGAGCTCAGGCTTCCGGCACAAGTAGGGCTTCCCAATACCGATGTGTTTGAGAAGACCAACCCGCGCCTTGACGATGATCTGAGCGACCCGCAGATGGCTGTTGCCTGCGGACTTTTGCTCCAGCAGACCGATATGTTGATTAAGCGCCATACGGGCATTATGCCTTTTTCGGGTGCGGCGCGTGGCGGGTGGCTTGAGCGCGGATCGTTGATAGCGAAGTTTATTCGTACCTTTATCACCCTAGATTAACTTTATTTGTATGAAAGAACCATTACGTCACCATACGAAAGGGCGTCGAATGTCGCGAGCGGGCAGTAAGGAAGAAAAAAACCACACGATCGCATCCAGTGCTACGCATATGAAAAAGGAAAAAAAAGACAAGGGTCCGGCGGGCGCACGAATTGCCGTTGTGGGTGTCGGCGGTGCGGGAGGCAATGCGTTGACGCGGATGTATGATTATTTTCCGCGTGGCGTAGAAATTATCGCCATCAACACCGATATTCAAGATCTTGAGTATTGTCAGGCACGCAAAAAAATTTATATCGGCAAACAAGTCACGCGTGGTTTAGGCGCGGGGATGAATCCCGAGCTGGGCAAACAGGCGGCCGAAGAGAATCGGGATGATATTGCGGCGGCATTGGCGGGCGTTGATATGATGTTCCTCACGGCAGGATTTGGCGGTGGGACCGGAAGCGGTGCCGCGCCCGTTATTGCCGAGATTGCGCAGGAGATGGGCATACTGACCGTTGCGGTTATCACAAAGCCATTTTCGTTTGAGGGGGGACAACGCGCGCACATTGCACAAGAAGCGTTATCTCGTATCAAAGATCGCGTTGATGCGTTGATTACTATCTCCAACGATAGAATTTTTTCCGTTATTACCAAGGATACGTCGCTGGCAAAAGCGTTTGAGGCGATTGATGAGGTTTTAAAAAATGCGGTGCTTGGTGTAACCGAAGTTTTGATTGCTCCCGGTATCATCAATGTTGATTTTGCTGACATTAAAGGGATTGTGCAGAATTCCGGATCGTCGATTATTGGTGTGGGTATCGGGACTGGCAAGGATCGTGCCATTGCCGCTACCAATGCGGCGCTCAACTCTCCGCTTTTGGAAACGTCTATTGAGGGCGCGAAGGGAATTTTATTTAGCATATCGGGCTTGAAGGACATCAAGATGCACGAAATTAATGATGTGGCAAAACTTATATCCGAACAAGTTGATCCCAATGCGCGAGTTATTTTCGGGACCTATTATGATCGCAAGCTGTCAAAGGGGCAGATAAAAGTGACGCTAATTGCCACGGGTTTTGGGTCGTCGTATGGCCGTACCGCCAGCCTTTTTACTGACTTTAATTCGTTCGCGGTGCGCGACGAAGGCGTCGAGGAAGTTGCTTCCCGATCATTGTTTGAAGTACGCACACAAGAGGTATATACTACCCCCCCTGCCAGGCAGGATGAGCCCGAACGTTCGGGCAAATCTGTCGCCGAGCAGGCAGTACCCGATGCGCATGACGATGCTTCTGATCGTTCTGCGTCGGCGGAAGATGAGTGGGACATTCCCGCATTTCTGCGTAAACGCGGAAAGAAAAAATAGCTATCGGCGGGAATGATGACAACGGCGCGGAGAAGTCTCGCTTATGCGGGCGTCGCTCTGCGCGGGGGGAATTGTTTTATATACCAGTAATCACTTCATCGTCGCGTATGATTGCAACTATCGTCAAGCGGAACGGCACGCACGTGCCCTTTGTGGCTGAAAAAATTACCAACGCTATTTTCAAGGCATCGGTTGCCGCTGGTGTGCCCGATTGGAAAAAGGCGCAAACGTTAGCGGCGGCTGTCGTTGCTTCCGTGGCAAAAGTGAGTCGTGGTTCAATGAGCGTTGAAGAGGTGCAGGATATCGTTGAGCGCGTGCTCATTGAACACGGGTTGGCAAAAATTGCCAAGGCCTATATTTTGTATCGTCAGCATCGTGCGGAAGTTCGCGAAGAGAAGGGGCAGATTTTGCAAAAAGAAGAAATCGATGAGGTTGATAAGCGATTTGATACGAACGCATTGCGTGTTCTGGTGGCGCGTTATTTGCGGAAAAACGATGAGGGGAAAATAATCGAATCACCGCGGGAGCTTTTTACGCGCGTCGCCATCCACACGGTATTGCCGTCGCTGTTTTATGACAAGCGTGTTTTTTCAAAGAAAGAAAAAAAGATTGTCGGATATGTGCCCACGACGATTGACTCAAAAAAATATCAGGGTCAGCTTCACATCGGTTCATATGAGCTCAATCAATTTCACCTTGAGGCGTTGCCGTTGATTTATGATCGACTCGCTGGGCGTGGCATGATGAAGGTGCCTTTGGAACGAGTGATTGCGATGCTCAAGAAGGGTGAATTCGATGCCTACGAGAAAGAAGTGCGGAGCTATTACGATTTGATGGTTGCGCGTAAATTCATGCCCAATACGCCGGCGATTGCTAATTTCGGGAACGTACTGGGGATGGGGAGCGCGTGTTTTGTGCTGGGTGTTGAGGATGACATTTCCGACATCATGGATAAGCTCAAGGCCGCGGCGATTATTTTTAAAGCCGGCGGGGGAGTGGGGTATAATTTTTCAAAATTACGTCCCGAAGGAGATTTTGTGAAAAGCACGGGAGGCGTCGCATCGGGTCCGATTAGTTTCATGAGCATGTTCGATAACATGACCGACGTCATCAAACAGGGAGGAATCCGCCGTGGCGCCAATATGGGCATTCTGAACTCAAACCATCCGGACGTGATGAAGTTTATCAAGGCCAAGGAGGGCAACAAGGCCATGCGCAACTTCAATATTTCAATTTTGCTGATGGATGATTTTTGGAAATATTATGAAAAAAAGGAACCCTATCCATTATTAAATCCGCGCACAGGCAAAGTGTCGGGGTATATCGATGCACGCCAGCTTTTTGACCTGCTTGCTTATCAGGCGTGGGAATCGGCTGAACCGGGAGTAATCTTTGCCGATCATGCCAACGAATTCAATCCGTTCTTGAAATATCTGGGGCCGATTGTCACCACCAATCCGTGCGGCGAAGTTCTCTTATATCCGTACGAATCGTGCAATTTAGGCTCAATCAATGTGTGGGCGTTTGTCGATAAGACCAGCGGCAAAAAACCTCAAATGGCGTGGGACGAATTAGCGGCGGCAGTGCAAACCGCGTCTCGATTCTTGGATAACGTGACAGACGTCAATCGATATCCGCTCAAAGAAATTGAGGACATGACACTTTTTACCCGTAAAATCGGTTTGGGTATTATGGGGTTGGGAGATCTTCTCTATGAATTGGATTTGCCGTATAACAGCAAGGCGGGATTGGACTTCATGGGAGAATTGATGGAGTTCGTTAATTATCACTCAAAAGTCGCTTCGGTTGATTTGGCAAAATCACGGGGCGCATTGCCCGCATACCGGCAGTCATTTTATAAAGAAGGGAAGCTTCCCTTCGCGGGGTTTGCCGACAAAAAGAGCTGGCACTTCGATTGGAATGCGATCGCGCGGGATGTGAAAAAATACGGCGTTCGTAACGGTTACACCACGGTTATCGCGCCAACGGGGTCTATTTCGATGATTGCCGGCTGTTCATCGGGGATTGAACCGGTGTATAGTTTGGTTTTTGAAAAACATATCACCGTTGGAAGCTTCTATTACGTCGATCCGGTTTTTGAAGAGCGCATGCAAAAAGAGGGGCTCATCGGCGACGACTTAATCAAAGATGTTGCCGCGCACAAGGGGAGCGTCGCACAGCTGTCGTATATTCCTGAAAAAGCGAAGCGGGCATTTGTGACGGCGCACGACATTACACCGTCGGATCACATTCGAGCTTTGGCGGCGATACAGAAATGGGTTGATTCATCGATATCAAAGACAAATAATTTTCCCGCAGACGCGACGGTTGACGACGTTAAAGAAGCTTATCTGCTTGCATACAAATTAAAATGCAAAGACGTGACGGTATTCCGTGATGGATCGATTGTGAGCCAGGTATTGGTGGCTGGCAAGGAAAGCAAAAAGAAGGAAAAGGAAAAACCGAAAAAAGACGGCGATTTAGTCCAACTGAAGGACGAAAAAGCAAAAGGGCTGGCGGTTTATAAGGAGGCATCGGTGCACGCCGACGTGATTTCTCTGGGGATGTCGCCGGCGCACGATGAGAAAGAATCTGATGATGGTGTTGATTTTAACGGTGCGGTGGCGTGCAAGGTTTGTAATTTATGAAGAAGTTCTTCCATCGCTGGGCTCCGTGGTTATTGCTCGCATCAACGATCGTGGGGTTTGTCGACTCCGTTCTTATTCATCAAGAAATTACCAGTGGCCAGCCGATCGGATGTTTTATCGTGCGGGGATGCACGGATGTCTTGCATTCCCCGTACAATAATATTCTCGGGATTTCACTGGCATATGTTGGGATGGTCTTTTATTTGGGGCTTGCCGCGCTGTTGGTGGGGTATATGCGTTCGGAAAAAAAATGGTTTGAGGTGTTGTATGGTGTCGGCGTCGGATGCGGCATCATTTTCTCATTGTATCTTTTCGTGGTACAGGGGTTTGTTTTGGGAGCCTTTTGTTCCTATTGCCTGCTTTCATTAATCAATATGGTTGCCGCTGGCGCACTCTATGTATCGTGGGGGAGCGTGCGTCGGCGAATGGTGGTATAAATGATCGCATTTTTGGGCATACACTATAAATTTTTTTGTTTTTTTGCGGGGTGCGAAAGCCTGGTGTGATGTGGATAAGTCCTTGATTTTTGTTTTCTTTGTGGTATTCTCGAACCAATGAATCGAAGGAAATCGTCCTGGTTTGTCGTGGGTATTATTCTGGTCACCATTCTGGGTGGTTTTTTTGTCTATCCGAATGTTCCTTTTATGGGATGGCTGGGCAACAAAATGCCATGGCGGTTAGGTCTTGATTTGGTTGGGGGAGCTCATCTGGTTTATCGCATCGATACGAGCAAAATTCCTTCAGCTGATCTTTCGAGCACGCTTTCTGGATTGCGGGATGTTATCGAAAAACGGGTCAATTTATTCGGCGTGAGCGAGCCGCAAGTGACTATTTCACAGACGGGAAGCGACTATTATCTGGTGGTTGAGTTGGCGGGCGTTAAAGATGTATCACAAGCTATCGGCAACATTGGACAGACGCCATATCTTGATTTTCGAACCGTGGTGCAAAATGCATCGGGAACGCCGGAGTTTCTCCCCACAAAACTTACCGGACAATATCTGCAATCAGCGCAAATGGAATTTGACCAGCAAACCGGCATGCCGTATGTGCTGTTGAGCTTCAACGGAGACGGCTCGAAGATTTTTGAAGATCTGACGGCACAAAACGTCAATAAAGAAATTGCCACCTTTATTGATGGCAATCTTATGCAGATCGCTACCGTGCAGGAAAAAATTTCAGGTGGACAGGCGCGCATCACGAGTCCCAACTTTACTCAACAGCAGGTGCGATCTTTGGTTCAGCAGTTTAATGCCGGCGCGTTGCCGGCGCCCATTACGCTAGAGAGTCAGCAGGCAGTGGGAGCGAGTTTGGGCGCCGACTCGCTGAAAAAATCAATTGCGGCGGGTGTTATCGCGACATTGATTATCATGCTTTTTATGGTCGCATATTATCGCTTCTTCGGTGTTTTGGCATCGGTGGCATTGGTGGTGTACATCGTGCTCTCGCTCACTATCTTCAAAGTATTCGTCACGATGTCTTTGGCGGGTATCGCCGGATTTCTTCTTTCAATCGGCATGGCCGTTGATGCCAACATCCTTATTTTTGAGCGCACCAAAGAAGAAATGAAGCGCGGTCTTTCGCGCACGGCGGCTATTAAAGAAGGGTTTCGCCGCGCATGGTCCTCTATCCGCGATTCAAATATCAGTACGATGCTCACGACACTTATCTTGTTTTTCTTCACGACGAGCTTTATCAAGGGGCTGGCATTAACATTGTTTCTCGGCGTGGTGGTGAGTATGTTCACTGCTATTACCGTGACGCGTAGCTTGCTGGTCGTTTTTGTCCGCGATAAAGAATCGGATCCGGTTCGTCCATAATCTCTGGCCATTTTATGATTCAAGTCATTAAACACAAAACATTTTTTATATCGTTTTCGGGCATTATTATTGTCGCGTCTTTTCTGGCGATTGTTATTTTTGGATTTCAACCGGGCATTGAATTTACCGGTGGAACGTTGTGGCAGATTAGCACCAACAATCCGTCCGTCAACGAAACAACCCTGCATGAGTTTTTTGCCAATACGGTCCAACGGAAAGATGCGATTATCTATCCGGATCTCTCGTCACATTCCTATATTATAAAGCTTCCCACGGTCAACGAGTCCGAACATCAGCAATATCTTGCTCAGTTTACCGCCGCATATGGAACGACGACCGAACTGCAATTTCAAGCAATCGGGCCTACCATCGGTGAGCAATTAAAACAGCGATCAATTCAGGCGATCATTCTTGTTATTCTGGTTATTTCAACATACATCGCGCTTGCTTTCCGCAAAGTTTCATATCCGGTTAAGTCATGGAAATATGGCGTGGTCACCATGATAACGCTCTTCCACGATGTGGTGATTCCTGCTGGCGTATTGGCGGTGCTGAGTCGTTTTTGGGGGGTTGAGATGGATTCCAATTTTATTGTCGCGCTCTTGGTTATCATGGGTTTTTCGGTCCACGATACGATTGTGGTTTTTGACCGCATTCGCGAGAACTTGCTTACGCGAAGAGGGGTTGCTTCATTTGATGACACGGTCAACGAAAGCATCAATCAAACCTTCGCGCGTTCTATTAATACCTCGCTGGCACTGGCGTTGGTTTTGGTCGCCATGCTTATCTTCGGACAGCCGTCCTTGCGGCTTTTCGTGGCCATTATGCTGATCGGCACTATTGCGGGAACCTACTCGTCGATCTTCGTGGCTAGCCCGCTATTGACAATTTGGCATAAATTTAGTACAAATAAAGGTACGGGAAGCAAATAAAGGCGTCATCGTTTGCGCCATTATGTTTTTGTATGATACAGAAAATACTTGATACGATTGTTGCTCAATTACCCAAGCGCCAAAAGGACATTGTGTCCCAGCGTTTTGGGGTATGCGGAACAAAACAGAAGACCTTGGCGGCATTGGGGGCGAAATATGGCATTACGCGAGAGCGCGTGCGTCAGATAGAATCGGCGGCTGTTAAGAGCATCGCCGTTATGGCGCAGCGTGAGCATGCATTGGTTGATGCATTCGGCAAAGCATATGCGCATATTGAAACAAGCGGAGGAACGCGTCGCGCTGACATATTGCCCAAAGAGCTTTCCGTCATTCTTGCGGATTCGTCGGTAACACCCGAATACATTGAGCTTTTGTTCGCGGCTTTTAAGAAGCCGTCATTTTTTGCCGAGAACAAAGAAATGCGTGCGCTGTGGTATGCGGATGCTGAATCTTTGAAGCGGAACAAGGACGTGGTGAAGAAATTTGCGCAAATATTGCGGGGGAAAAAAGAGGAACTGATTGAACGCGGGCAATTTCATAAAATTTTTGCACAAGCGACGCGCACGCATCGAGTAAAAGATCATGTGGCGCTCAACTATCTTGCCAATGCAAAACAGTTTGCGGTCAATCCGTTTGGTGATTTTGGACTATCGGCGTGGCCGGAAATTGTTCCCAAAACTATTCGCGACAAATCGTATCTTATTCTCAAGAAGGAAAAGACGCCCATGCATTTTCGCGATATTGCGCATGCCATTGATCGTGCTTCGTTCGATCCGAAGCGTGCCCATCCGCAGACCGTGCATAACGAGTTGATTAAAGATCGGCGGTTTGTGCTCGTGGGGCGAGGATTGTATTCATTGCGAGAGTTTGGGATTGTTCCGGGCACAACACGCGAGATTCTGCGTCATATTTTAAAGAAAAATGGTCCGTTGCCGCTTGATGCCGTGGTGCAATTAGTTGGGCAGCAACGCGTGCTGAAACACAATACGATTGTTCTGAACTTGCAGAATAAAAAATACTTCAAGCGAAATCAGCAGGGAGCCTATCATATTGCATAATCTATGTATCCAGTCGATGCTGGGATTGGATCGCTTATTGATGCCATAATGTCGGTCGGGGTCTTCTTTCTCCTGCCGATTTTTTTGTTCGCCTTATGGTGGGAACTGCGCTTGTTGTACAAGCGGTCTGAGTTTATCAAGAAAATGGAGTGGGAGTTTCTGGAAATCCGTATTTCCCAAAATATCATCAAAACACCGCAGTCGATGGAGAGTGTTTTCGCAAACCTGTACGGCATCTATTCGTTCGGCATTAAATTTTTGGATAAATATTTGGACGGCAAAGTTGATCGATGGCTTTCTTTTGAAATGATGGGCCGCGATGGCGGCGTCTCGTTTTATGTACGTTGCACTAAGGGCGATCGTCACTTGGTTGAATCGGCAATCTATTCCCATTATCCCGAGGTTGAAATTATTCCGGCAACCGATTATACCGCTCGCTTTCCCTCGGTGCTTCCCAATGATACCTATGATCTCTTCGGTGCCAACTATGTTTTGACCAAGGACAATGCCTATCCCATCAAGACGTATCTTGAATTTGAAAACCCCAAGGATGAAAAGCGCGTCGATCTGCTTGCGTCGCTCACCGAAGCGTTGTCAAAATTGAAGGCCGATGAAGTGGCGTGGATACAATTACTCGTCAGTCCCACGGGCGCTCCTTCCGGCAATGATTTAAAAAAACAGGGGGATGAGCTTATTAAAAAGATTATCGAAGAGCGATCCCCGAAGCGGTTCGATAAAGAAGGAGTCGCGATTCCCTCGTTCGGGACATTCGCATTAACGCGCGGCGATCAGGAGGTTATTAAAGCGATTGAGGAAAAAACAGCTAAGTTGCCGTTCCAGATAACTCTGCGCTTTCTGTACATGGACAAAAAGGAAACATTTTCTCCGAACAACGTCGCGGCTGTCATGGGATCGTTTCAGCAATTCAATACCAGGAATATGAATGGTTTTAAACCGGAGCCGACGGTTTTTGGGGGATTTACGGCGCGGCTTTTCCCTTGGTATAAAAAAGTGCGTGTCTTTGCTAAAAAGCGGCGCTTTTACGATTATTATGTTCAGCGCCGATTCGGTTATTCGGGGCGTCTGCGGGATGAAAAACTGCCCGTACTCAATATTGAAGAATTGGCGACTATTTTCCATTTTCCGTCGTTGGTGGTTAAGGCGCCGAAATTACACACTTTGCCGTCGCGCAAGGGGAGTCCGCCGGTCAACCTGCCGATTGACTAGTAGTCAGTGCTCTTAATCGTATGCCGTTGGCCGCCGGCTCTTGGTTGTGTTATAATCAAAAATATGTCCGACACTCTTTTTATCGGCAAGACCAATTTTCGTAACACCGAGCGCACATTCGGGATAAAAATCGATGATCGGCGCCGCCACGTCTATGTAATTGGTAAATCGGGAACCGGCAAGAGCACGTTGTTGGAAAATATGATTATCGCTGATATTGTTGCCGGGCGTGGCGTTTGTTTTGTCGACCCGCATGGTGAATCGGCTGAAAAAATTCTCCGCTTCATTCCCGAGTCTCGCATCAACGATGTGGTGTATTTTAATCCAGCCGATATCAATTTTCCCATCGCCTTTAATCCGCTTGAGCGAGTGAACTTTGAGATGCGCCACTTGGTGGCGTCAGGCTTGATGTCGGTATTTAAAAAAATATGGCCCGATGTGTGGTCGGCGCGCATGGAATATATTCTTAATAATACGCTTTTGGCGCTTTTGGAGTATCCCAACTCAACGTTATTGGGAATTATGAAAATGCTTTCGGATAAGGAATACCGAAAAAATATCGTTGAAAATCTTAAAGACCCCGTCGTCAAATCATTCTGGGTCGATGAATTTGCAAAGTATACCCAGAAATTGGAAACCGAAGCGGTGGCGGCTATTCAAAACAAAGTCGGCCAATTTGTTTCCAATCCGCTTATTCGCAATATCGTCGGGCAAGTGCATTCATCTTTTGACATGCGCTCCATGATGGATGATGGGAAGATTCTCATTGTTAATTTATCCAAGGGAATGGTTGGCGAGGATAATTCCAATTTGTTGGGCGCGATGCTGATCACAAAAATTCAGCTCGCCGCCATGGCGCGGTCAGGGGTTCCCAATGCCGACTTGCGCGATTTTTATCTGTACGTTGATGAATTTCAAAATTTTGCGACCGAGTCATTTGCGACAATTCTTTCCGAAGCGCGAAAATATAAATTAAATTTGACGCTGGCACATCAGTATATTGAACAGATTCTTGAGAATGTGCGGTTTGCCATCTTTGGTAATGTGGGAACGATGATTATCTTTCGTATTGGTGCTACCGATGCGGAGGTGTTGGAAAAAGAATTTTTCCCTGAATTTTTAGCGCAGGATTTTGTCAATCTTCCCAACGCGAATATTTATGTAAAATTGATGATTGATGGTATCTCCTCAAAACCGTTTTCCGCCGCGACGTTGCCGCCGCCGGTATTTCCCGCACAAACATTTTTTGACGCGATCATTGAAGCGTCGAGACATAATTACGCGGCGCGACGCGAAGAGGTTGATAAAAAAATTGCTACTGAATATTATGCGGGCGGATCTTCGCAGACGGCGACGGCGTTGCTGGATCGCAAAGATGAGCGCTCGCTTCAAGAAACACTTACTCATAAAGCACGCGAAACGTTTGAAAGCGCAAAACATATCAAGGCAGAGGAGCGGAAAGAAAAACGGCCCGTGGCCGCCGACAAAGTCCCCGTGGATGCGCTCAAAGATATTATTCGCAAGGCATTGTCCAACGAAGAACCAGATGGTCAGGTTGATGACCATCGCGGGGTTGCGCCGAAAGAAAAAAATCAGTAGAATGCGGTTGACGTTCGGTGTCGTGCTCGTCACGATTTTTTCTGCTTATTCAGCTGCCCGGATGCATATCGGGGCAGGTGAATGCAGTGCAGAAAAAGGATGTCTATTATACGTAATGCGGATAGCATACCATGCTTTCATATAACGAAGTACGCACGGGAATGGTGATTGAGTGGGATGGCGGTCTCTATGAAGTGTTAGAGGCGAATTTTTTGCGCATGCAACAGCGCAAACCAGTGATGAAAGTTAAGATGCGCGATGTGCTGGCGGGAAAGGTTAAAGAAACATCGTTTCAGCCCAGCGATCAAATGGAAGAAGCGGAGATTACGCGGATGCCGTCGCGTTTTCTCTACGAGAGTAAGGGGCAGTATTGGTTTGATGAGGTAAAAAATCCCAAGAATCGATTTTTTTTGACCGCTGATGCCTTGTCGGGCAAGGGGCGTTTTCTGAAAGCTAATATGGAAGTGATTGCGATGATGTGGGGCGAAAAGCTTATTACCATTCAGCTTCCGATTAAGATGGAGTTTCGAGTGACGTCGTCACCGCCGGCTATTAAGGGTGACACGGCATCGGGAGGCGGCAAGCAAGTTGAGCTTGAGACGGGGGCGAAAGTCATGGTCCCATTCTTTGTAGGCGAGGGTGATATGGTGCGTGTGAATACCGAAACGGGAGATTATGTTGAGCGTGTTGAGAAGGCATAAAAAATAGATTAGTCCGCGCCGCCGGTCATTGGATGGTCTTTCCTCCGATATTTCTTTGTGGATAACTGTTTCTGACGATCGTCAGAAACAGTTATCTTTTTATGATGGCGTTGTCGGCAGGAACCTGTATACTGTATGCAGAAAAACATATGGAATTGCTTCGTGCTCAAAAAATTCACTGCATTGGCATTGGTGGCATCGGGGTCTCGGCGTTGGCGCAGATGTTTGCGCGGCGAGGTGTGACGGTGAGTGGATCGGATGTTGCTGTTTCTCCTATAACTGCGCAATTAAAAAAATACGGTGCCAAAATTTTTATCGGGCACCGCGCTCAGAATATTCCGCGTGATTGCGACGCGGTCATCTATACCAAAGCAATAACGTCGGACAATATTGAGTTGATTGAGGCACATACGCGCGGGATGCCAACTTTTTCATACTCGCAAGCATTGGGGATGGTTTCGGATAGCGCATACACGATTGCGGTGGCTGGATCGCACGGGAAGACCACGACGACCGGCATGATCGGGTGGACGCTTTTGCACGCCAAAAAAGATCCGACTATTGTTATTGGAAGTTTTTTAAGCGGGGCGAAAAGCAACTTTGTTGCCGGAGCCGGGCCGCATTTTGTGGTGGAGGCGTGCGAATATCAAAAATCATTTCTGGATATTCATCCGACGATTGCGGTGGTGACTAATATTGATAACGATCATCTGGATTACTATAAAACGAAGGCAAACCTTTTTCGCGGTTTTGTACAGTTCATTTCTCAAATTCCCCGGAGCGGTTTTTTGGTCTGCGATTTAACCGATCCGGTTCTCAAGCGGTTGGCGAAAGAGGCGCGGTGCCGGGTGGTTGACTGCTCGAAAGAAAAAATAAACTTTTCGCTTCCGGTTATTGGCAAACACAACGTCCATAATGCGCAAGCGGCCGCCGCGGCGCTCCGTGTCATTGGCCTCTCGTCATCCGCCATCAAAGATGGCCTCGCATCGTTTGCGGGTACGTGGCGGCGGCAGGAGTATAAGGGATCAAAAAACGGCGTCTTGGTATATGACGATTACGGACACCATCCCACGGAGATCAAGGCGACGCTGGAGGCGTTTGCCGATGCGTTTCCCGGGCGGCGGATTGTCGTCGTCTTTCAGCCGCATCTGTATTCGCGCACAAAATTGTTGTTTAAGGATTTTGTGAAAAGCTTTGATGGTGTTACCGGTGCGGTCATTGTGCCGATTTACGCGGCGCGTGAGAAAAAAGACCCGACTATCACCTCGCAGATGCTGGTTGCGGCACTGAAAAAAAGGGGTGTTGCGACACTGTATGCGGCATCGTTTGAAACGGCGGCGGAACGCATCAAAAAGCTGGCGCGAGGCGGAGACATTGTGTTGACGATGGGCGCCGGCAATGTCTTTGCGATAGGTGATCGGTTTTTAAAGAAGATGCATCGGGTCAAGAGCGTAAACTGAACGGGGTTACGCAGAGGTAGAAACAATGAGCAAAATTACCGAAACAATGAGATTCTTTTTAAAAAAAAACAAAAAGAAGACCAGAGAGAAGGTTTTGGTGGCCTTGTCGGGTGGCGTTGATTCATCGGTGGCGGCGCTGCTTTTGCAACGAGAAGGCTACGACGTGTCGGCGGGTTTTATTCGTGGATACAACGTGGACGGATGCCAAGATCGTGATCTGGAAGATGCGCGTGCGGTAGCGCAAAAAATCGGCATCCCGTTCTACGTGTTTGATTTTGAGAAAGAATACAAAGAGCGAGTTGTTGACTATATGCTTGATGGGTATCGCAATGGCACTACGCCCAATCCCGATGTGATGTGCAATCGGGAGGTTAAATTCGGTCTTTTGTACGACGAGGCGATGCGGTCGGGATTTTCCTGGGTGGCATCGGGACATTACGCGCGGATAAGACGGACGCGTGCGGGGAAATTTGTCGGCATCTATGCGGCGCGCGACCACGAAAAAGACCAGACCTATTTTTTATGGGATGTGCCGTCCGATCGGTTTGAAAAAATTCTATTTCCTTTGGGGGCGATTAAAAAACCGCACGTGCGCGCCATTGCCCGAGATGCGCAATTACCAACCGCCGATAAAAAAGATTCGCAGGGAGTTTGTTTTCTGGGCAAGTTTCAGTTTGATGAATTTTTGAAAAAACACATCGTGACAACGCCCGGTGCTATTTATGATACGACCGGCAAGAACGTTGGGACACACGATGGTGCGGCGCTCTACACCATCGGTCAGAAACACGGATTTACCAATACGGCGGGTCGCGCGTATACGGTCATCAAAAAAGATCTTTCCGCCAATACATTAACGGTCGTCTATGATGATGACCCGCGGTTATACACAAAGGAAATCAGCATTGTGCGAGAAAACATTATTGATCAAAAGACGGCGCAGAAACTTCTGGCGGGGAAAACAGTATCGGCTTGGGGGCGTACGCGTTATCGTCAGCCGTTGATGCCCGCGCGCATTGCGCGCGATCGCCAGGGGATGCTTCGTTTAATTTTTCGCCATCCCGAAAAAGCATTTCCTGCTTCGGGACAATCAGCGGTGCTCTATGGCCGCTGGGGAAAAATGCTCGGGGGCGGAATTATTGGGTAGCATTTTTGGCGTTTGGGCCGTATACTATGCCTATCTATGACAACGCACGAACACATCGATCAACCATGGTATCGTGTCGTATGGAGCGATTTACCCTTGGGGTTTGATGTTGGCCTCGTGGTTCTGCTTCTGCTGGGACTTGCCGCACAGTTAATTCCGGCGTGGCGGCACGAATCGCTAGTGACTAATGCCTTAATTGCGCTGGCGGGGATTGGATTGGCTCCCGTGTTGTGGAGCGCGGTGCGGGCGATATTCTTGCGAACCATTACTATCGATCTTTTGGCCAGCATCGCCCTGATTTTTACGTTTATCGACCATCAATGGGTTTCGGCGATTTTTATCAATCTCATGCTCGCTTCTGCGCGTATTTTTGATCGGGTGACACAACTCAAAACCAAGCATACCATTGAGCATTTAATGAAATTGCGCCCTGAGCGCGTCAAGGTGCAACGCGAGGGGACTATCGTTGAAGAGCCGGTGGATGCGGTTCGTGCGGGAGACGTGGTGGTGATTGAAGCCGGTGATCGCATTCCGGTTGACGGCACGGTACTGTCCGGAGAAGCCAGCATCAATCAAGCAACCATCACCGGCGAAAGCGCCCTGATACAAAAACATGCGGGCGATGCGGTTCTAACGTCTACGCTCAATGAGTTTGGGTCATTGTTGGTGCGGGCCGATCACGTGGGGGAAGATACGACGCTAGCAAAAATTATTGCGTTAGTGAGCGAGGCGAGTGCGCACAAGGGACCCATACAACGGATCGCCGATCGTTTTAGCGCGTGGTATATCGTCATTAGTTTAGTCGGCTCAGCTCTCTTGTATATCGTAACGCACAATGCGAGCTTTGTGTTAAGCGTTTTATTGGTAACGTGCGCCGATGATATTGCGGTTGCTATTCCGCTTGGTTTTACAGTCGCCATTGCTCATGGCGCTCGACGCGGGGTGCTGATAAAAGGAGCAGATATCGTTGAGCGTCTTGCTCGGATTAAAACGTTCGTGACCGATAAAACGGGGACGCTGACGCGGGGCGATACGCATGTGGTGGCGATCGAATTGTTCGGCGGATCAAATCAGTTGGAGGTACTTGCCGGCGGCGCATTGTGCGCGATTAATTCCCATCATCCGACCAGCGTTGCTATCGTGGCTTATCTCAAACAGCAAGGCGCATCGTTTCTGGCGCCCGATTCTTTTCAGGAAACACCCGGGGAAGGCATCGCGGCTACCAAGGATGGCCATCAATGGTTTTCGGGGAAAATGGAAATGCTTGCCGCACACGGCGTTGTGGTGAGCGCTCAAGACGCGGCGCGCATTAATGACATTCGCGTTCACGGGCAGAGTATGACGTGTGTTGCCTGCGACGGGAAGCTTATTGGCGGGTTCATCTTTCAAGATGAACTTCGTCCATCGGCTGTTGCCGCCATTAGAGACACCAAAGCATTGGGCGTGCGATCGTGGATTATGTTGACGGGAGATAACGAAGTCATCGCGGGCCAAATCGCGCATCAAGCATCGATCGACGAGTTTTATGCAAACCTCAAGCCCGATGGCAAGCTCGCGCTCATAAAAGAGATCAAGAAACGATCGGGTGTTTTGGCGATGATTGGGGATGGCGTCAATGACGCGGCATCGTTGGCGTTGGCCGATGTCGGTTTTGCGATGGGGGGTATTGGCGCTGACGCGACTATTGAGGCGTCTGATATCACGCTGATGCACGACGATTTGCGGCGCATTCCGGAGAGCATGGAGTTAGCGCGGGCAACAATGCGGGTGGCACGGCAGAATTTTTGGATATGGGGGATTACCAACGTCGTTGGTTTGGGGTTAGTGTTTGGGGGCGTTGTTGGGCCCATGGGTGCGGCGGCGTATAATTTTATCACGGACTTTTTCCCCATTGCCAATGCATTCAGGTTATATCGTACGCATATCAGCGAAACCGAAAAATAATTTTTTACCATGATCGTCGTCTTTACGGGGAAGGGGAAGGGGAAAACAACCGCATCGCTGGGGCAGATGATGCGTGCGGTTGGGCAGGGAAAAAAGGCAATCATGTTTCAATTTATTAAAGGACCGTGGATTTCAGGAGAGCATAAATTTTTGGACGCGATGCCAGTTTTCAAAGGGAAGCTCGAAGTCCATCGCGGGGGAAAAGGATTTGTCGGTATTTTGGGCGACTCACTCCCGCGATCGGCGCATAAGGATGCGGCGCGTGTCACGCTTACGCGTGCGGTTGCCGCAATTGCATCAAAAAAATGGGACGTAGTCGTTTTGGATGAAGTGAATGTCGCGGTGTCACTTAAATTAATTACGGCTGCCGCTGTTTTGAATGCTATTAAAAACGAGCCCCAGCAAATGATTATTGTGCTGTCGGGACGCGATGCGCCAAAAAGTTTTATTGCTCGCGCCGACCTGGTAACGGAGATGAAGGAAATCAAACATCCGTACAACAAAGGAAAAAAGGCGCAGGTGGGGTTTGAATTTTAAAGATGTAAAATGTAAAATAGTAGATGCCCTACGGGCTTGGGAAACATTTTGCATTTGAAATATGCGCATCTACATTGGAGCCGATCATCGGGGGTTTGAGTTAAAAAATGAACTGGTTGATTTTTTGCGTGCCAGTAAGCACGAGATAATCGATCAGGGAAATACGGTCTATGATAAAGACGATGATTATCCGATTTTTGCCATTGCGGTGGCGCGTGCGGTTGCTGGTGATTTGTCCGCGCGGGGGATCATCGTGTGCGGTTCAGGAGTCGGGGTTGATATTGTGGCAAACAAAATTGACGGCATTCGTTCGGGGTTGTGTGAAACGCTTGAGCAGGCAATTGCCGCCCGCCGCGATGACGATATCAATGTCTTGGCACTGGCGGCTGATTTTATTGACGAAGCATCGGCTAAAAAAATTGTTACGGCATATGTAGACACGACATTTGAAGATGCCTCTCGCCATGTGCGTCGCCTGAACGAAATAAGCGAGCTTGAGTAATGGCGCTCATTGTAATGGCTTTTTAAAAGGTTATTTTGTTCATATCTGTTATTTTTTAGCCGCTCATACGTCTTAACTTATAGTACGGGGAGAGTCCGTGGGGAAGCGGGCGGTTGTGGTGAAATTATATCCAGAAATAATACATGGTATACTATAAAAAAAATAATATGAAAAAATATAGCATCGGCCTTTTCGCGTGTGTGGTTATCATTGGTTCGCTTTTTGCTCAAAGCGGTGTTGTTCGGGCGCAAGTTGTCGGCGGGGCTGTCGCCATACAGGCACAAATTCAGCAACTATTGCAACAAGTCCAGCAATTGCAGGCGCAACTGCGGACCATGCAGGGATCGACCGGCTCCAGCCAGCCAGTATCCATTTCCAGCGGTATCCAAGAAAGCATTGCGGCGGGGTGCGCTATTGATTTGGGTCTTTTCTACGGGTCTCGAGGAAATTCAGTTTCGTTATTACAAAATGTGCTTCATGCAGAGGGGAGCTATCCAGAAGGGATAGTAACTGGTTTCTATGGATCATTGACCACGGCCGCGGTGAAGCGTTTTCAACAAAATCACGGCATCTCGGCCACCGGATCTATTGATGCGAAGACGGCCGATACTATCAACGCTCTTGTCCCGCAGTACTATTCGTGTGGTTCGGTGGGATTTCAGCAAGTGACGGGAATTTTGCAATCAGCGCAGATCAGCACTGCGATGTGGGGATCGTTTACATTGACGGTCGGATCGGGTGGGGACGTTGCAGACAATGTGCAGGGACCCGTTTTGGTCTATCGTGTTTTGGGCGGCAACGATACCGTGATGAGCTTATTAAAACAATATGTTGGTCAACGGGTAACGGTTGCCGGCGATATTAAATATTATTCGCTTGAGGGAGGCTTTTGGGGAATTGTTGCACAAAGTGTGTATCCTGCCGGCACCATTACTCCAGCAAGTGGACCGATCGTCGTCGTTTCTCCGCAAGCGGGCGCCACGTGGACGGTCGGCAACACCTATACCATTCAGTGGGCGATGAACCAAAAAGATGTTCTCAAGCCACAGGGTACGGTTACTATTACCACAGGACGTCCGGTGCCTGCGTGCTTGCGCTCAACGCCTCCGTGCATGCTTGCGATGCCCAGTATCATACCTTATACCATCGTGAGCAGTGCGGCTAATACGGGGTCATATACATGGACCATTCCCGCGGCATTACCGGCATTGAATATCGGAAGCCAAGAGATAACGGTTACGCTCGATGGGGCTGACACCCAAGGAGTGAGTGGGACGTTCTCTATCGTGCAAGGGCAAGCCAATCAAATGTTGAACATCATCACAACAACATTGCCCGTGGGCACCGTTGGTCAACCCTACACTACCACCATACAAGCGCGTGGCGGAACGGGGGAATATGCGTGGTCTGTTACGGGCGGGTCACTTCCCGGCGGCATTATGCAGAGCAAAGATGGAATTGTGTGCGCTGTGGCACCGTGCCCGCAGTCATTGGTTCTGGGAGGAACGCCAACGCAAGCGGGCACGTATACGTTTGTTGTGCGGGTAACTTCGGGAACTCAAACAGCAACGCAAACATTTTCGCTTTCAATTTTGTCGGTATCGTCAGCCGGTCTGACCATTAAGACGGCCGATCTGCCATCGGGGATAATGGGTCAGGCGTATAACGCAACGGTGCTGGCATCGGGGGGATCGGATAGTTATGGCTGGAGTGTGATCGAAGGGTCTCTCCCTGATGGTTTAACGTTGACGTCGCCGGTATGCATTAAATTTCCATGCCAAGTCGGTGGGTTGATTTCGGGAACGCCGACAAGAGTTGGGACATATACCGCAGGTATCCAAGTTGTGTCGGGATCCATGACCGCTGAAAAGAAATTCCCGATCGTCATTACGGTGCATTCGATATACTAATCGTTTTTGGACAAAAGATTTTACTGTGATATACTATGCCAAGAGCATAGTATTAATCGTAATTTATTTTTTATATGCGCATACGCGTCTATGTGGGGGTTGCTCTGGGGGCCTTGCTTTTGGTTCCTATGGGAGTGCACGGGATGATCAATGTGGGTAACAATGAGGGGTTGACGGGTAGTGTTGGAGGGGGGATCGATAGTTATAATATCAAGAAGCAACAACTCGAAGCGTTGATGCAGCAGCTCAATACGTTGCAGATTCAGCAACGTGCGTTAACGCAATCTCAGTTCGGGCAATCGTTGACGGCGACCAGCGGCACCTCTTTTGATTTTACCGCGGGCGTTTTGTCGAAAAGTACCGCCACGGTCAACAGCATTAAAACAAGCCAGAATTTTCAGGCGGCACTTCAAAAACTCAATCAACTGCGTACGCAGTTACAGTCGTTGCAGTCTTCGGGAAACGGAGCCTTGCCCGCGTCATCGGGGAATTCCGGCTCATCTTCATTTCCTGCATCGATAAATAGCAATGTTAGTACGATGATAAAGGCGGGCGATAATGCACCGGCGATACAACCGTGCAATATTGTTCCCGTGTTAAATTCCGGAGGCAGTGGTGATGATGTCTCTATGGTACAAAGAGCTTTGACGAGCGAGGGGAGCTATAAAGAAGGTTTGGTTACTGGATTTTACGGCAAATTAACAACCGCCGCCGTAAAAGTTTTTCAAAATAAAAACAACTTGCCGGCGACGGGGACGATTGATGCACAGACCGCGCAAGCGCTCAATGTTATCGTTCCGCTCAGCCAGCGATGTTTGCCGATAAAAATCAGCAAAGGATATACCGGAACGTTACAGCCGGCCAGCAGTACGTCGATATGGGGGACGCATCAATTGTTTGTGGATGGCTTTGTGCTTAACGGAAATGGTGCCACGGCATCATTCGGAAGAAATGCCCAGATTACGTACCTCGTCAAAGCTGCCGATGATACCGTTCTTGCAAAACTGAAAGGACTTGAGGGCAAGCACGTTTCAATTATTGGTACGCTGGCATCCATGAATATCGGCAGTACGAATTTTTGGGCTCTGACCGCTCGGGATGTTTCGCTGGCATCGTCCACGCCCAATACATGGCCGGGTAATGGCGGTGGCGGGACTGGTGGTGGTGTGAGCGGAGGTGGCTCGGGCAGTGGTTCTGGCACGGGAGGAACGTCGAGCGGGGGAGGAACCTCCGGCGGTAGTTCTAGTAGCGCCGGCACTACGTTGGTTATCGGAGGATCGACGTATCTTCCGACGGCCCTGGTGGGAACAGCATACAGCGCCACTATCGGAGTGACGGGAGGGTCCGGACAATACCGATGGACATTTATTAGCGGAGATTCGTCTAACCAGTTTGGGAACAGTTTTCCTGCCGGTTCGGGTCTTTCGATGGGCGGAGGAAGTGGATCGTCGGTGACGATTGGCGGGACACCGACGACATCTGATAGCGGTAAAGAATATTTCTTTGCGCTTCGAGTTGATTCGGGGAGTGAGTACGTTATAAAGAATTTCATTCTCTATGTATCTCCGGGGACCAGTAATGGAACAGGAACGGCCGTGTCGGTGGTTCTCGTGACTCCTCCCAACTGGCAAGAGCCGGGAACGGTGGGGCAACCGTACAGCACGACGTTCGTGGCGGCCAATGAACCAGAAGGATCATATCAATGGGGCATTGTCGATGGATCGCTTCCTCCCGGACTTTCGTTGAGCGGAGGGAATAATTCGCAGACGACGGTCGCTGGTACACCGACGATCTCGGGAAGTTATGGCTTTAAACTACGTGTTTCGTCGACGTATGGCGGATCAGCACAGAATCAGTACAACATAACGATTTATGCGGGGACGGCCACATCTTCAACTTCAACTTCGGGTGGCGGTGCTGGTACACAAGGGGGCACGAGCGATGCTTCCAGCCAAGAATCTACGCTGATGGCATCGGTGCTCGAATCAATGAGGGGCGTTTTACAGCAGATGCTGGGATCGTTTTCTCTTTAACCAACGAGAAAAATCTTATTCAGTCGATTGTTTTTCAAAACCCCGCCGCTTCATGTGGCGGGGTTTTGTGTTTGTGATATACTCTTTGCATGCGGACGAGTATTGCTATTAATGAGCCCACGCGTGCATTGTTTGCCGATAAACTGCGCGTGGCAAAAACCATTATCCCATCGCATGCGATTGTGCACACGGACGTTTCTGACGGCGCGTGGACACCGGTGAATGCTGTTATATCTCGGACGGGAATGCAGAAATACGGCAAACAATGGCGCTATGCCGCTCATTTGATGTTGCCTTGGAAAAAAATAATGAATGCAAAGTGGTATGATGGAACTTTTGAAACGGTCTATCTTCATGCGCGAGAAGTGAAGAATTGGGATGCCGTGCGCGCGCGCGCAAAACTTCATCATGTTCACATCGGTGTTGTGATGCGGGTTGGTGATACGCAAAAAATAATTACATCGATCCCTCTGTGGGTACGTGCTTTTTTGGTATTGGCGGTTGTTCCGGGAAAATCAGGACAATTATTTAATAAAAAAGCGCTGACACTGATGCCGTTTTTGAAAAAAAGCCATCCTCGTGCTACAATTATCGTCGATGGAGGGATCAATAAAAAGACGGCCGCGCAGTGCAAGAAAGCGGGAGCCGATGGCGTGGTGTCGGCATCATACATTTGGAATGCGGCAGATCCCCAGAAGGCCTATCGGACGTTAGAAAAAATTTAATTTTCTCGTGATTAATTGTCGGTTGTTTGTTATTGTATGTTTGTCTCTCATAAACGAATTAAAGATCTTTACGGTGTTGCCAACCGGTTGCGCGAGGATGTAATAATGATGCTGGAGAAGGCCGGGTCGGGACATTCAGCGGGTCCTTTGGGCATGGCTGATATTTTTGCCGCTTTTTATTTCTATATTCTCAATCAAAAACCCAAACAACCGCTTTGGCCACAGCGCGATCGGCTCGTACTTTCCAATGGCCACATATGTCCGATACAATATGCCGCTTTGGCGCGCGCTGGCTATTTTCCATTAAAAAAGCTCGAGACTTTGCGGCAGTACGGATCAGGATTGCAGGGACACCCGCACCGCAAGGCATTGCCGGGCATCGAGACGACGTCGGGGCCTTTGGGCGAAGGATTGTCGCAAGGAATCGGTATGGCGCTTTCGGCGCGGCTTAATAACGAAAAGCATCGCATCTATGTGCTCATGTCTGACGGCGAACACAACGAGGGAAATACTTGGGAAGCGGTAATGTTTGCGGGCAAAAATCGTTTGAGTAATCTGACGGCGGTGATTGATCGCAATAATATCCAAATTGACGGCTATACCGAAAACGTGATGCCCTTGGAGCCGTTGCGCGAAAAGTATCTTTCGTTCGGATGGAATGTGGTTGATGTTGATGGGCATAATATTGAAGAATTTATCAGTGCGGTCTGGGAAGCCAAGGCAGTGTACGAAAAGCCGACGGCCATCATCGCACACACTATTCCGGGCAAGGGAGTGAGTTTTATGGAACAGAAATACGAATGGCACGGCATGCCGCCCACCAAAGAACAGGCGCGTCAGGCGCTAAAGGAACTTCGTACGCTGGGAGGGAAAATTAAATCGGAACACGAATAACATGCTCAACGAATTGTTGTATTTGAATCCGAAGATGTTTTCCAGGCACGTCGACGAAGCGCCGACGCGCGACGGCTATGGCAGGGGGCTTTTGGAAGCGGGGAACGATGCAAATGTCGTGGTGTTATCGGGTGATTTGGAAGAATCAACGCGATGCCATTGGTTTGCCAAGGTCTATCCGGAGCGGTTTATCGAGGTGGGAGTTGCCGAGCAGAATATGGCGGCGATTGCCGCGGGCTTGGGTGTGTCCGGGAAGATTCCGTTTATCAATTCCTACGCCACGTTTTCACCGGGAAGAAACTGGGAACAAATTCGTACGCTTTGCGCCTACAATGATTCAAATGTGAAGATTGCCGGTCATCACGCGGGCGTATCTACTGGTCCGGACGGCGCAACACATCAGGCGATAGAAGATATCGCGACCATGCGTGCCATGCCGAATATGCGGGTCATCTATCCGTGCGATGCCATTGAAGCGCAGAAGGCGACGGTGGCGGCCGCAAAAATATGGGGTCCTATCTACATTCGTTTACAACGCGAAGCAACGCCGATTGTAACGACCGTTGATACGCCGTTCACTTTCGGCAAAGCGCAGGCAGTGTGGGTATCAAAGAAAAATAAACCCGAGGTTTTGATTATCGGTGCCGGACCGCTTTTGCACCACGCATTGCTTGCCGCGTACGAGCTGGACAAAGAAAAGACCGGCAGTGTGGTCTTGAACAGCGCTACCATCAAGCCATTGGATGAGAAAGAAATTTTATCATGGGCCAAAAAAATAGGCGCGGTAGTAACGGTTGAGGAGCATACTGTCATGGGAGGACTTGGTGGAGCCATAGCCGAGTTGCTGGTGCAGAAATATCCGGTTCCCATGGAAATGGTGGGAATTGAAGATGTGTTTGGGCAATCGGGCAAACCGCATGAGCTTTTAGAGCACTATCATTTGATGCCTAAGGATATCATCGCTGCCGCGCGCCGTGTTATCAAGAGAAAATAAAATAGGAAGGTGTTTCGGAAAAATTGAAATAGCAAGAGTATCAATTGTTCCCTTGGCCCGCAGAGCATTGCATCTTATCAATGATTGTTCTGTGGATAACTGTTTCTGACGATCGTCAGAAACAGTTATCCACAGCAGGGAGAGATCAACAACGTACAGAAAACAGCTACTCCCTATCTTTTTATTTTTTTACCGCGCCATGTCACCTTCTGATCTCAAAT
>Ga0172379_10002582_pt1 | contig 31446 bp, 28 predicted proteins | sample GrowelOW334metaG_FD_119756 | JGI IMG/M metagenome (GOLD analysis project Ga0172379, IMG submission 119756) | Groundwater microbial communities from an aquifer near a municipal landfill in Southern Ontario, Canada - Groundwater well OW334 metaG | ecosystem: Environmental > Aquatic > Deep...
ACTTGCCTAAATCCAGCCGACCTTTCCATAAATTTAGAAATGAACCCGGATCAACTTATAAAATTAATAGAAAAGAAGGATGGTTTTTGCTGGGATACCAATTTATTCAGAATAGATTTTGACGACACTGGCAAAGTAAGTTGGATGACTCAGGTATATACACCTTAAATTATGACTGCTACTAATTTACAAAAATTGGATTATTTAAATAATTTAGTAACCAATTGCCGCCGCTGCCCATTATATAAAACCGCCACTCATGGAGTACCTGGTGCCGGTAATCCTAATGCCACAATTGTCCTTATTGGCGAAGCTCCCGGGTTTCATGAAGACCAAGAGGGCTTGCCCTTTGTCGGAGCATCTGGTAAACTCCTCAATAAGCTACTTCTTTCTATTGGATTGGATCGCTCTGAGGTTTACATAGCTAATATTTTAAAACACCGACCTCCTGATAATCGTGACCCGCTCCCTACTGAAATTTTGGCCTGTACAACTTATTTAAAAGCTCAATTGGAAATTATTAAACCCAAAATTGTTATTACACTTGGTCGGTTTGCCATGAATTATTTTTTCCCGTCGGATTTGATCTCCCGGGTCCATGGTCAGGTCAAGTCTGTTGTATGGCATGATTTAGCATTATCTATTTTTCCCGTCTATCATCCTTCTGCGGCTCTCCGCAATGGAAATATGTCACGGGCGCTTTCGGCCGATTTCGAAACAATTGGCCAATATTTAAAAATCAATTTATGATCACAAATCAAAATCAAAATCAAAAAAACTATCGCGTGGCTTCACATCCTCGTTTTAATCGTCAGATTACTGCCCCAGGTAGTACTTCTGTCTTAAGAATTCTATCTTTAGGAGGGTATGGCGATGTTACCCAAAACATGTTTGTTTATGAGTTTATTCCCCAGGGTCAACCCGACAAGAGTCAAATAATTATTGTTGACTGTGGAATAGGATTTCCAGAGGAGGATGCCTTTGGGGTAGATCTCCAAATTCCTGATACTCACTATTTAGAGGATAAAAAGGACCGAATTCAGGCAATTTTTATTACTCACGGACACGAAGACCATATTGGTGCCATTCGTTTTATTCTGCCACTTTTGGGTAAAAATATTCCTATATATGCACCGCGCCTTGCCGCAGCTTTTATCAAAGCCCGGCTTGAAGAAAGTCAGTTATTCCCTCGCTTAAATGTTTATGATGAAAACTATCAATATAAAGGCGACTCTTTTAGTATTGAACCGGTTCGAGTCAACCACTCAATTCCAGACACTTTCCACCTAGCCATCACTACTCCAATAGGCACTATTTATCACGGATCTGATTTTAAATTTGATCTATTTCCTTTAGATGGAAAACAAACACAATACTCTAAAATCGCCGCCATCGGTAACAAAGGTGTGCTTTGTTTACTTTCCGACTCCCTTGGCTCCGACCATGACGGATTTTCCCCCTCCGAGCGTTCAATTGCTGATCATTTTCGCGAAGAAATAATCTACTCCAAAGGCCGGGTCTTTGTTACCTCCATTAGCTCAAACATTATGCGTTGGAGTCAGGCCATTGAATACGCCAAATCAGCGGGCCGCAAAGTAGTCGTTATGGGTTTTTCTGTCGACCGTGCCATAAATATTGCTCGTGAACTAGGCTACCTAGATCTTAACGAAACCGATATTATTCCATTTGATCGGGCAAAAAACTTTCGTGATAACCAACTAATATTTTTGGTTGCCGGCTTTGCTGGTCAACCCGATTCAGCTTTAAGTAAAATTGCCATGGGTAAGCATAAGATCAAAATCAAAGCCGGGGACAAGGTTATCTTTTCGTCACCCGACTATATTCCTGGTACTTCATCCAGTATCTATGAACTAATTGATACTTTATCTCGCCTCGGAGCCTTAGTTGTTTACGGTGAAAAAGAAGAGCTACATGTATCCGGCCATGGATACCAAAAGGAACATGCTCTACTAATTAATTTGGTTAAACCAAAATATTTACTACCTATTGGTGGTAATTACCGTCACGTCAAGGGTTACCATAATATGGCCAAAAATATGGGATATCAGGAAGAATCCTTTTTAACACCTGAATATGACTCTATTGTTCAGTTCGATACCACAGGTAAAGCGGATACCACCCAACATGCCAGCCTTCGAAAAATCCTAATCGATGGTTTGGGAGTAGGGGATGTTGGTACAACTGTTTTGCGGGACCGCAAGCTGTTGGCTCAAGATGGGATGTTTACCATTATTATGCTAGTCGACAAGATTGCCGGCAAACTTGTTCAGGCGCCGGTTGTTTCAAGCCGAGGTTTTGTCTTTGTCAAAGAAAACACCGAACTTCTAAACTATTTGAAAGAAGAGGCCGCCAAAGAGTTTGATCATTCTACTAGTGTTCCGGCAAATCTAGACTATCTCCGTGAAGAAATTCAAGGTCACTTGGAAGAAGTCATTTTGGCTAAAACCGGCCGTCAGCCAATGGTTTTACCACTCTTAATCGAGGTTTAGTCGAAAATAGGCAGCCGCTTGCTCTTCCTGTCTTTTTACCCGGGTTTGGATACCTTTATAACCAGCCCGGGTTAATTTCAATTTAACCCCTATTGCGGTTATAGCAAGACTATAATCTCCATAAGTTGTTAGTTGAGCTACACTGCCTCTGCTAATAATTTCTCCTACCTCATAAGCCATTCGTCCATATTCTGTTATTTGTGAGATTTTTTCAAGATTCCCAATCCTGGCTACTCTGTATCTAGTATGCTTAAACAAATCAATTTCCTTTGGGTCGGTCCAGACTTCTACCCTCCATTTCTCATCCATAATAAAATAGATTAATTCCTAATTACAATTAATACGTAATACTAAAGCAAGAAGCCTGTATTTGTAAAAATTTAGTATAATAAACCAAACTTATGAACCGGTATCCCGCCGGGGAGGTCTCCGAAGGAAATGTCGGAGCGGAACTGAACCGTAAATTCAAAGAGAAGTAACTAAGGTGGTACCACGCGTCAGTCAGCCTTTGGCTGAAACACTCGTCCTTGGGTTTATTCATATACAATAAATCATGAAACCTCAGTTGTCTCAAAAAACTCAAGTAAAATCCCGTTCAGCCGACCTGTCCGAATGGTATAACGATATTGTTCTTAAAGCACAGTTAGCCGACTACGCTCCAGTAAAAGGATGTATGGTTATTAGGCCTTACGGTTATGCGCTTTGGGAATCAATTCAAGCTTATTTAGACAAATTAATTAAAGATAGGGGTGTAAAGAATGCTTACTTTCCTCTATTTGTACCCATGCACTATCTCCAAAAAGAGAAAGAACATGTCGAAGGTTTTTCTCCACAGTTGGCTGTAGTTACAATAGGTGGCGGCGAAAAGTTAACAGAAAATCTAGCAGTCAGACCCACCAGTGAAACAATTATGTATGACATGTACCGCCAATGGACTAAATCTTGGCGCGATTTACCGATCTTAATTAATCAATGGTGCAATGTGGTCCGTTGGGAAAAGAGAACCTATCTATTTTTACGTACCACCGAATTCTTATGGCAGGAAGGTCACTGTGCTCACTTAACCCACGAAGAAAGCATGGATCAAGTAATTTGGGCCCTTAACGCTTACGAACAAACTTACAGTGATCACCTGGCCATGTATGGCATTAAAGGAGTGAAAAGTGAATCTGAGAAGTTTGCCGGAGCCGGACAAACCTTTACTTTTGAGTGTTTAATGCCCAATGGTAAAGCACTTCAAGCATGTACTTCTCACGACTTAGGTCAGAACTTTTCAAAATCTTTTGATTGGTCGGTTCAGGACAAAACGGGGGCAAAAGTTAATCCTTGGCAAAATTCCTGGGGATTGTCTACCAGGTCCATTGGGGGTTTAATCATGGTTCATGGAGATGATAATGGTTTAGTATTTCCCCCAAATGTTGCTCCAATACAAATTGTAATTGTTCCTTTACCTAACCACGACGATGCTTTACGTCTAGCTACTTCAATTTTTAACGATTTTAAAAATCAATATCGATTGGAACTCGATACAGTTGAAGATGAAACTGCCGGGTATAAGTTTAACCAATGGGAAATGAAAGGTGTTCCCCTCAGAATTGAAATTGGTAATCGGGAGGCCGCTCAAAATCAGGTAACTGTTTATCAGCGTGACACCGGTCTTAAACAAATTATTTCAGTTTCCGATCTTGTCTCTACTCTTCCAAAACTACTCAATAGTATTCAATCAAATCTTTTAGCCAAGCACCGTCAGTTTACCCAAGATAGCACTCACATAGTGGACAGTTACGAAGATTTCAAAAAGATCATGTCAACTACTCGCGGGTTTATTTCTGCTTTTTGGTGTCAAAACTCCCAATGCGAAGACCAAGTAAAAGCTGACACTAAAGCCACTACCCGCTGTTTGCCTCTAGATTCCAAGCTAGAAGACGGTAAATGTATTGTCTGTGGAAAACCGGCGACTCACCGCTGGTTATTTGCTCAATCATATTAACCGCTTAAGTCTTAAATGTTAGCCTAATTTAGGCTATACTTTTTTATGGCAAAGCGTGGTCGAAAAAAAGGTAAACGAGGGGGTATTCCCGCACTTAGTCTTAAGCCCGAAACAGTTCAAACGGTACTCTTCATCAGTATTGTAATTCTGGCCCTAATTACTGCGGTATCTTTTGTTCAAACTGGTCCGGTTCCAACTCAATACAACTTAGCTTTAACTCAGCTTTTTGGTTTTGGAGCAGTTATGGTTCCCTTCATTATGACCATAATGGCCTTTCTTTTCGCTAAAATAAAGTCACCGTTTAAGGAACCTAATGTTGTTTTGGGTTCTCTGGTAATGTTTATCTCAGTTCTGGGACTTTTTCAACAAGGCCAAACAGGTAATTTTCTTTGGGACCAAATTTTTATTCTATTTGGAGCCCTAACTACTTCCATTATCTTTTTCTTTACGGCTTTAGTTGGTTTTGTCGTTTTGTTTGACACTTCTATTGCCCAAATTATTAAAACTATTATTACTTTTATTACTACAATTCGTCGATATACCGTTGGACTCCCTTTAAAAAAGAGTAAAGATGCTATAGCTAAAAATTCTCAGGCTCCCACCTACGTTCAGTCGCATTTGGATACTCAGCCACTTCCCTCAAAAACAAAGTTTGATGATGATCCTGTTGTTGCCGGCGTCTCGCCGATCTTAAGGTCAACTCCTGCAAGTTCGCCCATTTCCAGTTTAGTAAATACCGAGTCAAAAGTTTGGCAATATCCCGATTTGTCTCTTTTTGATGACACTCCCGGTGCCAAAGCAGATCGGGGTGACACCCGTAGGCACGCCCAAATAATTGAACAGACTCTAGATTCTTTTGGAATTACCGCCAGAGTTGCCGAAGTCAACAATAGTCCATCCGTTACTCAATACGCCCTTGAAGTAGCCCTTGGTACCAAATTAGCCAAAATCATGTCTTTAAGTAATGACCTAGCTATGGCTCTTGCCGCTCCAGGTGGTCAAATCAGAGTTGAGGCCCCAATTCCCGGTCGCTCGCTTGTTGGTATAGAGGTACCTAACCGCTCACTTGAAGTGGTTCCAATTAGGAAAATCATGGAGTCAGAACCGATGCGTCAAGCCAAATCTAAGATTACTGTACCGCTTGGTCTTGATGTAGCCGGACAGCCTAAAGTTGCCGATATTGCTAAGATGCCTCACGTTTTAATTGCCGGACAAACAGGTTCTGGTAAGTCAGTCTGTGTCAACTCTTGGATTTCCACGTTGCTCTATCGCGCCTCACCCCAGGAAGTTCGGCTTATTATGGTAGATCCAAAGAGAGTTGAACTAACGCCTTACAATGGCATACCTCATTTGTTGGTGCCGGTCATCGTTGAACCGGAACGGGTAGTATCGGCTCTCAAGTGGGCAGTTTCCGAAATGGAGAGGCGCTACAAAATGTTTACCGAAGTCGGTGCCAAGAATTTAGAAGGATATAACAATCTTTCCGGTTTTCAAAATCTACCCTACATTGTTATCTTTATCGATGAACTAGCCGAAATAATGCTATTTTCTCCGGCTGAAGTCGAAGATAACATTTGTCGCTTGGCTCAAATGGCCCGGGCAGTTGGTATTCATCTGGTTCTGGCCACTCAACGCCCTTCAGTAAATGTTATAACCGGTTTAATTAAAGCCAATGTTCCCACTCGTATCGCTTTTGCGGTGGCTTCCATGACTGATTCAAGAGTAATTCTTGACTCTCCGGGAGCCGAAAAGCTTCTGGGTCGTGGTGATATGCTCTACATTCCCCCCGATATCGCCAAACCAGTTCGTATTCAGGGATGCTTTATTTCTGAAAAAGAAACCAATCGTCTAATCGACTTCCTCAAAGCTCAAAAGAGTACCGAATATAACGATGACATATTACAACAGCCTGTTAAGAGCCCCAATTCATTAAGTAAAAACATAGTTCAAGTGGATGGTGCCGAAAGAGACGCCGTATTTAATGATGCTGTTGATTTAATCAAGCGTACTGGTAAGGCCAGCGCCAGCCTCTTTCAACGCCATTTGAAACTTGGTTATGCCCGTGCTGCCAGGTTGCTCGATCAATTGGAGCAGGCGGGAGTTGTTGGGCCTGGTCAAGGAGCTAAAGCCCGACAAATATTAATACCGCACGCCGAACCCAGCGACGAAATTGAATAGTTATGACCCAAGCTGTAGATATTCTGGCTAATACCAGAATTGACAAAGGATACTCTTTGGAGGAAATCGCCAAAATTACCCGCCTTTCTTTAAAGTACTTATCGGCTATTGAGGCAGGTGATTTAGATTCCCTCCCTCCAGAGCCATATAACTATTTAATGATTAAGGACTATGCCCAATTTTTAGGCTTAAAAGGAGAGGATCTGGTTCGGCTATATCGCAGGGATTATCAGCGTCTGCCGTCTAAATTAGCTCCCGCACGGGTTAAACATCAAGTTACCCCAAATCTGCTTTTTAATCTATTATCTTTGGCTAGCTTAATGGTTTTTATAATCTATTTATTGTGGCAATATTATGACTACCAAAGAGCTCCACCACTTGAGGTAGTCTGGCCTTCAATAGAACTGGTGGGAGACTCAGATATTATAGTTACTGGAATCACCGACACAGAGGCTACTGTTAAGGTAAACGACCAACTGGTAATTGTTTCTTCTGAAGGGCATTTTGAATACCGTCTCAAGCCCATTAAACCTTCTACAAGCATCAGTGTTGTCTCTACCTCCATATCAGGTAAAACAACCACCATTACCAAAATTTATCGCTTTTAGTCTATACTCATTTTATGGACCTAAATCAACTCTTTCTTTCAATCATGCTTCTGTCTGTAACTACTGTTTTTGTAATCATAGCGGTCTGGCTTTTAATGGTAATGCGTGATGTTAAAGATATCATTGTCAAAACTAACTCTATTTTAACCGACGCTCAGTTTGTCACTTCCTCAATTAGAGCCCCACTTTCATCTGCCTCTGAGTTTTTATTGGGTCTTAAAAACGGCCTTCAGTTTGTCAACCAAATATTAGATCAGTTTCCAAAAACAAAAAAGCGTGTCTCGGCAAAAAATTAAAATTGTTAATAATTGTTGTTCCACCTCTTCTTTTGTGTGGGGTATGGTATTGGGAATCTTACTAGCCGCAATTATCGCCGTAGTAATAAAAAAGAAAAAGGGAATTGATGTCACGCAAGTTCTAAGTGAAAGTCTAAGTAACTTATTTAGTGGGGTCAATCCCCTCGGGATAAAAAAGTCAAAGTAGGAGCTAGGAATTTATTATACATAAGAAATGGCTTAGGCTTGGTATAATCTCCCTATGACCGCCGCAGAGCTTAAAGCCAAATTTGTCGAGTTTTTTATACAAAACGGACATGTGGAAATCCCAAGCGCTTCTCTAATTCCCGAAAACGATCCGACTACACTTTTTATTTCCGCAGGAATTCAACCTTTAGTTCCTTTCTTTTTGGGTCGCCCACACCCAATAGGAAAAAGACTAGTAAATGTTCAAAAGTGCGTTAGAACTGGAGACATTGATGAGGTAGGGGATGAGGTTCACCACACTTTTTTTGAAATGTTAGGAAATTGGTCGCTAGGTGATTATTTCAAGGCAGAAATGATTCCAATGAGCTTTGAGTTCTTAACAAAAACATTGAATATTCCCCTTAGTAAACTGGCCGTAACTTGTTTTGAAGGGGACAATAATGCTCCAAAGGACACTGAAACTGCTGCTATTTGGGAAAAGCTCCGCATTCCGTCTACACGCATTGCTTTCCTACCTAAAGCCAACAATTGGTGGGGTCCTCCTGGTGTAACCGGTCCTTGTGGTACAGACACTGAAATGTTTTATTGGACGGGTACAGACCCTGCTCCCCAAGTTTTCGACCCTGACGATAGGCGCTGGGTCGAAATATGGAATGATGTTTTAATTCAATACTACAAAAACGAAGCGGGTACTTACGAAAAACTAGTCCAGAATAATATTGATACCGGCATGGGGGTAGAGCGGACTGTGGCAATTCTAAACGGTTTTGCCGACAATTATCTGACTGATATTTGGCAACCAATAATCAAAACTATTGAAAACTTAAAACCAGGAATTAGTTATCTAAATGCATCCTACACGGTTCCCTTAAGAATTGTGGCTGACCATCTTCGGGCTGCTACTTTTATTGTAGGCGATGGAGTGAATCCAGGTAACAAAGAAGCCGGTTACGTACTGCGTCGATTGATCCGCCGGGCTATTCGACAGGCAATAATTTTAGGCATAGATACTAACTTTACTCCAGGGGTTGTGAACTCAATTATTAATAATCGAAACAATATGGGTGGTGATTACTCATATTTAGACCAGGATCGCCAAAGAATCGTTTCGGTAATTTCCGCCGAAGAGTCAAAATTCCGACAAACTCTTACAAAAGGTTTGGCTCAAATTCAAAAGCTCATTAAAACCAATAATAATTTAAGCGGTCAACAGGCTTTTGATATTTACCAAAGTTTTGGTTTCCCTTTGGAACTGATTCAAGAAGAACTTAAATTATCAAATTTAACCTTAAATTTGGATGAGTTTAATCAAGCCAAAGAAAAACACATTCAACAATCACGTACATTATCGGCAGGAAAATTTAAATCCGGTTTAGTAGATAACTCAGAAGTTACCACCAAGTACCATACAGCCACCCACTTATTGCACGCTGCTTTGCGAAAAATTCTTGGAACCCACATTCAACAAGTCGGGTCAAACATAACCTCACAGCGTCTCCGTTTCGATTTTACTCACCCCGAAAAACTAAGTAGTAGTCAAATGGAAGAAATTGAAACAGAATTGAATCAAGTCATTAAATCCTCCTATCCCGTAACCCGGCAGGAGTTACCACTAAAAGATGCTTATGATATGGGAGCCTTAGGATTCTTTGGAACTAAATATCCCGAGATTGTCTCAGTCTATACTGTCGGCGACGATACTGATCCTTACTCGAGCGAAATCTGCACTGGCCCCCACGTAGCCAATACTTCTGAAATCGGGTCAATAAAACTCACTCGCCAAGAGTCGGCTGGAGCGGGTAGAAGACGCATCTACGCTGTCATCAATCCCTAACCTGCGGTATGCTTATATAATGACTTCGCCTGATAATTGTTGGCTAATATTTATTGACCCTACTACCGTTGCTGTTGGATTATATCGTTACGACACTTCTGGCGATTTACCTAATCAAGCCATCGGCAAACAAGAGGTTTGGGATGGTGTTGAATCCGCCTCCTTAATTCTAGCTACATCAACTTCGCTTGATTCTGCCGCTTCAATTTTGCAATTAACCGAAAATCAGGAACCAGGTGACGCCATTTTCGTTGTACCTCCTTATTGGGTAAATTCAGGATCATTAGTACCTCAAATTAAAAAAACCATTGAGCCACTTTGCCGTGACTTAAAACTAAAACCTCTAGGATTTATGGCTCAGGATGAATTGGTGGTAGAATCGTTATCTCATACTCCTGATTCACAACCAAGTTTTGTATTTGTAACCCTAACTCCAAGTAATTTTAGTTTGTCACTCGTTTCTTTTGGTGTGGTTCAACACTCTATTCCGCCCTTAAATTATTCTTCTGGAAATTTTATTACTAGCCTTGAAAAGGCGCTTTTTGAACTTAAGTCTAGCTTTGCCCTTCCCCCTCATTTGATAATTTTTGGCCTCCGCGACCCTTCCTTTCAGTCTCTTTTATCAAATTACCGTTGGCAGAACCCGGAGTGTCCCGACATTTTTCTTCAACTTCCCGAAATTCAGTTTTGGCACTATCCACAACTTCTCGAGCTGTTTCATCAACTTGTGGGTAAACCCACCTCGGTTCCTACCCTCAATGTGTCTGATCCATCCCCCTCTTCTGTTCCAACTCCTACTTCGTTAACCCAAGTAGATCCTAGTGAGTTGGGTTTTAGTACTTTTGAGGAAGTTCAAAACATTTCTTTACCTCCGCCACCTTTATTAATAGATGAACCTGATCCAGGTACACAGTCAGAGTTGCTTGTCCAAGAGTTACGAACTAATCATCCTATGCTAGAGTTTCATTTTAAATTACCTAAATTTAATTTTTCATCCTCATTTGTTTCCACTCGTTTACTATGGTTGCCATTAATCGTTATCATGGCTGTTTGTGGATTATTCGCATTGATTCCCTCAGTTGATTTAACAGTTTTTGTTACACCTCAAAAATATGATCAACCTGTTGCGGTTGCAATAAATCAACCACCAACCGGATCGCAAATTTCCATAACTTCTTCTTTAATTAATAAAGATATCCAGGTTTCTTTGTCAGTGGCCACAACTGGCCAAAAAGTAACCGGCCAGAAAGCAAAAGGTGAAATTACAATTTTTAATAAATCGGATAAGGTAATTAATTTGCCAAAAGCACTAGCACTACAGTCAACATCAGGTAACCAATATGAATTACTTAACCCCATACAAGTACCGTCAGCGGCAGCCAATTTAGAAAAGGGGATAATTGAAATGGGACAAACGAAAGTTCTAATTGGAGCTGCCAATTTTGGTCCCGAATTTAATCTGACCGGCTCCCAAGATTACAAAATCAAAGATTATGGTGATTTGATTGCCCACTCTACGACTGACATCAGTGGAGGCACTAAAATAAACATTAGTGTAGTCTCGCCTACTGATAAAAGTCGCATATTAGCTGAGTTGGACAACAAAATTAGCCAACAAATTAAAGATTTAATTGCTGCTCAATCAGATCCGCTTCTAATTAACAATTCTGCCTTTGTTAATTCTAAAAAAATTGATCTTACTCGTGAAATAGGTGAAGAAGCCAATGAACTATTGGCCACAGCTAAACTTTCAGTCAGTTTTCATCATTTATCTTCAGAACAAAAACAAAACCTAGTTGATTCTGTAGTGAGTTCTTTGGCATCTGAGTCAAAACTCAAATACTTACCACAAAATTTTGTAATTAGTTTTGCCCTTCCGCCTAAAGCATTAGCTTATTCAGGAAACCTCCAGGTAAATGGTTGGCTGGAGCCTCAAATTTCTTCCAAAGACCTTACATCTAAGTTAACCCTACTGTCACCTAAATCACTTCCTCAAATTTTAAGAAAAGAAGTCCCCCGGTTTTATGACTGGGAAATTAATAGCCGTTTAGGTTATATTAATGTCATCCCTCTAACGCCTGTTTTTCCAGGCCAAATCCATCTTCAGTTTAAAGTAAAATGAGTTACTCTTATATTAAAAATAAACCGATTCACGTCCAACCACGGTACAGTAAAAAGACATTAATAGGAACGAACATATCCTCTTATCGGCGGCCTTTGGCTTCCCTGTTTTTTGCAGCGGGAATTTTTTTATTATTGTCCGCATTTTGGCCAATGTTAAGTTTTCAGATTAATTATGGGCGTAGTCTACAACCTGTCGTCAGTCCTCTTTCGGCCGCTTTTTACAATCGTTCAGGGAATGTTTTAGGCCAATCAAATCAAGCGGATTTTACTCAACTTGACAATTGGTTTGTAGGTCAAACCACTCCTGATAGTATCAATCCAGTGATTGCTGGGTCAGAAACATATTATTTATCAATTCCTAAGCTAAAAATTGAAAACGCGCAAGTAAAGTATGGCAGTATGGATCTAAAAAAAAGTTTAATTCAATACCCTCAAACAGCTCTTCCTGGTCAATTGGGTAATCCAGTTGTATTTGGTCATTCAGTTTTGCCCCAGTTTTTCAACCCCAAGTCCTATCTGACTATATTTTCAACTTTGTATAAGCTTAAACTTGGAGATGAAATATTTGTCGATTACGATTCAGTTAAGTACAAGTATTTAGTAGATGAAATATATGAAGTTAAACCTACGGACCTATCGGTACTTGAACAAAGATTTGATAATCGTTACTTGACACTTATTACTTGTACGCCTCCTGGCACTTATCTTCGCCGCCTAATTGTTAAAACCCGAATTGTCGACCTTTGAAACTTGTCTAGGTATAGATTTTGGCACTAAACGTATTGGATTGGCGGTTAGTCAAAATGGATTAATTACTCCTCTTCCGCATCTTAACTCTGGACCTTTAATACTTGTAAGAATTGCTGAAATTATTAAGCAATATGAAGTTGCGAAAGTATATGTGGGCTTGTCTACAGGCCCTATTCGTCGGCTCCAGTTAGACTTTGTTTCTAAGTTATCCGTCATGTTAAAATTATCCGTGGAAACGGTTGATGAGACTGCCTCCACCATTGAGGCGCAAGCCTTATTAATAACTAATCGCCATTCCAAAAAAAGTCATGGCCGGCTTATCGACTCAGTGTCAGCGGCTCTAATACTAGAGCGTGTTATTTGTTAGAAAACCATGTTTAAAAATCTAATTTCTCCAATCCAAGTTTGGCTATTATCTCAAGGACGTTGCGTAGGTTGTGGTGACACTTTAGCGCGGGGTACAAAAAAGGAAGTAAACTCTCAAACTACTGTAACCTGTCGTTGTGGCCGAATTTTTATATACGATGGGAAAAAAGATACGTACCGACGGGCTCTTTTTACTGAAATTTAATTTTATGAGGAAGTTGGTAAAGCTTATTTTATACAGCTTTCTTGTTTTCCTAATATTTAGTTGGTATTTAGTTTTTGTCAAGAAAACGCAATCAGACATTGACCTCGTAATTACCAAAGGCCAATCATTAATTTCCATAAGTCAACTGCTCTCAAACTCCAACGCGACTTTTCACCCTCGCCTTTTTTGGGCTTATACCCTAGTAACAAGAAACCAAAATCGAGTTAGAGCTGGTCAGTTTAATATACCTACGGGGTCAAATATACCCGACATTTTAAGTATTCTAAGTCAGGGGGGGAGAGATGATTATAAACTTACCATTACTCCCGGCACTCGAGTTGAAGAAATCACCTCCCTTTCTCAAGTTTTTCGTCAAGAGTATTTAGGTAAAGTTGGTTATATGTTTCCTGAAACCTACTTGATACCGAAAAGCTATGATGCCCCTCGTTTGTGGCAAATAATATCCTCCGAGTTTGAAAAAAACCTCAAAACAGTTTCGTCTAATACTACAACAAATTTGTCCATAAAAGAGTCAATAATTTTAGCCTCCTTACTGGAACGTGAAGCTAAAACACTCCAGGATAAAAAAATGGTTGCCGGTATAATTCAAAACCGTTTAGATATCAATATGCCTCTACAAATAGATGCTACAGTTCAGTTTGCTCGGGACACGCTTTACCCCCCCAAAGACGGTAATTATTGGCGTCCTGTTACCAAAGCTCAACTTCAAATCGATTCTCCTTTTAATACTTATCAAAACCTGGGTTTACCTCCTACTCCAATCTGTAATCCTGGCATCAACTCAATAAATGCCGCTCTTCACCCAACCACATCAGATTACCTTTTCTACATCTCAGACAATTTTGGCAATCTCCACTTCGCAAAAACCCTAGATCAACATAATCAAAACATAAACACATATCTGCGATAAAGCTCTTTTATTTCACTGTATTTATCAGTTTTTCTAAAATCATCCACCTTCGTTTCTTTTCTTTGGGCGAAACATCGTCTATATAGTTAATGGCAGATACTGTACCTTTGCGAGGCGAATACTTGTTTATATATGCTTTCACGAATTTTGCCTTCCGACAAACCTTGACTGTGTTTGTAAAAGCCGTCTCATCTTCTCCTGGAAATCCGACAATAATATCAGTACTAATACTTACACCTTTTACCATCTTTTTAATCTTATTTGCCAAAGTCAAATACTCATTAGCACTGTACCCTCTGTTCATTCTTTTGAGAATATTGTCATCACCAGATTGGAGAGGCAGGTGTATTAAGCGGTCAATAGTTGGATGTCGAGATATTACTTCAATTAATTCGTCTGAAAAATCCCACGGGTTACTGCTCACAAAACTAATTTTTTTAAATCCCATAGTAGCCACAGTCTCTAGCAGTTTAGGAAAAAGACTTTTAAACCTTTTTTTTCCCATATTTACCCAATTATCAGCCCCCATCATATCAGCTCCATATGAATTAACGTTCTGACCTACTAAGCTTAACTCGTCAAACCCGTTATTTAAAGCTATTAGTGCTTCACTAATTATTTCATCAATTGGTCTTGAGACCTCTTTTCCCCGAGTAAACGGAACAATACAATAAGAACAGTAGTTATTACACCCATTACTTATTGGGATAATTGCTGCCTTTTCTTTTTCTCTTAAAGGCTCATTATCACCATAATCATATGTAGAGATTGGTAACCACTCCGATACTTGTGGAAATTTTACCCCCCATTCCCCTAATCCTTTTTGTCGAGCCAAAGCCCCAACCAAGCATCCTGTAACTGTAATCTCAATTTTCTTTTTGTAAATTTTATTATGTTGATCAATTTTATTTATTAACCCATATGTACGGTTTTCTGCTGACTCCCGAATCATACATGTATTGATCACTACTCTGTCGGCTCTCTCCCAGTCGCTACTTACAGCATATCCCCGTTTCCAATAATAAAAACCAATTCTTTCGCTATCGGCTTGATTTTGAAGGCATCCGAAAGTTTTAATATAAATTAACTTATTTTTTATCACCCATGATTTTACCAAAGCCTAGCGCCAGATTTTACGGCCCAATATTGGAAGTCCCAGTCCCGGTATCAATAGCATAAAAGTAGGCAATGGCCATCCAGCCGCAGGTAAAGCGTCTCCGCTTCCCTTGTCTACGGCTTCCCAGTTCACGTTATCCGCACCGGTAGTTAAAGTAAAAGAAATTGTAGAGCCATCACTGTTTAGTTGAATCTGGTGGTCACCCCCACTTAAAGCGGCGGGTATCTGGTAATCAAAATTTCCCGATGAGTCCGCGTTAATAATTTGACTATTACCATCAATGCTTATTGTTACTTCAGCGTTGGGTTGAGCCTCTCCCCGGAATACTGGAGTGCTTCCTGAATACCACCACTGATTGATCTGTTTACCATCTGTGCTAACTTCACCAATTTGTTTTAAATTAAAACCTCCCGCCCATATTAATTTAGGCGTGAATAGGCCGATTACCACCAACGCCATAATCAACCACCAAAATCTACAATTATTTTTCATAATTTCATAATAATTGAAATTGACAATCCTTTCAATAAATGACATATTCAATTATGTCCGATGATCTCCAATATCAACAATTGCTCGATCAATATTCTAAAAACCTAGCCAATTTACCGTCTCCAGAAGATACCTCTACTCCAACTCCATCACCAACGCTGCCCTTGGTAGATTTAACCAATCAAACAAGCGAAAACCCTCCCTTGGACTTAACTGAATCTATTATTGATCTCAAGTCTTCTGAAACTCCAGGAGTTCCAGTCCCTCCTTCTGTGGAATTGGAAACTCAAAATATTCCCTCCCAAGAGCCTGAGAAGATACCACTTTCTCTGCCTTCTCCCACACCTGAACCTATGCAAATGCCTACTTTGGGAGCAAGTTATTCAGTTCCACTTGCTGCTCCATTTAATATATTCAAGCTAACTTTTGCTATATCACTCTTGATATTTTTGGGAGTTTTTGGATTTTTAGGTTACAAGGTTTACAAAGGTGACACTCATTTTAACTTGTCATTCAATCAAAATTCCAACCGTTCTGTTCCTATACCCGCTACCCCAACTGCTGTGGTTATGGTTGGTACTTGTTATCTCAACGACCAGCAATATAAAATCGGTGAAACTTTTCCTGCCTCAGATGGGTGTAATACGTGTAAATGTGAAACTGATACCTCAATTAATTGCAGTGATGAAATTTGCCAGGAAACAGCACCATCAGTGCCTAAAACCTATAGCCACACCTCTCCAAAATTCCAAGTAAGTTATCCTTCAGAATGGTCTTATTATACATATCAAGATAAACCTGATGATCTATATTTCGAGCTAGAAGCTGATACAAATGATGGTGATGTTCGCCCTACTCCTGAAAATACCGAACCTCCTGTTGTTCCACTAACCATATCAATTATTGACACTAGTCAAATTTCAGACCTTATTAAACAATTAAAAACAGACTATAGCTATAGTGCTTATTCTGAAACCAAACCAATTATAAATCAAGTTAAATCCACGGAAATTAGCGGGCAAGTTGAAGCAGAAAGTTTTATAAGTGGCATGATCGACCACCATCTCTTTATTCCTAGAGGAGCAAAAACAATCCATCTTAATTTTATTGAAATGGATAGTGATTTAAACACAGAAGTCTATAACCAAATAACTTCTAGTTTTATTTGGTAATTTATCCTGTTGACCTGCTTCATATTCCAATCTATAATACCCCCCAGCGCTCGCCCCTTTAGGGGCTCTCTTTGCTTAATTTTAAAAATAATTGATGCCTAAATCATCCCACCGAACCGATTGGGGACGACAATATCCCCAAATCCCTAAACTTAATTTAATTGAAGTCCAACAAGAATCATGGAAACAATTTCTAGAGAAAGAATTTTCCCAAACTCTACTGTCCATCTCACCTATTTCCGATTATACCGGGAATAACTGGGAATTGACGTTGGGTCAAGTCACTTTTGATAAACCTCCAATATCTCCAGATGTTGCTAAACGAAAGGGGCTTAACTATGTGGTACCAGTCCGAGTTTTGGCTACTTTACTAAATAAAAGAACCGGAACAACTAAACAAGAAGAAGTATTCTTCCTAAGTCTTCCGACTATGACTGAACAGGGAACTTTTATCATCAACGGTATTGAACGTGGAGTTATTAACCAATTAGTTCGATCACCTGGAGTTTATTTCACTACTGAAATTGATCCAAGTACCGGAAAAAATCTTTACAATGCCGAAATTCGCCCCAACCGTGGGTCTTGGCTCGAGTTTTTTGTAGGTAAAAAAGATGTAGTATTTGCGCGTATCGATCGAAAAAAGAAATTCCCAGCTACAATTCTATTAAGAGCAATTGGTCACTATACTGATAAACAATTAGTAGGTGAGTTCTCAGATTTTATTAACGGGACAATTAATGCTGACCCAACAAAATCTAATGAAGAAGCAGTCCTAGAGTTTTATCGCCGTCTTCGTCCTGGTGAGCCAGCGGTTATAGAAAATGCACAAAACTTTTTGCAAGAAAGATTTTTTGATCTGAAAACTTATGAGCTTGGCAACGTTGGTCGCTACAAATTTAATAAAAAGTTTTCTCAATCCTCAGACGATACAAACTCCAACAACTGGGTTTTAAATCCAGATGACCTCGTTAATACAATCAAGTACTTAATAAAACTACAAAAAGGAGAAGTTAAACGTGTTGATGATATAGATTCATTAGCCAATCGTCGTCTTCGCAGGTGTGGTGAAATCGTCTCTCAAATTGCAATTAGACCTGCACTCATCCGATTTGAAAGGATGATAAAAGAAAGAATGAGCTTGATTTCCACTAAGGAAAAACCAACGCCTTCTCAGATGATTAATCCTCAACCAATTATTTCTTCTCTTAACACTTTTTTTAGAAGTAATCAGCTATCAGCCATCTTGGATCAGACCAATCCCTTGTCAGAATTAGATTTACTTCGTCGTGTAACTGTCGTTGGCGTTGGCGGTTTAACTAGGGAAAGAGCAGCTTTTTCAATCCGTGATGTTCACAGCTCACAATACGGACGTATTTGTACTGTTCGATCTCCTGAGGGTCCAAATATTGGTTTGGTTACGTATTTAGCTCTCTACGCGAGGATTGATAAATATGGTTTTCTTCTAGCTCCTTTCAGACCAATTGTTAAGAATGGTAAAGATTTCTTTGTATCTAAGGATTTTGTGTATTTAGATGCCGACGATGAATATGATGCTCAAATCACACACTTAAATATTGATACCGATGATAATTGGCTCATAAAGCAAACATGGGTACCAATTCGTTATCAAGGAGAATTTATAGAAGGACCAGTTTCTGGTGTTCGATATATTGATTTAGTCCCAAATCAGATCGTTGGTGCTTCAGCCGCGTTAATCCCGTTTGTTGACCATGATGACGCTACTAGAGCTTTAATGGGAAGCCACATGCAAACACAAGCAGTACCATTAATAAATCCTCAAGCACCTGTAGTTGGGACGGGAATGGAAAGAGAAGTTGCACGGGCTATGGAAAGGGCAATATTGGCCCCCGCTTCTGGGAATATTACCTATGTGGATGCCCAGAAAATTGTTTTAAAGTTAGACAAGCCAATAGTAATAGATGAAAATGAAAAGAAAGAAATAACTTATAATCTTGTGAAATTTGACCGTACATCTCCTTATGGAACTTGCTATAACCAAAAGGCTATGGTTGTTCAAGGGGATCAGGTTAAAGAAGGTGACTTATTGGCAGATGGGCCGTCGACCGATGGTGGAGAGCTTGCTTTGGGTAAAAACATTTTAGTGGCATATGCCTCAATCGATGGGCTATCTTACGAAGATTCTTTTTTAATTTCTGACCGATTAGTAAAACACGACGTATTAACCAATGTTCAAATATATGAATATAAAGCAGATGTTGTGGAAACTAAGTTGGGAAGCGAGGAACTAACCAAAGATATTCCAGGTGTTGCTGAGGCTGAATTGGCCAAACTTACTCCAGATGGAATTGTTATGATAGGTGCGACAGTCGGCCCCAATGATATTTTGGTTGGAAAAGTAGAGCCAAGAGGCGAAAAAGAATTATCTGCCGAAGAACGTTTACTTCGTGCTATTTTTGGTGAAAAAGCGCGCGAAGTTAAAGACACTTCTCTTCGTGTTCCTAACGGAGAAGGAGGAGTCGTAATAAAAGTCGAATCCCTTTCAAGGGATCAGGGAGATGAACTCGATCCAGGTGTTAATCGTATAGTAAAAGTCTATGTAGCTCAGATTAGGCGAATTCAGGAAGGCGATAAGATTGCAGGACGTCATGGGAATAAAGGTGTTATCTGCCGTGTTATGCCCGAATATGATATGCCACGTTTATCAGATGGTACTCCTATTGATTTGGTTATTTCTCCTCTCTCAGTTATTGCCCGTATGAATTTGGGACAAATACTTGAGACTATGTTAGGGTATGCTGGATTCACCTTAAATAAGAAATACGCGGTCCCTGTTTTCCAGAAATACCCCGAATCTCAAATTGAGAAAGAGCTTGAATTGGCAGGTTTACCCTCTGCCGGAAAGCACCTACTCTACGATGGGCGAACTGGTGAATCATATGACCAACCAACTTTAGTGGGTATAGGATATATCCTAAAGTTAGTTCACATGGTTGATGATAAGGTTCACGCTCGCTCCACAGGTCCATACTCTTTAGTCACACAGCAACCGTTAGGTGGTAAAGCCAGAATGGGAGGGCAAAGACTTGGAGAAATGGAAGTTTGGGCTCTTGAAGCTCATCGTGCGGCCCACACCCTGCAAGAAATGCTGACTTTAAAATCAGATGATATTGAAGGTCGCACTATGGCATTCCAGTCAATAATAAAAGGAATTCCAATTCCTGAACCTGCAGTTCCTGAATCTTTTAAAGTTTTAACTAAAGAACTAGCTGGTTTAGCAATCGATATTTCCCCATTAACTATTAACGGCGAAGCAGATTTAAACTCTTTATCTTCTGATAGTGTAATAGCAGATGATGGGGTACTCCCTTCGAGTGTTAACATTGGTACCCCTCCAGTAATGGCAAATGATTCTACCGACGACTCAGCTGTTAGTGATGTCAGTGACACTGATGGTACTGACGACGAAGATATCGCGGAACCTACAGATTCAGAAATTAAACAAACAAAATAAATATATGTACAAATTTAAAAACCTAAACGATTTTATTGGTCTAAAAATTAAATTAGCTTCACCTGAAGAAATTCTATCTTGGTCTCACGGAGAAGTAACTAAGCCCGAGACTATTAATTACCGTAGTTGGCGTCCAGAAAAGGACGGTTTATTCTGTGAAAAAATATTTGGACCAAGTCGTGATTACGAATGTTATTGCGGAAAGTATAAAAAGATTAGGTTTAAAGGAGTTGTTTGTGATCGTTGTGGAGTTGAAGTAACTACATCAAAGGTAAGGCGTGAAAGAATGGGTCACATAACTTTAGCCGCTCCTGTAACACATTTGTGGTATTTACGAAACACACCTTCTCCTATCAGTGTTATTTTAGATATTTCCCAGAAAGAACTTGAATCTGTTGTATATTTCACTAAATATTTAGTTACCACTGTTGATGATACTCGTCGCCAGGAAGCAATCACTAATCTTAATTCAAACATGGAGGCACGTCGAGCTACAATTGATACTGATACAAAAACTACTATTGCTCAGAAAAGTGCAGATTTTGATCAAGCTAAAGTTGATTTAGAAAAGAAAATAAAGAATAAAGATCAATACACAATTGCCTTAAAAGAGAGAGAAGTTCAGCTTAAGCAAGATATTCAAAAACTTGAAAACAAAGCACTTACAGAAAAATCTCGTCTTGATAGTCTTTCTCAATATCTTGATGAAAAAATTCGAGATATGAAAGTTTTAAGTGTTATTAGTGATGAGGAAAACTTCTATTTCTCCCAGTTCAAAGCAGATATTTTCTATGAATCTAAAATGGGAGCTGAGGCTATTTTGGAAGTTTTAAATCAGATTGATCTTGTATCTACACTAAAGAACCTTAAGAAAGAATTATCCAAAACCAATTCCAGACTAAAGAAAAAGAAAATAATGTATAAAATCCGAATTCTAACAGGTATGCTAGAAAACGGCATTCTTCCTAGTTGGATGGTTATGTTTTATGTACCCATTGTTCCACCAGATCTAAGGCCAATGGTTCAATTAACTGGCGGCAGATTTGCCACTTCTGACTTAAACGATTTATATCGACGTTTAATTAATCGTAATAACCGGCTTAAAAAACTTCTACGTTTAGGTGCTCCAGAAATTATTTTGCGAAATGAAAAAAGAATGCTTCAAGAATCTTTGGACGCATTAATTGATTCTCAGAAAACATCAAAAAATAAGAGGAAAACTAGTAAACGTACACCTCGCTCCCTCTCCGACCTGCTCCGCGGTAAAAAAGGCCGATTCCGCCGCAACCTTCTCGGTAAACGTGTCGATTACTCGGGTCGCTCGGTGATAGTTGTCGGTCCCGAACTCACGTTAAACCAAGTAGGTTTGCCTAAAGAAATCGCTTTGGAAATTTATCGTCCTTTTGTTTTGCGCGAGCTCATGATCTCCGGACTGGCTCCCAACATCAAAAGCGCTAAAAACTTAATTGACCATCGCATCAACGAAGTTTATGACGCGCTCGAAAAGGTCACCAAGAAAAGCTACGTTTTACTAAACCGTGCCCCAACCCTCCACAAACTCTCAATCCAGGCTTTCCGACCGATCTTAATCGATGGGTTTGCTATTCGTCTACACCCCTGTGTTTGTAAAGGCTTCAACGCTGACTTTGACGGAGACCAAATGGGTGTCCATCTGCCACTTTCAGTTGCTTCCCAAATCGAAGCCAAGCGGCTTATGTTACCTTCTCACAACTTACTCAAGCCCTCAGATGGTAGCCCCATCTCGGTTCCTTCCCAGGAAATGGCTGTAGGTTGCTACTACATTACTTCCGTGCGCCAAGAGGACCTACCTCTTGAAGCCACCGAAAGCCTCGAAGGTCTACCTATCTTAGGTGACACCGCCGAAGTGGAACTAGCTTTCCAAACCAAAAAAATCGAATTGCGCCAGCTGATTGTCACCCGCATCGAAGGTAAATTAATCAAAACTTCTTTTGGTCGGATACTTTTCAACCGCGTTATTCCTAAAGAGTTTGGCTACATCAATGAGCCCATGGCTGGTTCTAAGTCCATAAGTGACCTGGTTGTTCGCACCCTCGAAACTTTGGGCCGAATTCGTACCGCCCACCTAATTGACGCCCTAAAGAAAATCGGTTTCTATGGCTTCACTCTTTCCGGTCTGTCCCTCTCCATGCAAGACTGTGGTTACTTACCTGAAAAAGCCGGCCTAATCGCCGACGCCAATAAAAAAGTTGCCGAAGTTGAAGACAACTACAAAATGGGTCTAATTAGTCAAACCGAGAAAAAGCGCTTAAGCCAAAGCATTTGGATGGATTACACCGAAGAAATCGCCGAGAAAACGTGGGCGACTCTAGACATTGATTCTCCAATTCGCATGGTCTCAGCCGCAGGTATCAAGCGTGCCTCCAAAGACCAAATCAAACAGCTTTCCGGTATGCGCGGACTCATGGTTGATCCTACGGGTAAAATCGTTCCGCTTCCTACCAAGTCTAACTTCCGTGAAGGTTTGTCATCTTTTGAATACGTTACCGGAGCCCGGGGTACTCGCAAGGGTTTAGCCGATACGGCACTTCGTACTGCCGATGCCGGTTACTTAACCCGCCGTTTGGTCGATTCAGCCCACACTGCCATCATTCGTGAAGCTGATTGTGGCACTAATGGTTTCATTTCCATTAGCCGCAATGACCGTGGCCGCGAGCGCTATTTTGCCCGCCGAATTTTAGGCCGATTCTTAGCCAATGACTGTATCAATCCCGATACCAAAGAAGTCATCGCTACCAAAGGTCAGTTAATCGACAATAAAATTGTTTCTCTTATCGACAATAGCCCTCTAGCTCAGGTTGATATTTTTTCACCACTTACCTGCGACGCTCAGCAGGGGATGTGTCAAAAGTGTTACGGTTGGGATCTTTCAGACCGTAAATTAGTTCAAGTAGGCGTCCCCGTCGGTGTTATTGCCGCCCAATCCATTGGTGAACCTGGTACTCAGCTAACGCTTCGTACTAAGCATACCGGAGGAGTTGTCGGTGTTGACGTAACTCAGGGTCTGCCTCGTGTTCAGGAATTGTTTGAGGTTCGCATGCCTAAACTTCCTTCTCCTTTGGCCGAAATCAGCGGTAAGGTTAAAGTTAAAGAAACTATTGACGGTTTCGAACTCAAACTTGTTGGTAAAGACGACAAAAATCAAGCCAAAACCATTACCTATCTGCTTCCCAGCAACGTTACTCTCCTAATAACTGACGGTGATTTAATCGCCGCCGGCACACAGCTTTGTTCAGGGTCACTGGATGTACGGGAAGTCATGGAAATTAAGGGCATTGAGTCAGCTCAGCGCTATCTCATCAATAGCATTCAGGCTGTCTATGAGTCCCAGGGTATTGGCATTCACGACAAGCATTTTGAAGTCATTGTCAAAGAAATGAGTGACAAGCTCAAAGTCGAAGATCCCGGTGACACCACCTTCCTTTATGGCCAAATTCTAACTCGGGCTGTCTTTAATCAGGAAAATTCCAAAATTAAAGAAAAAGGTGGTAAACAGGCCGTTGGTAAGCGTATTCTGCTTGGTTTAATCCAGTCAGCTTTGTCTACTGCTTCCTGGTTATCTGCCGCATCTTTCCAGCAAACTACTAGCATTCTTACCGAAGCTTCCTTGCTGGCTGAAGTCGACAACTTGATCGGTCTTAAGGAAAATGTTATTATCGGACGTTTGATTCCAGTCAAAACAGTCAAACTATAAATTATGCCAACATTCAACCAATTAATTAAATCGGCTCGCAGGCCCCGGGTAGCCAAACTCAAAACCGGTGCTCTGCGTAACAATTTTAATTCCTTAAGCAACAAACTAATCAACTCTTTCAACCCTTTCAAAAAAGGTGTTGTTACTGTGGTTAAAACCATGACCCCCAAAAAGCCGCATTCGGCTTTGCGTAAAGTCGCCAGGGTTCGTCTAAGCAACCGTACTTCAGTTACCGCCTACATTCCGGGTATCGGCCACAATATTGCCGAGCACGGTCTTGTAGCCATCCGCGGTGGGCGCGTTCGGGATCTTCCGGGTGTCCGTTATCATGTCATGCGCGGTAAATTCGATGCCGGTCCTGTCGCTGGTCGTTTACAATCCAGAAGCAAGTACGGTGCCAAAAGACCCGTCGCCAATAGCTAATTATGTCAAGAAAAAACAAACCAACCAAACTTCGTATTGAACCGGATCCCGTTTACCAAAGCCTTCTGGTCCAAAGAATCATCAACCGATCTCTAAAAGACGGCAAAAAAGTCGTGGCTCAAAAGCAAGTCTATGCCGCCCTCGAACTTTTGAAAAAAGAACACAAAGTCGAAGATGTGGCTGAATTGGTCGAACAAGCCATGGGTAACATTCGTCCCCGGGTTGAAGTCCGTCCTCGCCGCATTGGTGGAGCCGTCTATCAGGTACCTACCGCAGTCCGCGGTCACCGTCAGGATTCTTTGGCCATTCGTTGGTTAATTACCTACTCCCGCAAACTTCCAAACAAGCAATACCATTCTTTTGCCTTAAAGTTAGCCGCCGAGCTTAGTGCCGCCCTCAAAAACGAAGGCAGTAGTGTTTCCAAGAAAAACGAAATTGAGCGCATGGCCGAAGCTAACAAAGCTTTTGCTCATCTCCGTTGGTAATTTACCCCAAAAAATACTAAAATAAGTAATGGGAATATTTTCGCGTCCTCAACTAATTCTTTGGCCTAAAGCCAATCATCTGGAAATTTACTTTTTTCGCCCCACTGACAATCATTTTTCTTTTGATTTTAATCTTTGGGCCGAAATCCAACCCTCCGATCTTTCCACTCTCAAAACTTTTATTGCTCAGTCCAAGGCCCGTGACGCCTGGGTCATCGTTTCCGACGAGTACATGGTCCGCCGGACTTTTGTCTACGACTCCAAAATCGACACCATTGACACCGGTGAGCTAATCACCATCGCCAAAGACTATGTAGATTTCCCCATTGAATCCGATGCCATTTCATCGCAGTTTGAAACCTTTGCCGACAAGACTTTAATTTTAACCACCATCAAAAACAAGCCCAAGCTCGATCAACTTCATCACAATTTATCTGAATTGGGTTTAACTCAATACTCGCTAGCCTCCACCTCCGAGCTTTTAGCCCGCGTATTTAGCCGATTTTACCCGGAAAGCTTCTTGGCTATTTATCCTACTGCCCCAAACGACAATACCCTTTTTATTGCCCAAAACAATCGTGTATATCTGTCAGCCTCAGTCAAAAACCAAAACTTTGAAATTCAAAAAACCCTCAATTACTCCAAGCTTTATTTTGACTCGCCCATTAAAAAAATCTACATCCCCGAAGGCTTCAAAGATAATCATTTACCTACCCGGGCCGAGTATTCGGTTTACGACGAAGCTCAAATTGCCCGGCAGTTTAACTTGTCATCCAATTTGCCTCTTCCCGTAATTGCCACAAGTTTGTCTGATATAATAAGTCCAACTAATTTACCTCCTAGTTCACCTAATTCAATTCAAACCAATATGGAACCAAAAAAATCAATCCTTCCCATCATCGCCGTTTTTGTGGTTACGGCGGTTATCGCTTCATTAGTCATTGGTTATGTTCTCAATCGCAACAAAGCTCTTTCCGGGCCTTCAGTAGATGATAGTTTAGTTCTCACCCCCGCCCCCACCGAGTTTATTCCCACTGCTACTCCTACTCCAACTATCGCCGAGATTAGTAAAACTATCAAAGTTCAGGTCTTAAATGGCACTGAAATTAACGGTCAAGCCGCTCTCTTAAAAAACCAGGTAGCCACATTGGGTTTTACCGATATTAATACCGGTAACGCGCCAGTTACTGCCACTCAAAACACTATTCGTACTAAACCCGAGGGTGTCGCCAATAGTGCTTACTTCATGGCCCGTCTTCCCGATTTTGCCGCCGCTGTAGTTACCGCCGATTTACCAGCCACTTCTACCTACGATGTAGTCTTAATCATCGGAACTCAGCTCAGCACCACCGCCATTCCTACTGTTGTTGGTTCAGCTCTTACTCCAACTACGGCCACCACTTCTGTTACGCCCACCGCTGTGGTTACGGTCACCTCTCCGGTTACCGCCACCCCCGCCCTCTAGCTAGGAGTCATGATCATTGCTTTCGGTTCTACCTCTGAAGGTAAAAAGACAATTTTAAATAAATTATTGTCAGATATTGGAATACCGGCAGAGATTTTGTTTATAAATGTAACCAGTGGCGTCAGCCAACAACCCCTAACCTCTCTGGAAACCAAAACTGGCTCCATAAATCGTGCCCAAAATGCTCTTGCTCTAGCTCCTCACGCCGATTTTGCTCTAGGGGTTGAGGTAGGCTATCACCCCAATCGTCTAGGTCAGTATTCTATGTTTTGTTGGACGTCAGTACTTACACCATCTAACAAATTACTTTCTTTTCGTTCCCAAAAAGTACTCCTACCCCAATTTCATCAACATAAATTAATCAATAATTTAGATTTATGTGACTATGTTCGGGATTATCTCAAGACGTATTCTGACCCTTTGTCCCAATACATTGGAGTGTTAATCCGAGATCGTACACCTTTAATCGAAAAATCTTTAGAATCAGCCCTGTTAGCTTTTTTAATTAAGAATTAGACTGTAGTTCTTCCATTAATTTATTAGCTTGCCGCACAGCTATGCTCATGCCCCGGTCCTGCGGGTAAGTCTGTCCAAAACTCAACTGAACCGTCTTTGGTCCTACCCACATTTTGGGCGGCACAAATCCCACTTTTACTACATGTTGGGCTAAAGGAAACCTAAACATGAACTCCTTGGTTACTTGCCTAAGGTCAAACTTCGGAAACATTTTAGTCAAATAGCCATAAAACTCCTTTTTAACTTCCGCCTCCGGCAAATTCAATAAGCGGTGGTCGTTAGGTAAATAATTCCCCAGATAATAAACGTTTTTATTCTCATAATCTTTGGTTCCTACCAAGTTAGTGTGAGCCACCAGCGCCAAAAAAGGGGATTTTGAGTCATTAATATTGTGCCAATAGTACTTACTTAACTTTTGTGGGGTTTGAATAATCAGGTTCACAAATCCCAAGTACTCCACCCCTTCAAGCTTTCCGCTGTAAATTACCAAATCAAACTTTTTCTCCAGTTCTTTTGGGCTAACCTCTGCTTTAAAGTGGAATTTTACCCCGGCTTTCTTTGCTTTCTTTTCTAATTCTTCCACAATCTGACCAAATCCACCCCGCAAATATCCCAAAACTTCCTGCCCACTTTTATCTCGGCTAGGTCCTCGTGAGTTTACTCTCGACCACAGCCAAGCCATACTCACTTTGTCGTAGTGTTGGTGAAATTTGCCCTTAAGTAGAGGCTCCCAAATTACCCTGTAAGCGTTTTCCCCACCCCATTTTCGCATCCACCAAGCGGCGCTTACTGTCTCGTACTTTTTCCAGTTTTTATCTTTACTTAGCCACAAAGCCACCATTCCGCTGCGAATCCTGTCCGGTAGGGGAATCGCGTCAAAAGTCAGCACATCTTTAGGTGTCGAGAAGGGGTACATTTTGTCCTGCCAATAAATTCCTACACTACTTTTGTGCCACTCGAGTTTGTTTTCTAGTCCCAGTTCTTTTATTAACTTAATTATTTCCGTGTCAGTTTTGAAAATATGATGATAGGTTTTCTCCAGTCGGGTTTTACTCAACATAAAACTTCCCGCCAGTCCTCCGGCTGTTTCTGCTCTCTCAAATACTTCTACCTCTACTCCGGCCTTGGCCAGTTTGTATGCGCTGGTTAACCCAACTAACCCCGCTCCAATCACAGCAACTTTCTTATATTTCATGTCTCTATTTTACTCGTAATTCATTCTGCTGTGTCCGTCTCAGACGGAAGCGAAGTGAAGAATCTCCTCCATTATAGCCCAATAACTCAACTACCTAAACTAATTCACATAGTTTATTTATGTAATAAGTGTGCCATACTCAATTATGGCTTTGCCCAAATCTTTGACTAAAGTGACCCCTCCCTCTAAATCCATAGCATTAATATTTTTTATCACTCTCCCGCTTTTAGGGTATATGTTAGGCAGTATATTTACCAACTCGCAAGTAAAATGCCCCACTCCAAAATGTCCTGTAACGCGTCTTCCAAGCCCTACTCCTACCCTGTCACCCTCAAACAGTCCACTTCTTTTTTACACCAATCCCGAAATTGGTCTCTCTTTCCATTATCCAAGTTGGCTAGGAGAACCCTATTTAGTCCGTCAGAATTTTCCGGCAGGAGTCCCTCAACCCGAGGATAAGGGGAAGTTGGTATATATAAAATTTAGCAATCTCAATTCAACTATTTTTATATCTGCTTATAGTGACGATTACAGCAGCTTAAATTTTGAGGAACCGAATCGAACCTGCCAAAAAGACTATTTCACTCAAAAAACTGACGGTAACTTTTCCCGCCAGTGTAAAACTGTAAACATAAATGGCCTCCCTGTAGTCTGGGCCAATAACTTTAAGGTCCAAAATTGCACACCTCTCTTTTTCTCAACATATTACTTAACCAATTCACAAAGTTCATATAAAAACATCGAAGTTTACTGGTCTGTTACTCAGCATCCACTCTTAATTGAATCAACTTGTTTTGAAAATACCGGCTACCAGGTTGAAGTTTTAGCCAGCCAATTAGCCCAAGTGTTATCCCAAGAAGTCCTAGATTATGAATTATCTTTGTCTTCTGATGTTTCCGATCCTCTTAATTCTCTTAAAACCATTGTTTCTACTATGAAATTTTCAGTATCATCTGGTCAACAGTAATTTTCTTTAATTCTTTGTCACTCTAATAGCCTCACCACTCTTTTGCTTGGTCTGACAATGCTCCCCGGTACTGGCAGATTACATAATGAACGCAAATTCCACCATGCTCCGTCTTTCAGTAATCCGCTGTGGTCCGGCTTTGGCCAGTCTCGTAACCTGGGTGCCATATCTCCGTCACTTCTAATACCAATATCCACCGCTAGCCTAACCAATACATGTCTTCCGTTGTCCGTTGTCAATGCTATTGGGTCTCCGGTCATTACACAACCTCCTTGTTTTAGGCTGTCAAAGTCAATTGACCCCGCCTCTACTAGCGTTTCCATTAATTCCAGTCTAGCGCGGCAAAATTTTCTAAAAGCCGGGCAGGAAAATTCCATGGGTGTCAACTCTACCCTTGAAACATTACCGGTTATCTGGTTTGTCCACTCCACAAATCCACTGGGTCCGTTATTGCCTCTCACGCAAGTCAGTGACGGTTGTCTTAAACTTTCTTCCCGTAAATAACTAACTCCCCATCTAGTTGTAATTACGTTTGCCGGGTTACACGTATAACAGAACTCGCCACACGGCGGGTTTTCTTTTGTTTTGGTTGATAATTGAGCCATACAACGTCTCCTTCTTTTTAAATTCTGGTTTTAGGAATTTTTACCAAATCATCAATCGGTCCATAGTTAATCCACCCAAGACTCCCGTCTCTATACAAAGTGTTCCCGTGGGTGGCTCCAAAGTCAACTATTTCCGGAGTCCATCTCCTGGTCTTTGTATCATATGGGGGGTCCATTGCTCCACTTGCCAAACTGACATCTGTGAGTTTTTTATCTTCTAACCAACCAATTACTTCACCCCAAACAGGTCTTCTTCCAATTGTGCCAGCAGGGTCCATTTGCCCAGCCAGCAACACATCCCTAACTTTTTCCAATTCTAACCTATACCTTTCTCGGCCTACCGGGCATTCTCCCCGAAATCCTGAAACATACCTACTCATGCTTCCGCGCCCAACTTTCCAGTGGAAAAATCCTATTAATAAACCTGATTCTTCTTTATAGCAGACTAAAGAAGTTTCCTCACTTGCTCCGCATATTATTAAATCTTCCAAAAAATGATTCGCAAATTGTTGAGCGTCGCATCTGTCACATAATTGTCCCCATGGTTTTGCTCCATTTGAGAACTTGTGGCTTACGCAAATTTTTTCATTTTTTGCCATATATCGTAATATATCACACGCCCTCCCTTTCTTTGTCATCCTGCCTCGCCCGCCCGAAGTGAAACGTAGGCGGGCTGCGTCCGTCTCAGACGGAAGCCCAAGTCTTTCGGAGAAGCAGTCTCTCTACTCATTAAATTAATCTATTATTACTGTCATTAAAAACTAATACAGTAACATCCCTATACAATCACTTAGTTGTATTATGTTACTATAAACCATGCTTAATCCTGAAAATATCGTAACCGTAAAAGCTGGAGATATAGTTGTTAGCGAAACAAGCATGATTACAGCTGCACAAGCAGTGACGGAGGTGTCAGTTGCCAGAGTTGCTATGTTAAGAGAAGCACCATCGGCTAGAATCACCTTTGACCAACCAGTAAGCCCGTCTGGAGCTCACCGCAGTTTCGTAAAATTAGGAGAAGATGTAAGAGTTTATAAGGACCCGGATACAGGTGCATTAGTAGGAACTTTTTTTGCTACCTCTCAAAGATCAGTAGGTACAAGTACGTTTGAAACTCATTTTATTGTCCTACCCCAAGAAATTGCCAAAGTGCTAAGTAATGGTATACAGTGGTCGCACGGCTTTACTCGTGCCAACTTTAAACTGTAATCGAACTCTCCCATATTTGTCATCCTGAACGAAGTGAAGGATCTCAATTCTCTCTTTGTCATCCTGCCTCGTCCGTCTCAGACGGAAGCCCTGGGCTTGTCCGAACATATCAATCTCATTCTCATCAAGTAATAATCAGTCCCCTCTGATGAAATAGACTTATATCAATTGACCTATTATGTTCTAGATAATATAATAACCATCTATGATGATTTATGAGAGAAACGGTTTTTGTGTCACCCAAGGTGCAGATATGACAGAAATTGCCGGTAGCGGTAACGATGAAGGATACGGATGGAAACCAATGTGGGGAGAAATGAGAGTTGTTCAACATATCGTTCCAAATATTAAATCTAATCAAAGTGTGGTTGACTTAGCGGGGGCAGTCGGGAGAGTATCTTTTCCATTTTCAATGCGGGGACATGAAGTGACGATTGTGGACACAAATTTAAGATTATTAAAACTTGGAAATGAAATGCGAACACGAGCAGGGGCAAAACAGGCTCAAATCTTAAACTCAGACATTAGAAATGTAACAAGAGATCACGTTGGTAGCCAAGTTGGGGCAGTTGTGGCTCACGATGCTTTGATGTTTA
>Ga0172379_10002583_pt1 | contig 31431 bp, 35 predicted proteins | sample GrowelOW334metaG_FD_119756 | JGI IMG/M metagenome (GOLD analysis project Ga0172379, IMG submission 119756) | Groundwater microbial communities from an aquifer near a municipal landfill in Southern Ontario, Canada - Groundwater well OW334 metaG | ecosystem: Environmental > Aquatic > Deep...
CTTTTTATGTTCGGCGTACAAAAACTTGTTATAGTCAATAATTTTTGCTACCGGCGGATCCGCGTTTTCTGTTACCACCACCACGTCTAGATCCTTTTCCTCAGCCACTTGCAGAGCTTGTCGCGTGTCCAATACCCCTAGATTCTCGCCCGTTGCCAAGATTACCCTAAGTTTTGGGTATCTTATTCTGTGGTTAATTTGGTAAATTCTCTCTATAGCTTTCCTCCGTGCAAAAATGCAAGCATAAAGTTACCACAGATCTAGGGCTTTGGTCAAATATTTCTGGCTGGCGCGGTGTGCAAACTCGGCTAACTTGACCAGACCTACCGGTGTTCCATCTCTTAACCGCACGTTAACCGACTCGATGGTCTCCTCTTTAGCCCCTAGAATCAGCATATACGGCACTTTATGCATCTGCGCGTCCCGAATTTTGGCTTGCATGGTTTCATCTCGCGTGTCTATTTCTACGCGGATGTGCAGCTCTTTGAGTGTCTTAGCTACCTTGTTAGCATAGTCATTGTTTTTCTCAGATACGGGGATAACGGCTACCTGTACGGGAGAGAGCCACACCGGAAACGCTCCGGCAAAGTGTTCGATGATTATGCCCACGAATCTCTCCAACGACCCGTAAACGACTCTGTGGATTACCACAGGGGTTTTTTGTGAACCGTCGGAGTCTGTATACTTTAAGTTAAAGTTCCGCGGAATTTGAAAATCCAGCTGTATTGTGCCCATCTGCCATTCTCTGCCTAAAACATCCTTCATCAAAATGTCCACCTTAGGTCCGTAGAAAGCTCCGTCGCCCTCTAGAACCAAATAATTACCTTTTCCTACCTTTTTCTCCAGGACTGTATGAAGTGCTTTTTCCGCTTTATTCCACGTTTCAATGTCACCCATAAAGCTCTCTGGGCGTGTTCCGAGCCTTAATGAGTAGTCTAAATCAAATACTCCGTAAAACCTGTCCACGATGCCAAAGATCTCGTCGTACTCTGCCTCTATTTGATCCTCTGTAATAAAGTTATGCGAATCGTCCTGCCTAAACGACCGTGCCCGCAGTAGTCCGTTTAATGTTCCGGATCTCTCGTATCGGTGAAGGCAGTCTGTATCTGATAACCTCAGCGGCAGGTCTTTGTAGCTTCGGGTCTGTGATCCAAAAACTATCATGGCGTTGGGACAGTTCATGGGCTTTATACCATAGATCTCCCCTTCTCCCATGTCAGCAATGAACATGTCGTCTTTGTAGTGTTCCCAGTGACCGGAAAGTTCCCAAAGCTCTTTTTTATTAACCAGCGGACTTGATATTTCCTTATAACCCTTTTCCGCGTGCTCTACCCGCCAAAAATTAATTAATTCGTTTAGCAGAATAGTTCCGTTTGGAAGCCAGTAGGGTTCGCCGGGAGCTGTTTCGTGAAACATAAAAAGTCCCAGTTCAGGCCCAAGCTTCCTGTGATCCCGCTTCTTGGCTTCTTCCATGTTGGTTAAATGTTCGTCCAAAGCTTCTTGGGAGTCAAAAGCTGTGCCGTAGATGCGCTGGAGCATCTTGTTTTTTTCGTTGCCTTTGTAATAGGCGCCGGCAAGGGAAAGCAGTTTAAAGGCCTTAATTTTGCCTGTTGATTCCACATGCGGACCGGAACATAGGTCGACGTCGTAATATGGGCTATCCGGCGTGCCGGTACTGTAAATAGACACCTTTTCGCCACGCAACTGGATTTCTGCCAGAGTGGCTAGCTTGTACTGATTGTTAGCAAACAGCTTGGCGGCCTCGTCCGCACTTACCTCTTTACGGACAATTGGCAGATCCGCGGCAATCATTTTTTGCATGTCAGCCTCTATGTTTGGTAAATCCTCAGGTGTGACTTTGTAGTCCAGGTCAAAGTCAAAGTAGAAGCCATCCTCAATGGGCGGACCCATAACTTTTTTTAGCTCCGGGTACCGCCGCTGCATCACGCAATGCAGTACATGCTCAGCGCTATGGCGCAGAGGCATTAACCGATCGTCTTTTAGTTCGTGCTTAATTTTTGACATATGTTCTCCTTTGTAAAGTTTACTACATAACTAGCCCCTACGTATAGAAGCTACCCCGGTTTTGCATAGTGCATTGCCGGGGTACCCACTCCCAAGATCACGGTTGGCTACTTTAGACTACTTGCGGCACAGGAACAGCATCCTAGCGGCTCCTGGGCCAAAAGGTTCGCGGTTGAATCCGCCCCACCGCTCCACGATTGCAAAGCCCGCCTGCTCCAGCAGGAGTTCCCACTCGGCCGGAAAGATCACGCGCAGTTCCATAGGAACCCAGTACGACTCAACGAGCCTATTCTCGCCGGTGGTTTCGTAAACTTGATAGTACCAGTTACCCGTCAGGAGCTGCGTCGACTGGTCGTACCGCGTGGTAGTCCACCGGACAAGCAGTCTATCCCCCTGTTGTACCGCCTTTTCCTGTTTGACCCAGTTTGTCCCCACGCTGCTAGCCAGGTGGGCCACGTTAGGCATGAAGATGTCAGCCAGAAAGTGCCCGCCCGGCTTGAGGTGCGCGTACGCGTTAGCCAGCGCTGCCTGCTGGTCCTTAAGCGTGGTGAGGTGCAGAAAGCTGGTAAACGGGATCAGTACGTACTGGTACTGCCCTTTTCCGGCGTCAAAGTTCCGCATATCACCCTCCAGGAAGCACATTCGCCAGGCTACCTCGGTGGGCTCTAGGTCAAACTTTTGGCGCGCCACAGCCAGCATGGCCGGTGTGATGTCTACACCGGTTATTTCGATGCCCGCACGTGCAATGGGGAAGGTTAATCGCCCGGTACCGCAGGCAAACTCAAGCATCTCGCCGGCGCCGGCAAGCTCACACGCCAGCTGGACATTAAACGGAATGTCCCCCGTGTACTCGGCGTAGTCCCAGTCGTACATGTGAGCACGCCTATAGAAGGTTTGAACTACCGAAGCTGTGTTCACGTTAGTCTCCTTGGTATATTGTGAAGGTGCGACCGTCCAACCTTGGGAGTTGGTGGCCGCTACTTAGAGTTAATTAGTGTTTGGGGAGAAACTATAAGCAACAACCAGCACATCCCAAGATTCAGGCGCAGTGTTAGCGCCAGTTGAAACTGGGGTAGTGGGCAGACTGTTAACTTGGTTGCTGTATATCGCGAACATGGTGGGGATTATGCACTGCCACTGCGGCTTTGTCAACGGGTACATGCTAGTATTAGCACATGGTGCTGACTATTTATAAACGCCGTGGGTGGACAAGTAACGATGTGGTCCAAAAACTTAAGCACAGCTGTGGCTTTGCCAAGGTTGGACACGCGGGGACACTGGACCCTCTGGCGGAAGGCGTTTTACTAGTTTTAACTGATGCAGACACCAAGAGGCAAAGCGAGTTTATGGACTTACCTAAGGAGTACCTGGTTAAGGTGGCGTTTGGCTACGAGTCGGACTCGCACGATTTGGGTACCCCGGTACGCCTGGGTAGTAAAGCTGTAGCCGACAACTTAACTCGCGAGGCTCTGGCCGGGGTTTTGGAGGCGTACGTAGGCAAGACGCGCCAGCAGGTGCCCGTTTACTCGGCTGTGCATGTGGCGGGCCAAAGGTTGTACAAGGTCGCCAGAACAAATGCGGCTAGTGTGTTATCCCCGCCCTACAAGGCAGTTGAGATATATGCGCTAACTATTTGTTCATTTGCACATAACGAACAACTATGTTATCCAGAACTGTCAGCACCGTGCACCGTTGCAGAGTTCCGGGTTAGCTGTGGCAAAGGTACGTATATTAGAGCCTTGGTACGCGATGTGGGTATCCAGCTAGGATGCGGGGCAGTTGTGGTGGCGCTTACGCGAACCAAGGTTGGAGAGTTTAGTGCGGTTAATGCCGACTCCGTAGATAGTATTATTGCCAAGTACCGGGAAGCTAGTCCTGAACAAACTTCTTTTTGAACAGTTCAAACCGGAGTTGCTTTTCCAGCTGGATCAGCTCTGCCGGATCCAACGTGGAGGTCCTGTGGTCCCTAGCGTTTGCCAAGGCCGTGTCAATCTCCTCCTTAATCAGTTCGTCTGAAGCTACGCCATCTTCGGTAAGAATCGTTAGGTTGTTGGCGGCAAAACTTGCAGCGCCGCCGGCTATGAGCATCTCTTTGGCTTGGGTGTCGGTAAGTTTTAGGCCAACCTGCCCCATGGCCAAAAGCGTAACTAGCGCGGTGTGGTTGGGTAGGATGGTTATTTGGCCCGTGCTAGTAGGCAGCGTAACACTTAGACACTCGGCGGTGTACAGCACTTTGGTGTGCGAAATAATTTGGACCTTAAGTGTGCCGGGCATTGCTAAACGAGCGAGCCTTTCATGTAAAAATCGCTTTCCGGTAGGTGATCCAGCTCGCCGCTTAAAATTTTGGCAAAGCTGGCTACGGTTTGCTCGGTAGTGACATACTCGCCTGCGGTGCCGGTAAACTGTTGGGCTACATGAAAAGGTTGGGTCAAAAACTTTTGGACCCGTCTGGCTCTGGACACGGCGACTTTGTCGTCGGTAGATAGCTCCTCGATGCCTAAAATGGCAATAATATCTTGCAGTTCCTTGTACCGTTGAAGCAGGCGCTGGACTTCTCTGGCTACGGTGTAGTGCTGTTGACCTACAATGTGTGGTTGGAGAGCTACAGACGTAGATGCCAATGGGTCAACTGCCGGATACAGGGCTTGCTCCGCTAACGCTCGCTCTAGTACCAGAGTGGAATCCAAATGCGCAAATGTAGTGGCGGGTGCCGGATCGGTATAATCGTCGGCGGGCACGTATACCGCCTGGACGGAAGTGATAGATCCGCTAGAGGTGGATGCTATGCGTTCTTGCAGATAGCCCAGCTCGTCCGCTAGCGTTGGTTGGTAGCCCACTGCTGACGGCATGCGCCCTAATAACGCTGACACTTCCGAGCCGGCTTGCGAAAATCTAAAGATGTTGTCGATAAAAAGCAGCACATCCTTGTGCATGGTGTCGCGCAGGTACTCAGCCATGGTTAGCGCACTTAGCGCCACCCGTAGTCGCACACCGGGCGGTTCGTTCATTTGGCCAAAAACCAGCGCTGTTTTGGCAATGACCTTGCTTGCTACCATCTCGCCGTACAACTGGGTGCCTTCCCGTGTGCGCTCCCCCACCCCGGCAAACACGGAGTAGCCGCTGTGAATTGCCGCTAGGTTATAGATAAGCTCCTGAATCACCACAGTTTTGCCCACCCCTGCCCCGCCAAAAGCGCCAATCTTGCCGCCTTTAACAAATGGACAAATGAGATCGATCACTTTAATGCCGGTTTCAAAAACTTCTAGCTTAGTGGCAAGCTCCGCCATATGCGGCGGGGCGGTGTGGATGGAGGCCGTGATGGCTTTTCCGGTGGTGCTAACCGGGCCTTTACCATCAATAGGCTCGCCCAAAACGTTAAACATTCTGCCTAGCGTATCCGCGCCTACCGGTACTTTAACGGTGGTGCCGGTGGAAAGTACCTCCGTGCCTCGTTTAAGGCCCTCGGTAGCGCCAAGCGCAATACACCGTGCCACACAGTTGCCTAGGTGATGCTCGACTTCCAGGACTAAATGCCGCGAGTCAGCTAGTGTAACCTGCAAAGCGGTATACACCGCAGGTACTTCCGCGGGTGTTTTAAATCGAACGTCTACCACTACCCCCATAACTTTAGCAACTATGCCGGTTGCTGTTGTCATAATGCTCCTCCTGATGCAAGTTCCACCACTTGTTGGGTAATTTTTGCCTGTCTGGATTTATTGTAGCTAAGTGACAGCTGGCGTGACATATCAAGGGCATTGTCTGTGGCGTTTTTCATAGCCAGCATGCGCGCAGAGTGCTCGGAGGCATTGGACGACAGTATGGCTCCTGCTAGCTGTTTTTCAAGGTACTCGGTGAGCAGGTAGTCCAAGAGTTCTCTTTGACTGGGCTCTAGAACACCATTAGCAAAGTCCTGTGGCCGACTTGTGGTTTGTGTGGCGGCAGCTCCAAAGGCTATAGGTAACAACGGCTCAAACACTACCTCTTGCCTGGTTGCCGATTGGAATTTGGGATAGACCAGGTACACAAGGTGGTAGTGTCCTGTAAGAAAGCCGTCCGTTACCGCCTTGTAGATGGCCGACATGGCAGCGGGTTCCGGGTGGGCGATTTCCTTGGCAAAGTGCAGATCAGTTTTAAGGCCCAGGGCGGTACCGAGTTTTAGTCCCAGTTTGTGTATGGTGATTAGGGTTAGCTGGGCTGCTGGGTAGCTAAGCTTAAGCTGTTGCACGCCGCGGTACATTTTTCCCAGCTGTTTAGTTACTAGACTGCCTACAAAGCCCTTAGTTGGTGCCACAGCGATGATGGCTATGGTTTTGACCTCCCTTGCTGGCATGGCAAGCGGGCTGATAAGACTTGCCGACCCGCCAACTTGTGCCACCAGCTCGCCGATGGCTTGCGCATACGGAAAGCTTTCGTGCCAAAGCCTGATAGCCTTTTTCATGCGCGCCGCGGAAATTAGCTGCATAGTTTTGGTAACTTGCGCAATGTTGGTAACGGTTTTTATTCGGGTTCTTATGTCTTTATCTTGTGCCATTACAGTACCTCGGTGACCTCCCCGGTTAAGGCAAAATAGTACGCGTGAACGCTTTCTGTAGGGAACTCTTTAGTGAGCACGCTTTTTGCACTCACCAGCCATTTGGTATGTTGCGCCAGGTCGTTTTGCAAGCTGATGCCACTTGGAATGGTTTGGTCAACGGCATACTTGCCGCAATCCTGGTGGTCCAGCAGAATAATAGTTTTGGGGTTACGCAGGTCTATGGAGGTTCTAATCTCAGTGAGCAAAAAGGCTTTGTCGTAGGCAGTTAACGGTTTGACAAGATCGCGCGAACAGCCAGAAATGGAGATAATATCACTGGCACTTAGTAGATGATGGGTGGCAATCCAGTGGTGGTATTTTTCCTGGAGTCTAAAGTCTATGCATGTGATGATGCAGTTTTTGGCGGTATGCATTAGTGTAGTTGGCCTTTCAGTTCAGTTTTAATGGTAGCTAGCTCCTGCGGGGTAAGCTTTCTAGTTTCCGTTACGGCCAGCTGGAGTAACTTGTGCGACTCTTGTGAGGCTGCCAGCAGTTGGGCCAGTACCTCCTGAGTTTGGCCAACAGGGTGGGTATCCAAGATGCCCTCCGTAACGGCAAGGATCACTAACAGCTGAGCTACCAATGGTAATGGGTGCCCCTGATCCTGCTTAAGTGCTTCCATAAGTCGCGCACCCCGGTCCAGTTTCTTTTTAGTTTCGTCGTCTAACTCCGACCCAAATTGCGCAAATGCCTTGAGCTCTCTGTACTGCGCAAGCTCCAGCTTTAGTTTGCCGGCCAGCTGTTTCATGACTTGTACCTGTGCGTCACCACCGACCCGAGAAACTGAGGCGCCGATGTCTACTGCCGGGCGCTGTCCGGTGTTAAAGGCGTCTTTGTCCAAAAAGATTTGCCCGTCCGTAATGGAGATGATGTTGGTGGCTATATAGGCTGACAGATCCCCGGCCTGTGTTTCCACGATGGGTAAGGCGGTTAGTGTTCCGCCGCCCAGCTCCTGATTAAACTGCAACGACCGCTCGAGCAGTTTGGAGTGGATATAGAAAATGTCGCCCGGATAGGCTTCCCTACCCGGCGGGCGGCGCAAAAGGAGCGACAGTTCCCGATAGGCCCAGGCATGCTTGGTTAGGTCGTCATAAATTACTAACGCGTGCTTGCCTTGGTGCGCAAAATATTCGCCGATGGCGCAGCCCGCATAAGGCGCAATATACTGCATGGCCGCTGGATCGGAGGCACTTGCGCAGACAATAGTTGTGTAGCTTAGCGCCCCAGCCCCAGCCAACTGACTAATGATTTGTGCCAACTTAGCGTTTTTCTGGCCTACCGATACATAGATGCAGTAAACGTTCTTGCCCTGTTGATTAAGGATAGTGTCCACGCACAGGGTAGACTTGCCCGTTTGCCGGTCGCCGATGATGAGTTCCCGCTGACCTCTGCCGATGGGAATCGTGGCGTCCACGGCGAGTATGCCCGTTTGGAGCGGGGTTTTTACATTTGCACGCTCCAGTACCCCGGGTGCCACTTTTTCTAGAGCCATGGGTTTGCCGTTTGGGCACGCGGAGGTGTGTGCATTGTAGATGCGGCCTAACGCGTCAACCGTTGTACCTAAGATGCCGTTATCTACAGTAATAGCCAGTAGACTATCTTGCGCTTCTACTAAGTCACCTTCCCGCACCAGCAGGTAGTTGCCTAAAACTGCAATGCCTACCAAATCGTCGGCCAGATTGAGCGCCAGCCCGGTAACACTGCCCCGACTGGTTTTAATAAGCACAGTTTCGTTGTACCCTACATTGGAAAGCCCCTGCGCAAAAACTACCCCGTCTTTAACCTGTTTGATTGTGCCGGTATTTTTAAAGATCATAGATTTTTGTAAGAATAGATTTATCAAACATGTTATCTCCCACCTGCACTTTAATGCCGCCAAGTATGTGTGGGTCGACGGTGTACAAAAAACACAGGTTGGGTCCCATGGTGTTGCTTAAGTACCGTTGTACCTTAGTTTTTTGTGCCGCGGATAACTGCCGGGCAGTAGTAATTTCCGCCAAAGTTAACCAGTTGGCCTTAAGGTCACGATAGGTTGCTAATGTTTGGGCCAGCGGCGCGTCCTGTGCCAGCTTTAAGATGGTAAACACCTGTTCTACCAGATCGGTGTTGGCGTCAAGCGACAGCTTGGCAAGTCTGCCTGCTGCCTCCATGACTTTAGAGTTTGGCGAACTCATAGCTGTGGCGGCACCTCCTGCAGTACCTGGGGGTCAAAGTCAATTTTACTGGCTTGTGCGGCCAGAACGGTGGTAAGCGCTTCTTTGATAGCCGTTTCCAGCGTAGCGTTAAACTGGGCAAGCATTTTTGCCCTTTCTACGGCCAAAACACCCTGGGCTTTGGCAATGATACTTTCGGCGTCGGTTTGAGCTTGGGCCAGAAGCGCTTTGGTTTGAGCGCTAGCTTGGTGTTTAGACTGGGCTACGATGGTTTGGGCTTCCAGCTTGGCATTGGCGATGATGGTGGCAAACTCCTCCTGGGCTTGTACCAGTGCGTGTTTGGTTGCTTCCGCCCGCTTGTCGGCTTCCATAAGCTTTGCTTCCCGCTGCGCAAGTATTCCGCCAAGTTTTTTGAGTACCAAAAAATGCATCAGCACAAAAAACACACCAAAAACCAGAGTGTTTATAATAAAACTATGTACATTAAGGCCTAAGTTTTCCATGCGTTAGACAAATCTGATAATCAAGGCCACAACTAGTGCGTAGATAGCGATAGCTTCTGCAAAAGCGATGCCCAAGATCATAAGGGTTCTAATTTTCCCTTCTGCTTCGGGGTTTCTGCCTATGGCATTTAGTGCTCCGTTGGCAAGTAGGCCAATGCCAATGCCCGGACCAAGGGAGCCTAAGCCTATGGCCAGGGCCATAGCGATATGTTTAAGTCCTTCTGAATCCATGGTTTCCTTTCTGTCGTAACGACCCTCCAAATTTGGTAGTTGTACAGTACTACTCGTGTGTTACCGCCACACTGATAAAAACCGTAGTCAATAAAAAGAACACCAACGCCTGAATCAGCCCTACAAAAAGTTCCAGGCCAAAAAAAGGTAAGGTAAAAACACCGTAAGTGAGCGAGGTTATAACCGCAAGCAGGACTTCGCCGGCAAAGACATTGCCAAAAAGCCTAAACGAAAAAGACAGGAGCTTACCTAGTTCAGAAATTAATTCTAGCAGACCTACCACTAAATCAATAGGCGTCTTAAAGTTGAAGTATTTGGTAAGGTACTTTAGGCCGCCAAAAGATACGCCTAGTGCGTTGGTTAGTACCACAGAGATCACGGCAAGCGAGGCGGTAACCGAAAGGTCCGAGGTGGGTGCCCTAAACACCGGAACTTCACCTTGGGCGGTATGGAGCATTACCGAACTTACAACCGGTAACAGCCCAAACCAGTTGGCCATTAAAATATAGATAAAGATGCAAAAGAGCAAGGAGAAGAGCACGGACCCTTTGTGCTCCTTATGCATAATGCCGGTATACAGGTTGCCTATGACCGTGTAGATAAGTTCAAAGCCGATCTGAAACGTTCCGGAAGGGACCAGTTTAAAGCGGGAAGCATTAAGGCTTAGAACCGTTAGGAGTGTTCCAACAACTAGGACGGAGGAGAAAATAGTATTTGTGATGGTTAGTCCGAGCAAACTAAACAACGGCTCAGCTTTTAGGCTTATCTCATGCACGCATTAACTGTACTATATTTTAAGGGTTTTTTCCAAGATAACAGAGATCAGATCGCGGTTACGGGTTTTAGTAAGCAGTCGCACCGGAAAGACCAGATCAAACACCAGCAGTGTTAGGCTGGCCACTGCCATAGACATGAGTTTAAGGCGCGGGAAAGTGATAAACACAATAATGAGCACAGTGGTGAATGACACAAATCTCACCAGGTCGTCCTTGGATTCGGCAAACGCCAACCGAACGGCTTTTTTACCATTTTGATACCGTTGGCGGTCGGTGGCGTTGTTGAGTGGCTCGGTTTCCAGCCAGTTGCCGTAATATTTTCTGGAGGAATACGCAATTTTAAGCACGTTACGGATGATCTCCAGCACAATGGCCGCGGCAATAAGGATCAGCGTGGTTTTAGCGTCGGTGAGTTTAAACCCCCGGTCCATAAGGTTGTAATTAGAAACGGTGGCACGCAGCGGAACGTTTAGGTCAGCAGGGACGTAAAACAGGTGTGTGGAATCCATAGTCAAAAAGAAGATAAACAAAACGACTTCAAAGGAGTCGATGAAGGCTTTGTTGAGCCGTTTGGCAAAGTCGTACCGCCAGCCAGTTTTGGTTAGATCGGTGCGGCCCGGCAAGTTGATGTAGCTTAGCAGCGCCACACCCATAACCGAAATACCAATGGTGAGCGCGGTAACGTCAAAGGTTCTACCAACCAGCTTGTACAAGTACAGTGTGCCCAAATACACCGATGTGGCCAGAATGTAGGAAAACAGCGGGGCAAGACTGAGCAGCGCCTCCCGGACTTTTTCCCCAAAGAGCCTAACGACCTGTTTGATAAAGTCGATAAGATCCATTACGGAGAAGGAGCCCTCCATAAAGATTTCCAGTAGTTGGCCGACTTCCTTTTTCATACCCAAAATGGCCATGATACCCATGGCTATAAACATGATGGCCACGCTTAAAGATGTGAACCACAGGATGTTGAGGACTATTTTAGTGGCGGAGGGGTAGACCATGCTGCCTACCGTGAGTATGAGCGCAAAAAGTATAAGAGCCGTGAGTATTAGCCGCGATTTTCTGATCATACATGATACTGGTGGGCCCCACAGGATTTGAACCTGTGACCTCCACAATGTCAATGTGGCGCTCTAACCAGCTGAGCTAGGAGCCCCCGTTACTTTTTTTGTGGCTCGTAGATTTTATCAATTAACCCGTAGTCTTTGGTCTGTTTGGCATCCATCCAGTTGTCCCGTTCGATGTCGCTCATAACCTTTTTGTAATCCTGGCCGGATTCGGCCGCTAAAATCCTGGCGTATTGCTCGCGGAGGTTAAGCATGTGCTGTGCAGTTATGCGCAGATCGGTTTCTTGCCCTTCGGCGCCGCCGGAAACTTGATGAATCATGGTGTACGCGCCCGGCAAGCTAGAGCGTTTGCCTTTAGTACCGCCGCATAGAATCATGGCGCCTGCCGATGCCGCTAAGCCCACGTTGATGGTAGCAATCTCGTTTTTAACGTACTTCATAGTGTCGTACATGGCGCGGCCCGCGTACGCTTCTCCGCCCGGCGAGTTGATATATACGTTGATGGTGCGCTTTTCATCCTGACTCTCCAAAAACAGGAGCTGCGCAATAAACGTGTTGGCCACCGCCAGGTCTATGGGGCCGGTAACAAAGACAATAAAATCCTTTAACAGCCGGGAATAGATGTCGTACGACCGTTCATACCCGTTAGGATCTTTTTCTACTACAATAGGTATTAACACGTTGTTGGTCATTGTACCTCCTTGGTGCCACTATCGGGCGAACCTAACTTCCAGATAACTTTGTTCTTGGCAATTATAGCCCTTATGTACGCTTTTTGATAATCGTCTTTGGAGTATTGCTCCTGTAGCTTGGGGTCACCCATAGCGGCCAGCGTTTGGGCAACCTCGGAGTCTGTTACCTCTACTCCTTCTTGTTTGACCACCTCCACCAGCCCCAGCTCGCCCGTGATGTTTCTGTGAGCAATGTTGGCGTATTCAGCTTTTATACCCTCGGCGGTTTTGTTTTGGGCTTTTAGGTAGGCGTCCATGTCAAGCTTGATGGTTTGGAGTTGATTGACCAGCCGTGAGAGCATTTTGGAGACTTCTGCCTCGATCAGGAGATCTGAGATATCCGCTGTGGTTACAGAGGTTATGGCGTCAATGACTTCTGTGGGTGTTAGCTGGACGGCGGCTTTAGTGGCGGTGTCTGTGGTGGCTGCCGGCGCTGCCGCTTGTTTTGCCTGATATGCGTCAGCTACGGCCTTTTTGTAATCCCCTACCGTAATTTCAGGCCTGGTGGCAATGGTTGCGGCAAAAGTAAACGGCTGCCCTGCGGTAAAGTCGGTTAGGTCTAGTTTGGGATCAAGAATGGGTAGTAACTTGTGCTCCTCCACCGCTTGTGGGTAGTACGTTTTAATCAGGTCGGTAATAAGCTCCGTTTCCAGTTTACGGGGGTCGACTTTTTGTTTGACCAGTTCCGCCGGTGCGTGGCCTTTTCTAAAGCCATCCAGCTCCGCGTTTTTGATGATGGTGTCCCAAACTTTGTCCTGCGCTGCTTGTACCTCCTCCACGGTTAACGTAACGGTTAACTTAAAGGTATTTTTTGGTAGTTTCTGGACCGCGACCTGCATAGGAGGACATTTTACCACATCCTGTAGAGGTATAATGAGCCTATGAGATCAGCTTATAAAAGAGCCGTTGTTCCCACATTAGTGATGGTGTTTTTATTTGTGGGTTTTTTGGCCATCGGACTGTTGGTACCAGAGGCAGCGATTAGGAAGATCGTGCAGGACGCTGGGGCATTTGGTCCGCTCCTGCTAATTTTATTCTTTTGGACGTCAAACTTTATTGCGCCGTTAAGTGGCTCGCCGTTTTTGTTTGTCGGGTTCTATCTCTATGGCCGACAGGTTGTACTGTACGTTGCTGTGGCGGCGCTTATGGCCTCGATTACTAACTTTTTGGTGGCTAAAAAATGGGGTCGCCCTCTAGTTGCCAGGCTTGCCGGAGAGGCTGCGCTAGCAAAAGTAGACAGTACGTCACTAAATTACGGCTTACCTGCCCTTTTCTTCTTTAGACTGTTTTTTAAGGAAGCGCATGATGTTGTTTCTTATGCCTTTGGTCTGACTCCACTCAACTTTTGGCACTACTTTGTGGTTTCAACTTTAGGGATGATTCCTCCAACCCTGGTGTGGTACTTTTTATCGGCAAAAATCCACAGCGCTGTGTACTTTACACTTGTTAGCTGGGCGATGGTTTATCTCCCAGCAGGTATCTACCTGATTTATAGATTAATCAAGAAAAAAAGGCCATGCAAAGTCTGAGTGTAAAGGGTCAATCTATAAAGCTGCCGGATTTTTTTCCTGACGCTACCAAAGGGGTCATTAGGGCGTGTTCCAGCGAGGATGTGGCAGCGGCGGGTATTAACGGCTTGATAGTCAACACCTATCACCTGCTAACCCAGCCGGGTCATACGGTTTTGGAGCAGGCCGGCGGGATAAAAAAGTACATGCACTGGGGTGGAACCATTATAAGCGATTCGGGCGGCTGGCAAATTTTTAGCTTGATTCATAGAAATGCCCGGATGGGGTCATTAAGCAAAGACGGCGTGACTTTTATTAAAGAGACTAAGGCCGGCAGGTTTAAACACAAGTTAACGCCGGAAAAGTGCATCCAGACCCAGTTTGGCATTGGGGCAGACATTATGATTTGTTTGGACTACTTTACTCCCGAACACCCGTCTGCCGATGACTTGGATCTGAGCGTTAACCGCACGGTGGAGTGGGCAGCCAGGTGCAAGGCGGAGTTTGACACCCTGTGTAGTCAAAAAAAGCTGACGGAGGCGACCAGGCCCTTGCTGTTTTGTGTGTTGCAGGGCGGACGAGATAAAAAGGCGGTAGAAAAATGCGCAGATGGCCTACGCCCACTTAACTTTGATGGGTGGGGGTTAGGTGGGTGGTTGTTTGACGAGGCAGCTAAGTTGGATTTGGATATATGCAAACACTACCATGACTGCATGGAACCGGACAAGCCGACTTATGCGCTGGGCGTTGGCAATCCCCAAGCGGTGGTGGATTGTGCCCACCTAGGCTTTGACATCTTTGACTGTGTGTTGCCCACCCGCGACGCTAGGCACAAACGGCTGTATGTGCTAAACGTCCCGCTGGCCCAGCTTGATTTTGCCGCTATGCCCAACTGGTACAGCACGTTTCAAATAGATAAAGAAAAATATATCCGGGACTTTTCCCCCATCAGTCCGTATTGTGACTGTTTTACTTGTACCCACTATACCCGTGCTTATCTACGCCACCTGTTTGAGATAGAAGATACGTTAGCCTATAGGTTGGCCACCATCCACAACTTGCGCATGTACGCTATGGTGATGGAAAAACTTAGAGGCGAGTGCTAAGATTAATGCACAGAAATGGAGGCCTATGAATTTTAGAACCAATATTAATTCAGTTCAGAATTTTGTCCGCGGTGTGATGTGGGTGGTGTGTTTTGCCCTGCTGGCGGTTTTTCCGCTGGGTCCGCTGGCCGTACTGTCAAACAGTTTGTTTCAGACGCCTTGGATGTTAGCTGTGCCGGCACTGCTTTTTAACATGTGGCTGGCGGGTATTGTTTCCGGGATCTTTTTTATTTTGCCAGAATGGGAGCGGATAGTTATTTTGCGGCTTGGGAAATTTGAATCCGTGCGCGGACCAGGCTTTTTTGTGATTCCGCCCTTTATCTATTCCGTGGCTGCCGTGGTGGACACAAGAATTGAAGTCCATCAGGTTGAGGCTACGGCCACGCTTACGCGTGACAACGTGCCTACCAAAGTAACTGCCGCGGTAGAGTTTAGAGTGGAAGACCCTAAAAAGTCCACGCTAGACGTACAAAACTACAGACTTTCCGTTACCTGGTTGTCTACTGAGGCGCTAAAAAACACCATTGGTAGCCTAGACCTAAAAGATTTGCTCAGCGAGCGCGACCAAATTGCCGCCAAGCTAAAGGAGCAAATTGACGAGGGCGCTGCGGTATACGGCATTGACGTGAAAGCAGTAAGAATTACGGATATTGATACTCCAGCATCTTTGGTGGAGGAATTGGCTATGATAGCTCGAACCAGAAGAAGCAGCGAGGCCAAACAGATTCAGGCTGATGCAGAAGTTATGGTGGCCAGAAAGATTGCGGAGGCTAGCACGATTTTGGATTCGTCAAAAGACGGCATGCGGCTTAGAGAGTTGCAAACCTTAGCAGAGATCTCCAAAGAAACCGGGAACATGGTGATAGTTTACCCGTATGGTGACAGAAACGGGCAAGAAATTGCTAACGGTAGAGCGGGCAGCACGCACTTGGCTGCAAAGTAACGGACTTGCGTGCGGTGCTTAGAATAAAGCTTTTAGTACTAAAACAGTTGACACCCCGTAGACTTTAGTACATACTACGCAAATGAAGCTAGCTGATGCTGCCGAGATAACTAACCTAATACCTGCAAATTATATAACAAGAGACCTACACGTAGACCTAGTTAAGCACCTAAAGGAACCTGAGGTAACAATACTGTATGGTGCACGACAGGTAGGAAAGAGTTCGGAAATAGCCGTTTGTATAAGCCAACTTCTGAAGCAGCGTGAGAAGAAGGGTGTGTTTTACTTTAATTTAGATTTTCCAAGTCCGGACTTTAAAGATCCCGATATATTTCTCAACTCCCTAATCTCTCAGAGAACTACTGTCTCTGAGCGCATTTATGTTTTTATTGATGAGGCCCAGAGGCTCTCTAACATTGGTCTGTTTATAAAGTATATCTACGATAAACATCTGAACATTAAGTTTGTGCTAACAGGATCAGCCTCGCTGGACATTAAGGAGAAAATTAAGGAACCACTAACAGGCAGAAAATTAGAGTTCTTTTTAAGACCTCTTTCGCTGGGTGAAATACTAGCTCACCATAATATAGTTGCCCAAAATATAGCGGGAAACTTTCACACGCTACAAGAAATTCTCGAGGACTACCTGATTTATGGAGGCTACCCCGCGGTTGTTGCAACACTAGACTTAAGTAGAAAAAGACAGCGACTTCAGGAGATAGCGGACAGCTATATTCAACGTGATATCGGAGCTTTATTTGGTATAGAAAATGCAACGAACACCAAAATGGTGGCAAGTTTCTTGGCTGAAGGTATCGGAAATCTTTATAGTGTAGAGAATATATCTAAACTTACACGGCTTTCTAAAACCGAAGTCCTTAAAAATATAGAAGCTCTAAGAAAGACTTTTGTGACATCTAGTATTTACCCTTTTCATAAGAACAAGGCCAAGGAGTTAACTCGCCGACCAAAGATATATTTTAATGATTTAGGGATCAGAAACGCAGTTTTGAATAAACTAGGTGATAGTAATTTAATTTTTGAAAAGGGAGTACTCTTTGAAAACGCCATCGCGATCCAATTATTTGGGATGTATGGTGAACAGAATCTTAAGTATTGGAGAACGATAAACCAAACCGAGGTCGATTTTGTAGTCGAGAAAGATAACAGTAGACTTAATGCCTATGAGATTAAATATTCGTGGAAAGTAGGTAAAATAGCTAAAAATCTAGCTAGCTTTAAAAAAGACTATTTGCCCATGCTAGATGTCGTCAAGATTATCTCTAAAGACAATTACTGGGAAGTATTATTAGCCGGTGCCGGGACTTTAAACTAGATTCTGCGGGCATGGACATAAAACTCTTTAACTTACATAGATATCCGTACTATTTGCCGCCGCATGTGATAAGGGACCGTACCCTGTTTCCCGCTGACGGTCCTCAGAATATAAAGGATTGGTGGGTAAACGCCAGGCCGGAGTTTAGGGAGCTGGTTTTAGCCGAAAAGGATGTGGGCGACAGTGTGGAGGCGGTTGGAATTATTGTAGAAAGGCCGGACGTAGTAACCATATTTTCCCACGAATACAATGAAAAGCTTAACAGGCACACCAATCCGCAAGTTATAGCAAATAGCGATATTATAGAAGTGCTGCCGCTCAAAGAAACCAGCAAAAAGCCCGCAGCAGGTGACATGATCTATGCACAGTGGATTGATGCCAGCCACAACAACATACCGGCAACCATTAACGAGATAGCCGGTGTCAGGGGTATTGTGACTATTAGTCAGTTTGGGTTTTTTATGCATGGAGATAGTGAAAGAGTCATTATTGGAGGAAGTTATAGCGCCAAGACTAAAAAATATAGCTACCTTGGGGCTATACCTACAGTGACTATTTCCAAAGTGACTGTTATGGAGGTGTAGCTTTGCCCCAAGCATGCGCAGGTTTGGCAACTGGAGCTCTTTAACGCTATACTTCCGTTAGAATTTCAATGTGGAAAGTATGTTATGGAAATATCCTTGCTAAAACTTCGTAGGGGTTCATTGTATTTACCTCCGCCCAATAGGGAGCTTACTCTAAGTTCAGCTCTTGCTTCTCAAAGTGTAGCTGAGTGGTGGAACGCGTCTCCCGAAGAATTTAAGACAAAAGTGCTAGCTAAACAGGACAAGGTGTATGACATTGAAGCTATAGGGATTGTTGTAGCTAAGCTTGACGACGTTACGATATTTTCTCACGAGTACGGAGAGAAACACGATAAACACACAAATCCTCAAGTCATAGCCAACAAGGACGTTACGAGCATTACCACCCTAAAGAAAACACGTCGCGCACCCAAAATTGGGGAAATGGCGTATATGGAGTGGGTGGACGCGACTCACAATAACTCCCCCGCTACGCTTAAGGAACTCGAAACTGCGGAGGGGGTTGTAAAGGTTAGCCAGCTAGGGTTTCTATTGCATCAAAATGCCGAGAGGATATTTACTGGTGGGAGATACACTAAGGGCTTGGATAGATATAAATACCTTAGTGCCGTTCCTGCCTGCAATGTTAAAGAGCTAGTAGCTTTGGAGGTATAGGCAGCACGCCACTTTAGTAAATCGCCACGACCGGCTATGTTAAGGTAGTGTAGAACAAAAGTTACAAACCCTAGTATGGCAGTCTTAAAAGTGTGGTGGGCGAAGGGGGACTTGAACCCCCACCCCTTGCGGGATACGGTTCTAAGCCGTACGCGTATGCCAATTCCGCCATCCGCCCAGGAACTACATCATCGGTGGTGTCTATTTTAGCATTACTCCGATTCAAAGTTTTGAATTAAGTCGGCAAAGTAGTTAACGCCCTCACACCATGACCCGTTGGAGGGTGGCGTGTAGACGGCCATAATAGCGCAGGGATCGGTAATGCCCTTGGCAAAAAAGTTAGTGCCAAAATACTTTGCCACGGCTGAAATGCCTGCTTCCCAGCCGGTAAACGTTTTGACGTTACTCCCCCACACGCCGTAACCCCACGCATTGTACGACTCCTCAAGCCCGGCCACATTGGGTGTTTTTTTGCCGCAGCCGGATTCTTGAAACGACACCGCGGGAACCAGCCAATAAGGGATACCGTACGCGTCGGCTTGGGCTACAATAAAAGCGCCGGTACCTGCCAGCGGGCAGTTAAAGTGGTCAAACACTTTTTCTATGCGTGATACCCGGGAGTCGCTCCCCACAGTTTCAAATTGGGACTCAGGTAATCTAAGCGTATTAGCGCCAAAAACACTGGGACTTTTGGCCGGATCCATAAACGGTTTAGCAGAGAGAAAGCCCACCATTGACCCCGGTAGTATAACCAAGACCAGCCCGAGCCAGACAAAGGGTAAACATAGTTTTGCCGCCAGCGGTTTGCGCGAGTTCATCCATAGTAAGTATGGGGTATTTGTCGGACTTGTCAAATTAGTCCCAGTGCACATTAGTTAAGCCAATTTTCAGGATGTGGGCCTTAGAGTGTACAATAGTCTGACCTGCCGGAACCTATGCGGATACTCGTAATTGAAGATGAACATAAGATAGCGCACGCTATAAAAAAGGGCTTGGAGCAGGAGCACTACGCGGTTGATGTGGCCTATTCCGGCACAGACGGCTTTGACCTGGCCTGTGCCGAAACGTACGACCTGGTTATTTTGGACCTGCTGCTGCCCGGTATGGACGGGATGACCCTGTGTGCACAGCTGCGCGCGCAACATAACCACACCCCTATTTTGATGCTAACGGCCAAAAGTCAACTGGCGGACAAACTGGCGGGTTTAAACTGCGGTGCGGATGATTACCTAACCAAGCCGTTTTCTTTTGAAGAACTGCTGGCGCGGATGCGGGCGCTACTAAGGCGGCCACGTGAGGCGCTAACTGCTAAGTTGACTGTTGAGGACTTAACGATGGATACCGTAAGCTACCAGGTTAAGCGGGGAGATGCAGTTTTGCGCCTGTCCAACAAAGAGTACGCCCTACTTGAGTACTTACTGCGCAACCCCAACAGGATTTTGGCAAAAGCCGCTATTATTGCCCACGTGTGGGATTATGAAGCCGACATTTTGCCCAATACCGTTGAGGTGTACATTAAAAAATTACGGGCCAAGATCGACACGCCTTTTCCCAAGCTGCCGGCCCTGCTCCACACCGTTCGTGGCTTTGGCTATGTGCTAGGAGTTACCCCGTGACGCTGTTTACTTTAGCTAGACTTAAGTTGACTGCAGTGTACCTGGCAATTATTGTGCTGATCACCGGGGTGTTTAGTATGGGCGTGTACAGCATTCTGACCCGTGAAGTCGAGCGGTTTGGTAGGGCGCAGCGGTTTAGGTTTGAAACTAGAATGGCAACGCACTTACCCATGCCGCCCTTTCCAGCCGACGATCCGGAGTTAGTGCGTGAGGTAAATGAGCGGATAGCGCTTACGTTACTTGGCATTGACGGCGGTATAGTGCTGTGTTCCGGGCTGCTGGGTTACGCGCTAGCCGGTAGGACGCTCCGCCCTATTAAGGAGATGGTGGATGACCAAAACCGGTTTATTTCCGATGCGTCGCATGAGTTTAAAACGCCCCTGACCGCGTTAAAAAGCTCATTTGAGGTGTTTTTACGCGATCAGACCGGCAGTCTTACGGAGGCCCGAGCTCTAATTAAGGACGGCATAGCAGACGTGGATGCGCTAAACAGGCTAGCCACTGCCCTGCTGGAGTTGACGCGGGTTGATCAGGTAAGTTTGGCACCCGGGTTTGCACTTGTGGAACTGAACACAGTACTTACTAAGGCACTGGGGACTATAGGGCCGTTGGCCCGGCAAAAACGCATAACCATACACTATCACCCGACGCAAGTACAAGTTATGGGCGATGAGGCTAAGCTGACCCAGCTGGTGACTATTCTGTTGGATAACGCCATCAAGTATAGTCCCGCGGGCACAGGGGTTGCCGTGCAAGTCACACAGCTTGATGCCGCATATGCACAGCTTACAGTGGCCGACCACGGCATAGGGATTGCTGCCAAAGATGTTCCGCATGTGTTTGCCAGGTTTTATCGGGCGGATGCGTCCCGAAGCAAGGCCGGTGTTATGGGTTATGGCCTGGGTTTATCAATTGCCAAAACTATAGTAGAATCCCACGGCGGGCAAATTGGGCTTACCAGTACGGTAGGCAAAGGCACCACTGTTCAGGTTACTTTAAGGATCGGCAACTAGGCTGCAATGACGACTAAGAAAAAAGTGCTAGCTATGTTAATAGGTTTGGCAGTGGTAGGCGCGGGCTTTGGCTACATTTGGTATAAGAACCGGGCAGCCAGTGCGCCGGCCACGTATCAGACGGCTGTGGTGCAAAAAGGCACGTTGGTGCAAAGTGTGTCCGCGTCCGGAGCCGTAACCACCGCTAATAATACGCCGGTAGTAACTCAGGTTACCGGTAAAGTTACCAAGCTGTATATTGCTAACGGTGACACGGTTAAGGCAGGCCAAGCCTTGGCGGTAATTGACTTGGACCAGTCGGCCAGACAGAAATACTTGCAACAAGTGGCGTCGTACCAGAATTCGGTAAACGCGCTTGAGACAGCCAAAAACAGTTTACGCCAATATGAAACCGACGCCAAAACAGCCGATGCGGCGTTTGCCAAAGATGCGCTGGGCAAAGGCAAGAGTGAGGATAGTCTAACTTACCAGCAGCTGTACACCGCTAAACGCGTGGCAGAGGAAAAGTTTCAAATTCAACAAAAGGCAGTGGAATCGGCTCAAACAGCTTTAAGCAGCGCGTATCTGACTTTACAAAACTACACGCCCACCTTGTATGCGCCCATTGCCGGGGTTATTACCGGTTTGGCGTTGCAGGAAGGCTCCGTTATTCCTGCCCAGGCAGTTTCCAGTTCTACCAATACCTTAAGTCAAACTATTGCGTACATAACAACGTCAAACCTGCCCGGCGTAAGTGTTAATTTAACCGAGATAGATATTCCTATGGTGACCATTGGCGCTAAGGCCACCGTGACGTTTGACGCTTTTCCTGACAAAACGTATACCGGCAAGGTTTTTAGCATAAATACTACCGGGTGGGTCAATTCCGGGGTAACTTCCTACCCTACCTCCATACTGCTGGACACCGAAAATCCTAAAATTTATGCCAATATGTCCGCCACGGCCTCTATTTTAATTGCTACCAAGGAAGCCGTAGTGTATGTGCCGGCTGCGGCGGTGGTGACTGATGCGGGCGCACCTGCGGTACGTAAACTGGTTGATGGTGCAGTGGTATATGTGCCGGTGGAAACTGGCATAACGGCCGATGCCGGCGTGGAGATTGTGTCTGGGCTAGCCGAGGGCGACGAGGTTATTACGGCAGTGGTTACTGCTAGCTCAGGGAGTACCGGAAGCGCCAGCTCGCCTTTTGGTATTAGAACGGGTGGGATAGGCGGCGGTAGTTTTAGAAGGGAGTAGGGCGAACCGGTATGATTAGAGCGGACAAACTTGCCAAGATTTATACCAATGGTGGGGTGGCTACGGTGGCGCTGGAGGATGTGTCCTTTACCATTGCCGATGGCGAGTTTGTGGCCATTATGGGGCCTTCCGGCAGCGGCAAGTCCACCCTGATGCATATTTTGGGCGCATTGGATACGCCTACCAGCGGCGACTACTTGCTGGATGGCCAGAATGTGGGCAAGATGAATCAGGACGCTCTGGCAGAGGTGCGGAACAAAAAAATTGGGTTTATTTTTCAGGCCTACAACTTATTACCAAGAAGGACCGCGGTCCAAAACGTGATGCTGCCTATGGCTTATGCGGGTATTCCTAAACAGGAGCGGCGGGAGCGCGCGCTAAAGTATTTGACGATGGTAGGGCTTGGCGACAGGCTGGACCATTTTTCTAATCAGCTTTCCGGCGGCCAACAGCAGCGCGTGGCCATTGCCCGAGGTATTGCCATGAATCCCAGTATTTTGTTGGCCGACGAGCCCACCGGCAATATTGCTTCCGCCCAGGCGGAGGAAATTATGACCATCTTTAAGGAGTTAAATACCCAGGGCCATACGATTGTAATGATTACGCATGAGCCGGATATTGCTCAACATGCTCAGCGGATCATTCACATTAAAGACGGGAGGCTAGTGGCATGAGTTTACTGGAACTACTTGGGGAGGCTGTGGGGTCATTAACACTAAATAAGTTGCGCACGGCGCTGGCTACGTTGGGCATAATTATTGGCACGGGGAGTGTAATTGCGCTTATTTCGTTGGGCCAGGCCAGTCAAAAATCGGTGGCTGCGCAGATTCAGGCCCTGGGCTCTAACCTGCTGACTGTTATGCCGGGTTCGCAAACTAGCGGTGGGGTGCGGGGCGCTGCGGGTAGTTCCACCTCGCTTACCTACGCTGATGCCCAAGCCCTGCTGGCCCAAGCAGGAACCGGACTAAGTCACGTAAAAAGTGTTTCGGCGGAAGTTAACCGGCGTGCCCAAGTAGTGGCGGGCAGAAACAACACTAACACCCAAATTATGGGCGTTACCCCCGCGTATGCAGACATTAGAAAAGTTAGTGTGGCCAGCGGGGTGTTTATTGCTGAGCGGGACGTGCACAGTATGGCCAAGGTGGCGGTTTTGGGCCCTACCGTGGCTGCAGACTTGTTTGGTGAGGGCGTAGATCCCGTGGGGCAGAGTGTAAAGGTTGCAAACCAGTCACTTAAAGTGATTGGCGTTACGGTAGCCAAAGGTGGTTCCGGGTTTCAAAGTCCGGATGATATGCTGTTTGTGCCTATAACTACAGCGCAAAAGCAGCTGTTTGGGGTGGACTATGTGTCTACTATCTCAATTGAGGCCAGTAGTGCCGATGTTATGGTGGAGGCGCAAACCGAAGTGGGTTACCTGTTACTAGCGGAACACAAGTTAACGGATCCCGCGCAGGCGGATTTTACTATCATGTCCCAGCAGGATATTTTGGGGGCGGCCAGCCAGATAACCGGTACACTAACAGCGTTGCTTAGCGGGATAGCCGCTATTTCCCTGGTGGTGGGCGGTATTGGTATTATGAACATTATGCTGGTTACAGTTACCGAACGGACGCGGGAAATTGGATTGCGCAAAGCCTTAGGTGCGAAAAAACGGGTGGTAGTGTGGCAGTTTTTGATTGAGGCAGTGATTCTAACTTTTGCGGGTGGTGTATTGGGTACTTTGTTGGGGGCTGCAATTTCCTACCTGGTGTCTACTGTCGCGTCCCTGCCGTTTACCCTGTCACCGCAATCAATTGCGCTGGCGTTAGGGGTCTCCGGCATTATTGGACTGGTCTTTGGTTGGTACCCGGCGCAAAAAGCGGCTGCCTTGCAACCTATTGAGGCCTTAAGATATGAGTAACTGTGTTAAGTTCAGGAGCCTTTCAGGTGTGAGCGTGTACACTCACCAAGTAGCAAGTAATTTATAGAAAGGAAAAAGTATGCACGACACAAAAACTATAGTGCTAGCGGTTATGGGGGCTTTGTTAATTGGTGGTGCAGGGTTTTTTGCCGGAACGATGTACCAGAAGGGTGTGAGTCTTAGGAACACTAACCTGGTGGGCCGAATGGGCGGCAATGTGTTAGGTAGAGGCGGAGTTAATACCGCTCCCGGCGCTCAGCGAGCGGGTATGATGGGTGCTAAGCCGGTGGTGGGAGAAATTATGGCCAAGGACGCTACAAGCGTGACTGTAAAACTGTCGGATGGGACTAGTCGGATAGTGCTTATTACCGGGACTACGCAACTAAACAAAGCAGAGCAAGTTGACGCGGCCAGTTTAACCCCCGGCCAGACCGTTAGGGTGTTTGGAACACTCAACGCCGATGGGAGCGTAACGGCGCAGGACATCCAGCTAAATCCGCAACAAGCGCAGCAACGGTTGGGGCAGTAACGCTTAGCCGGCGAGCGCTTTGTAAAAGGCAGTTTTGTGACTTGGGTCAACCAACATCTTAGTAAACTTTTTGGTTTTGATGGTGTAGGCGGTGGTGATGCCGATGCGGTTGAGAAAGTCAATGTTGTGGGAGACTACCACCAGCGCGCCCCTAAAATTAACTAACGCCTTAACCAGTACGTCCACCGTTTCCACGTCCAAATTGTTGGTGGGCTCGTCCATGACCAGGAGGTCAATAGGATAGGAGGTTATCATAGCAAGGGTAAGCCGCACCAGTTCTCCGCCGCTTAGGCTGCCTCCCGGTTTAGCCATTTCCGACTCCAGCTTAAACTGAAACTTGCCCAGCTGTTCTTTGGCCTTTGACTCGGTGAGTTCTTTATTGTACGCCATAACGTTTTGGACGAGCGTGAGGGCTGGGTTGATGAGGCTGTAGTTTTGATCAATGTACACCCAGGCCAAGTTCTCACCACTATACACTTGGCCGGTTAACTTTATAGGACCGTCTACCCCAAGAAGTGCTTTGATCAAGCTGCTCTTGCCGCTGCCGTTAGCGCCCGCAATCACTAGCCTATCGCCGTAGCTAACCTTAAGGTTAATGTTTTTGACTAACTCCGTCTTATGGAGGTGGAGCGTTCCATCGGTAACTTCAAACATAGTTCGACCCGCGTTACCCTGGGTGTTTTTCATAGTGATAAACGCCAGGTGGCGTTCCTCGGTTTGATACTCTTCCAGTTTGGTCTGAGCCTCCTGCGTGAGCCGGTCCACCGTGGTGCTTTGTGCATGTTGCAAGATTCCGGCAGAGTCCCTGCCCGCGCCGTGTGCGGTAATGCGTGCTACGCCACCTTTTAAGAACGCCCGTTTGGCTTGATTAGCCCTTTTAGCTTGATTTTCCAGACTCTTTTGGTCCAGCGCCGCAGTTTTTGTAAGTTTTGCCTGCGCCAGATCGTACTGTCTTTTTAGGCCGCTAACGTGCAATTGCTTTTGTTCTTGATAAAAGGTGTAATTGCCGCCGTACGTGGTTAGTTTTTTGTCGGCCAGTTCCCAGATAGTGGTAACGACCTGGTCCAAAAAGAAGACGTCGTGCGACACTATAAGGTACGCGTATTTTTTGCCCTCGCCTTGAGTGATAAAGGTTATAAGTTTAGCCAGCGATTGGATATCCAGGTGGTTGGTGGGTTCGTCCAGAATAAGGACGGCAGGGTTATGTTTTACCGCAATAGCTAGATTAAGCTTGACCAACTCCCCGCCCGACAAGCTTTGCAGTGTTAGCTCCGGGTCGATAGTAAGGCCAAACAGTTCCATAGCTTTAGCCGGAAGCTCCCACCAGGCGTCGTAGTAGTGGGCAATGTAGTCGTAGATTTTCTGATCCCGATGCAGCTGCTCCAGGTTGACCTGCGGAACATAGTAGGTTTTGGCCTGGATAAGCTGGTGCCCTTCGTCTAGCGTAAGACTGCCGGCCAGCAGCTTAAGTAAGGTAGTTTTGCCGCTACCGTTAGCGCCCACAAGTCCCACTCGGTCGCCCGCTTTGAGCGTTAGTTTGACGTTGTTAAACAGATAGTCCCCGGTGGGATACCTAAAGGCGGCGTTAGTTAGTTGTACCAAAATCTTATCGGTGGACATAAGCGTGATTATTGTAGCAGACTGGCGGGGTTAGGGTAGTTTTTGCATCATGGCAGCTAGCTCATCACCTTCTACCACAGCTATGGGTTCTTGGGTGGTGTACAAGATGTCGCCCACCCCTTTGGCACCGTATAGTTCGGCGCGGCCGCCCGAATAAATGTGCATGGTTGTTCCAGTTCCGCGTCTAAATTTGACCGCTCCGTCTTTGTCGATATAGACCTGCTCAGGCATAACTGTGACGCGTCTTTGGGGAGTGTTTACTACAATATCTTCCGGACTTTGTCTCAATGTATTAGTAGGGGGTGCGACCACCCGCACATTTAGTTGCCAAACTGGGTTGGCTATGTCCCGTTTAGGCGGGCCAAACAAAGCTAGCCGTTCGCTTTGGATATCGTGTTCTGGGGCAAAGCTGATGTAGACCGCGCTTTGGGTTGATGTTACTTTATACACCTCCGCTCGCTCTTGACCCTCTAGGAGCAGCTTGACGAGTTGTAGTTCCTTAAGCTCTGTTTGGAAATCCGGTGCCATATCTTCAAAATTGCCGCCACCGGCTTGTGCCCGGATGTAGTTTGTGTGAGCTTCTACGGCCGTTTCTATTAAGGCCATAAAGGTTTCATCGCGCATGAGTGCGTTTGCGCGCTCAAGTTCTGATAGTCTTGGGTGTGCATTTTCGTCCGATGGTGTCCGCATAGCTGATGGATGCATAGTAGCTGGTAGTTGGGAGTTTGACAAGTGCTAAAAACAACCGGAGACCATTTAAATTAGCAGCCTACAGGCTCTAATTCACCTTGGTGCGCATATATGCGTACGCACAGGCTGGTCTCCGCAGGAGAGGGCTATCCGTGTCTACGGGCAAAATCCACGTACGAGATAGCCACCCCAACTAGCGCCCCAAAGGCGCCGCCCAGGATCACAAAGAGTTGCGCCGGCATCGTACTAACCTCCTGATTAGGATGCGTATATTATACTACACACTGGGTTGAAACGTGAGCTTACGATACATCTGTCTTGTTAAGTTAACATCCGCTTCACAGTAGGTGCAGATGTCGTTAATTCTGCCGGCCAAAAAAGCTTGAGCCACATCTTTACCTTCAATGTCCCCTTCTTTGGATGATGGCAGACCCAAAGCCTTAGCCAGCGCGTGCAGACTTATTTTTGGTTGGGTACTCCACTTGGACCATTCCCACATGACGTCATACATGGGTTCCGTTCTATACCGGGCAAAGTTTAACACCTTAGTGGGTTTGATGCCGTGAACGACTGATCTTTGATAAATAAACCGCATGTCAAAGTCAATAAGGTTAAAGCCGATAAAGAGATCCACGCTTGCCGCTACTGCCCAAAAGTCTTGCAACATGCGCGGCTCATCTCCCTGGAGACTTTTGGTTGGACCGTCCTCAATAGCGTAGCCGATGCAACAAATTCGGCCAAACGAGCCGTCAAACCCGGTGTTTTCTACAAATTCGGCAAACGACCCGATATCCTTTTTTGCTTTTTCCGCTTTGCGGGTATGAATATCCAGCAAGTCGGCCTTATGTTGCTCGTCTGCCGGCAGGGTTTCGATGTCCAAAAACATTTTCATGGGGTTAGTATAAACTGTGTGGGGAAAGATAAGCAACCCAGCAACTTGTTATAATACTAGCGTATGCTGGGGTGGCAGAAAGGTAACTGCTAACAGCCCTAAGATGTAGCGAAAAGTGCCTCAACGCCGTAGAATGCCTTAAATCGGCTGGTCGTTTGAGGGATAACGCCAAGTGAGGGTGGATATATACAGCGTGTGGGGTTCGATGCCCCGCCCCCGGCGCGATAATTATTATGTCGTACGAAGAAGAAAAGAAACCTCAAATAGTCGCTGTTGAATGGCTAGACACCGCTAGATACGCTAACCTTTACCCGGAGAAGGCTGCTATCAAGGAGTGTGTGCCAAAGTATTTGTGCTCAGTTGGTTTTTTACTAAGCAAGGATGGCGATAAAGTACTTATTGCCTCCGAGGTAACCTTAAAGGATAAAAAATATAAAGAAATTATGGCCATACCGTTTAGGAATGTAAAGACGATTGTGTACATGGACCCTACTAAAGACCGCATTGAGACTTTCTAGAACCCCGCCTTTTTAAGTGACCACTTGATCCCCAACTTGGTGTATAACTCCTCTTGGACCGCGTACAGAAACTCAGGTCCGACGCCTGTTAGTACCAACCCCTCCCCCGGTACGAGCTGCACCGCGGTAAATTTCCCCTTAACTTGTATGTTCTCTACCAAGCGTCGCACAGTGGGCTCGTAAGCCGCATCGAGTTTGAACATCAGTCGTGCCCCGACTGTTTCCACGGTTCCGATCGTTCTGTCTTGGGGACCGTGTGTTAACTTAGTCATTGTTTGCTCCTTTCTCTAAGTCAGTTAAGTAGCTCCGCGTTTGTTGTACGGTGTCGGCATGTTTGTGAATTCTGGCGGCTATTTCTTGCAAGAAAATCTTTTTCTGTGGCTCACCCATATACTTGGCAACTAAGCTCAACATATACTGATACCTTGCCGGGGATTTTGCGCCTAAGATGGCGGGGTTTCGAACTGCCAACATAAAGCTTTCGGCAAAATCTTCAAATAAGCCCCGATCCACGTTGGTTTTTCTAGCATGCCCTACATACCAGGTTACAGCAGTAGTATCATTGGCCACCACCGTTTCCCAGTCATGCATATCCACGTAGCCTAAGGCTGAATGGATGCTGTGTGCCACCTCATGGAGGGCAGTATCCAGAAACTCCCCGCGTGTGTACGCCTGTTCGTGCACATTAGCGCTGTTTTGGACCCTGGGGCTGCGGTATAGTTCAATAACGCTCTCAACCAAGTTGCCCTGGTCGTCAAATTCCCCGTTATGCCAGCCGATGGTTTCAATGCGGGGGTTTTCCTGGGGCACCTCGGTGGGTGTAGTTGCTACTACGTGTGGGTCTTCTTTGGGTGCCTCGGTGGGTCTAGTTGTTACTACAACCAGCCGGATTTTAGCCAAAAAGCAGGCTGGTACCAGTAAGCCCAGCTCTTGCCGCAAGTCTGATTCTGTTACAACCAACAGTTCGCCTGGTTGCTCGTGGAACCCTTCCAACGTGATAGCGTTTACGGCGCTTTCCACCGGGACGGCCTGCAGGCTTTCCATGGCGGCTCTGTGTCTTGAGCCTGTGGCAGGATACGTTCCGTTTGCACTTAGCTGCTCTACCTGCGCGGCCAGAAAGTTGGATACAGCGTCTAGGTATGCGGAGTCGTTAGCGTTAAAGCCGTAACCTCCAGCCTCGTTTAATGAGGCCACAACCTGGTTAAGTAGGTGAGTGGTGCGGTTGTAGCGGATAATACCGTCTCGGTACCGGCGTTTGAGTTCGGCATATGCGGAAACTACTCCGACGATATGGCGGATAGTAGTTACTAGCTCTTGTGCCCGGGTTTGGAGTTGAGGTAGGGTTTCCGTACCGGGGTCACGCGGCTGGGCAAGCAGAAACCCCCGTGACTCCCATTCCGGTATCTGACTTTGGATGGCGGTAAGGGTTGCTTCCAGCTGCCCGTAGGGCTGTGAACCTAAGACACCGTAGTGTGCATGTGCTAGAGTCTCTCTAACCGGGGCGGTAGACGAGATGGCGTTAGCAAGTATGCCGTTGTCCCACGGATCTTTTGGTGCATCGGCGGGGGTGGCGACCTGTGCGTAATACTGTAAGATGGTTGCCCAGTCAAATCTAGCTGATACGTCCTGGGCTAACGCAGCCAACTGGTGTGCAAGGTACGGCTTGTGTTGCTCTTCCAGTTCCCCAAGTTTAGTCTGTAGCCTTATAAACTGAATGTACAGTGTGGCGGCTTGCTGCTCGGTGGAGCCGGCCGGAAACTTGTCCGGTACGTTCTCTAAAGCGTAGGCATCGGATTCGGCCGCCTGGAGCGCGGCCATAAAGTTTTGCCTCCTGGTGTAGTCAAAGTCACCAGTGAGAGTATCTAGTTGGCTGGCAATGGTAGCAGTTTCCGCCTTGGTAGCCTGGATACTTTCGTCCAGCGGTGGAGTAGGTTGTTCGGTAGGGTCAGCGGCCATTAGCTCTATTCTACACCCATTCCAGGTAGCTGGGTGCAAGCATGAACGCGGCATGAATAAATAATTGACATCTGTGGGCAGTACCGCATATAGTGATATGAGTTATGAAGATGCTAGTTATCACTTTTAGTGTAGTAGCGTGTGCTACCTTAGCAGTCTTTGCTGGTAATACCCTTACGCACGGCGCACTTTCCCAAAAGATTCAGCAGTTGCAGCAAGCCCGGCTGGCAAGCTCCGGCACCGTATTAGCCACCCAACAACCAATAACCGTAACGCTGGCGATAGCCTCCGATGCTGACGATGTAAGTCAAACCGGTGACACGGTTGACCGGTATGCCAAAAGTTTACCGGTAGGCACCAGTGCAACCACTCATGTTATTGGGCTTAGATTTAGGAACGTAACAGTACCCCGCGGGGCAGACATCGAGTCGGCAGTGGTGTCAGTGCAGGTGGCGCAGGACAGCAGTGCTAAGGCGGGGGTGGTGATGTATGGCGATGCTTCCGGCAACAGCGATTTATTTAGAGCTAGCAAACCGGCAGCCAGACCGGCCACCAAGAGTACATACGACCTGGTTTTTAACGCTGAGTGGACCAAGGGTGGGTGGAAGGCTCTTAAGGCTGACTCGATTGTTAAAGAGCTTGTAGCCAGATCTGACTGGCAGAGTGGGAATAGCATGTCTATTTTGCTCAAGGGCAACGGAACCGCTGGGATTTACAGGTATATAACCAGCTATGCAGCCGGGAAAAATCTTGCGCCTACGCTAACTATTACTTACCGAGCACCGGCGCCGGTAGTTCCGCCTACGCCCACCCCGGTTCCAACCCCTGTGCCGGTTCCTGCGCCAACGCCTACACCTACACCTGCGCCAACCCCCACCCCGGACTCAACAACCAAGTACCTGTTTGAATGGACCGAACCGGGGCTGTTTTTGGACTTGTACTGGAACGCGCAAGCCAGGGTGCCGGCACCTAATGGCACAACCTGCTTGTACGGTGCTGCCAACTGGCCGGCCGGACAGTTAGCCGCCGAGCGTGCATTGGCTTTGGGAGCAAGGACCGTGCTTAAGGATGCCTGGGACATAGCCGGGTGGCTTAGCGCGAGCGGCAAAACCGGTAAAGCGTGGGTAAGTGAGGGCGAGACAAACTGTTACAACGGGCACACGGATTATCCGGCGCACGTACACATTGCGTACTGGAACAGTTGGACTAATTTGACGAACTCCCATTTTTATCCAAATGCGGCGGGTAAGGTGACCGGGGCTTTTGTA
>Ga0172379_10002584_pt1 | contig 31428 bp, 32 predicted proteins | sample GrowelOW334metaG_FD_119756 | JGI IMG/M metagenome (GOLD analysis project Ga0172379, IMG submission 119756) | Groundwater microbial communities from an aquifer near a municipal landfill in Southern Ontario, Canada - Groundwater well OW334 metaG | ecosystem: Environmental > Aquatic > Deep...
CGAAACCTTAACACACGTTCCCACATTGTGATAAATCCTTTGGTACCCTTAAATCTATTAAATTGGCGCATGGCTCTTTATGATTAAAGAGTCTCATATGTATCTGAACTTGTACAATCCCTTTATTTATACCACTATAGATATTGTATTGCTTTTTGGCCTTGTTTTTTGCCGTATTCAAATAATTCCGTTAATTTTTCTTTGTCGGTGCACATAATATCATTATTCAAATTGTTCACTACCAAAATAACATTTTTGTGTTTCTTTAATTTCTTTAAATCTATGACATCAAAAGCCGTGGCATATTTTAAAGCCAGTTTGAATCCGTATAATCGCCAAATTAAAAATGATTCTAAAAATTGCAGCCAGTAACCAGAAATTACATCCCCCAAGTTCTGTTTATGGTTCACAATATAAATTATTTTTTTATCTCTATTCTCTTTTATTGTATCTTCAAAAGATTTGGTAATCATCTTGCTTCCATCAACACATATTTCCCCATGTATTTTTACCCTTGTATTGAAGTATGGAATACAGGCAGACGAAGCTGTCAGCCCCTCAAAAATATGATCTTTCCCATCGATTATGTCTGATTGAAGTTTATTTACATTAAACACTCGGAAAAATAATCCGATTGGGCTATGCTTTATAGTATGAACATCCAATCTTTTAATATGTTTTTCTACATTTATCAAATATTCAATGTGCATTAGATTATATCTTTTACCAGAAACAACTGCTTTTATAAATTTTTTTAATTTTTCTTTTTTGATAAATTGATTACTACTTAAATATTCTATTGGGACTTGCCCCCCCATATCAGTCTGTTTACTAAGAAAATATGCTGCATCATGCGCCCCAGCGGAAGATCCATATACCGAATGAATCCTTGAATAAATGTGTTGTTTTTGAAGTGATTCTACGACACCAGAGCCAAAACCAACAGTCATTCCCCCTCCTTCAATTATTACAATAATATCCCTTTCCATAATTTATTATTATACTATATAAATTCATTTTTATACTAAAAACAAAAATCCTTTTATCAAGTTATGATATAATAGAACAATATGAAAAATCGTGAGGGATTACACAAATTATTTGGAATTTTTCTTATTTTGGCCGGAATAATACTTTACCCAACCCCCATCCCAGGGACAACATCACTCTGCATCTTGGGTTTCGTCTGGCTAATCGGAGAAAAAAGAACCATAAATTTTTTGCGAAAGATTTTAGGGGGAAAGATATTTAAATCTTTAAAAATTAAAAAGTTAATTAGTAAAATTAATATATGAAAATCAACAAAATCGCGGTGCTTCACATAATAATAATTCTAGCAATTTTTTCTACTCCACTTTGGCTTAATTGGAAATTAATTATTGTTTATATGCTACTAAATTATTTACAAATAAAAATATTTGGCGGTTGCGTCGTATCACAACTGCAATTTAAAAACAAAACTGAGGGATTCTATCGACATTATATAAATAAATATTTCCCCAATAACAAAATATCAGAAAAAAACCTAAACCTAATCCTTGATTATATTATTCCAACAATTTTAGTTATTGTAGGGTATATTGTTCAACATTAATACAATAGCCCCGGCCGAAGGCCGGGGCTAGTTTGTATTTGTTTATTTATATTTAACTCTTGAATGGCACACCGATAAGTTTGAAGAATTCAGTAGCTTGTTCTTTGTTCTTGGCGGTTGTAACTATTGTCACAGCGAGGCCAAACACATCTTTCAATTCTTCATCTCCTGTTTCTGGGAAGATTGTGTGCTCTTTGATACTCATTGTTAAGTTTCCAATATTATCTACAATCTTTTTATCAATTCCGCGGAAGTCCTTCGTTCGAGGAATAGCTACATTGATAAGTTTGTCCAAGAATCCATACATGCGAGCTCCACGAAGTGTCACCATGACACCGACTGGGTCTCCAATACGAATCTTGAAACTAGCAATTGATTTCTTGGCGCTCTTTGTCGCAGGCTTTTGACCAGTGATCTTTGAAAGACGATCGAGCACTAGTTTGTTGTGATCTTTATTCCTCTTTAGGCCTGAACCAGTACCTGAAGCAATAACTACCTTCACAAGATGAGGTGCAGCCATAACATTCTTATAACCAAATTTGGTTTTAAGAACGGCAAATGACTTTTTTTCTTTTTGTTTGATTGTTTCCATAAAATTTAATCAGTTTTCTTAACGTTTGATACGTGTATAGGCATTGCCACTTCTAAAATTTGACTTAAGTCACCCTTTTTTCTTGATTTATGGGCTTTCTTTCTCATATTTACACCTTCAACAACAACTTTATTTAAAAGAGGAAATGACTTAACAACTTTTCCTTTCTTGCCTTTACTTGCTCCTGCGATAACTATTACATTGTCTCCTTTTTTTATTTTCATATATTTAAATGACCTCTTGAGCGAGGGAAATAATCTTCTGATAACCGCGCTCTGCAAGCTCTCTAGGAATAGGACCGAACACACGACCTCCCTTTGGATCCATCTTATCTTTTTCTAAAATAACTACAGCATTATCGTCAAAACTAATATAAGAACCATCTTTTCGGCGATATGATTTAATTGTTCGAACAACGACAGCCTGACAAACATCTTTCTTCTTAATCAATTTTCTTGGCTCGGCAATTTTAACTGAAATGATAACCTTATCTCCGATACCAGCATAACGACGCTTCGAAGAACCAAGTATTTTGAATACCTTTCCGACTTTACCGCCGGCGTTATCTGTAATATTTACGATTGTTCCATCTTGTACCATATGTTTTATTCTGATTGACCCCGATATACTCCTGATCAACTCTGATTTATCAGTGTCAATCAGTGATTTTATCTGTGTTAATCAGTGATTATTTTGAAGTGTTTATCTTTTGACATGGGCTTTGTCTCTTCTATTTCGACTACATCACCAATTTTCTTGCTATTATTTTCATCGTGAGCTTTGTACTTCTTTGTTTTCTTGATTCTCTTTCCGTATTTTTTGTGTTCAACGAATCGAGAAACCAACACAACAACGGTTTTATCCATTTTGTCAGAAGTAACTACTCCTTTTAAAACTTTTTTTGCTTTTGTATCTTTTGTATCCATAAATTTATCGTGCAACTACACGAGTTGTGACTGGCAATTTGGTCCCAGCTTTACGTAGTGACTCTTTTGCCACAGCTTCTGGAACTCCATCGACTTCAAAAATAATCCTTCCTGGTCGAACGTCTAAACAATATCCTTGTGGGTCACCTTTACCCTTTCCCATTCCAACTTCGGCTGGCTTTGCTGTAAATGGTCTGTCAGGAAAGATTCTGATCCACATACGGCCTGTTTTACCTAAAGTTCTTGATGTGACCTTACGAGCAGACTCTATTTGGTTTGCACGTACTCGTCCACCACTTGTAGCTTTGAGGCCATAAGAACCAAAAGAAATAGTCGTTCCTCTCGTATCAGGAGTAACCTTCGCCATATTCGTGCGATTAGTTTGCCATTTTCTAAATTTTACTTTTTTTGGTGTTAACATAAAAATTATTTAGATTGCTTATTATCATTAAAAACTTCTCCCCGGTATATCCAGACCTTGATACCAATATCTCCGTAACTCATATGTGCTTTCTCGCGAGCGAAATCAACATCGGCTCGGAATGTCTGAAGAGGAATAGAACCGCGTTTGATTTGTTCAGATCGTGCAATTTCAGCTCCAGCTAAACGGCCCCCTAGATAAATACGAGCTCCTTTAACTCCACGAGCAGCCATTATTTTCTCAATAGCTTGCTTCATAACACGACGGAATGGAAGACGCTTCTCAAGCCCTTCTGCAATAGAACAGGCAACGATAGCAGCATCGGCATCTGGATTGGTAACTTCAACAATATCAAATTTAAAATCTTCAGGTATAGCAATATTTCTCTTTTTCAAAGTTGCTACCATCTCGCTCTTTAATTTACTTGCCCCCTCACCGGAACGGCCGATAATCATACCTGGACGTGAAGTATAAACCATTATCTTGGTAGCTTTTGCATTTCTCTCGATTTCTACGCGAGAAACATAAAAACCACGAAGTTTCTTCATTAAAAATTCACGAATAACAACATCGCTTTGTAAAAGATTCTTGTACTTCTTATCAGCAAACCAGCGTGATTTCCAATCACGGAGAGTTACTAATCTATGAGCATATGGGTGTACAACTTTTGACATAATTTATAGGCTTTAGGCGATTAGGCTTTAGGCTCTAGCTTTTTAACTGGTTTCGACTTCTTTTCTTCAACTTTTTTAACTGTTTTTTTCTCGGCTTTCTCTATCTTTGTAGGTTTTACTTTTTTATCAGATGTTTTTTCAATAAGGGTAAGCATTACATGACTTGTTCTCTTATTTATTCGGGAAGCACTTCCTCGTGCTCGAGGCATCATACGCTTTAAAACTATACCTTTATTGACAGTAACATTTTCTACAAGAAGATTCTCCACTTCAATCCCCGCTTGCTTAGCATTTGCTATAGCTGATTTTAGTAAAGTAGTTATAGGACCTGAAGCTCTCTTTGGCAATGTATCGAGATAGAGAAGAGCGTCAGCAACCCTTTTGCTTTTGATTAGTTCCGCTACAAGGCGAACCTTGCGTGGTGACTGTCTGTAATTTTTTAAAAATGCTTTCATAGTTTAATTAATTATTTCTTACTATCGGTGGCGGCTTTTGCGGCTTTCGATGCTGATATTTCTGCTTCCTTCTGTTTCGATTCTAATTCCTTTTGCATCTTACCTCCGTGTCTAGTAAACTTTCGTGTCAGTGAGAATTCTCCAAGTCTGTGCCCCACCATATCTTCGCTAACCAGAACTTCTATGTGGGTCTTGCCGTTATGAACACCGAAAACAAATCCAACCATTTCTGGGGAAATGACGCACGCTCGAGACCAGGTTTTAATCATTCCTGTTTCTAGAGGTTTCTTGCCGGCAATCTTTTTCAAGAGCCTTTCGTCAACGTATGGACCTTTTTTGAGTGATCTTGTCATATCAATATAAATAAGCTCTTTTGAGCTCGTTGGTTCATATTAGCAAATCTAGAATAAATGTCAAATATTTATTAAAGCAATAAATTACGTTTGACAAATAAATGTTTTAATGTAATATGAAGAAAAATGTATAATTCACATAAACTTAATATTTGAACGATGAAAACAAAAGAAATCATTATTCCTGAAATCTCTGATGAAGTATTAACCCAAAGGTTAAAACAAATCAAGTATGTCACCCAAGCTATGCAAGGTATTGATGGTAAAGTTTACTCAACAGACGAACAAGATAAGAATTTATTTGATCTCTTCTATGTTGAATCCAACGTTAATCCACGCACGGAGGCTTTTAATTTTGACGAAAACCGTAAATTAACAACCAGGGTAACCGGGTTAAAAGAACTTCTAACAAAAGATATTTTCGTATCAATAGGCGGGTATTACGGTTTTTGCAAAATTACTTTTGCTGAAGTAATGTCCCAAATTCCAGATGAAATTGTCTCGGAAGTTGTGGCTTTCACTCTCAACCCTGAAAAGGATCCTAAAATCCTTAACGATAATTATCAATCTGCTTCAATAATCTTTTATGGTAAGGGGGAAGAATTAAAAAAAGACAACAAACTTCCTTCCGTAAAAGATTTAATAAAACCGTTGGATTTGGAAAAAGCCGAGCGATTAAAAGATAAAGTAAAACCAATCCTTGATTTTCAAGGAGAAGGCTTAATCTTTATTAATCCCGGTGACATTCATCAACCTTTCATTAAGGTCGGTATTTGGTTAAGAATTAACGGAAGTAATCTGCATGAACATAACACAGAAACCAAAGTTGATTTCAAAACCAGACTGGGTAAAAAAGTAAGTACTTACCAATCATTTGATAATGAACTTGGTGCCGACTTTTTCCACCCGAATTATGGAAACACTATCAGCCAGATACCGGATGAACTGATTAACGAAAATACTGTAGGTATTTTGTATAATTCAACTGATTACTTCAAGACAGAGGAAGGTGTTGTGCATAAAACCGAGTATACATTGGTTGAAAGAGTTTAATTCACTTTTTTAAGTTTAAGTATTAAAAAGACCTCACAAAAGAGAAGCTGGGTAAAACCTGGCTAACTCAAAACGGCGCAATTCGTGAGAATTGCGTCGTTTTTCATTTTTGTAAAATCCAACTAAATAAGTTTTATTGACCAGAACTTGGACTTGTCGATCCAGATCTGTAATAATCTTCATATCTATTTGTATCTCTCACTTTAATTTTGAAACTCTTAGTTACACTTTGGCCATTTTCATCAGTGACCGTAAATCTAGCAGTGTAGGTTCCAGCCCATCGATAACGGTGACTAAATGTCGCTGTTTGCGATGTAGAAGGCATAACTGAAGAAGATTTTAATTCTCCTCCGTAATACATTATCTCGTCTCCCCAATTAACAGAGTATGATAGATTACTCTGATTAATTCCTTTAGCTTTCACCTTCCAAGTTGCAGTATGATTCATATTCACTGTCTTTGGTCCAGTAATTCCTGTAATAATTGGAGACGAAGGCCTAACATCATTTCCTTTCACATTCACACTCAAGCTTGTTTGTGTACTTTGACCGTAACCATTTACTACTGTAAATGTAACAGTGTAGTTTCCAGCTTGGTTGTAAGTATGACTAAAAGTTGATGTTTGCTGTGGTACCGGCATGGTCATAGCAGAACCAACTTCTCTTGTATAAATTACTCTCTCTCCCCAATCAACAGAGTATGATAGATAACTCTCTTCTTGGTCATAAGCAGAAATCCTCCAAGTTCCCATTTGCCCAACTTTTAAAGTTTGAGGTCCAGAAACACCAGAGATAACTGGGTCCGATCCATAATACGGCATAGGCAACGCAGTCGCCTGAGCCGTCGAAAATCCAGAAAACAAGAACGTCGCTAAAACAAAAAATCCAATAATATTCTTTCTCATTTTTTTATATATTTACCTAATAATCATTTAATCACGACCCTTACAATGAAGTAGACGTCCCAAAACCGAGTTTCTTACATTGACGCCAAAAAGTATTTAACCTATTATTAAGGTCTAGAGGGGAGAAAAAGTAAGAAAAGACAAGCTCGCACGTCATATTATATGAGAGAAAAAATTGAAACTGAATTCAAAAAAATATATGAGGATGAATCGGATGCCATTTTCCGTTTTTGTTTTACTCGAGTATCTAACCGCGAACAAGCTCTCGATATAACTCAAGATACTTTCATGCGTTTGTGGAATAGTATGCTTGAACAAAAAGAAATAATAAATCCCCGCGCATTCATCTTCACTATCGCTCGCAATCTCATCATCGATTGGTATCGTAAAAAGAAAAGCGTCTCCCTCGATAAGATGATGGATGGAGTTTCGGAAGAAATTGATCTGATCGACAACAGCGCTATTAATAATATCGAAATGAGAGCAGAGGGAAAATATGTTTTAGATAAAATTAGTCAATTAGGAGAAACGTATCAGACCCCCATTTACCTACGATTCGTCGAAGATATGACACCAGATGAAATAGGTAAAATTTTAAACATCTCTGCCAATGCCGTCTCAGTCAGAATAAATCGCGGGTTAGAAGAGTTGCGAAACATAACAGGTTACAATAAACAAGAATAAATATATGGATCCCGTTAGAAGTCGCGATCGCGATGATAACGGAAATCAAAAAATATGAACAAGGATATAAAACAAATAAATAGTGAGGACATAAACGATACTGTATCGCGCTCTACTTCTAACGGGATGGACGAAATAAAAGACGAAAAAATAAATACTGGGATAAATGAAATCAAAAATATCAAAATGATGGATCATGAAAAGAGCCATATGCTTCAAGGTATTTTGGGCGTGGATGCTGTAAAAACCAGACCAGTCCGAAGTCCTTGGAGTAATTTTTCATCTATGTTTAGTAATTCACCATATCTTCGATTGGCAGTTTATTTTATTCTTATACTAGCTGGAGGTGGTATTATCGTCACCACAACAAATAATAATAATGAAAGAGCACTATCTCCTCAAGTAGATTTATATAGATCATTGAATACCTATAATGGAGGACTACCTGTTAATACTGGTGAAAATAATCCAGAAGAGAATCCTTCTGAAAAAATATCTAGCAATATTGGAAATCCAGCTACAGGTGTATCTGGAACTTCATCCGGGACTGGCACCACATCATCTTCACTTTCTTTTAGTATGTCTCCGACTGCGGGAATAGATAATACTAATTCCATAAATTATATTCAGATTACTTCACAAGCTTTCACTAAATATCTAGAGCAAGAAAAATATGATAAGGGATATATCCTAGATTATAAAATTGATGAGATTGTTTATATGGCCGCAAAGAAAACTGCCAATGACACAGAATCACAATGGTTCAATACAAACAATAGTAATGATGCATTCATTATGCGTATTAATTATGCAACTAAAACTACCGATACAGGTACAGAGAGGTGGCCAGCAAGCAAATCTTCATATGTAACAATAGATAAAACAAATGGTATTTACACTGTTGTATCTATCCGAGATAATCTTTAATTAAATATTTTTGGTAAGAAAATTATCAGACCAATGATTACAGCGGTAATAACCGAGAGAAGGACGGCGCCAGCGGCGACGTCTTTTGTATCGCGAGCGTAAGGGTGATAAGTAGGTGAAGTCAGATCAATATCTATTTCAAAAGCAGTATTGAAAGCCTCAGAAACGAAAACAAATCCTATGGAGAAGATGAGTAGTATCCACTCAATAGAAGAAATTTTTAAAATTAATCCAAGAGCTATCACAAAAACAGCAAAAAACATCTGAATCCAGAAATTCGGTGTCGTCTTCAATAATATCTCCCAGCCACGAAATGCATGAGTAAAACTTTTCGCCCTCGCCACAATCGAAAACCTTTTCCTCTCCGATAATTTTTTATCCATAATTTTATTATATCATACAAACAAAAACTCCGACTTAAAAGTCGGAGCAATTTGTTCAAATGTTCTAATACTGGCCAAAACCAATCCTTTCAACGGATAAATCTTCGTCGACGGGTAAGGGTTCTTTCCCTTCGAAAGCTCGTAAATAATTTTCTCTTTCGAGGTCAATTGCCTCATTGAGTTTTTTTGTCTTTTCCTTACTCACGAGAATTTCAACCGCCTTTTCGCTTAGAATTCCTGCAGAGGGATCCATTGCGATTAACAGTTTTCTCCAAATTTTTCTGAATTTTCCCATATTTTGAGCTTTTAATTTGTTTCTATTTAAGATTACATCTTTAAAATATTTTGTAAAGATGTACCAAAAAACTCCCTCGCGGGAGTTTTTTGATGATAGAATTATTTTGAATTTTTTGATTTTCCAACTTTTCTTCGGCTGACAATCCACATATTTGAATATTTCTTTGGTGTACGTGTCTTTTGGCCTTTTCCGGTTGGCTTACCCCACATACTCTTGGCTCGGCGTAGTCCGCGTCCTTGGCGTCCTTCTCCTCCACCGTGTGGGTGATCAACTGGGTTCATAGCTGTACCTCGGACAGTAGGGCGGATACCCTTCCATCGTGAACGTCCAGCTTTTCCAAAATTTTGTAATTTATATTCACTATTTGAAACTTCTCCAATCGAAGCGTAGCAATTCTCTTGAACTTTTCGAACTTCAGTTGAAGGCATTTTGATATTGGTGTAACCCAAGTCATTCGCCACAACTTGTCCATAAGTCCCTGCTCCACGGACTAGCTTTGCTCCGTTGCCTGGCTTGATTTCAATACTGTAAACGAATGTTCCAACTGGAATTATGCGAAGTGGTAATCTGTTCCCAACTGTAAGAGGAGCTTTTTCAGAAACGATGAAGCTATCTCCGACTTTCATTGATTTAGGAACGATGACATATCTCTTCTCTCCATCGGCGTAACAAACCAAACTTATGAAGGCGTTACGATTTGGATCGTATTCAATCGAAGTTATTTTTGCAGGAATATCACGCTTGTTGTACATGAAGTCGATCTCACGATAAAGTCGCTTGTGTCCACCCCCTTTGTGACGAGTGGTAATACGTCCTTGATTATTTCTTCCAACAGATCTCTTGAAACCTTTTGTTAAAGATTTCAGAGGAGTACTCTTTGTCAAAACATTTCTGTAAGTAACAGTAGTGTGATGACGTTTTGATGGAGTTGTAGGTCTATATGTTTTCATAAAATTATGCGAATGTTATTTTATCGCCCTTCTTCAAATGTACGACCGCTTTCTTTCCTCCTTGCTTGATACTTGTTATTCCACGTCGAGTGACAGTCTTCTTCGCGATCTGAGTGATTGCGACACTGACAGGTGTAACTCCGTAGATTAACTTAACTGCTTTCTTGATTTCGTTTTTATTTGCACCTTGCGCAACATTGAAAGTATATATACCCTTCTCAGCAAAGATAGCAGACTTCTCGGTTATACGAGGACCCTTCATCATTGGATGAGTTTTTTCTTTCTTTGTCACATCTTTCTCTTCAACTTCTTTATTCTTTTTTGTTTTTGTTGTTGCCATATTATTTCTTTTCTATTTTACCACCCAAAAATGCAATACTTTCTTTTGGCTGTGTAATAATAATATATCGGAAAGCAAGTAAATCGACTGGATTTATATTGCGAATTTCATCAATTTCAATTGTTTTAATATTGGCAAAACTTTTCTTTATTGTATCGCTCTTGGCTGGAGTCGTCAGATAAGTATTTGGCTTCTTGCCTCCTACCATCCTCTTGAAACCTTCTACCGCGCTCAAATCTTTTATGACTGAAACGGCGTCTTTGGTTTTGATATTTTTGAGAGCTAATTCTTCAACAAAAAGAATTTGTCCTTTTTTGAATTTTTCAGATAAAACAGTAAAGAGAGCTTTGATTCTCATCTTTTTGTTTATTTTTTGTTCGTAACTTTTCTCGTTGCGAGGTCCATGAGTGACTCCTCCGCCTACCCAAATAGGTGAGCGACTTGATCCGTGACGAGCACGGCCTGTACCCTTTTGTCTCCATGGCTTTTTTCCTCCTCCACGAACTTCTCCACGGGTCTTTGTATGAGCAACTGGTGTGCGAGCATTTGCTTGCATAGCCGTCACTACTTGGTGAACTAAGTCACCATTCCAAGATAAGCCGAAAATTGTTTCAGGAAGTTCCAATTTACCGACAGATTTTCCTTTTTGATTATAAACTTCCGCTGTTAGCCCCTTAGAAATTGTTTTAGCTTTTTTCTCAACTTTTTCAACAACTTCTTCACTATTCTTTTTTGTATTTTCTTTTGTTGTCATAAAATTAGCCGATAATTTCTACGAGTGTCCCACGGCGGCCTGGAATCGCACCCTTAATAAGTAATTGATTGTTTTCTTGATCAACTCCAATAACTTCAAGATTCTTTATTGTGATTCGATCTCCCCCCATACGACCTCCCATGCGCATTCCTTTCGGAACTTTATTACGAAGACCACCTCCGATAGAACCCGGTTCACGTTCTGAATGTTTCTGACCGTGTGATCGTGGACCACCGTGGAAACCATGGCGTTTAACAACACCCTGGAATCCTTTACTCTTTGAAATACCTGAAACTGTTATTTGATCGCCGACGCTAAAGACAGAAACATTTATTTGGTCTCCTTCTTTTATGTCTTCAATATCACGGAATTCACGAAGATGCTTGTATGCATTTTCTTTTCCTTCTTCTAGAGAGACATGTCCAATATGCGCCTTTGTCGCTCGGCTTGTTTTTTGTTCATCGTAGGCAACTTGTATTGCTGTGTATCCATCAATATCAGGACTCTTTACTTGAGTAACGATAAGAGGACCAGCAGAAATAACTGTTGCGGGAACTGCGGTACCATCTTCTAGAAAGCACTGCATCATATGCTGTTTTTTACCAAGAATGAATTTCATTTTAATTATATTGATCAACACCGATCTTTCTCTGATCAACACCGATTTTATCAGTGTATATCAGTATCTAAATCAGCGATATCAGTGATTATCTACATCATTTTCACATCTATATCGACGCCTGATGGAAGCGATAGATTTGTGAGTGCCTCAATAGTTTTCGGATTAGGATTGAGAATATCGATGACACGTTTATGGATTCTTATTTCGAACTGTTCACGAGCATTTTTGAATACGAACGATGCTCGGTTGACTGTATACTTTTTGATCTCTGTAGGAAGAGGAATTGGCCCAACTATTTTCGCATCGTAGCGAAGAGCTGTATCAATAATCTGCTTGACGGATGCGTCAAGAATTTTGTTCTCGTAAGCTCTTACGCGAATACGCAGTTGAACAACTGCATCCTCTTTCCCTTTTTTAGCTTTTGTTACTTTCTTTGTTGTTGTCATAGAGGGTTAGGTTCTAGGTTCTAGTATCCGGGTCCTCGTGTTTTAATCCGAGAACTCAGTCACTAGCTACTAACAACTTATTATTTAATGATCTTTGTTACAACACCTGCGCCGACGGTCTTACCTCCTTCACGGATAGCAAAGTGCATTTGTTCTTCAAGAGCAACTGGAGTTACTAATTTAACTCCAAGTTTAACTGTATCTCCTGGCATAACCATTTCTGTTCCGGCTGGAAGAGTTGTATCTCCAGTGACGTCTGTTGTACGGATATAGAATTGAGGCTTGTAACCAGTGAAGAATGGTGTGTGACGTCCGCCTTCCTCTTTTTTCAAAATGTAAACTTCACATTCGAATTCTGCATGAGGAGTAACTGTTCCTGGTTTAACAAGAACTTGTCCACGAGTGACATCTTCTTTTTTGATTCCACGAATAAGGATTCCAGCATTGTCGCCAGCCATACCTTCTTTCAAATTTTTGTTGAACATCTCAATACCAGTAACTGTTGTCTTTGCTGTAGGTTTGATACCAACAATTTCAACATCTTCACCAACTTTCACAATTCCTCTTTCAATTTTACCAGTAACAACTGTTCCACGTCCTTCGATTGAGAATATATCTTCAATAGGCATTAGGAAAGGTTTTGTAATATCACGTTCTGGGACTGGAATATAAGTATCGAGAGCATTGACTAGGTCAAGAACTTTCTTTGCCCATTCATCATTGTTGTCAGCGGCTTCAAGAGCTTTCAAAGCTGAACCACGGATAACTGGAGCGTTAACGCCATCAAATCCTTGTTTTGTAAGGAGTTCACGGACTTCTTCTTCGACTAGGTCAAGCATATCAGGGTCATCAACCATATCACACTTGTTTAGAAATACGATTATTTTTGGAACGTTAACTTGTTTTGCGAGAAGGATGTGCTCACGTGTTTGTGGCATAACTCCGTCTGTTGCAGCGACGACGATAACAGCACCGTCCATTTGGGCAGCACCAGTAATCATGTTTTTAATATAGTCAGCGTGTCCTGGAGCATCAATGTGTGCGTAGTGACGTGTTGGTGTCCAATATTCGTTGTGAGAAAGAGCAATCGTGATACCACGAGCTTTTTCTTCAGGAGCTGAGTCGATTTGATCAACACCTTTAATCTTGGCACCATAACCAGTACCTTGTCTTGCTAAAATTGCGAGTATCGCCGCTGTTAATGTTGTTTTCCCGTGGTCAACGTGACCAATAGTACCAACATTCACATGGGGCTTATCCCTGTTAAATTCTTCTGCCATATATTTTTTTATTGGTCCCAATCTAGATTGGGACATAAATTATTAATAAATATAGCCTTTATACTAGCAGATATAAAAATAAATGCAAGCCCCCACACCTACTTTTTTATTGCAGGCTTTAGTTTTCGTTAACAACAGGGTCAACTACTTGGACCGTAACAGTCGCTTGTTCTGAGGAGAAGCCAGGTCTTGTACATACAACACTATAAGTAGTATTAACTAGAGGAGAAACTTTTATACTACCTACTGTTGCCCCTCCGGTGCTAAATCCAGTACCAGTACAGGAGTTTGCAAGATGAGAACTCCAATTAAGGGTCGATGACCTGCCTTTAAATATTGTTTCTGGACTGGCTATCAATGTCCCTGTTGGAGCATTTAAAGCACAGTCTACCCCATTCCAAGTTGAATCTGCATCACAAGTTGCTGTGGCTGTAACTGAGCCGAGTTCTCTGCCACTGTTATATAGATAGAATGTTCTACTCTCATAAGACATAGAATAAGTTGCCGTTCCAGAATCCCCAGACGCCACGGTGACATTTGTCGGAGTCGTCACCGATGTTGGCCCGATAGTATCTGAAGTATCCCAAGATAAAGTTATATTACAATGACCATCTCCTTGTGGAGCAGCTGTAATCTGACAAGTCGGACTTGCCCCGGCCGAAATCGTTCCGGTTGGAGGAGTACAAACTCCACCCTCCCAAGTAGTCCCTGAAGCACAACTTGCCGTAGCTGTACTTGTCGCTAGTTGTATATAATTATGAGTTAATGTAAACGTCCTCGTCCCATGATCAATTGAATATGATTGCGTTCCAGAATTTGCCGACACTGGGAGAGATGGTGCAGAAGTAACGGATGATGCCACCCCAACTAAGGGATTTATAGTGCTCCATGTCACACTCGAATTACAATTACTTTCCCATTCAGAGATTGTACAATTTGGAGCAGTAATTGTCCCGGTTGGTAGGGCACAAACTGAACCATTCCAAATAGTCCCAGACACACAAGATACCCCAACTGTCTTTGTCGCTAAAGTTGAACCATCATGATTTAGATAAAACGTTGTGCTTGGGTATGCAACTGAAATATTGGAAACTGTCTTAGGAAATACTCTATTAATGGTGGCGTTTGATATAACCTCAATGTTTACTGGTTTAGTCACGTTTGTTGCTGCGGTACTAATAGGGTTAGTTACATTTAATGTCAACGATGTCGTACAAGTGCTGGCGTTTGCCGCTATCTGACAATCTGAGCCCGTTAATGTACCTGTCGGAGCAACTCCCACATATACAGTAACTGAGTCACTCCCAGTTGTCCCATTATCTCCTGTACACGAAACAGTGTAAATCTTTTCGCTTGTTAATGCCCCAGTTGAAACCCCAGCATTAGAGGTCCCAGTACCAGTTATTCCCCCACCAGAAAGAGTACAAGCTGTGGCATTGGTTGATGTCCAAGAAATACTTGAGGCTCTGTTATATTCAACTGTTGCTGGTGTTGCAGTAATAGCAACGGATATTCCTTCACATCTTCCATCCACACTATCCCAAGTTGTCCCAGACACACACGATGCTCCAACTGTCTTTGTTGCTAAAGTTGAACCATCATGATTTAGATAAAATGTAGTTCCTCCATACGCGACAGCAATTCCTGATTTTGCAGCTGGCGTAATCAATGATGCAACTTCTACGTTTACTGGTTTGGTAATATTTGTTGAAGCTACACTGATTGGATTACTAATAGCTAAAGTTAGAGTTGTAGGGCAAGTGCTGGCGTTAAGAGCGATAGAACAATCCGCTCCCGATAATGTTCCAGTCGGCGCGATACCGACGCTGACCGAAGCTGTTGCACTTCCACTCGTAGTATCTGGATTGGTACATGTTAATGTATATGTTTTATTTGAGGTTAAGTTTCCTGTTGTATAATTTCCTGAAGTTGCTTTCGTCCCTGACCAGTCACCACTAGCTGTACAAGAAGTTGCATTTGCCGATGACCAAGCTAAGCTTGTTGTTCGATTATATTCGACTGGATTTGGACTTGCCAATAGATTGACAGTCACTCTTTCGCATCTTCCATCTACACTATCCCAAGTCGTACCTGAAATACAACTTGAAGTAACTGCACGTGAGGCTAACTCAATCGCATTATTATAAAGATAAAATATTCGAGACGAATATGGGACAGTAAATGATGTGGGCCCACCTCCTGAAACTGAAGGACTATTATAATTTGTCATTCCACTAGCTGTAATTGCTGTTACCGATCCAACCGGATTGGAAACAGACCAAGTTAAATTCACTGGGCAACTACCTGCATTCTCAGCTATCACACATGAAGAAGCGGAAGAGGTGAGAAATCCCGTCATTAGAGAAAATGTTGCAGTACATGCTTTAGCCGAAGTCATTGTAACTTGCCCACTTCCATTACAATCTCCACTCCAACCAGAGAAAACTGAATTAGAACTTGGAGTTGCCGTAAGAGTAACTGTTGTATTGTAATTAAACGGATAAGAACAAGTAGACCCACAATTAACCCCTGCTGGACTTGAAGTCACTGTACCAGTTCCAGTCCCCGCTTTCGAAACGGTCAGATAATAAGAATTAATTGAAAATGATGCAGTCACGGCTTTATCTGCTGTAACATTTGAATCAGTTCTTGATGCGGTCGTAACTCCATCACTCCAGCTTGAGAAAGTGTAGCCTGTGTTTGCTACGGCTGTTACTTGTGTTCCGCTTGCGAGATAATTTACCGTCTGAGGAGTTACTCCTGAAATTGTTCCATTAGCTCCGGCGGTGTAAGTTAAAGTATGAGTTCTCTCACAATTTATCCATAAGCTTGGGGCACTACTCCAAGCACCAGTCGTAGTATTTTTTGAATGCATCCAATAACTGTAACCAGTGTTTGGGGAGACGGGAATAGCAACAGTATTACGAACACCAGCTGTACCAACATAATTATCATCCCAACCAGGGGAACCAGTAGGTGTCCCATTTAATGTTGTTCTAAGATAAAAAGTATTGTAACCAACAGGGGCATCCCACCCTACTGTGGCAGTCATCTGATCGGGGCTACATGAATAGGAAACATTTGTTGGAATTGGTGGAGTTGTAATCGTCACAGTATCAGAACCTGATTGACCAGTCGCATTTGTACAAATGAGAGTATGAGTTGTCGTACGAGCTGATGCTGTTCTTGTTGTTGATGAAGCTGATGTAGTAACTGCTGAACCATCCAAAGTACAACTTGAGGCATTTAGAACTGCTCCCCATGAGAGGGTGTAAACATCTCCTGTATATGTTTCAGTTGGGCCATCAGTAGCCGAGTAACCAGTACTCCACGCTGCAACCTTAAGATCAGGAGCTGGAGTTTGAGCATAACTACTAAAATTTACTGAATACCAACTATCAGCTGATGGTGTCCAAGTCGAGTTGTAACAGTAAGCGGAAATTGTGTGAGTTCCATAAGTAGTAATTGCTGGGCTCGTTACTGTTGCTGAACTATAATATCCAGAATAATCCCATCCACCACTTGAACCCCAATTCCAATCCAGCAACAAGTGACTATAGTATCCATTACTACAAGAGTATGTAAAATTTGTCGTTCCACCATATGGAACAGGATTTGTAGAAACTGAAAGATTTGTAATATCTGATCGTGCAGCGAAAGTTACTACGCAAGTTTTATTTGATGTCATCGATACAGTTCCATCAGAAGCACAATCTCCCCCAATACTGACGAGAGTTGAACTACTATCTGGAGTTTCTCCAACTGTCACAGCTGTCCCATAATTATAAGTACCGGCACCGGTAACAGTTCCATTACCAGTCCCGGCTTTTGTAACTGTGAGAGTGTATGTATTCAAAGTAAATGTCGCTGTGACGCTCCTAGCAGCCGTCATTGAAACAGTGCATGTACTCGTCCCGGAACAAGCACCGCTCCATCCAGCGAAATATGAACCAGTCGATGGTGATGCAGTCAAAGTAACAGAAGTTCCGTAATTATATATTTCTGAACAATCAGACCCACAACTAATCCCTGCCGGGCTTGAGGTGACAGAGCCAGAACCATTGCCAGATGTTGCGACAGAAAGAGTTGCATTCACATTAACTATTATTTGATTCGATATCCCAGCTGCACCAGCATATGTAGAATTCCTGCATTGAACATAATATCCGTATGAGCCCGCAGCGCTAGGGGCAGTGTATGATATGGGACTACTTGCTTGATATGAAGTTAAGGCTGATGAAACATTATCTAGTAATCGGCATTCAGTTGAATAAATATTAGTAGTTGGTGTATAAGTAAATGAAATATTCTCGCTAATATTTTTTGTATACGGAGTAGTGGAAGAAACTGAAACGGTAACAGCCGTAAACGAAGCTGTTACATTTTTGACTTCCGTCATTGAGACAGTACAAGTCCCCGTCGAATTAGTACAAGCTCCACTCCAACCAGAAAAGAAATTATTTGAAGAGGCGACGGCTGTTAGAGTTACCGACGTTCCATAATTATATGATGCGGAAGCAGTTGAACATCCTTGATCACAACTAATCCCTGCAGGGCTTGAATTTACAGATCCTATCCCAGTCCCAGCTTTTGAAACTGTGAGAGTATATGTATTAATTGTAAATGCTGCTGTCACGGTACATGCCGCAGTGATTGCACCTGTGGTATATGTACTTCCAGAAAGCGAACCTCCGCAACCAGTTACTGAACTAATAGAATAGCCAGTATCTGGAGTAATTGTAAATGTAGTGGTTCCATTGTAGTTTACAGTTCGAGAAGCGGGAGAGATAGAACCTCCTGTTCCTGCGGAAGTAGAAACAGTGTAAGAGCAAATAGATGGAGCAGTTGTTGTCGCCACGCTTGTATAAGCAGAACTTCCACCAGAATTATTTGCTTTCACTTGATATGTATGACTTGAACCTGCATTTAAACTAGTATGAGAATATGAAGTTACATTTCCCATGTAAGTAGGAGTTCCATCAATATTAAGAGTATAACTTGTTGCTCCCGATGAGGCAGTCCAAGAGGAACTAATATTTGCATTAGTTGCGGTTGTGGAACATGAACCAGCAGTAGCAGTAAAACCTGTCGGTACAACAGGAACAGATCTTGTCGCAGTAGCTGTAGCTTGAGCAAGGAGAATATTATTATTATATAAATAAAATGTTGTTGCCCCCTCAGAAATAGCATAGCTTGTCCCGACGCTTGAGTTCACATTAGCAACTGTAATACTTGTAGGTGTGGTGACAGCCGAAGTTCCAATAGGATTTGTTGTAGACCAAACTAAACTTGTATTACAAGTACTACCTGCCGACGAGATTGAACAATCTGAAGCAGTAAGAGAACCGGCCATTTGCAAGAATGTCGCTGTCACCGTACACGCCGAAGTGATGGCTCCAGTTGTATAAGTATAACTTCCTGAACCTCCACAACCTGAAACTGTTCCTATAGAATATCCAGAATTCGGTGTAACTGTAAATGTTGTAGTTCCATTGTAGTTTACAGTTTGAGAAGTAGGTGATATGGAACCTCCAGTTCCTGCGGAAGTAGAGACGAGGTAATTATTTATGGTACAAGTGTTACTTGTAGTAACCCAATCTCCCCAAGTACACCCTGGATATGCCGTCTTTGTTCGAGTTTGATAAATTCCACCAGAATACCCTGTTGCACAACTTAGTGTTTGGTCTTCAGTTGTTGGTTCAGGACACACTAATGCCTGACAGTATGTTCCATTCCAAGAAGAATTTCCGTCACAGCTTGCAGAGACGGATGATTGAGAAAGTATTGCTCCATTGTGATACAAATAAAAAGTAGTCGATCCGTTTGTGATAGTAGTTCCAATGTTTGTTCCTGAGGTTGCATAAGAAATGTGTGTCCCCGCGGGATTATTTTTAGTTACTTCAGGAGTCGTCGTCAGATTTGCCGTTGACCAATTTAAGATTGATCCGCAAGAACTTGACCCTGATGAAATCGTACAAGAAGTTGCAGAGATGGACCCGGAGGGAGGATTAGGCAAAACAGTCACTGTCGTATATAAAGGCGTCGGCATATAGTCAAAATCTGGCCAAGGACCAGTACCAACCATAGAATATTGTTTAGTGCTCGCTGGAGAAACTGTAGTACTCCCTGCTCCTGGAAAACCTGTAACTCCATCAATTGTCACACTATTACAGTTACTAGTAGACCAAGATAGAGTTGAAGTTCCACCAGGATAAATAGAAGTTGGACTAGCAGAAAAACTGTTCATTGTACAGTAAGTTCCAATGGTTACAGTTACACTTGCCCAAGCTGGGGTGTATCCTAAATTAGTACAATATAATTCATAAGCAAAAGTCGAAGTAGGATACACTATAGTTGAACCGGAAGTTGAAACTCCATAAGTTGATCCTGGCCCAGTTAATGTACAAGAAGATGCATTCGTGGTGGTCCAACTTAAATTAGACCCTGACCCAGAAGCAATAGAACTTGGGCTTGCTGTAAAAGAATTAATATAAACAGTTGGAGTAGGAGTCGAACTCGTAACAGACACAGTCGTACTAGCTGTCGTCGTCAATCCAGAGCCATTATCACAAGTTAGAGTGTAAGTAGTGGTTGAAGCAGGACTAACCGTTTGACTCCCAGTTAATGCTTCAGCTTTTTTTATTCCCAATAAACTGTAAATCTTTTGAAAGTTGGAAGATTTAGCAACCGGTTCGCTTCCTCCTCCAGCCCCTTCAGAAACACTACAAGAAACAACAGCAGAGTTTGTTGACCATGAAAGAGTCGAGGAGCCACCAGAAGTTATTGATGAGGGACTCGCTGTAAATGAAGTAATCGCTGGCACTCCAGCAGCAAAAGCATTATTAGCAAAAAATAATGCCATTATAATAAATGTACTTGAGATGAAAAATTTTAGGAATTTACTAATCATAATAAATTTAAATAGAAACTATTTTACCCCTTTTATTATAACATAAAATAAAAACAAAACCTCCCCTCCGACTTTTGTCGGAGGGGAGGTCCCTACTACTTACTACGTACTACTTTCTACTTATCTTTATCTTGAGTAAGAATTTCTCCAACTAGAGAAACTTCTGAAAGATGTCGGCATAGAATAACTCTTCCAACTTCTATATTGTTCTGTGGCTGTATTTGGTTGAGATTGATATTGTGATTGAACTTGAGAATTATAAGGATTAGATGTTCCACAAACTGATCCATTCCAAGAAGTCCCAGATGCACAAGATGCTTTTGCTGTTGCTGAATCAAGTAACACACCAGTGCCATTATGATAAAGATAAAATGTTCTATTTCCATAAGAAACTGGATAAGTTGTTGACCCTTGTGTTGTAGGTGTTGAAGATAATACAATAGTACCTCTTGGTGTTGTTGAAATAGAAGCATAATAAGGAACATCCCAACTTATTGTTGAATCACAACTATTTGATCCAACTGAAATTGCACAGTCAGTTGCAGAAATACTACCAGAAACATTATCAATAACAGTAATCTCTACCCAACCTGAATATCCTTTTCCATCAATTGGATCTTCACACATGATTCCATATTGCCCAGTCATAGTAGGAGATACTGTTCTCTTTCCATAATTAGCTAAAGATTTATAACTGGGTAAATCCCAGCATCGAGTAGCTCCACTAGGTCTCGCATCCCAGCTGATAACTGAAGAACCACCGAGATTAACCCTTAAAGGAGAAGCAGTAATATACGAAACATTATTTGATCGTGAATTGCCATCTGAAACCGCTGCATCCTGTTGAGTCCATCGAGCGGCGAAAACATTGCCAGCTGAAAGGATCAAAACGAGAGCAAAAACACTTAACATTGAAACTTTTAGTAATTTATTCATGTAATGAATTTATGATAATAAATAATATTTGGACCTTATCAAACGACAAGAGTTTTAATAGATAAACCAATTAGAATACGCAAGAGTCCTGAAAAATATAGATATATTGTTCATGATACGCCATACCTTTTGGCTTGCTATCAATGTACTCTTGACTTATTCTATTTATCTTTATCTTGAGTAACTTCTCCAGCTGGAGAAATTTCTGAAAATTGTTGGAATAGAGTAATTTTTCCAACTTCGGTATTGTTCAGTTGTGGTATTCGATTGAGCTCGATAATTTGAGGACGTTGAAGTAGACCCAAAAATATTACCTCTTTTAATTGTTAAAGTAGTAGAATCTTGGTAAAGACGATCAGCGGTAAGAATAAATTCTAGTGTCGTATCACTTTCAGAAGGAGTAACTACTGTACTTCCAGTACATCCTGGAGAATATATTGACCAAGGTGTTTGTAATATACATGAATTTCCATTAGTTGTAGACCATGAAATTACAGAAGATTGACCGGGTGAAATTGTACTGGGATTAGCGGTTATTGAAACTCTAGGTTTTTGGGAATCAGATCCTGCTTCATTAGAATATGCATCATCCACTGCTCCACTAATACCAACAGTTACAGTTGTGTAAGAAGGAACTGGTAATTCATCAAAACTACCTCGTGGAAAAGCTGTTATCGCATAAATTGTTGTTTTAGTTGGAGACACAGATAATCTTCCTTTTGAAGAAGCATTTGAAGATATCGGATATCCACCAGATGAGATAGTTACATTTGTACAACCTGTTGCATCCCAAGAGAGGGTAGAAGATTGTCCTTGTCTTATTGTCGATGGGCTAGCTGAAAAAGGAATATTATTACAATCAACTGAAGAATTAACTGTTACTGTTTTTTGTAATGGAACTTGTAATTCATCATCATCGAGACCTGGCCCATAGGCAGTCAAAGCATAATGAGTTGTACTTGTAGGGTAGACGATCTTTGATCCAGAAAGAGAAACACTACCAATTGGAGCAATATTTGCGCTTGTACAATCTCTTGTAGACCAAGAAAGAGTTACTGGTTGTCCAACAGTGATTGAGGCTGGTCTAGCATTAAAACTGACAAGAGTACATCTTGGACTATTGTATGAGTTGCTATTTGAATATGGAGCATCCCATTGATAAAAACTTACAGCAAAGACACTAGTTGCTGAAAATAGTAAAACTAGAGCAAAAACACTTAATATTGAAACTTTTAGTAATTTATTCATGTAATGAATTTATGATAATAAATAATATTTGGACCTTACCAAACGACAAGAGTTTTAATAGATAAACCAATTAGAATACGCAAGAGTCCTGAAAAATATAGATATATTGTTCATGATACGTCATACCTTTTGGCTTGCTATCAATGTACTCTTGACTTATTCTATAAGTATGACTGAATTTAAAAATTTGTCAAGTAGTTTATCCCCACACCTATATTTTTATAGATTTTCATCTTTTCACAAAACCCCCACAAATTTTGCTTCTGCAAAATTTGTGGGGGTTTCTTTACTACTTACTACCTACTACTTTCTACTATCTCTCAATAATATTTATTGAATTTACTGTGACGAGAGTCCAGGCTGTATTTGATACACCCTCCTTCGAACAAGAAATCTTGTATTTGGTTGTTTTTGTTGGGAAAACCAAGACCTCACCAGATGGTGTAGTTGGTCCAGTAGACCATTCTCCATATCCTGTCTCACTGACAGCACTACAACTCTCAGCAAGTGGGGCACTCCAAATTAATTTCGATGATTTTCCTCGGAATATTTTTGTCGGGATTGGATAAAAATCAATTTCAAATGTTTCTATATTTCCACATCGTCCTCCCGAATCAACACCAGTTTCATCTCCGTTTCTAATTTCATCACTACAATTTCCATTATCAACATTCCCGACGGTAACAGCTCTCCACGAACTGCAATTATTGTCTTCATTTGATTCTGTGATGACACCAGTTCCATTAGCTGAATTCTTATCCGCACATGCTCTCATATAATAAGTGCCTACAGTTGCGAATGTTAAAGATTTAGAATAAGTAGATGTCCCCCCTGCGGATAGTGCTTGCATACCGGCAACTGGATAACTGAGCAACCCGGCAGGTTCTTGTAGATTGGAAATTCCAATAGCTGTTTGAAATAAATTTGTAAAACCTATCCCCGTAGGATCAGCCCCTTGATTCTTAACGTCAGCAAAAAACATCGTCGCGACTCCAGCTGTCGCTCCGGTAGGAATAGGAGCAGAAACAATCAAGTCTATCCCATCTTCTTCTACTACCCCTTCCGTAACCGTAACTTCCCCCCAATTACTACAATTATTGTCATCTTCATTCTCTTCGACTACTCCCTTTGCATCTCCTTCAGAACTTTTATCAGCGCAAGCTCTTATATAGTATGTGCCAGCACTAGGAAATGTTATTGATTCTGTGAAATCCGACATCATAAGAGGAGCGAGGTCCGCCATCCCAGATACGGCATAATCAATTACTTCCCCGCCTCCATTTGGCAAAGTAGCTGTTTGGAATAAATTTGTAAATGCTATTCCAGTAGAAGCTGTTCCTTGATTAAATACAGATGAAGTAAATGTTTCAGCTACTCCAGCTTCCGCACTACTAGGAGTTGGAAGTGATGTGGATAATTCTGGCAAATCTTTAAGCTTATTTGAGACAATAACATCTGTTGTGGCGCAATTATTATTTTCATTTGATTCTTTTATAACACCCGATCCCGACATTGAATTTTTGTCCGCGCAAGAACTCAAGAAATATGTTCCCTTTTTGGTGAATGTTATAGTTGCTGAATAATATGCTGTCCCTCCAACTTGGAGAACGTTCATCCCTGAAACAGTGTAATTAATTTCAGGATCACCCGGCTCATCAGCAAATGTAGAAAAGACATTAGTAAAAGATGATTCCGTCGCGGAAGTTCCTTGATTTTTTATCATGGCATAAACAGTAAAAGGAGTGTCCTTTTTAGTAAGTATCGTAGGAACATATCCTTGAAAACCAGCATTTGAAATTTTTGTTGGAGCCGAAGAAACAAGGTCGGAAAGTGAAACAGCTACCCTGGTCCAAGCACTGCAATTATTGTCTTCAACCCGTTCTACGATATCACCCAAACTGCTCTTATTACTCTTGTCCGCACAAGCACGAACATAATATATACCACTCTCTGTGAATGTATAAGATTTTGAAGTGACCCCAGATGCCCCATCAAGAAGAGTATCCATTGATACAGCGTCCAAATCTTCTATTTTTGTCTCATCGTCTTTATCTGTTGTAATTTGGAAAAAGTTTGAGAAACCTTTTTCTGTTGATTCTCCTCCACCATTTTTAATAGTTGATGTAAATATCTTTGCCACACCAATCTCCGCTCTTGTTTGAGCTGGAGCAGAAGCAATAAGGTCAGGTAGTGATGCTGGATCATATGCCCTTAAAGGAGACCATTCCCCACAATTCCCATCAAGTCCTTCTGCGTTTGGCTGACTAGCACAAACTCTCCAGTAATTATACGGAAGTTCAACCTCTTTCTTGTTTACAGTAATCATTTTTGTCGCTCCCCCAGCGAGACCATTTATTGAAACTGTCGCAAATGTCGTACCAGTAAAATTGCCTGTTCCACCTCCATTATCAACTGATCCCTGAAATGAGTTTACAAAGCTATTACTATAGGTTAATCCTTCATTCCGAATACTTGCAGAAAGAGTATAAACAGTATCCCCATTTGCATCAGTATGTCCTCCGTCATTCCCATATCCAAAGACAACAACTAAATCTTTCCATGGTGGCTGTGACGCAAAAACCCTTTCTGAATCTAAAAGAGAATCTGAACAATATAATTGAAGCTCTTGGTCATAATCAGCCGCTTGTCCATTTGCTAAAATAAAATCTTTAATAAAAACAGTCTTAACCCCACTAACAACCCCTGAGATTATTGTTTCGATATCCCCATCAAGATTTTTCATCTTGAGCGAAGCGGAGGTATTTGGAGAAGCACAACTTGTCATACTCCATAAAACCTCAAGATTACAACCCGTGGAAGGAGATTTATAATAACAAGTTGATTTCTGTAGATTAATCGTACCTGTAGCAGCTGAGACATTATTTGCAAAAATTAATGCCCCGACCATAAACAAACCAAACATGGAGAATTTAAATAGTTTCATAATTTTAAAAGACATATTAATAAATATTATACTAATTATTATATCACTTTCTTAAAATTAATGACAGAAACCGATGTGGGGGTTGACCCGAAAAACACTTTGTAGTAGCATAATAAATGTACAAGTCCGTCCTCGAACCGGGCTTTTATTTTTCCAAAAAATAACGAGCGTAGCGAGTATATTTTTTGAGAACCCGCCACAAATTTATAGATTATTTGCGAAATTCAACAAAAATAATCCATAGCATTGAGGTGGATACAATTTAATAGTTTTATAATAAATTTAGGCGGGTAGTGATTTTTATAGTCGCTATCACTCCTTAAAAATCAACTATGTTAGATTTAAAAACAATGAAGTCGGCGCTCGATCAACTCGAGCAGGAAAGAAAAATTCCTCGTGAAAAAATTATTGACGCCATCGAGCAAGCTCTCGCTGCCGCCTATAAAAAAGATTACGGGAAAAAAGGCCAGATTATTCGGGCCAAGATAGATATCGAGACAGGGGCAATGGAATTTTATCAAATTAAAATTGCCGTTGATGATACGCTCGTCCGAATGGTCAATGATGAAGAAGCGGAATTTGAAGAAATCGCTGAAGATGATGAGAGAGTTCGATACAACGAAGAACATCACATCTTGATAGCTGACGCCAAGAAAATTAAAAAGGATGTAATACCAGGTGAAGAATTGATATTCCCCCTTGAAAATAAAGAGGATTATGGCCGTATCGCTGCACAAACAGCCAAACAAGTTATCATTCAAAAAATTCGTGAAGCAGAACGTGGAGCAATAATCGAAGAGTATGGAACAAAAGAAGGAGAGATTGTAAACGGTTTCGTTTCAAAAGTTGAACGCGGAATTGTTTATATCGATTTCAATCGCGCCACCGGAGTAATTTTACCCGAGGAACAAATCCCTGGAGAATTTTACAAACGTGGAGAAAGAATTCGCGCCTACTTATATCAAGTAGAAGAGACACCTCGCGGAGTAAATCTTAAACTTTCACGTACTCATCCTGAATTAATAGAAGGTCTCTTCACAATGGAAGCTCCAGAAATCGCCTCCGGTGTTGTGGAGATCAAAGCCATCGCTCGTGAAGCCGGAAGCCGTTCAAAAATTGCAGTATTTTCAAATGACGAACATGTTGATCCAGTCGGCTCTTGTGTCGGCCAGAAAGGAGTTCGTGTCACTACCGTCATGAGTGAGTTAAATGGTGAGAAGATCGACATCATTCCTTGGTCAGCTGACCCAGGGAAATACGTTGCCAGTGCTATCTCTCCTGCCAATGTCCTCGGTATGAATATAAATGAAGAAGAGCACAAAGCGACAGTAGAAGTCGCAAGTGACCAGCTATCTCTGGCTATCGGTAAGGGTGGGCAAAATGTTCGCCTCGCCGCCAAGCTTACTGGTTGGAGAATTGATATTAAAAGTATTGAGAAAGATGGTGTAGTCGAAGAGAGTGTATCAAGTGATGATATACTAGATGATGGTATCGTCGATGATGGTACAAATTAAGTAGTAGGTAGAAAGTAGCAAGTAGTAAGGAAAAGGATTCTGAATTCTCCTTTACTACTTACTACATACTACTTGCTACATTATAAATATATAAGGTTAATATTATTAATATAAATTTTCGCTAGCCCCTAGTATCTAGAAGCTAGCTGCTAATCATATGAGTCCATTTATTATTTTCGCATTAATCGCATCTGTTATCGCAATTGTTTACGGTTTGTTTTTAATCAAAGTCGTCATGAGCAAAAGTGCTGGTGATGAAAAGATGAAGGCCATCGCTCTGGCTATCCAGCAAGGTGCTAAGGCGTATCTTAATCGTCAATACAAAACAATCGGAGTTATCGCTGTTGTTCTTTTCCTCGTCATTGGTTTCGTGCCAATGCTTGGCTGGATGATGGCCATCAGCTTCTTGGTTGGAGCTATTCTTTCAGCTCTGGCTGGATACATCGGTATGAACGTCTCTGTTCGTGCCAATGTCCGCACAACCGAAGAAGCCAAAAAAGGCTTAAAGGAAGCCTTAGGTCTTGCTTTCAAAGGAGGGACAGTTACTGGTCTTCTTGTTGTCGGCCTCGCTCTTCTTGGAGTTACAGTATTTTATATAATTGCTGATAAATTCGTTGGCGGTCCGGCTGCTGTTCGTTCTCTTATTGGTCTATCATTCGGAGCAAGTTTGATTTCTGTTTTTGCTCGACTTGGTGGAGGAATATTTACCAAAGCCGCTGACGTCGGCGCCGACCTCGTCGGTAAAGTTGAAGCTGGAATTCCAGAAGATGATCCTCGCAATCCCGCCGTCATCGCTGACAACGTCGGAGACAATGTCGGTGACTGTGCTGGTATGGCTGCAGACTTGTTTGAAACTTACGCCGTGACTTCTGTCGCCACAATGCTTCTTGGTTCTCTTGTTTTTTCAGGATTTACAAATGCAATCATCTATCCTCTTGCGATCGGTGGAGTTGCAATAATTTCGACAATCATTGGTACTTGGTTCGTTCGTCTGGGTAAAAAGAAAAATATAATGGGCGCGCTATACAAAGGTTTGGCTGTGGCGGGAGTTTTGTCGGCTATTGGATTCTATCCAATCACAAAGTGGCTTATGGCAGGCCAAACATCTTACACAGTCGGTGCTCTATATATGAGTGCCCTTGTTGGAATAATTGTCACTGCTCTTATTATCGTCATTACAGAATATTACACTTCGACAAAATACAGTCCGGTGAAATCCATCGCGGCTGCTTCCGTTTCCGGACACGGGACAAACGTCATTCAAGGTTTAGCTATCTCAATGAAGTCTACCGCTCTTCCTCTCATTACAATCGTCGCTGGAATCTTGGCTTCATATCACTTCGGTGATTTGTATGGAGTCGCAGTTGCAGCTATGGCTATGCTTTCACTCACAGGAATAATCGTCGCTATCGATTCATTCGGACCTATTACTGATAATGCTGGAGGAATTGCTGAAATGGCAGAATTACCAGATAGTGTTCGTGCTGTTACAGACCCACTCGATGCCGTTGGTAATACGACAAAGGCAGTGACAAAAGGTTACGCTATTGGTTCTGCCGGACTTGCTGCCCTCGTTCTCTTCTCTTCTTATACACAAGAATTCGCAGACCTTGGACACAAATTAAATTTTGATCTAGGGAATCCACTCGTTATCGTCGGACTTCTAATCGGAGGATTACTTCCTTATTACTTCGGTGCTCTATGTATGGAAGCCGTAGGGAAAGCTGCTGGGAAAGTTGTTGAAGAAGTTCGACGACAATTCCGCGACATCAAAGGCATCATGACAGGTCAAGGTAAGCCTGACTACGCAACTTGCGTCGACATCGTCACCACTGGGGCAATCAAGCAAATGATTCTTCCAGCTCTTATCCCAGTCCTTGCTCCAATCCTTGTCGGATTTATTCTTGGACCAGAAGCTCTCGGAGGATTACTTGTCGGATCAATCGTAACAGGAATCTTCCTCGCAATCTCAATGACCTCAGGTGGAGGCGCATGGGACAATGCCAAGAAATATATCGAACTTGGAAATCATGGTGGCAAAGGTAGTGATGCTCACAAAGCTGCAGTCACAGGCGACACAGTCGGTGACCCTTACAAAGACACCGCCGGCCCTGCAATCAACCCAATGATTAAAATCTTAAACATCATCGCTTTGATTCTCGTTCCAATATTGGTTGCCGTTTGGTTCTAAAAAATATATTTAAACAAATAAGAAAACAGCCCTCCGACCTAGGTCGGAGGGCTGTTTTGACAAATTACTCTTTGCCATATAAGATAAGGATACTATGACCAAAACAACAATAAAAAAATTAGATAAAAGTGAGATAGAGATAGTCGGCGCAATAGAAGTCGCCGAGTTCGAAAAATATGAAGAAAAAGCCCTCGAAAGAGTCGGTGAACGACTCGAGCTCCCGGGTTTTCGTAAGGGTAAGGCTCCAACTGCAGAAGTAAAAAAGAATGTACCTGAAATGGAACTCTTAGAAGAAATGGCTGAGCTTGCGCTCATGGAAAATTACATGAAGATTTTAGAAGAGAACAAGATTGATGCTATCGGCCGCCCACAAATCGCTATCACAAAAATAGCTAAAGGTTCAGACCTTGAATTCAAAATTGTCACCGCAGTTCTTCCAGAATTAAAAATGCCTGACTATAAAAAAATTGCCGGCAGTGAAGCAAAGAAGAGCGACTTCAAAAAAGAAATAATTGTTGATGAGAAAGATGTGGAGAAGACAATCCTTGAACTTCGCAAAATGCGCGCTGAGCAAGCCCGTGGCGCCAGCCATGATGGGCATGAGAATATGACAGAAGAAGAACATACAAAGGTTCACGCCACACCCACTGAAGCGATTCCAGAAAGTGAATATCCAGCATTCGATGATGAATTCGCAAAAACATTTGGGGATTTTAAAACAGCCGATGAACTCAAAGAAAAAATTCGTAAGAATATGAAAATGGAAAAAGAAGTCGAGCAGAAAGACAAACTTCGCCTTGCTATCGTCGAAGAAATAGTGAAACAGGCCGAAGGAGAAATTCCTGAGATACTAATAAATAGTGAAACCGATAAGATTATGTATCGCCTCGAAGCCGATATCACAAACGCAGGGCTCAAGATAGAAGATTATTTGAAACAAATAAATAAAACCGATGAAGATCTCCGAAAAGAATGGCGCGCAGATGCCGAGAAACGGGCAAAACTTCAAATGATTATTCACACAATCTCAGAAAAAGAAAATCTTAAGCCAACCGAAGAAGAAATAGAAAAAGACGTCGTCCAAATCACCACGATGTACAAAGACGCCGACCCAGTCCGCGCCCGTTCATACGTCGAACAAATGCTAGAGAACGAAAAAGTATTTAAATTCCTCGAAACGCAATAATTTGATATAATTAAAATATGTTAATCCCAACAGTAATTGAAAAGTCACAATTTGGCGAAAGAGCTTATGATATATACTCTCGCCTTTTAAACGAACGTATTATCTTCCTTGGAGGTCCGATAGATGACCACACCGCCAACCTTATCATCGCCCAACTTCTTTATTTGGATCACACAGATCCAAAGAAAGACATCGCCCTATATATCAACTCCCCTGGTGGTTCAGTCACCGCCGGACTTGCGATTATAGATACGATGAATTTCATAAAAAGTGACGTCTCGACTATCTGCGTCGGTATAGCCGCATCAATGGGAGCACTTATCCTCTCGGCTGGTCAAAAAGGTAAAAGATTCACATTACCAAATTCAGAAGTTATGATTCACCAAGTTATGGGTGGTACTGAAGGCCAAGCCAGCGACATAGCCATCAATGCGAAACATATTTTGCGAACAAAAGACACTTTGAATAAAATTCTTGCTCAAAATACAAACAAGAAAATCGATCAAGTTGAGAAAGATTCCGACCGCGACTACTGGATGACCGCCGACGAAGCAAAGAAGTACAACATCGTTGACGAAATAATCTCAAAACCAAAATCTGAGAAATAAAAAACGGGAATAAAAGCCGAAAGATAGTTCTTGAAGAGGGGCTTGGGAGCGCGACGGCGCGAGCACGAGGAATTTTTCAGCAGAAAAATATCCGTGCCCTCTGAAAGAAGCTATCTTTTGGCTTTTATTGATTTCTGTACAAGTTCAGATACATATGAGACTCTTTAATCATAAAGAGCCATGCGCCAATTTAATAGATTTAAGGGTACCAAAGGATTTATCACAATGTGGGAAC
>Ga0172379_10002585_pt1 | contig 31427 bp, 27 predicted proteins | sample GrowelOW334metaG_FD_119756 | JGI IMG/M metagenome (GOLD analysis project Ga0172379, IMG submission 119756) | Groundwater microbial communities from an aquifer near a municipal landfill in Southern Ontario, Canada - Groundwater well OW334 metaG | ecosystem: Environmental > Aquatic > Deep...
GAGCAGAGCCTAACATTTTCCCTGAGCGTGCGAGGGTGTAGATATAGGTAAATCCGCTATAGAAATAGATCCCCTCTAAAATCTGATTTGCAAAACACGCTTTGACAAAAGCACTTTCACTGGGATCATTCGCAAGTTCATCATAACGTGAGGCGATGGAGTCATTTTTAGTTTTAAGCATCATATCTCTACGCCATAAATCATAAATCTCTTCAGAGTTTTGACTAATAGAATCGACCATAACCGCATAGCTTTGAGAATGGAGCGCCTCTTCGAAACTTTGACGTACCAAAATAAGGTTGATTTCGGGAGCGGTTACGTACGGATTGATATTGTCCATCAAGTTATTCGTTTGGAGACTGTCCATAAAAATAAGCTGTGAGAGGGCTTTATCGTACGCTGTTTTTTCCATATCAGTGAGATACTTGTAATCGACAGCATCGCGGGTCATATCGACCTCTTTTGGGAACCACGTGTTGTTGAGCATCATCTCCCAAAGGTTATATGCCCATTGATATTTAATATTGTTAAGTTCAAAAATACCCGTTGGATTTCCACCAAAAATACGACGGTCATTGACATGCTCAGTGGAGGATGGATTGTATATTTTTTTGCGTTGCATGTGAATAACCTACTGGTGGAATGAAGAATCGCATTATGTCGAAATATAGATTTAGGATACCTAAAAATCAATGCACTTCTGTGAGAACATTATCCATCAACGTAAATAATTGTTCACTCGCTCTTTCCATCTCTTTAAAATTTTTAATAATATCTTCACTGTGCGCAAGAATATACTCTTCTCCTTCGTCAATATAGGATAAGTTTTTATTGGCATTTTGATGAACGGAGGTATGAGGTGTTTTCATGAGTTCATAACTTTTTGAGGTACTAAATCGTTCTTTCCCCTCTCCATCGTACCATAGTCCCAATCGACATTGATGTGAATCAACCGCCTTAAGCTTATGATCGCACACCATCAGACCATTATACGCCCTTGATTTATAGAGGATATGATCTATTTTTGCCAAAACAATGAAGGAACTATTTTCCATTGCGCGAGATGAGTTTACAATTTTAGAAGAGCCTTCATTGAGCTGGATAAGGGTATTCTCAAACGTGATGATACTGGAGTTTGAACGCTCTACCCCTTTATTCATCTCCTCTGCACTGGTTTGAATATCAGCCATATCTTGCTGAAGAGAGCTAATAGAGAGGGAAATATCCCCCGTAGCCTTGTGGGTTCTCTCCGCTAGTTTACGTACTTCATCGGCGACTACCGCAAATCCACGTCCATGTTCCCCTGCTCGGGCTGCTTCAATGGCGGCATTGAGCGCTAACAAGTTGGTTTGATCGGCAATATCAGTGATAAGCTGAATAATAGAATTAATTTCATTGGCACGCATAGTAATATGAGTAATCGCGTCGTTATTATTGCCAACTTTTTCATTAAGCATATTAAGCTCATTAATAATTATCGCGATTGTTTGGCGGCTATCATGGGCCAGTTTTGCCGAATTTGTGGTCGCATGAGTGACCTCTTTGAGGTTGTGTATATTATTGTGGAGATTATCTTGAATAACACTAAGGCTCTCAGTCACTTTGACACTAAGCTGACTGAGTTCGGAATTTAGAGCATCTCGGCGTTTCTTGTAATCTTGCTCTTTCATAACAGCGATACTTTTAGCAACATTGGCAATACCATCGACAAATTCACCGTGCATACCCTTATCCGAGAGTTCATGCGAAAAATCCCCTTTGGTCGCACCCAAGATAGAGGTATTGATTTGGTGAATAAAATCTTCGATTTGTCCAATAAGCTGATGTAACGCTCCCCCCATAATCCCAAGTTCCGTAGTAGAAGTTGCATCAACCTCCGTTTGGGCGAAGTTTCCATGAGCAACGTGCGTAATAATCTCCGTAAATTTTTCCAAAGCAGTTGTGATAGAGCGGCGAATCATACTGGCAAAAATAAAGATCAAGATGGCAACTATAAGCCCCATCGCAAGGACAAAAAGTTTATAAAAAGTAATCTCTTGATGCAGCTCTTTAGATGCGTTTTGGAGCTTGCTTTGTTTTAGATCTACTACTTTCTCAAAATTCATTCGTGAAGCATCTGCATAAGGGGTGAGTTCTCTTTTATAGTTGGTATAAATAGTAATAGAGTTACTTTCAATCGTGGCAGCGTCAAGTGATTTCATCATCTTTATAGTATTATCGACAAAGATACCCGTACTCTCTTTTGCATCAGAAATTAATTCTTTTTCAGTGGGCTCAGTGATTGTATTTTCAAGCTTGGTAAACGCCAAACGGATTGATTGACTTCGCTTTTCAAGTTTTTCAATGTTGGAAGAGTACTCATTTCCTAGCATAATATCGCGACTTGTACGGCTAATATAATTGAGATCTTTTTCTATCTCCAACGTGAGCAAAGCTCCCGTAATAGTCTTTTCTTGGAGTTCACTGTATTGATTTTCCAAATTGCTAAAGGCAAAATAAACAAAGATTGAAGCCCCGACGATGGAAAGGGTCGCTACTGTTACTAGATAATTCATTCGCTTTTTGACACTGATATTTTGAAGGCTGTGTTCTAATCCCATGTTCTTGTCCTATCACATTTTTATTATATTTATCGCCTGTTATTATAGTCATATTTAGAAAGATTTAAAACTAAATCTGAAATAATATATCCGACTTTAACTGCAAATCCAACCAAATCCTTCTTCGCGAGGGTGATTAAAGATATTCTATGCGATTTCTACCATTTTGTTTTGCTTTATACACCGCTTTATCTGCTCTCTCGATAATCGATGATACCGTATCCGAAAATTCAGGTGTCGTAATTCCAATACTCAGTGTGAGTTCGATACTCTTTCCATTTATAAGAATAGGTAAGCTTTGTGCAGCATGGCGGATGCGTTCAGCAACTTTTAGACTGACGGGTAATGATGCCTGATGAAGTAAAGCAATAAACTCTTCGCCTCCATATCGAATGAGACGATCGTTCTCACGTAACGCGAGTTTAATCCTTTGTCCCATTTCACTTAAAACATGATCACCGACCAAATGTCCATGCGCATCATTAACCTTTTTAAAATGATCCAAATCAATAAACATAATCGAAAAAGGAGTTGCAAAGCGGACAAATTTGTTTAAAACATTTTCCACTTCCTTCTTGGTTTGTTCTTTGCGTAATGCACCCGTCAAAGGATCATTCACGGAAGATGTCGTGGAAATTCTGAGAATATTACCCAACTGCTCCGTAGGAAGTTGATGACAGATGATGTGTCCGCCCTCATTACATACGACTAATAAACAAGGGGTTTCCTCTTCTATCACATCGTATAGTGGACACGCGTCAACCCCTTGCTTATTTTGATACCATAGTAGATATTCCTCCCATGATAAGGGATACGAGGAATAGCTCTCTTCATTTTTTGGAAAAATACGTTCTCCTGTCCCTTGCTGAAAAATGAGGGTAGTAGGATATCTAAATTTCAACCGAGCGATTCCCCTTTCAAGATAAATTCAACGGCTTGACGGGTAGATCGGAATGTTTTGACTTCCCCAATGGAAAGATCCAAATGGGTCATAGCAATAGCAATATTTTTACTAATACCGGTCAAATACGCATGTGAACCCATCATTCCAATCGCCGTATAAAGCTTACGTATTTGATGCGCCACTTCAGTATTGATGTCAAAAATAGCATTAATATCAATGATAACATGATCCGATTCGAGACGTTCCAATGTTTCGAGGATTTTATCAATAACTTGGATAACTCGATTCGAGTCAAGTGTTCCTACAATGGATACAAGTAAAATTCCTTTCCATATTTCGCTAATAGGAGCTTCCCGTTCCGAGAGTTCTTCTGCTGATGCTTGCTGTATTTTGTTATTTTCTTGCAAGACCGAAAAAATAAGTTTCGAGGTTAATGCTTCGAAAAATGCGGTCAATTTAGCAGCTAATGGATAATGGAAGAGCTGATTTTGGTCCAACGCTTTGAAAAGGGGAAATTTAAGATAACACGTATAGACAGAATTACGAAAATTATAAAAACTTTCTTCGCCACGTATCTCAGCCACCTTTTTCAAAAAATTTGACAAGGCTATCGCTTCATCACTAACGGGATCAAGGTCACTTTCGAGACATTCATCGAAAAAACTTAAGAAATCGGAGTAATAACGCATCTCACTTTCTCTCTCTTCAGAGGGAAAGTATTCAATCCAATCTGCAACAAGAGCTGTCCGCTCATGTTGTACAATTTTGGCTAATGGTTCTAATAATTGATTCATACTATTCCCTTGTGTGTAATATGGATAATGGACGCATCGTCAGAAAGCGAACCACAAAAATAGAGCGTAGCACACAGTGCAGCAACTGGCTCATCTATGAACATTTTAGTATTCAATAGATTAAATTTTTCTTTTAATACACCATCGCTAGTGAGAATAAGTGAAGAAGTCGCCGTAAGATCAAATTCTACGGTCAAGGGCTTAGAATAATGGGCTCCGATACTTCCTGAACGTAATGGATAGTGATAAAATTTTTCATCTACTAGCTTCCAAGCACTAATATTTCCGATTCCCGAAAAAGTAACAAGAGCTGCGTCAACGGCACCAATGACTAAATCACAACAGCGTAAATTTGTATCAATAATATAGCGGTGAAGAGAGTTAAAAAAATCATTGATCATTAGAATAGAGTGACAGTGCCGCTCAAAAAATGTGGTTATCGCAGCAACCGTAGTCGAGGCTTTGAGCCCATGTCCTGCCACATCTCCAAAGGCAAAAAGTCGTCCCTTTCGGAGGGTGAAATCACCATTATAGTTCTCATCAAAAGAGAGGGAGAGCCATTCGGTTTGATCTTTAGGAACATTGGGACCAAAAAAAACAACGGTACCATGGATCTCTTTTTTGGTTGAGGAGACGATAGAGAACATATACCCATCGATTGCACTTAGTGCACTAAGCCCAATCCCTAATGATGATTGTTCATAGGTAGAATACCCCTTTTGGCACGCAAGTTCAATATTTCCTATCCCCTTCCCCCGATCACACACCGCCAAAGCAACCAACCCCTGCCGCTCCAAAAGCCAAATTTCACCATTACTTTGCGAATGTTTAAGGATATTGCTTCCCAATTCCATGACGGCAAAGGCATAAAGTTCTTTTTGATGGCGGTCACTGATGTAATGGGAAATCTCGATTTTGGCATAAATCAGATCACTTTTATTGGTTATGGAAAATCGTCGAAGCCGCCTCATAGCATATAGCCCCATTCAAGTGAATTAACATTGTCAGCACGATAATGGTGAAAAATCATCTCTTGGTTAAGGGCGATCCCTGTTTCTTTCCCAATCTTTTCAAGCAAGAGCCTAGATTTATATTCAAAAAAATCGACAGCATCACCAAAATAGAGGAGAAGAAACCGATCTCCAGTCGTGCGAAAAGCCCGGATTACCTCTTCGTGAACGTCAATAACTTCATCGGTTGGTGCATATTCTTGGAGTAATGTTCCGATTTGAATCAGGAGTTTGTCTCCGTGTGAGAGACCGAATCGACTATTAATATACTTGAACCCTTTGATGTCGAATTTCAATAAGGAAAGGCGAAGTCCTTTTGCAATCCCTTTTTTGATTAAAATCAGTAGCGCATTACGATTGAAAACAGAGGTTAATGGATCTTTATAAAAAAAGGTATTACGCGCAAGCTCAAGATGGGGGAGATAGATACCATCACTGTCTTCTGGAATATGGTACTCTTTTATTTGTGCTAAAAATATTTCGGTTAAAAAAGGGTCAATATGCCCTTCCTCGACCATTTCTAACATTATTTTTATTACTTTTTCGCGCTCCACCCCTTCACGGTAAACTCGTCGGCTAGTCAGAGCATCATAAATGTCAGCGATGGCTAAAATACGAGCACCCAAGGGGATATCTTCACCTGCAAGACCATCAGGATACCCTTTCCCATCCATTCGTTCGTGATGATGGCGGACAAGAGGAATGAGATGTTTCCATGCATCCATTCGCTCAAGAATGATTCCAGAGAGGGCACTATGCTGTTGAATCAGTGCATATTCAGCTGTTGTCAGACGATCTGGTTTGAGCAAAACAATATCAGGAATACCAATTTTGCCTAAATCATGCACCCACCCCGCAAAATAAATATCCCGTATCTCCTGATCTTGAAGTTGAAGTGTTGTGGCAAGTTGCGCAGCAAGATAGGCTACCCGCTTCGAATGACCCTTGGTATAGGCATCTCTTAGCTCGATTGTTGCCACCAATGCGTCAACGGCTTGAGTCTCATTATTATCGTTTTTTAACAACTCGTCCATAACACTCTTTTTATTCTCCAATAAAATCCCCAATTCCCTATTTTCTCTCTTTCGGAGACATTTTTAGATTCTACCCCAAGGAAACTTAAATTGCTATCGCCCTAATTATGGTAAAATTGATCTTAATTTAGAAAAAGGAACTGTATGAAAAAACGATTTTGGGCGTATGGAGCCTTGGCGGCGGTGAGCGTCTATGCAGCTGCTGGATTTTTAGGTGTTCCGTATCTCCTTAAAAATAGTGTTCCTGATAAGGTAGCCACAGCTAGTAATGGGGGGCGTTTGAGTATTGAATCGAGTTCTTTCAACCCCTTTACTCTTCGCCTATGCGCGAAAAAAATCTCTTTCAAAACGCCGAATAATAGTGATTTTGTGGCGGTGGAACAATTGATAATCAATGTCGATTTAGTGGATTATCTGTCGAAAAAGCGAATGGTGATAGATACGTTTGAAATTACGAATCCTCACATTATGGTTCAAAAAGATAGTAACGGGACGATGAATTTCGGATGGCTCCTAGGCAATGATGAGACGAACGAGACGAAGGAACCCTCGAAACCTTTGCCGTTGTCTATTCATAACTTTACCCTCAAAGAGGGGGTGATTGAGTACTTTGATCAAAGCGAAGGGCGAGATTATCATCAAAAGATTCCGTCTCTAGGGTTTCATCTCGAAAATATTGATTTGAAAGATATTTCGAACAATCACGGATTGATGCGACTGTATGCCACGATGAATGAGGGGGGATTTATTGATCTACGGGGAAAGATTTCGGAAATAAATCCGTTTGCCATTGATGGAAGTGTGGCAATTGACTCAGGAGAACTCTCAACATTTTGGAGCTATTTTAAAGATAAATTGCCCATTGAAGTGACAGAGGGAAAACTGGGGCTTCGATTGGATTACGCCCTAAATACCGATGATATTAACGCGACGAAACTTTCTCATCTTTGGATGAATGTGGATAATGTCCACGTTGTCCCCAACGGGGCGCACCATAATCTTTTGCGTTTGGAGTCATTGAAGCTGGAAAATGGGACGGTGTTTCCACTGCGTAAGGAATTAAAGGCTGATCGTTTTAGCCTAAATGGGTTAGATGTCAGTGCGTCACGTTCACGCACAGCGGTGATTGATTGGTTGGACTATATAGAGCAGATCAATAAAGCGTTCCCTGAAGATGAGAATGAGACGAAAGTGCCATGGAAAGTCATGATTGGTGATGTAAACCTTGAAAATATGGGGGTTACGTGGAGCGATCATCAACCAAAAATTCCCTATAGTGCAACCATGGGGGGGATAACGCTTTCTTCACAACAACTCAGTATTGATCCAAAAAAGCTTCTTAATGGGCAATTGAACACGGGGAAAGTAGAGGTGCATACCCTCCGTGATAGTAAAAAAATCGCCTCTCTCGAAAGCATCGCAGTAGAGGGGCTAGCCCTAAATCGTGAAGCGCAAAATACTCATATTCAAAATGTGAGTATCAATGGAGCAACAACATCGTTCAAACGGCTCAAAGATGGGACGATTGATCTTCAGCAATTGATCGCCCCCTCCCCTAATACGAAGACTCAAGCAAAAAAATCGGAGGAGAAACCGTGGCACTATCGTGTCGATAATTTTGGGGTGAACAATGGAAAAATCGGATTTATTGACACCCTTCCCTCTCAAAATATAGCAGTGAATATTGATAATCTTTTCTTGGATGTCAAAGGGTTTTCGAGTAATCCAAAAGAGACGATGATAATAGAAAGTCGTGCACGAATCAATGAAAAAACAACCTTAAAAATTGCCTCCAAACTTCGTCGTGAAACATTGCAAAGCACGGGAAATTTCGAACTAACTCATTTTCCCCTCCCCCTTATCGACCCTTATATTGAGCCTAGTAGCTATGCGGCATTGCGTCGGGGTGATCTAGGGATTAAGGGGATTTACTCCTTTACTCTAGCAAAAACCTCTGTGGCTGGGAAACTCTCTCTTAACGATTGGGTAGTGGAGGATCGACGGGATAAAAGTGTCGTGTTGGGGTGGAATCGTATCGGGGTAACACCGTTCAAATATGCCTATCCTGATAATCGGCTCAAAATCAATCATCTATCGGTGGAGGGACTTTATACCAATATCCTTATCGATCAGAATAAAACAGTGAACTTTTCAACGCTGGGTAAAGCGCCTAAAAGCGATACAAACGAGAGCAATGCGACGACGAAAGGGGGCAACACTTTTGGTCTGGATATTGTGAAGCTGGCGGTGTCGAACAGTAGCGCCACGTTTAGTGATCTCTCTCTCCCCTTGCCGTTTAAAACCACTATCCATGACTTGAGCGGAGAGGTGTTGGGGATCTCAACGACTCAAAATGTCTCTACCATCGTAAAACTTCGAGGGGGAGTCGATGCGTATGGATTGGCGAAAATAGATGGATCGCTCAATACGAAAGACCCAAAAGGCTTTACCGATATGCACGTGGCATTTGAAAATCTGGAACTCAAGAACTATACCCCCTACTCCCTACAGTTTATGGGGTACAAAATTGCCGATGGGAGACTCTTTTTAAATCTAGGCTACAAGATTACCCAAGGAGCTCTTAATGCTCAAAATAATGTTGTTATCAAAAAAATAGCACTAGGGGAAGAGATTGAAGGCGGTGCGAAGTGGCCGATGAAACTGGTGGTAGCACTACTCGAAGACAGCGAAGGGGTGATTGACATTGATCTTCCTATCGAAGGAAATGTCACCGATCCGAATTTCCGCTATGGAAAAGTGGTATGGCAAGTAATCGGTAATTTGTTCACGAAAGCGGTCACTTCCCCTTTTCGTCTGTTGGGGTCACTAATGGGAATGAATTCAGAAGATGATGCTCTTTCAAAAGTCTCGTTTGAGGAGGGAGAGGTAACGGTGTCACCCCCAATGCGTGAAAAATTGGATAAGCTTGCCACGGTCATGGCAAAACGACCGAAACTTTTTGTCACAGTACACGGAGGATACGCAACGCAAGAGGATACCCATGCGCTACAAGTACAAAAACTTATCACCACTATCATAGCGCAACACCCCAAGCAAAAGTTGAGTCCAGCGGATGCCATAAGTGTTGAGAACCTTGAATTTATGGCAAAAAAACAGATGGCAGCTTCGCAACTTAAAGACCTTCGTATAACGACAGAAAAGAAATATCCGCAAGAGGCGGAATTTATCCAAAACTATACCGCATCCTTGATTGAGAAGCTGAGCGCTCTTCAAATAGTTACAAAAGAAGAGTTAGAAAGTTTGGGAGATACTCGGGCAAAAACAGTTGCAGACTGTCTCTCAAAAGATTCAGCCGTAGCAAGTCGTATCTCCATAGGAACCCATGAAAAGAGTTCATTTAATGCAAAAGAGGGAATATCCACCCGTTTAGAGTTAACAGTACGATAATAACCGTTTGCTATAATAAGATTTTAATATAGGAGGCAGTATATGCCATTTTCACCTCAAAAGCGCAAAGGTACCCTTAGCGGTATCCTCTTTGTCGCTATTTTCGCAGCGGCTGCAACGATGATTGCCGACCTAAGTTTTATCAAAAACTTAGGGATTTCACCCTTAGTTGTGGGTATCGTTTTGGGTATTTTTTATGCCAATACCCTTCATAATAAGTTTCCGTCGGCATGGGAGAGCGGGATCACCTTCTCGGGAAAAAAGATTCTCCGTTTTGCTATCGTTTTTTATGGTTTTCGAATCACCTTTCAGCAAATAGCGGAGGTGGGGATGCAAGGGTTTATGGTGTCACTGCTCGTCCTCTCTTCGACGATGATCATTGGTATCTGGCTCGGGACGAAAGTGTTCAAGATGGACAGAGACACATCTATTTTGACTGCTTCGGGGGCATCGGTATGTGGTGCGGCGGCTGTTTTGGCGACGGAACCTGTTCTTAAGGCAGAAGAGTACAAAACAGCGGTTGCTGTTTCGATGGTTGTCCTTTTTGGGACAATCTCGATGTTCTTGTATCCTGTCCTTTATGCGACGATTATTGAACCCTCTTCTGGCTTCTTGCACATGAGCCCTACAACGTTTGGGATGTATGTTGGGGGGACAATTCATGAGGTTGCTCAAGTCGTTGCTGTCCCTGCTTCGGTTCCAGGGGCGGGTGCAGATATGGCGAATACAGCGGTTATTGTTAAAATGACCCGCGTTATTATGATTGCACCAATGTTGATTATCTTAGGGTTAGTCCTTGGGATGATGGCGAAAAAATCGGGGGGCGAAGCGTCGAAGATGCAACTTGTTATCCCGTGGTTCGCTGTTTACTTTATCGGCATGGCAGGGGTCAATTCTCTGATTCAAAACTACACTTTAACCGCTCCCGTTGATATGGCAACGGTGATTAAAGGGGTAATTGGTAATATCAATCTTATCGACACCTTCTTGCTCACCATGGCGATGACGGCGTTAGGGATGGGAACACGCTTTGCGAAATTTAAAGGGTTGGGACTTGCACCGATTTATACGGCAGGATCTATGTTCCTTTGGCTCGTTGTGGGTGGATTTGCTATTACTCAATGGGTTGTGGCGACGTTTTAATTACCTTCTTCGATAACTGAGTGCCTCCAAGAGGTGCTCTTTTCGTATCTCCTCACACTCTTCCAAATCGGCAATCGTCCGTGCTACTTTTAAAATCCTCCCTACCGCTCGAAACGACAATCCAAACCGCCCTATCGCTTGATCCATAATTCTTTGCGCTTCCTCTGCTAGAGGACAAAATTTTGGTATCTCTTGATCGGTGAGGGAGCCGTTGAGACGTACTTGACCCCGTCTTTTTTGTTGCATAAACGCATTGCGTACTTTTTGGTGAAGCTGTTCGGAGGTAAATGAGGGCTGATCCTCGGCATTGCTTTGGTGCATTTGGATAAAAAGGTCGATACGGTCTAAAAAGGGATCAGAGAGGCGGGAACGGTAACGGCTGATTTCCACATCGGAACATCGACAGGGGGTGACTTTGCTTAAGAGGTTTCCGCATGGGCAGGGATTCATCGCCGCAACAAAGAGAAAATTGGCGGCGTAGGTGACTTTGGAGTTGACACGGGAAATACGGATATGGCGATCTTCGAGAGGTTCGCGCAACGCTTCGAGGATATTTTTGGAAAAATGGGGAAGCTCATCAAAAAAGAGCATCCCCCCATGTGCCAATCCTACCTCTCCAATCTGCGCCTTGTGACTTCCTCCTCCGAAAATACTGGATTGGGTACTGGTATGGTGAGGGGCTCTGAAAGGGCGAACGGGAGAAAACGAAGGCTCTTTCCCATCGAGTATCTCAAGCTTCGCACACTCTAACATCTCATCATTATGCAGAGGCGGGAGGATATGGTGAAGCCGTTTGGCGATCATGGATTTCCCTGATCCAGGGGAACCCTCTAGGAGAATATTATGCATCCCTGCGGCACAGATGAGAGCAGCACGTTTGGCGTGTTCTTGCCCTTTTATTTCTTTGAAATCGAGAGGATACTCTTGGTGGTAAAAATAGTCTTTCGCTTCATGCGTAAGGGAGGGATAGGTAAAAGTGGTGGGGCTAACATGGACGCTTGGGTGAAGGTTTTGCAATATTTCGAGCGTCTCATTGAGGGTATGAGCTCCATAAAACTGAATATGGGGAATACGGGAGAGTTTCTCAAGGGCATTGGCGGGGACAATCGCTTTGGTGATGATCCCTTGGTTGGCAAGAGAGAGGATGATGGGATAAAGGAGGGTGTTTTCGCTCACACTCCCATCAAGACCTAGCTCTCCAAATACATACCACCCCTCAAGTAATGCGGCTCTCTCTCCAAGGGCAATAAGCGTAGCAATGGCAAGATCGAAATGGGAACCCTCTTTTCGTATGTCACTGGGAGCGAGATTGATTGTAAGACGCTTGGGAGGAAAGGTGAAACTGTTACTCAGTAGGGCTGATTTAACCCGCTCTTTGGACTCGGCAATCGCCGTGTTCGCCATTCCCACAATGGTAAAAGCAGGGAGCCCTTTGGTGGCGGTAAATTGCACTTCGACAGTTTTCGCGTCAATCCCCTCGAACGTTGCGCAGAGTAATTGTTTCATCGTGTCTCTCCCAAGTTGTATACGATGATTGTAGCGAAATAAATAATTTTTAACTATCGTTTCTCTTTAAGGGCTCTCTTATACTCTTTCTCAAACTTCTTACGGCGATTATACGAGAGTTTTTCAATAAAAAGTTTCCCCTCCAAGTGATCCATTTCGTGCTGTATCGCAATAGCTAAAAGCTCGTTGGCTTCAAGTACACACGCCTCACCGTGACGGTTTTGATAATGTAGGGTTAGTGATTCAAACCGCTCAATATCTTCATAAAACCCGGGGACACTCAGACACCCCTCTTGGTAAAGGGTTTGCCCTTTGGGATTATGGAGGGTCGGATTGAGGATTTCAAGAAGATTCTCTCTCTTTTGTTCCCCTTCTTCATCGGGAATGCACAGAAGCAATGCACGAATGGGACGAGCAACCTGAATTGCAGCAAGTCCAATACCATTATTGCTCATCATGGTTTCAAACATATTATCCAAGAAGGTATGGAGATCATTATCGAAATTCTCCACCGCCTTTGAATGTAATTTAAGTGTTTTGTTGGGATAAGTGACTATTTTTAACTGCATGGATTAAAATTTCTTAGCCGTTACAAATAACGTAGTGGTATTTTTTTTCATTATTAGCTTTCTCCATAGCATCTAGTGTGCATGTTAGTGTATTTTCAATTGTGCGAGTGGGACTAATCTCAGAAACGCCTATTGCTATACGAAGTTGAATCTCATTTTCTCCAAGAAAAAAGTTCGTTCCCGAAACCAAATCATAGAGCCTATCCGCAGCACGCTTGGCACTTTCAATATCCGTATGCTTCAGCATCATAGCAAAAATCCCTTCCCCGTAATGGGCGACTGTATCGCTTCGACGTGAAGTTTTAAGGAGCAAACGGGCAACGGTTCGCATCATGAGCCCCTTGGCTTTTTCCCCTGAAATTTGAGAGATGGTTGTCGTTGAAAGTTGAACCATAATGAGAGAACTTTTGTGATGAAATTCTTCAATAAGGTGTGATTCTTGCGTGAGTTTAGCCGTAAGATAACGTTTATTATAGACACCATACTGGTCATCAAAAATAGTCTCATTCTCTACTTGTCGGACAACGGTAGCCGTTTCATTGTAGAGCTCTTTCATGTGAGAGACTTGTTTTTTTAGGATATTCCCAAGTTTACCAATATCACTGCTAAGAGAGACGAGAAGATCGCCTGCGACGGCTATAGAAGGGGTGTTTTTCATCTCATCTTGACGTTTATTGAGAATTTTTTCCATTAAAGTCATATTTTTATAGAGTGTTACCGTCAGCTGTAAGATGCTCTTAATGGAAGAAAAACCTTGCTTTAGTGTTCGTTCAAGTCCTATATTTTTCTCATCCCCATTTCCCTCTTCAAGCTCAAGAATAGCACCGATTTGGCGACGGAGACCATCGCTTTTATCGTCAAGAATCCGATCAAAATAGAGGGAAAAATTATTGGGGGTAGGGGGAAGATTGTCCATAATGAGAGCATTAAGAACCTCTTTGGCAAAAATCTCTAAATCACTCGTGGGGTCACTAAGTGCATTTGAACTGATAACACCACTCTCATCTTTGATGGATGAACGTTTGTGATTATTAATATTTGCCAATCCAGATCCTTATTTCTCTTCTTTTTCTTTTTGGAGCAATACTTCGTCGATGATACCGTATTCTACACCTTCAGCGGCGGACATAAAGTTGTCGCGATCGGTATCTTTTTCAAGTTTTTTGACCGTTTGTCCACAGTTTTTCGCCAAAATTTCATTCAGCTCTGCTTTCATTCGCAAAATTTCTTTGGCTTGAATTTCAATATCCGTTGCTTGCCCTTGAGCACCACCCAAAGGTTGGTGGATCATAATACGTGCATGAGGAAGCGCATAACGTTTCCCCTTCGTACCAGAACTGAGTAAGAACGCCCCCATTGAAGCCGCTTGCCCAATACAGATGGTACAAATATCAGGACGGATATAGTTCATTGTATCATAAATCGCCATCCCAGAGGTGATAACACCACCGGGAGAGTTGATATAAAAATAGATGTCTTTTTGAGGATCTTCTGCTTCCAAAAAGAGCATTTGCGCCACGATAGAAGAGGATACTTGATCATTTACTTCACCGCTAAGCATAATAATACGATCTTTAAGAAGACGGGAGTAGATGTCATACGACCGCTCTCCACGTCCTGTTTTTTCGATAACGTAAGGGATATAACTCATCGGGCTTACTTGATTTTGTCGTTAAGCAATTTGCTCAACACGCGATCTTCGATCATTGCCATTTGGATAGCTGGCAAATAACCTGATTCTTGGTAATTTTTATATACAGCAGCAGGATCTTGACCCATTTGCATTGCTTCGTAATAGATAGTTTGCATTAGCTCTTGCTCATTAACCACAACGCTTTCAGCACGGGCAAGTGCATCAACGATGAAAGTTGCTTTAACAGCACGGCACGCATCCTCACGGAATGTTTCACGCAACTCTTTTAATTTTTCAGCATCTTCACGAATCTCTTGAATTTGCTCTTCGGTCATATCACGTGCTGTTTTATTCAACGCCATGTCCATCTCTTGTTCAACGATGAATTCAGGAAGATCAATAGTGTATGCGCTTACGAATACATCCATAAGATTTGGTTTGAGCTCATCGTTATAAAGAGTGCTCATGGCTTCGCTTTCTAATTGCTCTCTGACCTTTTCTTTGAGCATGTCAACGTTTGCATCATCGAGTCCTGGAAGCATTTTTTTCGCTAGTTCATCATCGATAACGACCGCTTCTTTTGCTTGGATAGCATTAATTTTTACTTTGAATTGAGCGGGTTTACCTGCTAATTTTGCTCCGCCGTAGTTTTCAGGAAAAGTAACGTCGATAGTTTTTTCATCGCCTTTTTTCATTCCGATCACTTGGTCTTCAAATCCTGGAATAAATTGACCACTACCTAAACGAAGTGAGAAATTCTCGGCTTTACCACCCTCGAAAGGCTCTCCATCCACAAATCCTTCGAAATCCAACAATGCTGAATCACCGCTTACCAATGCGCGATCTTCATCAATATTAACAAGAGGAGCTTGTGCACCCGCTAGTTCTTCAATACGGATTGTAATTGCCAAATCATCAATAGCAGGTTTAGCTACTTCAGGAACCATTGCTGCATAATCACCAAGTTCGATAGCTGGACGCATGGCGATGGTTACTTCAACATCAATACCGTTATCATTTTTTTCAAATTTTGTGATGTTTGGCTCACCGATAAGGGTGTCTGCCACAATTTCCATCAACATAAGACCTTCATTCAACAAATCGCGAAGAGCTTGCGCTTCTGCATCTTGAACGAGACGTTCACCATATTGTTTTTTGACCGCACTCAAAGGAACTTTCCCTTTGCGGAAACCAGCAATTTTTGCATCTTTGCTCAATTGAAGTGCAATTTTTTCGACGTTTGCGTCGATTGTATTACGAGTAATAGCCGCATTGATTTTCGCGTTAGCCGAATCGATTTTGTTGGTAGTGATTTGCATTGAATTCCTTTGGGAGGTTATATTTAGATCGAGTAAATGGTGGCAATAGTACCCAAAAATGGTTAATAAATGGCTGAATAAAAGCAAAGACGTGTTAGAGTAATAGTAACTATTTTTTAAGTGAGACGGTATGCAATTAAATGATCAATTTTTAGAAGCGGTAAAGACGATGATTACTCACGTTGGGGAAGATGTGACGCGTGAGGGACTTCTCAAAACGCCAGAACGGGTTTTAAAATCGTATGAATTTATCTATGGCGGTTACAAAGAAGATCCTCAAGCAATTTTAAACTCGGCAATGTTTGAGAGCAGTAATGATGAGATGGTGCTTATCAAAGATATCGAGTTTTATTCGACGTGTGAGCACCATTTACTTCCGATTATTGGACGTGCTCACGTTGCTTATATTCCTGATGGGAAAGTGGTGGGACTTTCTAAAATTCCTAGAGTTGTCGATGTCTTTGCTCGTCGTATGCAAATCCAAGAGCAGCTCACCGAGCAAATCGCCGATGCCCTAATGCAATCGATTGCCCCCAAAGGAGTAGCAGTGGTAATCCAAGCGCGTCATATGTGTATGGAGATGCGCGGAGTGGAAAAGATCAGTTCAACAACGACTTCCAGTGCTCTTCGCGGACTCTTTAAACGGGATGAAAAGACCCGTATGGAGTTTTTTAGCCTTATTAATTCTCATAGCGGTAATCGTTACTAATTTATGTCATTAAAAGCATTACGAGAACGGTTGGGTTCTCAAAAACTACATACTGTTTTTGGAACAATTACGAAAATCTCTCCCACAATGATTGTTGCGGAGGGGCTTCATGTCAGTATCGGCGATACTGTGATGATTGTCTCCGACGTAGATGGTGCAGAAGCGATGGGAATGGTGAGTGAAGTCGAGCGGAACCGTTTCTTTATCACCCCTTTTCGCTTTGTGGAAGGCTTTCGGGCTGGAGATAGAGTCTTTCCCAATCATACGGGGATGGTAATCGAAGTAGGAGAGGGACTTTTGGGGCGCGTGGTTGACCCTTTTATGAAGCCAATCGACGGCAAAGGTCCCATTTATGGAAGTCATACGGAACCTATCATCAAAGCCCCTATTGCTGCGATGAAACGGGGTATGATCGATGAAGTGTTCAGTGTCGGGGTGAAAACAATTGATGGATTACTGACGTGTGGCAAAGGGCAAAAGCTGGGAATTTTCGCAGGAAGTGGTGTCGGAAAATCGACCCTTATGGGGATGATCGTCCGTGGTGCAGATGCTCCCATCAAAGTCGTTGCCCTCATTGGTGAGAGGGGACGGGAGGTTCCCGAATTTATCGAAAAAAGTCTCGGTGGGAATCTCGAAAATACCGTCGTCGTCGTCGCTACCAGTGATGACTCCCCCTTGATGCGTAAATACGGAGCGTTTAGTGCCATGAGCGTGGCAGAGTATTTCAAATCGCAGGGGCATGATGTCCTCTTTATGATGGACTCCGTCACTCGTTTTGCCATGGCACAGCGTGAAATCGGTCTCGCACTGGGCGAACCCCCAACTTCCAAAGGTTACCCACCATCGTCACTGACCCTGTTACCACAATTGATGGAACGAGCAGGCAAAGAGGAGGGACATGGTTCGATCACCGCATTTTTCACCGTCCTCGTAGAGGGGGATGACATGTCCGACCCAATAGCCGACCAATCTCGCTCTATTCTCGATGGGCATATTGTCCTATCACGGGAAATGACCGATTTTGGGATTTATCCCCCTATCCATATCCTCAACTCCGCATCGCGTGTTATGAACGACATTGTCACCCCCGAACACCTCGCCGCCGTCCGCCGTTTTCGTCGTCTCTATACACTGTTAAAAGAGAATGAGATGCTAATTCGTATCGGAGCCTACGTGAGAGGAAGTGACAAGGAATTGGACGAAGCGATTGCGAAAAAAGCCCAAATGGAGGCATTTTTATCCCAAGAGGCGATGAGTGTGAGTGGCTATGAGGAGAGTGTGAATTCTTTGATAGGGATGATGGGGTAAGTTTTGCGATTATACGCAAAATGTTTCGTATTTAAATACTTTTTCATAAAAATTACTTGATTTATCTTTGGTTTAATTTAAATATTAGTATTAAGGGCGTAACCTACAAGTAGATTTTAATTTTTAGACAACGGAGGATCACATGCAGAATGAAAACAATACTAAAAGTGGATCGTTAATTCAGCTAATACGTAAACAACAGCTATTAGTAATGTCGGGAGTAGTGGCTGGACTACTTATCGGTTGTGGAGGAGGTGGAAGTACTCCAACCACTACAACCTCGTATACTGTGAGTGTTGTCGATGACAATATCGTTGGTGCAACGCTCATAGGAGGGGGATGTACAACTTCCAAAGATAATGGCGGTGGGACATATACCTTAAGTGGGTGCAGTGCCCAACCAGCAAGTATCACGGCTAAAGGGGGATTCATTGACGTAAATGGTAATGGAACTCTGGATACGAGTGAAGCAACACAGGACAGTCCATTGATTATCAATACCGCTCAGATGAGTGGAACAACCTTCGTAGCTTCACCATTGACAACTTTGGCGGCAGGGCTTACCGAGAGTGAAGTGACGTCACTGGCAACAAAACTTGGAATTGATAAAACAAAATTGTTTGGAACGGGTACGGAAACTCAGGAGCTGCGCCGTAACGTAAATGCAATATTGGCTGGAGCGAGTGAAAATGGGTTGAATGTTCTGACATTCGGTACTGTTCTTGCACAACAGATTGTCAATGCTACTGGGACTGGGACCACGGCGATTCAGCAAGCTGTTACCAAAATAGCAAGCGATCCAACGATTCTTAGTCAGTTTGGTAGTGTCAAAATCAGTGGATTTATTGCCGACAGTCGCGTTAGTGCAGTACGAACTGGAGCTGATGCATTGACTGCTATGGCAGGCGCAAAAGTAACGGATGATAAAATCCGTGTGAGTGGATTTGTTTATGATGCCACTATTTCTGGCGCAAATGTTTCATTGTATGTTGGTAACAGTTCGTCTGCATTGGCGACTACAACGTCAGATAGCCTTGGACATTACACTTTCTTGCTTGATGACACTCAAGTTCCTGCTGGAAAGATGCTTCGCTTTGTGGCTGAAAAGTCGATTTCTACTAGTGAAAATATTAAGCTCGTGTCGTTGATTTCAACCGATAAGTTGGTAGATTATGCGATCAATAACAAAGCGAGTTCTGGAACGAATGGCGATTTGATCGTCTCAAACGTTACGACAGCCAAAGCAATCGTTGCTCAAATATTAAATCCAACGGTTCTAACGGATGGAACGCTAGATAGTACGATGCTTACTGTTGAATCGGGCTATTCGGATACGGTTGTAAAAGTAGCGGGTGCGATCAAATATGTTGTTGATGATGCTGGAACAACGGGAGGCTCAGCAGATACATTGGCGTATGCACAAACTCTTGTTACTCCTACTGGTGGAACAACAGGGATTACAACCGATCACAGTAGTCTTGTGACGGGGGATGTGGTTCTCAATGGACAGCTTAGTACAGAGATTGCCGTTGTCGCTCCGACAGCTGCTAATGGAATTGCTGCATCCAAAGCGATGGTTCAAGAGCTTCGGACTCAAGCCCTTTCGTTAGTTGATTATAACAACAGTGGTACCCCTGGATTTATGAATACGAAAGCTGTAGCGGTTCAAGAAGCAACACGCAATATTACAGGACCGGATATGGGTTCAATTGGCTACTTTGTAAGTGCAATGCAATGGGCAGATAAAAATATCGTGAACTTTGCGTTAAATGTTCCTGTCCCTGTTATTGAAGCAACAAAAGTAACGTCAGGTGCCAATTATGGAGATATGTATGGAAATCAGTACACAGTAAAAATTCTTGGAAGTACTGATTTCTGGTATCAACCGTATGAATTAGAACGATTGCTTTGGATGAATGATACACCGCATAGTTTAGTTGTAACTCGAACGGAAGATCATACTTACACGTATGTCTTTACCGATGCGAATAGTCTAAAAACATACACGGGAACGTTTGGAATCAATAATTTGGCAATGAATATGAGTGGAAATTTACACGTTACAACAGTATGGAACTATGATTACTATAGTCAAGTAGCATCTGCAGTACACAATACTATTAATGTTAATGTGACAGGAACCGTTGGAGCAGTATCTTCTACAACAGGGCAATTTAATTATGCAGGAACGGTTAAAACGTATGCAGAAAATGGGTCTCTTGATTCGACCTTTACCCTTACTAATGCAAGATATAACCAGATTAAAAATGGTACGACGTGGATCTATGAACCATTAAGTTTTGATGGGAAATTTGAAATGAAAACGTATACATTGACAGGTAAGGTTACTGCATCCACGTATATAGATATTGATAATGGGTATGGTCAAATGATTCATATTCCTAAAAATGTAACTTTTGACGGAAAAGCATCAGACTCTTCTGATGGAAGTTATATCAGCGGATTGGTGAATGGAAGTATTACAAATACAATCACGAATATAAATAACGCTCTATTTGATATTTCTTTTACTGGAAAACTCAATGTCCCAAGCAGACCGTTGACGACCGTTATTTTAACGATGAAAAATAAAGATGCGAATAAGGCAGATGTTACCCTCTCTTATACGTACGATAAAACAAAAATCGATATAACAGGTCTAGTTTCAACAACTAATACTGTGTATGGTACTGATGTATCTTATACGGCGCAGTTTAAAAACCAAGCTGGGGTTACCATTGATGTCACAAGTGACGCAACGGGTAAAAATGTTATAGGTATAGTTAGCAAAGACGGAATAAAAATCGGAACCATTGATATGCTCAGTAAGGTACCACGTGTCATTTATTATGACGGTACGTTTGAAACCCTTATGTAATGAGTAAAAGAGTGTTTTTAAAAGGAGTAGGGATTTTCCCTCTCCTTGTATGTGTCTCTAGCATGACGCTATGGGGTGATGTTCTAAGTATTGACAACCCTGCTACTGTGCAGAGGGGTGACGGTGCATTTATGAGTACATCAGCCTTTATCGCCAGTGATCCTGTTTCGGTAAAAGAGTTCTTTGGGGATAAATGGAATGGCGACTATACTCCGAGAAATGGAACGAACCTTGTAATGGCAAGTGCGCGCTCTGAAATAGGGGGGAATTATAAGGGGTGGCATATTGGGTACGTCCACCGATTGGAGACGATGATCGAAGCAAGCCGCGATTTTGTTGATCTCTTTGATTCTATTAAACATTCGGAGGATTTAATCGTAGGGCGACAATATGATCTTAATTTGAAGATTAATGGATTTCAAGCCGATGGTTTGCACGTAGCTAAATCTATCCCTTTATATAGCGGTAATGATCTGAATATTAGAGGTGGAATAGGACTATCACTACTGCGCGGTATTCGAATGCAGCAAGGGGTGATTGATGGTACAGCTACCGCTTTGGCTGGCAAGGATTACAGTTATGCAGGGGTAGTTGATTATTATTATACGAGCAACTATCTGTATGATCTTGATCTCAATCTCCCTACGGGATATGGTTTTAGCCCTGATATAGGGGTGATTGGAGATTGGGGAAATTGGCATAGTGACTTGGTAGTTAATGATCTATTCGGGTTTATGCAATGGAATAATGCCCCTTACACTAATGCTATCATCTCCTCCAATACCAAACATTATGATAGCAATGGATACGTACAATATTCTCCGACGATCACAGGGTTAGAGACAACTCGTAAATTTACGCAACATTTCGACCCCAAAGGGTTTGCTTCACTTCGATACAACAGTAGCGTGTTTAGCCCGTTTGTCGAAGCATCGACGACGAGGGGGTATCTTTTTCCCGAAGGGGGAGTTCTGGTTACCCTTGCTAATGTTCCAACGATAAAGGTGTCGTACGAAACATTTTTTCACTCCTATGGGTTGGCATTAACCTCACACTATGGCTATATCAGATTCCAAACGGACAAAATCAATCCCGATAAAGCATCGACTCTGAGTTTAGCATTTGGAATACACTATGCTTACTAAATTTAAATAAAAGGAATCACATGAAAAAAAATCTTCTTATTCTTTCCCTCGCGGGAATGGCAACAGTTCTTTCAGCGGAATCAAAATCGTTTGATGGGTATTCGTATGGGGGTGTTGGGTTTGAATCCATATCCTATCAAGAGGATGCACATAGCGCAACGCTAGGGTCACTCAAATCAAAAGCGACAGGCTCAAGTCCTGTTTATACAACTGGAAGCTTAGTAAAGGTCAATGATCGTTACGATTTTTCACTTGATTTTTCATCGACCATTCTCCCATCTGTTTTGGATGAAACTTGGACGCGGAACGGTGCAGCGATGCAAAAAAATAATTTGAATGTTACAATCAACTCAATGCGACTTTTGGCACAGTATAAATTAACAAATCAGCACCGTTTTGTTGCTGGTCCATCGTATAGCTTGAACAGTTTTAAGCGTTATAATTTTAAAGATACCAATCCTAATGATACTTATCTGGACAATGGTGCTCTTAGATCGTTGGAGACCAGTAAGGATGATGGAATCTTGGCAGAAGAGTTGGTAGCAACGCTTTATGCAACAGCTGGATATTGGTACGAAAGTGCTCCCGTTGCGACTCCTAATACGTTTCGAATGAAAGCTACTGCTCTTTATTCACAACCCATTTGGAATAATGCATCCAATACTGGATTTGAAGGGGTGAACTTTAGCTCTTTAAACGGATACAATATTGAACTCAATGGCTACATAGGATATCCGGTAATAAAAGGATTGGAGATTGGTATTTTTGCATCTTATATCAATAAGCGCAAAATCGGTGATGATCGGACGCAAGACCTGACAGGAAGAAATGTATTATGGCCAGATAATAGCTTGCAAATCATGCAAGCAGGCTTAAGTGCCGTATGGCATTTTAGAGACTAAAAGAACAAACGATCCGAGGAGGATCGTTCAGCTTGCAAAGCTACTTACCATGCCGATGAAAGAGCAAAATTCACCATTGCTTGCATCGGATATGCTGTTCCGTCAATTGCCCCTTTTTGACTTGCCATTTGTGCGGCTAGCTCGAAATGGAGCCATTTAGGACCTGTCGCAACTCCTGCGGTATAGATAAGACCTGATGTATCATTTGGAGCCATATTTTGCATTAATCCGACGTTGAGTTCCAAGACAGAAAGGTCGATATTTGCACCCCCTCCGATATACTGAGTTTTGTATCCCGTCACCGATTTATTTTCCGTAAGATCAGCATCAAGAGCAAGTTCGACCCAGTTGCCGAATTTATACGCCGTCCCTACACGAGCAGCAGGTTTGAGTTTATATTCTCCACCTCCTGCAGCTTGTGAAAGAGCAAACGCTGGGGAGTTAAGATTTTTCCCCACTAAGGCAACCGTTAGACTATCGGAGAAAGATGGTTTGTAAGCGAGACCCAAATCGACTCCATAAGTAGTAGTATCTTTGGTATTATCCTTTAGGTTGTTAAAAGCGTTGTCAGAGTCGAGGGCAATTCTTTTGTTAAAAGTTTTTCCAGCCATGAGCTTGAGCGCTCCTCCAACCGCTAAAGAACCATATCCTGTGTTCAGTGAATATCCATACGCGAGGGGAACTTCAGCAACTGCGAGACCGACGACATTAACATACGTTGTAGCCGGTCGATTCGTAGCTATATCACCTAGTGAGTAGGATAAAGAGTAGTTGGCATAGGCAGTTCCATCAGACATAGATAGTAAACCATCGGAACCTAACTGATAATAGTTATTGTCACTACCTTGGAAAATAAGTTGAGTGCGTGTTTGATCGATTGTTGCTACGGCACCAATATCGGACGTTCCAAAGAGTCCTGTCCCAAACGAGCCAAAGGAAAGACCTAGATCAACTGTTGGACTAACTTGAAATCCTTTTTGATCCATCCCCCCAATGATGTCACGAGCCTTCAAAATCGTATCAATATCTTTTGTGGTAACAACGCTACTATTATTGATATTCCCATCGGCAATATCCATCACATTGGAAAAATCCAAATTACTCAAATCTCCAACCGCTTTCCCTGCGCCTGTATCTTTTAACCCAACACCACCCCCGAGATGGATACTAAACTTCTCAGGATTGTTTGCCAAGAGAGCAGGGTTGTTATACGCTGCGAGAGATGAGGGAGAAGTAGCAATACCAGCGCCCCCCATAGAAGCTGCACGAGCACCCAAGACTTGGAACTCCATAGCCGAGACGGTTGTAGCAATACAAGCAGATGCAATCAAAGATAATACGATTTTTGTTGAGGTCATAAAAACTCCTTATTTTTATAGTAAAATATGTTACATTTTTGCACAAAGTAGTTGTAAAGTTAATGAAAAGTAAATATTTTGCTAATAATTCCTTAAAATGTAACAAGTTGAAACAAGAATAAGGAAGTTTTAGAGAATATGAGATTAAAATTACGAATGTTAAAATTCTTACTACTAGTGATTATCCTTCCTTTCGTTCTCTTGGCAAAAGTTGCTGATTATAATGATGTTTTTGAAAAAGCAGGGGCGCACTACAATATCCCCCCCTTGCTTCTCAAAAATATTGCAACTATCGAAAGTGGCGGTAATCCCAATGCAATTCGACGCAATGATAATGGAAGTAAAGATTACGGGTTAATGCAGATCAACTCTATTCATTTTCATCGTTTGGCACAGTGGGGGATTAATGAGCAAAATATTCTTAATCCTCAAATCAATATTTTCGTGGGAAGCTGGCTCCTTTCGGAGCATATCAAAGAGAAAGGGTTTAATCTTCAAGCCATTGGAAACTACCACTCTAAAACAGCCGTCTATAAAGAGAAGTGGTTGCATCGGCTTGTTGTGGCATTGAAAGCGTCACCCTAAAAGAGGGTGATTATTTGGGGATAACGATCTCGATTCCTAGGGTATCAACATCTCCGTCACTCTCTTTGGTGATATTGACACTTTGGGCTTGAATATATTTGCGAACGACCGCGATAATATCGGCTTTCATCTCTGCCATAAAGGGATAAGCGGTATTGTTACGATCGGAACTAATAGCGATACGAAGTCTATCTTTTGCAACGCCAGCACTCGTCTCTTTTTTGTTAAATAAAGAAAAAAAACTCATTGGAACAAACTTTTGATTTTACCCATCAATGAAGGTGCATTATAGGTTTCAACATCTTCAAAGGGGATATTTTCACCGCATAGGCGTTTACTAATACGCTTATACGCAAGACCCGCGTGAGATTTATCATTTAAGATAATAGGTTTACCTGTGTTGGATGCTTCTACTATCCCTTTGTCTTCGGGGATTTTTCCAAGAAGGTCAATAGAGAGAATATCCAAGATATCATTACTCGTCAGCATCTCCCCACTTGTCACCATAGCGGGATTGATACGGTTGATAACGAGGTATTTTTGAACTTTTTTGTTCTCTTTGGCGCGCTCACATTTTGCATCCACGATTCCAATCGCTTTGTCGGCATCACGAATAGAAGAGACTTCAGGATTAACGACAACAATGGTTGCATCGGCGTACATAATGGTGTGTTCAAATCCGCTCTCAATTCCAGCAGGGGCATCAAGGATGACATAATCAAACTCCTCTTTGAGGGTTTCGATCAGTTTTTTCACTTTCTCTTGAACCAGTGCCGATTTATCTTTGGTTTGGGAAGCGGCTAAAAGAAAAAGATTTTCCGTATGCTTGCTTTTGATAAGCGCTTGCTTTAACCCAGCTTCATCGTCCATAACATGCACCATATCGTAGATAACACGATTCTCTAAACCCAAAATAAGATCAAGGTTTCGCTGCCCCAAATCAAAATCAACAAGGACAACTTTCTTTCCTTCTTGCGCAATCCCGATTCCAAGATTGGCTGTAGTGGTGGTTTTTCCAACACCGCCTTTACCGCTTATTATTGCATAGACTATGCCCATTTAGGTTCCTTTTCTATTGGTGATACAATGATCTCTTCACCATTAAAGATAATTTTATTAAATCTGTTTTCCAGTAAGCTTCCGTCAATTTCAGCGCCGTTAAAAACGATCATCGCTTTGGGAGATGTTTTTACCAGCATAAAATCTCCATTGCAAAAGATCATCCCATCGACCGTTCCCGTAACGATAAGATTCCCCTCCACGTAAAGCTTTGCCCCACTATTCACACGGTTGAGCACCAGCAGATCACTCTCTACTTTGATCTCTTGCCCACTTCGGACAATCTCATCAATAATTTTCAGATCACTTTGTTTTAAAACAAGTTCCTGATGTTTGTTATCCGCTACGCTTAAATGGGTGGTATACGTCACTTCATTACTAATAAGATACTCTTCTATCACAGGGGTTATTTCCCCTTTTAGATAAATGAGATAATGCTTTAACATAACAATATTTTTATCCATAAAAGCTAAAAACGTTTTTTCAGAATCTATGGTTAATTCAAAAACCCGAACAGAATACTGTTTAACTTTCACGGTAGCCCTTGACGAAATAGTTTAACGATTGGCAATTATAACATAGTGCCTCTACAAACATTCATGAGGAAAACTCTTCACTTTATCTACCTCTGTACGATTATGCGATGAAATGTCCAAGGTTTTGGTTAAGACCATCGGCTATTTTATACAGGTATTGGGAGGTTGTAGCAATCTCTTCAATACTTCGTGCATTCTCTCGGGCAAGATCATTCATAACTGAAATTCTTTTGGAAATACCATCAACTGCTTTTGTATTATTATCTGAATCAGCTACCATTTTTTTAATTGCGTTACTTGTTTCTTTTATAACAATAGCTGTTTGCTGAATTTGATCACCGACAAGCTGTGATTTCTCTCCAACTTTTTCAATACTTTTTGCATTTTGACCCATTTGCAATGCTGCCTCTTCAATGGATGAAACAATCAGAGAAATAGTAACATTGGTTTGTGTCAAACTACCCTGCGTCCGTTCTGCCAATTTCCGAACTTCATCAGCAACGACAGCGAACCCTCGACCATGTTCGCCAGCTCGTGCCGCTTCTATGGCGGCATTTAGTGCCAATAAATTGGTTTGATCTGCAATATCACCGATAACAGAAAGTACCTCTCGGATTTGATGCGCATTACTCGTCAATTCATGAATTTTAACAGCAAAATCTGCCTCTACTTCAACGCTGTGGCGAATCATTTCAATCATTGCAATCAATTCATCTTTGGATATACGAAGTATTTCATTGGCTTCTTCGACTGCTTTAGCAGTTTCTTCATTGTCATGTTTGGTCAGCGCCAAATGAGAAATCATTTCTTCCGTACTGCGATAAATTGCATCCATTTGCTTTGATTCATTTTCCATACGTTGCCCAATTGCCAAAGAGGTTTTTGAAAGTTCTACCGCAACTGACGCATTTTCATCCGAGGAGTGTTTAGCATTTTGAACCATCGTTTGAATAGCCGTAATAAAAGAATCAATCGAGGCTGCTGCCTTTGAGGGTTCATCCATTCCTGTAATTCCTAAGCGCTTCGTCAAATCTCCATTGCCACTGGCAAGCTCCTCTGCCATTAATTGCATAGTTAAGAGTTTATGACTGATAGAGCGCTGTATCGCAATCAATAACACCATCACAATTGTAATTAAGAGAACAATTATAATTCCTTTAGTAATCACTAAATTCAAAAATTCCTGCTCAATGTCATCGATATAAACACCTGTACCAATAATCCAGCCCCAAGTAGGAAATGCACGGATATAGGTCAATTTTGGTAAAGGTGTCTGCGTATCTGGCTTCGGCCACATATAAGAAACATACCCCTCATTATTGGCTTTGGCTACCTTGGCAAACTCCACAAAAAGGGCTTTTCCATTTGGATCTTTGATATTGGAGAGATCAGTATTATCTAATGCTGGTTTGATGGGATGCATTACCCCTTGAACCTGATCGTTCAAAATAAAAAAATACTCTTTTTTATTATAACGGAGATGTTTAATATGTTCTTTGACGGTATCCTGAGCTTTTTCAAGAGTCATACGTCCTGCATTTACTTCATCACCATAATACGAAAGAAGAGAACTTACTGTATCTATTTGGGTAGTAAGCATTGTCTTTTTGGCTTCCAATAGTTCGCTTTTCGTTGAGATTAATGACTCAACAGTAACCCCTATGAAAGCTAGAGAAACTAAAATCAAAACCAATATAAATTTTATTTTTATTGTAATGTTATCCATTAAAACAACCTTTTCTCGTATAAATTTCGTACTTAATTATATACCCAATAAACTTTAAATGGCGGGTTTAAAAAAGGATTCTAAAGAAAGGTGTCGTTAAACGCAGAAATACCATCACCCCAAATTCAACGAGAAAATCGGTAACAACATTGCCGTAACCATAACCCCGATAATCCCTCCGATAATGAGCATCAATGAGGGTTCAAGAACGGCAAGGAAAAGGGTGATTTTATCTTTGTTCGTTTCGATATAAAGGGCGGAGAGGTGATCCAACATCGAGGCTACTTCACTCGTCTCTTCTCCGATAGCAATTGCTTCAATAAAGGAATCGTCGATTTGATAGCCTTGCGTTTGGGTCAACGCTTTGGATAACGACGATCCTTCGACGACTTTGGTAGAAGCGTTCTCAAAAAGCTCTTTGATTACTTCTGAGGAGAGGGTGATGCAGGAGAGTTTGATTGTATTGACCATCGGGATTCCTGAACGCATCAACAATGACGCAATGGTACAAAAACGAGCCAAATCACCCGTTTCGACCATTTTCCCAACGATAGGGAGTTTGAGGATGAAGGCGTGAATGGTTTTTTTGAACGAAGTACTTGTTGCCATCTTGAACGAGAAAGCTCCAACGGCTATCAAGAGTGCCAATGCCATAATGAGCCAATAGGTAGCAAAAAAATGGGCGAGGGTGATGATAAACTGGGTGAGGGGTGGGAGTGCTTGCCCCGTCGTCTCAAAAATGGCGGTGATTTTGGGGACAACGACGGTGAGCATAAACGAGATCATCAGCAACGAGACGACGATGATAAAGGAGGGGTAGACCAACGCTTGAGAGAGCTGTTTTTTGATCCTCTCTTGGAGAATTAGATAGCTAGAGAGTTCATTGAGTACTTCGGCAAGTATCCCGCGATCTTCCGAAATTTTCAATGTTCCGATATAAAATACGGGGAGGGTGTAATGCTCTTGGGATTCGAGCGCTTGGGCGAAGCTTTTCCCCTCATGTATGTGAGATATAAGAGTTTCAAAGAAACGTTCCATCCGGGGGTTATTACGATTTTGATGCTTGAGGAGGGTGAGGGAGCGCACCAACGGAATCCCCGCATTGAGATAGACGGCAAGATCACGACTCATAGTGGAAAGCACCTGAGAGGGAAGCGTTTTGTGCCCAAATGCGGCGATGACCCCTAAAAAACTCTCTTCATGTGGTGTAAGGGTGGAGAATAAAATCCCTTGTCCTTTGAGCTTCTTTTTTGCTTCCTCGATGTTGGAGGCCTCAATGGTTGCTTTTAGGGGGGAGCCACTGCTGTCTAACCCTTTGTAGAGAAATTCCATAGGTTCATCCTTCCTAAAAACATAGTATGTCCCTAGGATTATAGCCAAAGCACGGTAAGAGTCTGTTTGTCAGACTGTTATGCTTCCAGCCGAATTTGGCAATAAATACTCATTGAGTTCTCTATTTTTTTAAAAGTATCTTTTCAAGTGTTTTTGAAAATTGCGGTAAATCAAATACTCTACAAAAATCAATAAACTCTTTAACCATCTCTTTTTGCTCAGGTTTACGATCAACATCTTTGCTACGTAGTGACTCTATATCTTTAAACATCAAACAAATATTATCTTCAATATCACCCAATACACTAAATCCTAAACTTGCATAAAAACCAACCGCTTTTTCTTTCGCATCAACAAGCACTGCACGGCATCCGATTTTACTCTGCTGTTCATACGCTACAATCTCTGCGAACATAGCCAACAAAGAGCCAATTGCTTTACCTTTGAACGGATCAGAAATACATAAACGGGTAATTTTAAGAGCAGGAATTGGATAGGGCAACCCATCACTGATACCGAGAATTTTGCGAAGTTCTGTATCATCTACAGCAATTTGTGCGGAAGATAAAGAGATATATCCCTTGTAATCCTCACTATCTTGAAACAAATACGTTTGAAATAGTCCTTGTTTATGATGTCCGAGAGCATTATTTTTGAGATATTCAAATAGTTTTGGGTCAGCACTACATTCAAACTTTTTGACTATGTTTTTAAAATCGGAATTGGAAAGTGTCCCTAGTCCGACGATAGAGGACATTAATTATGAAATGTTTTAATAAGATTTTTGATAGCGATGGAGGTTTTTTTAAATGTTTCTAATTTAGCCTCTTTTGATTTGTCAAAAAGATGCTGTTTAACAGTTTGGGCTTCTTTCCCCGACACGATGTAACCGCTAGTCTCTTTGTGTTGATCATCCATGTAACGTACTGCCATGATGAAGCCCTCCTCATTTATAATTTTATTGAAAATTATAGCACACTTTAGAAAGGAGCGTCAGCCTAAGATTTGGGCTAGCAGATTAAGGGTAAATAAGATGAAGAGAAAAAAGTTATAGGTATCACTTGAGCTATGTTTTTTGTTAAAGATTATCAAAAGTTAATCCAAATTCTCCATTAGATAAAATCTTTGCATGCTTGAATTTTACATGATCAAAGCCATTTTCTTTACACAAATTAATCATCTCTTGAATATCACATTTTTTAGCTTTGGCTCCAAATATAATACCTGTTAATTCTCGTTGAAAAAATTTCTTTGGACCTTGATACTCCAAATCAATACATCTATATTCATCTTCGTATACCCAATTGCTATGTTTTGTAAGCATCAACTTAACACTTTCTTCCCTAAATGACTTTACATAGGAAAGAAGTTCATAATTATCATGATAACCAACCTGCATAGGTCTTTCAAAACATTCTGAATTTAAATCCGGTTCGAATTCAAAAGCTAGCCCTGTATGTGAAGCAGAATAATGCGACCACATTAAAATATTATTGTAGTTTTTTGACAAAGAAAGAACTCCAATCTGACTAATTAGCTTAGGAATTGTTTTCTGTTTAAGCTCTAATAAATGCCCTTTATCTTTCGGAGCAAGCAATTGCCCACTTGTTAAATAATTTTCATAAACATTTTGCAACTCTTCACCATCATACTGTTCTTGAAAAGAAAGCTTACAATCAAAGGGATCATTAAAGCGTTCTATTGGAGAAAAATAAAGAGAACAATCCTTGATAATCTGTTCGGTATAATGATTAAATTCTCTATACTTGTAAAGTTTATTATTATACATTCTTAAATATTCCTGAGTTGCTTTTTTGCATTATATCTGCTTACTTAATAAAATACAGAATAAGTAGCAATTCAAATCAAATCACAAGTACTGGCATAGAATTTGCTTTAAGCAGGGGATGAAACATTTTAAAGATTTACCGGAAGAAACAATTCAAAAACTCAATGAGATTGTTATAAA
>Ga0172379_10002586_pt1 | contig 31427 bp, 25 predicted proteins | sample GrowelOW334metaG_FD_119756 | JGI IMG/M metagenome (GOLD analysis project Ga0172379, IMG submission 119756) | Groundwater microbial communities from an aquifer near a municipal landfill in Southern Ontario, Canada - Groundwater well OW334 metaG | ecosystem: Environmental > Aquatic > Deep...
AAGGGGTCAAATGGAAAATTTACAATCCAGGGACAAAGGAACACCGATTTCATCAAGAGCATGGATACACTTGCTCAAAAAGAATTGAAAAAATAGATATATTACAGACAGACCCTAATTAGAATCTTTCTGCGACGTAAGCAAAATATTCGAATGGTTATCTCAGTGGGCAATGAAGATAATTAAGATTTGTAAAAAAGTACAGAAAAATTCATAAATAACAACACTTCAGATAAAAAAGAAAGATTGGAAGTGATTTGATGAAAATAATCCGGATAAATAATTATTATATTTGGTCTAAAGCAATTGCATCGGTTAATTTGAGATAATAGCACTTTGCTTCTTCGAAAGGTTTGTACCGGCACCGAACGGGCAATCAATGGGTAGATAGTCGTCTCAACATACACCGAACAAATCACAATTGTTAAATGTAACTAACTGATAATTAAATTCCCGCCCACATGGAACGAAGACTCTTTGTAACAAATGCCGTTTTGGCAGGTATCTCATTTGCCACCTTACCACTGACCAGCTGTCGTTTTTCCCCGCAAAGCGGAAACAGCGATAAGAAAACATTGGAAAACCTGGACGAATTAACCATAACGGAGTTGCAGGAAAAGGTTAAAGCAGGATTGCTCACTTACGTCGGGCTTACTCAAATCTACTTGAAACGAATTCAGGAAATAGACAAAGCCGGTCCGGGACTGAATACCGTCATCGAACTGAATCCGGATGCTTTGGCCATCGCTGAATCCATGGACAAGGAGTTCAAGGCAGGCAAATGGAGGGGACCCATGCATGGAATTCCCATCCTGATCAAGGACAACATCGACAGCGGCGATAAAATGCAAACGACTGCCGGATCGCTGGCGATGGTTGGAAATGTGGCCAAAGAGGATGCCTTTGTGCTGAAAAAACTCAGGGAGGCCGGCGCTGTTCTCTTGGGCAAGACCAATCTCAGCGAGTGGGCCAACTTCAGGTCCACCCGTTCGACCAGTGGCTGGAGCAGCCGTGGTGGCCAGACCAGAAACCCATACATTCTTGATCGCTCCCCCTGCGGATCAAGTTCCGGTTCGGGAGCCGCAGTCTCGGCCAATCTTTGTGCCGTTGCTGTTGGAACGGAGACAGACGGCTCTATCGCCTGTCCGGCCTCCATGAACGGAGTGGTTGGCATCAAACCATCGATCGGATTGGTGAGCCGCACCGGAATCATTCCCATCTCTGCCACCCAGGACGCTTCGGGCCCTCTGGCACGCACGGTTACCGATGCGGCTATCTTGCTTAATGCAATGACAGGTACGGATCCAAAAGACAAATCCACCGTTAGGAACAAATTTCAACCCGTCGATTACACCAAATACCTGGATGCAAACAGTTTGAAAGGGAAAAGAATAGGCGTCGAAAAAACCTTTCTGAAACACCACGAAGGGATCGACAAGCTCCTGAAAGAGGCGTTGGCTCAAATGGAACAGGCAGGCGCTACCATCGTGGAGGTTGAGTTTATGGCCAAAACCGCTGAATTTGGGAAAGCCGAATTTGATCGGTTGGAGTTCGAATTCAAGGACGGCCTCAACAAATACCTCGCAACTGCCAATGCCAAAGTAAAGTCGTTAAAGGAGGTCATTGCATTCAACAAGCAGAACGAACCAACGGCCATGCCCTGGTTCAAACAGGAGATCCTTGAGAGTTCTGAACGAAAGGGCGATTTAACCAGTAAAGAATATATTGCCGATAATCTACTGCTAGATAAACTGAAATCCTTTATCAATGAGTTGTTTATCACAAATGACCTGGATGCCCTGTGCGGACCGGCAACCGGAACTCCCTGGTGCAACGATGTCATCAACGGTGATCACTGGACAGGTTATGGGGCCTACACACCGGCTGCCATTGTTGGTTATCCCTCCATCACCGTTCCGATGGGGTTTCTGAGCGGTCTCCCGGTAGGATTGGCATTTATAGGTCAGGTATTTAATGAACAGGCCCTGATTGCCATTGGATACGCTTATGAACAAAAATCACAAAACAGGAGGGCGCCTAAGTTTTTGAGTACCCTGAAAGTATAAATAATTTTGTTTTTTGGAATATAGTTTTATAATTCAAAATATAACAATTAACTTTGACACATAGTACAAAATATCTATGAGGGTAATAGCACACCGGACGCTGGTGAAATTTTACTCGGCAAGGCCTGATGCCAGGACTGCGATTGAAAACTGGTATACCAAAACCAGTTGTGCAGATTGGCAATTCTTCGCAGACATTAAAAAAGATTTCAACAGTGCCGACAGTGTGGAAAACCAGCACTATGTGTTTAATTTAAAGGGTAATGAATACCGCTTGGTGGTTGTGATAAAGTTTCAAATAAAGATGGTTTACATCCGATTTATCGGTACGCATAATGCATACAATACAATTGACTGTACAATAATTTAGGCTATGACGAAAATCGAAAATGAAAGGCAGTATAAAGCCTTATTAGAAAGAATCGAAGAACTTTTACCATTGGTGAAAGAGGAAACTCCTATATACGACAAGAACCTGGTGGAATTGGAATTACTATCGAATCTCGTTGCCGATTATGATGAAGCACATTTCCCGATAAAGACACCTACATTATCTGAAGTTTTGAAGCTGAAGATGTATGAAAGAAAGCTGACGCAAGCGAAGTTATCAGAAATCATCGGTGTGAGTCCGTCGCGTGTAAGTGAATACCTTACCGGGAAAAGTGAGCCAACATTGAAGGTTGCCCGCAAAATCTGTGTTAAACTGGATATCAGTCCCCGTATCATACTTGGAATCTGATCTTAAAAAAAACAGGTGGGCAATTTAATTTCTGATGGAGTATTTCATCAACTTTCCAAAAAATCCTTCACAAGAAATTCTGTGCCAATGTTGATTTTTATTGTAGATTTGCACCTCAATAAAAAAATGACTCCGTAGCTCAGCTGGTAGAGCAGTTGACTCTTAATCAACGGGTCGTGGGTTCGAGCCCCACCGGGGTCACTTTTTTTTGAGCATCCTTGCCCGATAGTATAATGGTAGTACATCAGACTCTGACTCTGAGTGTTTAGGTTCGAATCCTGGTCGGGTAACTCTTAGATCAGCATTCAACTGACTTTTTGGAGGTGTCAAATTGGGTGTTACTAACTTGGTGGATTTCACCAATCCTAAGCAAAGTTTTTCCGAAAAAAAATTCCATTCTCCCTTCGGGTTTACAAAAGACTACGGCACAAAGCCGCTACACTTTTTATTCTGTTTTCTCTTTATAAGATATTCCAAATCAAAAATTGGATGTTTACGAATAGGGAAATGCCAGCAGTTAAGAAAATAGGAATATTTAGTTGGATATCACTACTTTTGGTAAGGTTAAAAATGAATCGGCACCTAGTTTGATTAGTTTTGATACCCTAGTTCAACTGTATGAAATGAAGATGAATACTACCTTAACTATAATAACAGGAATAGAAATAGTTACGAATTTTGTACATTAATCATGAATATAATAAGAATTATTCTTGAATATAAAGATTTGTTCGATGATAAACCAAAGAATATTGATTATTATCTAAATGGTATTAGCAAGGAAAAATTATTAGAAAGCGCAATTTACTATTGTTCATTATCTACGCTTCTTGATCCTGAATTAAGCAATCTCGTTTATCCTTTTCTTTTAGAATGTGATAAAGGAACAAAATTGGAGGAGCATATAAAGTTAAAAGTAAAAGAATTCCTCAACAAAAAAAACGTCTTACCTGTAATTCTAAATGTTCGCTCAAGTTTAAAATTTTTCGAACTTGCACAAAATTTTGATTGTCAGGATAATATAAATTTATCGGAGAGCGATATCAGAGAACGATTATTAAAAGTGTATCTTCTTTTAAATAAATTGCACTATAAGGGTTTGGAAAGAAAAGAAAACTTTAATGAATTGTTGGTTATTCAATCTCTTATCCATTCGATCTATTCCGATACAAATCGCCATTATTTGAGAATAGTAGAATTTTTTAAATCCTGTTTGTTTTTAAAGTTTTGCGAATCACATATCCCAAACCATATGACAAAATTTCTACATGAGTTTGGTATTTCAAATTGGCAAGAATATGTTTTAAATGTACATCAATTAGGGATGCTAATTTTTGAGAGAAGTATAGAGAATCCCATTATTCCAATTATTATTCCAATTGAAGATGAGAATTATTCCAAAAAAGTATTTTTTTTTGATAAATTTTGTCTTTCAGATGTTTATCATAATGATAAAGATTTTACTTATATTAAATCAAAACCAGTAGTTAAAAACGAAAAGGAAGGTGAATATTATGTGATTTTTGAACAATTCTTTATTGAAAAGATGTTCAAAGGTTTATATTTCATTTTCAACGATATAAATAAATCCTTTGAAACAACTGAATATTTCATTAAACCTGCAAAATTTAGGAGTGATTTTGGTAAAAAGTTTTCTGAACAAGTATTACTTAATAAAATTATCAAAGATTCAATTGGTAAGAAGTATAAACATCTGGGGTATGAAGAATTGCAAAGAAAAGGCCTCCCGGATTACTATATACGTGACGGGAGAAATATTTTCTTATTCGAATGTAAAGATAATCTTATAAGCAAAGAAGTTATTGACACTGAAGATGTTGATATCTTTCTTAAAGAATTGCATCATATTTTTGTTGAAAGTGAACAAGGGAAACAAAAGGCCATCAAACAATTGATTAATAATATAATGGCTATTAGAAATGGTGAATTTATCGAAGATATTGGTATTAAGCCGAATAATAATATTATTTACCCGATAATTGTAACGCATAATACCATTTTCTCCTTAACAGGAATTAATATTTTGGTTAATGAATGGTTTTTTAAAGAGTTGGATGAACAAGCTATAGATAAGAAGAATATAAGAAATATTACAATAATTAATATTAATTCGCTTATATTATTACAGGGCTTATTATCTCAAAATGAATATAATCTGAAAAACATTATTGAATCCTATTGGGGTGCAATTGACAAAGTTTCAAGAAAGAAATTTCCAACACGTGAAATCGTAATTAGTGAACGCTACAAGGTATCTTGTTCTTTTGATTATTTTGTAGAGTCCAAGTTTTCAGGGAAAATAAAACTGAGTAAAGAATTTTTAAAATACGAAGAGTATTTTGGTAAAAATGATTGACAAATTCCAAAATCAGTATTAGATACAGTATTTTCCCTAATCCCAATTTTTTCAAGAACTTTCAAATATTTGTATTTGTTCTTCGGCTGATCAATTTTAAACGATTGCTTCACAAAAGGTAATTATTCAGGAAGTGGAACTGCTTGAACAGCAAATATTAACATTAACTATGTTACTCAATTAGAGTATGGCTTTAATATGACACAGGCAGTTCCCGAACAATAGAAAGCAGAGTCGGCTGCAATTGGTAGCGCAAGCCAATAGTACCCTAACCTTGCTTTTTTGGTATATCGGCAATCGCATTAATCGAAGCATACTGCAAAACAAACGGGCAGATTATGGTAAGCAAATTGTCGTTACACTGTCACGACAATTAACCGAGAAATACGGCAGAAATTGGCAGGAATGGATTGCCCGGCCCACAATTTAGAAGCGGTAATTGGTCAGATTACAAATTAGAGGTGTTCGGAAATTATTGCCTTCCCAGAAATTACAGAAACCGGAATGTTTGGATTTGAAAATCTTATTTTTTTGTTTTCAATCTTAGTAGTCCATCAGTACCTAATCAATATAACCCGTAAATGAATAACGAAAAAGTTCACGCAAAGGACGCAGAGAAAAACCGCAAAAGAGCGCAAAGTTCAGTTCTGACTTCTTTGCGTCTTTCTTTGCGTTCTCCTATATAACTCTTTTGTAATCATTTGATTTACAGTGTATTTTATGATGCTTGTTTTAATCGAGTTAATTGTTTTTCCAATTTTTTAATTTTCTCTTCTCTATATTTTTCTTGATTATCTACAATCAATTCTATATTGTATTCTGTTTTGTTTAGCAGCATGGTATAGATTATTCGTGCTAGTTTATGTCCTGTAGTGATTGCTGCTCCTTTCCCTCCTAACCTCTTACGCATTTGTCGATAATAATCTCCGATTGGCGTTTTGTTCGCCGATAAACAGGAAGCTCCTTGTCTTAAAATTTGCCCTGCCTTATTTTTTTTCTTTTGCATTTTACTGCTGACAATTTTCCCTCCTGTTATTTTTGTATTTGGCACCAGATTTAGCCATGCCGCGAAGTGTTTGGCACTTTTCCATTTACTCATATCTGTCCCCACTTCTGCAACAAACTCTAATGCCGTTAATTCACTAATACCAGGTATTTTACATAGATCGACTCCGGTAATTGCTATCAGGTATGGCGAAATTGAAAAATCAAATTGATTCTTTCTTGCTTTAGACGTTTTTTTTTGATTTTCTTCCAGACAGGTAATGTCTCCATCTTTTACTATTGCCACCTGTTTCAGTAACTGCTGCTTGATTTTTTCTTCACATCGTTTGATCTGATTTTGATGGAACTCATAATTCTCAACTGCTTGTTCCAGCATAAATAGATACTCCTCATTCCAGATCCCTTGTAATGATTTAATAATGTCTTCTTTTGATGCTTTTATTCTTGGATCACAAAGTGAACTCAAAATTTGTGCGTCTCTTTCTCCAGATAAAATCGCTTTCACCATTGTCATTCCTGTCTTACCCAGTATATCGCTTATAACGGTGTGTATCTTTATATTCATTAGTTCCAACGATTTCTGCATTCGTCTTACAGCATCTGAGCTTAATAAAATCAAATTCCCCCGTTGGCGGGTATAGTTCCTTAAGATCCTGATTTCGTTCTCCGGTTGAAAACTTTTCTGCAACAGCCCACATGTATGAAGCTTTTGTATCCACATAGAATCCGTATCATCTTTCTTTCGTCCGGTAACATTCTTTACGTGCTTTGCATTTACCAGATAGGGCTCTATTCCTGCTTCTTCGAGCATAATATAAAGTGGCAACCAATAGACCCCAGTACTTTCTATCGCTGCTGTGGTAACGCCGTTACTTTTCAAATAATCCACGATTTCATGTAGATCGCACGTAAATGCGGAAGTCGTTTTTACTTCATGACCTCCATTACCATCATTAATTGCAACACAATGCATAGTGTCTCCGATATCTATTCCTGCTGCATGAGGATTAAATACAGGTAAACCTGTTCCCATTTTAACAACACTCCCTTTTACTGTTTCTTTTTTCATAATTTTGCTCTTAACAAAAAGCAGACCATAAGGGCACTGAAAAAATGAAATTGATCTCCTATACGGTGTTTAAGCAATTGCTTAACATCCAATTGAAATTTCAAGAAAGTGCCCAGAACCAAACTTTGCGCGGGTTTGCATCAACCAATCGCTAACAGGTTTCTTATGTGCTGCTTTTTGTTCCAAAGTTATCTGTTCTGAGGTTGGAGTTTCTAAACTCCAGATCACTTTGCGTGAAATATTGGAGTTACATAAGAGAAAAAGAAAGTTGATTGAACTAATCTTATTATCTTATTATAAGACTGCATTTTAGATAAAACCATAGATATTGCAGTTATGTCATGAAAAATAAGGTAATAAGGTTTAGGTCAGGCTGCTAGATTGTTTTTCAACTTAGATTGCTTTCAAAAAAAAGGTTTTACAAATCATGATCCTGCCGGATTTTTCTTCTGAACTACCCTGATAACTTTTGATTCCATTCCTATGGCAGATACAGAGATCGTTGCACTGCGCTCGGAGGAACCGTTGTTTTCCGTGGCGGTGAAGACCACCCGTGTAAACCGCTCACCCTTTACCTCACTTGCTGAGAGCCATGGTTCAGAACATTTCAAAGTCCAGGGAGTATTGGACATGATCATCACCGATGCGGTACTGCCTTCGACTGTAATTCATGATTTTCGCTGATATATTTTCTGCCTAAAATAGAAACCACAAAATATTTCAAAAACAATCCCAACTGAAAAAGGAAATTTGTAAATCAATGTCGTTTCGTTGATAGAACTCCGTAGGAGTTGCCCGCGAATAACCTCCGGTTTTAACCGGAGGTAAAGAAAGTCACACATGAAAATAAACTCTGTAGGAGTTCCCCAACAATTTCAAGATAAAGTTTGTAATACCTTGTTATGGGTAACCCCGGTGGGGTTTATGAAGATCTTTATCCCGCTCGGCCCCCAGATGCACTGGGGGTTATTCACGGAAAACTCCTGCGGAGTTACTAACTCAGAAAACGGAGCATCACTTTATCTAAACGACATTGATTTTTAAATTTCAAACAGTTTGCAAGATAGCGTCAATATTCGACTCAACCATCCTATCCCCTATTCATTTCTAAATGCTTACAACAGATTCGCAACTACTTTCGCTGTTGGAATCAGCAACTCATTTCGCCGGCATTTTTCTTGGCAGAGAGGAGATTGTATGCGCCTTTCAAAACGACCCTGGCCGTTTGTATATCAAAACCTTCCGGCAGGACTATTTCTGTATAACCGCCATCAGTAACACCTTTGAGTACCTCAACCATGCGGTATTCGGTAAAAGGCTTGCCCCCCTCCTCTTTATTCTTGTCGAAAATGAAGATATAATCCTTGTCATCGAAGCTGACAATGGCCTCAGAAGGTAATGCTGTAACCTTGTTGGTAGAAGATTCGATAATGGCATTGACATACATCCCCGGAATGACGTTTTTACAAACGCCTGTAACACTTGCATAGACTTTGTATGTCCGGTCGGTATTGATGGATTTGCCGGTCTGGTAAATTACCGCTTCGTGCTCTTCAGTTTCATTGTTGATGAAAAACCTGATTTTTTGCCCGGTTGTTACTTTGTCGGCATCCTTTTCGAAAAGGGTAAGCTCAAGAAAAAGCTTGTCGCTGTTGACAATCTCAAAAAGCACATCTGAAGGGGCGACGTATTTGCCCAGATTGATGTTGACAGTCTTCACATATCCTGAAATCGGTGAAGTAACGGCTACTGCCCGATTGATATCTTCCTCACGAAAGTTAGCGGGATTAATTCCGATTAGCGCCAATTTCTGCCCGAGCGCCTTCACCTGGGCCTTCAGGTTTTTATATTCCGTGGTAACCTGCTGCAAATTTTTCTGCGAATAAACGTCGTCTTTGTATAGTTCAGTGTGACGATTGAACTCTGCCTCTGCGTATTCAAGCTTGTTTCTCGCCTCCAGGAAATTTTGCTGAATATCGACAAACTCCTGGTTCTCCAGAATGGCCAAAGTCTGACCTTTTTGCACGGAATTACCCGGCATTAGCGTCGTGCTCTTGACAAAACCGCCCAACGGCATACTCACCGTTGCCAGGTTTTGGGGAGCCGCGGCCACGGTGCCGCTCACTTTAAGCGTACCGCTCAATGCCCGGGTTTCGATCGCTCCGGTTTGGATATCGGCCAGCTTGATCTGGTCTGCCCTAAGCTCAACAATATCTTCGGGGAGAACTTCTGCGACTTTGATTTCCGCGGCCGGTTTCTTTCCCCACGAACACGATACCAAAGTGATGATAAATACTGATACAATGATGGTTATCAGGATTCTATATTTCTTCATAATTATGCTGTTTTAGAATTGAGTTGTATTTTAATCGTCTGGTAACCATTTCCTTGGTGTAACCTTTGTGAGAACCTTTGTGCCCTTTGTGGTGAAATTTAAAAGTTTAACCACAAAGATTTCGAAGTAAGACACAAAGGTTACACCAAGGAAATTGAATTAATATTTGTTGCTAAACGATTATGAATGTTCATTTTAAAAGGTTTTACCGGTAATAAAATCAATGGAGACGATGGTTTGATTGTAATTATTCAGCGCATCCAGATAGTTCTGCTTGATGGTCAAAGCGCGGCTCAGGTTCAGGATGTATTGGAGGTAATCCATCGCCCCGGCTTTGTAGCTGAGGGTGGCCTGCTCAATGATGATGTTGGCTTCCGGGATGGCCTGCTTTTCGTAATAGTTCACGCTGTTGTTGAATTTGGCATATTCTCCCAACAGGGAACGATAACTGCCTCCAAGCGATTTCGAATAGTATTCCGCATTCGTCTGTGCAACCTCAGTCTTAAGTCTGGCCGCCTTGGTTTTGGAGGTATAGGGGAAAAACCACAACGTGAGTGCAATACCCGCCTGAATGCCGTTGAACCTATCTCCCGCACCAAATGTTCGCGGAACTCCGTTCACCTCCTGAATGCCCTGCATCGTCTGACTAAAATAGCCAATGCTAAAGTCAGGCAGCATCCGGCTTCGCTCCAGATTTCTTTCGAATTGTGAGATTTCAACCTGCTGCTTCACATACCCAATATTGGGATTTCCTGTCAAAGCCAGACTATCCGGTACCGGATAAAATTCAGCCCTTGTCAACAGGGAATCTTTTGGTGTCACTTCCAATGAACTGTTCAGGAGTGTCTGCAATTTTTGTTTCGCGATGGTCAAATCTGCCACCACCTGTTGCAACTGGTTTTTCACCTCCATGCTTTGAGACCGTGCCGTAATCATCTCGAGCCGGTTGGTTTCTCCAAGACGTGCCCTGTGTTCTGCCGCCCGCAGAAATCCCGAAAAGAGACTATCCTGGTAAGCAAACAACTTCTGCTTTGCATTGAAATAGGCCAGTTGCCAGTAAACCTGCTTGACCTCGGTGGCAATCCCGAGTTGTGATGCCTTTAACTGCCATTCGCTGCTCCTGACACCGGCATTGACCAATTTGCCCTGGTTGATGTAGACCGTCGGAAAAGCGAAGGATTGTGACACGGTGAAGCTGTTATCTTTGCCGTAACTGTTGATCTGTCCGTACTGACCGTCTATGGCGGTTTTGGGCAGATCGAGGGAGGCTCCTTTCAAGGCCTTTTGTACCTGAACGGAATAGGCGGATGAACGCACGGCCAGGTTGCTGTCGAGCGCCATCTGAATGGCTTCATGCAAATTGAGGCGTCTGGAGTGCTGCCCATAGGTGGTGTTGATCATGGAGGAACCGGCAAGCAAAAACAACAGAATGGAGATTGTTTTAACAGACTTCCGTCGGATTGAAGATCTCAACTGACCCGATGAGAACAAAATATAGAAGACTGGCAGAATGACCAACGTGAGAAAAGTGGCGGAGATGAGTCCTCCGATCACTACTGTCGCCAAAGGCTTCTGAACCTCAGCCCCGGCCGAATTTGACAAGGCCATCGGCAAAAAGCCCAATGAAGCCACTGCGGCAGTCATGATAACCGGCCGTAACCGGATGTTCAAACCTTTCAGAACCCTTTCTGTTATGTCTGATATTCCCTCCTTCTCGAGCCGGTTAAATTCGGCAATCAATACAATGCCATTGAGTACCGCCACGCCAAAAAGTGCAATAAATCCGACACCGGCCGAGATCGAAAAATTCATTCCACGCATCCAAAGAGCGAACACACCGCCAATGGCCGACATGGGTACCGCTGAAAAAATCAGAAGCGTCTGTTTGACCGAATGGAAGGTAAAAAACAGGAGTACAAAAATCAAAAGCAATGCAACAGGAACGGCAATGGACAACCGCGCCTTTGCAGCCTGAAGATTTTGAAACTGACCTCCGTAAGAGATGTAATATCCGGTTGGCAATTTGATTTTTTGACTGATCTGCCTGGTGACTTCGTTAATCACGTTCTGTACATCCCGGTTACGGACATTGAATCCGACCGTGATCCTTCGTTTGGTGTTTTCCCTGGAAACCTGGGCCGGACCAGATTTTATCCGGATATCTGCAATCTGGTCAAAAGGAATCTGGCCGCCATTGGGAAGCGCAACCGAAAGATTTCTCACATCGTCCAGGCTCTTGCGGTAATCCTGATCCAACCTGACCACCAACCCGAAACGTTTCTCCTCATCGAATACCACTCCGGCCTGACTTCCGGCAAAGGCTGCACGAAGGACGCGGTTCACATCCTGAACCGAAAGGCCGTATTGCGCCAGTCGGTCACGGTTGTAGTCGACCTGTACCTGTGCCAGTCCGGTAACTTTCTCCACATTGATATCTTCAACGCCCTCAATTTGTTGAATGATTTTCTCAATCGAAGCCGCTTTCGCCGAAAGTGTATTCAGGTCGTCCCCAAAAATTTTAACGGCAATATCCTGTTTCGAACCTGAGAGCAGTTCGTTGAACCGCATCTGAATGGGCTGCTGGAATTCGAATTTGACGCCCGCCAGCACCACCAGTTTCTCAGCCATCTTTTCGACCAGTTCTTCACGTGTTTTGGCACTCGTCCACTCACTCTTGTCTTTGAGTGTAATGATATAATCCCCTGTCTCCATGGGTGTTGGATCAGTCGGAATTTCTCCGGCCCCGATTTTGCAAACAGTGTGCTTTATTTCGGGAAAATTGCTGAGAAGGATTTTATTGGCCTTTTCAACCATTTGGACGGTGTTGCTCAGCGATCCGCCCTGCAAGGTAATCACACCGGCGGCAAGGTCCCCCTCTTCGAGTTGCGGAATAAATTCGCCACCCAATCTGCTGAACTGGAAAAGACTGAAGAAAAACAGGAGAATAGCAAATGTTGAAACCAACAGCTTCCGCCGTAAGGCAAAAATTATGATCGGTTGAAAAGCTCTATGAAACCAATCCATCAGTCGGTCGGAAAAATTGCGCTTGTGTTCAGTTTTTTTACTGAGAAACAAGGCTGAAACCATGGGAACATAGGTTAGCGATAAGATGGCGGCGCCAAGCAAAGCAAAGGAGACAACCTGTGCCATCGGACGGAACATCTTTCCCTCGATGCCGACAAGCGCCATAATGGGAAGGTAGACGATCAGGATAATGATTTGCCCGAATGTGGCCGAACTCATCATCCTTTTGGCTGAGTCAAACACATTTTCGTCCATCTGTTCCTGCGAAAGCCTGGCAATCCCAGGGTGATGGTGTTTACTCATGGTAATTCGGTGGACCACACTTTCGACTATGATTACCGCTCCATCAACAATCAGTCCGAAGTCGATGGCCCCCAGGCTCATAAGGTTTCCGGAGACCCCAAAAAGGTTCATCATCGACACGGCAAAGAGCATGGCCAAAGGAATGACAGAGGCGACCACCAGTCCGGCACGCAGATTTCCCAAAAGGATCACCAGAATAAATATAACAATCAGCGCACCTTCGATGAGGTTGGTCGAAACGGTACGGATAGCTCGCCCGACCAAATCCGACCGGTTCAGAAAAGGCTCAATCTGAACTCCTTCGGGCATCGAAGTTTGAATGGATTCGATACGGGTCTTCACGTTGTCAATCACTTCGTGCGCATTGGCCCCTTTGAGCATCATCACCACGCCGCCAACGGCTTCGGTGGTATCCACAACAAATGCACCATAGCGGGTGGCGCTTCCATATTGGACAGTTGCCACATCCCTTACCAGGACAGGAATACCGGAGATATTGGATCTGACCACAATTTTTTCGATGTCTTCCAGGTTTTTGACCAATCCAATGCCGCGAATAAAGTAAGCAGTGGGGTTTTTATCGATGTAGGCGCTTCCTGTATTTTCGTTGTTTTTCTCAAGTGCCTGAAAAATGTCAGTCAGGGTAAGGTTCATTCCCCGGAGTCTCTCCGGATTGACGGCTATTTCGTACTGTTTGACGAAACCTCCATAACTGTTGATGTCGGCCACACCTGCGGTACCCAGCATCTCCCTGCGTACGGTCCAGTCCTGGATGGTGCGAAGATCCATCGGGGAATAGCTCTTTTCGAATCCCTTTGCAACGGCCAGCCGGTACTGGTAGATCTCTCCCAAGCCGGAAGAGATGGGAGCAAGCGAAATCTTCGCAAGCCCCGACGGGATTACCTCTTCCGCCTCCTTGAGCCTTTCGCCCAACTGCTGTCTTGCCCAGTAAACATCGACATTATCTTTGAAAACTACCGTAATTACTGACAATCCAAGACGGGAAATGGAACGGAGTTCAACAATATTCGGGATATTGGCGACTGCCACCTCGATTGGGGCAGTAATGAAACTTTCGACCTCCTGAACTGCAAGGGAGGGAGCCGATGAAATAACTAACACCTGGTTATTGGTGATATCAGGAATGGCATCAATGGGCAGTCTGGTCAATGAATAGGTACCCCAACCTATTAAAGCCAATACGAACAACCCTACGATGAATTTATTCCTGATTGAAAAATAGATGATACGCTCTATCATACTGACAATGAATTAATTTAATACATGAGCCGATGACTCAAACAACATAAACAACGGTTCGAAGTCAAATCAGATGGAAACTCTCAGGTATCAGACCAATTGAGGTGGTTGCCAGATTGTCGCGAAAAAGGAGGTGACAAAGGTAGAGTAGTATTCAGAATAGTCGTGCTGACAATACTTCACAAAGGTAAATTGCATGATGGCATCCGTGGTTACCACCGGTGTCGCACAACAATTACAGGTACAGAAGGGAGAACAATGATCGATCCCTGATTCAGATTCATGCTGATCTGTCGTGCCATTTGGCTGCTCCATTTTACACACGGAATGACCCGCAGCTACATGCGAACAGGGGATCGCCGTAAGTACAAGGATGTAGATGGATAATATGGTTACAATCAGTTTCATAGTTCTGATTGCAAATATACAATAAAATAGTATTTGGATTATAAGGAGAAAATTAGATTACTCGGATTCCAGATTTACTTAAGCACCAATAATATTTCTCGCTGAAGACACAAAAGGGAAAAACGCAAAGAAGCGCAAAATTCAAAACAGAATTCTTTGTGTCTTGAAACAAGTCCAGAAAATTGAAGCGGTATACCTATTGTACAGCAGGTTTATATCAAAAAAACGAAATAATTTATTATATTCGTGCCTCTGTCCCGATTTCATTATTTAACCAACATCAAAACAAGTAGTTATGAAAAGTATTTTGTCCCTTCTCATTGTGCTTTTTTCCATGACAGGTTTGTTTGCACAAAATGTTTGTACGGTAAAGATTCTATTTGCCATAAACAAGTCAAACCCGCCAAGTTACACCTTTAAGACTGATCCCCAAACCACAGGGGCCAAATATTCATGGGCTTTCGGCGACAATACTTTTTCGGATTCTCCAAATCCTATCCACACTTTCAGCAAAGGTGGAAGCTATGTGATACATGTTAAGGTCTCAACCGGAAGTGGCAATGATGCCAAAATTTGTTACGGAGAGTTGAGCGCCCAGTTTGAAGGTAGCACAGTGACTACTTCGGTTGTTCCCTGCAAAGTCAGAATAATTGGCACCAGAAGTAGTACCAACCCGCTCGCTTTCTCTTTCAAATCAGATCCGTCTTCAACGGCATCCACAACCAAATATTTTTGGTCCTTTGGCGATGATACCCCAACTTCAGATACCCGGTTGCCCTCACATACTTACAGTAAGGCCGGCACTTATGTGGTTAAAGTAAAGGTTACCAACGGAGCGGGAGCCGATGCCGCGGTTTGTTATGGTGAGTTGAGCCTGAAAGTCGAAGCTACCACTGTAACTCCACCAGTAGCCGCATGTACTGTGAAAATCGTTAGCACAAAAAACAGTACCACCCCAGCCAGCTATACCTTTACAACAGATCCGCAGACTGCTGGAGCCAAATATTACTGGACATTTGGTGACAATACCATATCCGACTCACCAAATCCTTCACACACTTTTAGCAAAGCAGGCACCTATTCGGTAGTTGTTAAGGTTGTTTCGGGAGACAAAACTTGCACCGGAGAGTTGAAAACAACTTTTGATGGTGGCACTTTATCCCCAACCCCCGTGACTTATACCGGCAGAGGGAAAGTGACTAGTCTTTCATCTGTTACAGGTTGTGGTTTGGTGATAACCACCATGGAAAACAATGTGCGGCTTATCCCGGCAAAAATCAGCGTCAATTTCGTGCTCAAGGAGGGACAATATGTTGAATTTACCTATCAGAAGTATGCTGAGAAGATCACAACCTGCAAAGAAGGAATTGATATTATCATTCTAACTATCAAGGAGATCACTACAGCAATCCTACCCAACTGCAAAGGACCAATCAATCTCCTGCTTTTCGATCCGACCAACAATCTGTGTAACGGTAGTGCAACAGTCAAGTTGCTTGATGAGGCAGGGAAAGAGATTACCAACGTGAAATATCTCTGGTCGGATGGCAGAACCGGAAGTTCAGCGGGAACCCTCTGTCCGGGCAAACTCTATACCGTGCAGGCGACCATCGAAAATGTTTGTCAAAAAACAACCTCTTTCACATTGCTGTCCAAACCTCTCTGGCAATCTACATCGGTTGATGGAGTGAATAATTTCACAGTCCTGGCTCCCGTTGATGGCGTTCAGTACGAATGGAATTTTGGCGATGGGGTTACAAAAATTGGTCCAGTGGTGAGTTACAACTTCCAAAAAGACGGTATTTACGATGTACAGTTAAAAGCTCTAAGTATGGATGGTGTTTCTGAAAGTACCAAGCAAGTAGTGGTGATGAAAAGTGTTGCAACAACAGATGTCATCAACAAATCCGAGGTAGATCTTTATCCGAATCCTGCAAAAGAGATCATACGGATTGATTTCAAAAATCCGGCTGAAGGAACCCTGAAAGTTGAAATCAAGAGTCTCTCCGGACGCAGTGTCTACATTGAGCAAATAACCAATGATGGATCCAGCCACGCTGACATCAATATCCAAAATCTAAATGCAGGCATGTATGTTTTGAGAATCTCCAATGACCAGAGGATCATCGGTGAAAGGAAATTCATAAAAGCTAATTGATCAATATCCTCACTCCAATCCCATTGCCCTGACATACCCTTTGTTTTCTGTACAATTTGAGTACTTGCAATTCTCCGGAAAATCGTTCATGATTTTTTGAACCAACTCCTGCCCGGGCCGTGCGCGTCGTATGTCATCAAAGGTATTTCTTGGACTTTAGGTTCGAGTGCAGTGTTCAGCTTCGGCATATCTGCCCCCAAAAAGGGAGCAAATGGCCATCAATTATTTCTCCACCTGCCGGCTCATTTTCCAATCCTAACTACTATCTTGTATGCGATTTAACTACTACTTATACAATTCGCAACTTTATGACCACAATCAATGCCTATAAGAATAGTTTCCTGATAAGGAATTTTCTTTTGCTAATGCTCCTTTTAAGTTCAGGTCTGTTTGCTGCTGCCTCCAAAACTGTTGATCCGGAAGATAAAAATTTTGAAGGAAGAAAGGGATCCCGGTTATACGTCTCCAAACTGGGAGACAACTCGGATGGATCGAATTGGAAGTGTGCTTTCCATTCAATTCAGTCAGCATTGTCAGCTATTCCGGACGAAAAAGGGGGACATGAGATTATTGTCAGACCAGACACTTATGTGGAAGCCAATATCTATCCGGCATTCAAAGGGGCGCAGGATTCTTACAACCTGTTGACAGGAGATGTGGATGGCAAGTTGGGATCGGGTACCACAGGGAGAATCATCATCGATGCCGGTGATCCCGAAATGGGGTTTAAGAGTTACGACTGGTGGGGCACTATTCGCTCTACCTCCAAAGGATGGCGGCCCGAATTTATAGAGCAGACCTTTTCAGGGATCGGCTGGGACCGCTGGATTCTCAGGAACCTTTATACCTCTGGCGGGGATGCCGGATTTTTCTGGGATCTGACCGACAAAAGCGGGGAAGGATTTACCATCGTGGTGGAGGATTGTGTTGGGATTGGCCGTGCTTTTGGCGGAGGAATATGCTATCCTATTGTTCGGCCCAACGAACCAAGTATTTTTCGAAGATGCTATTTTATGGCCCTCGACTGGGTGGGAGATGCAGCTGCGGTACTGGTGGGCGGTTGGGAAACTACCATGCCCGACTCGCCTCATCTGATTATGGAAGATTGCACGCTGGTACACCCCGACAATGCGCTGGCGATGTCGTACGCCAGCAAATGTGTGCGCGTCCGTGCTACAGGGTGCCGCTTTGTGGTGCTGAACTTCACCCAGACCGAGATGGGTGGTAAATCGACCGGAATCATCTGTTCCCAGGGGCACCATGCGGCCGGACGGCTGCACGTTGATCTCGAAGATTGTATTCTTGCAGGATACAGCGTATTTACTACCGGGAAGGATGGTGATGCCACCAGTTACACCGTGAAAGGCAAAGTTCAGGCCTACGTACAATTCCGGCAGTCTGTTCCTGCAGGGTTCGAAAGGATCAATCTTTGGCCGGCAGATTTGTTTGACCGGATAGCCATCCCAAAACCAAAATAATATACTATATTTCTGATTATGAGGAAGATTAATGAAACCTACTCGGCACAGTGAAAAACGTAAATTATACCATTGAAACTCAATTACTCCAACTGACTATAGCGCACAAAGAATTGGTATAAAGGCAATCATATACAGCGTTCCTAATGTGCCTCCCACTATGGTGCGGCTGAATTTCATTGATTTTATTTTGGAACTGTAGGCTTTGTTCCATGCCTCAACATCAACATTTCCAGGAGCCATTGGCACCATGTAAGCGTTGACAGGAAGCATTGCCAAACTTGACATAGCAAGGGTACCAGGCACACCACCAACCACTCCTGCTATCATTCCTCCGGTCACGCTCATACCGCGGTTGTTTCTCTTAAAGTAAAGTTTGGCAACGTATGCTCCGGCTTTTCTACTTTCGGAAGGAGAGAGTTTTTCATTCTCCATTCCAGGTTCTTCCATGCATTTGGACAGCCCGGAAATGTCGATCCAATTTTTACCAGGGGTAAACCTGGATAATTTTCCGCCGGCCAAAATACTCATATCGACAAGCGTTTTCCCTTGTTTGTACAGTGCAAAGATTTCTCTCACAAAATCTGAGGTCTTTTTAACCTTAACCATCTTTTCTGACCCGATAGAATTCATGACCGAGTTCTCTACCCTTTGAAATTGGTCCTTAAAAACTGAGTTCTGCAAAACCTTGGTGATTTTTATCCCGACATGGATCCCTGTTGAGTTCTCTAATTTCACTCCAAGCAAATCCTCGACACACTGAAGGGAATCAAAACTGACTTTCTTGCTAACCTCGACATATTTAGCCAGTTGCTGCAATTTAAATTCCTTCTTCTCGCCATTCTCATAGATAACAGCCAACACTTCCGACAGTGGGATGGTATAGATTTCTCCATTTTGCTCTTTAAATTCCTTGAATTTAATTTCCTGGTCACCAATCTCTATGATCTTTACCTTGAGGATGGTGCTGTCCTTTCTGATAATTTGATCTTGTGCAGAAACAAACTGAGAAAAAAGGCAAAGACAAAACAAAACCAACAATTTTATTGCAAATTTAGGTACAAACAATTTATTAATCAAGATTTTCATGGTATTGGAATATTTCATATATAATTTGTTTTTTAATTGCCACATGGAATACCCAGATATTCATTTTCGGTTGAAGTGAAAATTTTCTCGTGGGTATTTCATTATTCTATTTTACAAACACTTGAATCAATAATAGTTCTCACAATTTAACGTAGGTTAAACCCTCTGCTGTCAATTTATTTCCACTAACTTTCCCTTCAAAAAGCTTGTTTGAGTATGACCCTGTTCCTGAATAGGTTGTACTCATACTAAAAGTAACTGTCGTTCCTTTTATGGTGTATGTCCCAACCACCGATTTGTTCTGATAGTAATTCGTTGGATTACCCCACCACATTTCACACTGGGTAGTGCTTGTAAAGGAAATCGTCCATGCTTGCTGAACATTGTAACTGAGGCCCTCCCATCTCCATTGGGTACCATCCAATACACACGGCTGGCATCCTTCAGTAAGATAAAAACCCGCGATGCCACCAATTCCTTTGTCACACGACAGGCAGGTACACAACAACAAAATTGTCAAAATCTTTTTCATACGTATATAATTTGTTTTTTAATTGTCGTATGGAACCCTCAGAGTAATATACATCTTCTTTTGTGAGCATTTGCTCATGAGGGTTTCATAAGGCTAAATTTGGTTTTTAATACCACAGGAACTTCATGATAAGCCAGTTGTCAAATCCTTCATTATCAGTAAGATTTTCTCATGGTCGTTTAATCGGTAATTATTACTATCACTTCTTTTTAAAATTCCTTGAATGGCATAGATATTCAGCAGTATCTGAAATGCTGCTTTAATGTAGGGAGAAGGCAGCGAAAAATGTAACTTGAGACTCAAATTCAGGTTAGTTCAAATAAAGAGGTTATATCTTTTGCCTCTTTGATCCATTTAAGTCTAAAGGTATTTTAAATAATCGACTCCTGCCATAGCCCCAATGGGCCATATTTGACAAAATTTCGACAAATAAGGTTACTTTTAGGCAAACAATACCGGCACCTATTAATTTTAGTATATGAAGAAAAATTTCATAACTATTTCCTCCCTCTTTTTCTTGCTGTTGCTGATATCCTGGACACAGCAACCTAAAAAGGAGAATCCCTATCATCTTGAAATTGTCTCTAATATGGCCGATTACCAAAAATCAATTTTATCAAACTCTGACAACAGATTGGTTGATCTTGAAAAGGTAATGAATGGCATTGTGCTGGACATCAGGTATGCCACCTCTAATAATTTCACGCATCAGACCATCTATCCGGCTCCGAAGGCATTTTTGCGGAAACCGGTGACCGAAGCCTTGCTGAAAGTTCAGCAAGCGTTAAAAGGCAAAGGAATCGGATTGAAAGTTTATGATGCCTACCGACCCTATGCGGTTACCGTCAAATTCTTCGAGGTCTATCCGGATACCACTTTTGTAGCCTCTCCCAAAACCGGATCCAAACACAACAGGGGCTGCGCGGTCGATTTGACATTGATCGATTCAAAATCACACAACGAGCTTGAAATGCCTACTGCTTTCGATGATTTCACGGAAAAGGCGATGCACAACTACATGAATCTATCCCAAAAGGCCCTACAAAACAGACAGATACTTCGGGATGTTATGTCCAAATATGGATTTATACCTTACGAAAGTGAGTGGTGGCATTATGATTTCAAGGGTTGGAAAAATTACCCGATCATGGATCTATCCTTCGAAGAATTACGTAACAACTAATACTTTGTGATACCTTTGTAGTAATCTTTGAGACCTTTGGGGTGAGATTTTAAACTTTACAGTGAGGGGCACAAATTGATAGACTGTTTAAAATCTGTTTTTTGTCCCGTTAGGGATACAATATCGGTAGAATATGGATTATGATCTAAATTCCGTCCCGTACGGGACGGGATATTTTGCGTTAAATTCTCTTTCTACCGACATTATGTGCCTACGGCACAATCCTGATCAAGTGATTTCCGATGAATAAAATAAGAACTTTATATTTAAACAGTTTCTGAATCAAACACATCTTAAAATGAAAACGTTTTCCCTTATTATCCTGCTGTTATGCTGTTTGACGTGGCAAAGCAAGGCGCAATACAACAATGATCTGATCATCGAACCAATCCTGAAAACGGATACCACCTCTTTGGGACAAAAAATCAATTATCCCAACACAACGAATTCAGAGGTGACGATGCTGAAAATCACCATTCCTCCCGGGAAAACTACCGGTTGGCATAAGCATGACAACCCCGTTTTCGCCTATGTTTTAAAAGGGACACTGACGGTAGAACTTGAAGGCAACAAAGTACTTAAGTTCGCTGAAAACAGTTCCTTTTCTGAAGTAATTCACACGGCTCACCGGGGAATAAACAAAGAGAGCAACGATCTGGTGTTACTGGCCATCTACCTCGGAGAGAAGGGGAAACCACTGTCGGTGAAGATACAAAAGGAATAGTTCGCTTATGCCAAAATAGAACATGTAAAATTATTACACAGAGGAAATGCTTCTATTAATCTGGATTCTAGCATTTATAGGAATTTTTACCCCTGAATAAATTTAAGAGAGAAAAAGAGTTGCACAGAGGAGAAAAATCGCAAGCGATTTTTCAGTGCCGGATCAAGATTTAATTGAATTTAAAGATTAAAAATTTAAGAATTATGAGCAGTTTTGACAATGTTGCCCGCGAATGGGATAAAGATAAGATGCACATGGAGCGCTCAGAAGCCATTGCAGCGGCGCTCGAATCAATGGTTTCACTCAACCCTTCCATGAAGGCGATGGAATTTGGAGCAGGAACCGGCATTTTAAGTTTTTTGTTGAAAGATAAGTTGAAAGAGGTCACCCTGATTGACAGCTCCTCCGAAATGATCAAAGTATGCGAGGAAAAAATTGCCTGGCACAAGGCTACCCATTTTAAGGCGCTTTTTTTGGATCTTGAGCAGGCAGATCACAAACAGAAATATGATCTCATTTATTCGCAAATGGTCCTGCATCATGTTGTCGCAATTGAACCGATGCTGAAGAAATTTTTCGCGCTTTTGAATCTGGGGGGAACCCTTGTAATTGCTGATCTATACACGGAAGATGGATCCTTTCACGGTCCGGAGGTAAAGGTTCATTGGGGTTTCGATCCGGAGGATCTCAAACGATCTGCATCAGGTATTGGCTTCAAAGAGATAGAATTCAAAACCTGTTTTGAAATGAAACGGGAATCAGGAAGAATATACCCGATTTTCTTGCTGGTTACAAAAAAGCTTTAATTCACCTTATATGACAAATCATGGCCGACGAAAGAAAAATTGCTTGCGATTTTTCCCCTCTGTGTTACTCCTTTTCTCTCTAAAAATTATGTAGGAGTAATAAATTTACAGTACGCTGATGCCAGGTCAATAGAAGTATTTCCTCTGTGTAATATTTTTTTAACCACCTACTTGTTCCCCATCCACATACCGCCAAAATAGGGAATCAACCAAAACATCCAGACCATCAGGCTATAGGTGTGGAATTCGATGCGTCGTTTTTCACTCCCTTTTCTGACGACAGCAGTTGCTCAAATAGCATGGGCCAGCATCAGCCAAAGGGCAAGCTGTCCGAAAAGCGTATGCAAATCACTCAGATCAAATGGATTATTCGATAATTTCCCCATCGCAAGGGTGCCAGAAACATCGAAGACAAAACCAGTCCAAAAGGCCATAACGTGCCAACCTTTCAGATAGCTGACCAGCCTTTCGGCCCAAACACCAAGCGAATAGAACAGGAGTGCCAGAGTAATCAGCGAAACAGAGAGCATCATGTAAGTAGTCATTGTGATTTGTATCAGTTAATGAGGTGATCCCATTACTTAAAAGTACAATATTTTGTCTGACACGAATGCAGTTTCCAACCATTTCAAACAACATTCTTGATTTGAATGCTTATCATTGTTGTCTGAATCAAAATCCGGGTTTCACCTTTTTAAACAGTGGGGAAGATGGAACAGTATATGATAGAAGAGATATTATGGAAAGGTTAAAGATTTATCTGTTCCTTTTGATTCTTCTCTCCGCATTTCAATCTTTTGCTCAGCAAAAGTTTACCATCAGCGGCTATTTCAATGCCTGTTCCGTTCGCAAAATAGCGGCAATGGTGAATGAATAGCAATTCAAAGTACCATTCTCCAGCTCTGACGGCTCCTCTGTCTCCCTGGTCAAATAATATGACTTTTACACATAAATACCAGATGTCAAATTAAACTAAAGATGATGTGGACAGTCCATATAAAAACACTCAAAAGTGATTGTTAGAATATAAATTATCACCTCTTACATTGTCCTGAAATTCAGTGAGTTTATAAACCCTAGATTATGAAAAATATCATTCTGTTCAGCATCCTTATCACCTCAATGTCATTGAACGCATTCTCCCAAGGTGATGTTTCTAAAGCAAGATGGGTCTCGTCGGGGATAAATATTGATGGTAACGACAAGGAGTGGGACAAACCACTCAATTTTTATGATGACAACAGCGGTTTGATGTTCGCTATAGGAAATGACAAAGAAAACCTATTGTTGTGCTTCACATTGAAAGACGAGCTGAGGATGAAAAAGCTGATGAGTGCAGGCTGGACTATCGCGTTGTCTTCGAAAGAAAAAAATAAAAAATTTAAGTCAGAGCTGAGTTTCCCCGGTGTGAACGTGATGGGCATGAGAAGAAGCGAAAACAATTTTGAAAAAAAAACTGTCGCAAACAATTTGATTCAAACCTATCTTTTACAACTACCGAAAGTATCCTGCAAAGGATTCAGATCCAACATTACTGATTTGACATTAAACAACAAAGGGAATATCGACATCGGAATTGGCGCCGACAGTATTCAGCACATTGTCTATGAGATAGTCATCCCTTTGAAAGAACTATTTGCCCCTGATTTGATCCATCTTAATGAACTGATTACCATGAATGTCACAGTCAATGCTCTTGAACGCCCTTCTTCAGGTGGAGGATACAATGGAAGACCTTCAGGTATGGGGGGAGGCAGGGCCGGAGGCGGAATGTCAGGTGGAATGGGCGGAGGCAGACGTGGCGGAGGTATGTCGGGTGGAATGAGAGGGGAGAGAAATGGTGGTGAGATGGCTAACCACGGTGGACCAGGCGACAGAAACAGCCTGTTCACCAAAGTATCTTTTAAACAAAAATTCATCCTTTCCGTAAACTAAAATGAAGAGTTCTCCCATAGATGCGGGAGCAATTAAAAACAAATGGGACACAGATGTAACGACCATGAGAAATTCTTTTTCACACAGGTGAATGATTATTGGGAGTTCCATTTGGCAAATGAAAAACAAATTATTATCAAATGAAGTATTGTGGATTAATTGTTGGACTACTCGCATTGTCCTTACTCATTTCTTGTAAAGCGAAAAACAAGGAACAAGGGCCGGCCGAAAAACCTCCTATAGCTGTTGATGTAGTGATCGCCGATTCAGAGAATATCGGCAGTAGCCTGGAAGTCAATGGCAGCGTCCTTTCCAACGAAATGGTGGAACTCCGTCCCGAAGTGAGCGGACGTCTGATCTATCTGAATCTCCCGGATGGCGCCACTGTCAAACAAGGGACGGTTCTTGCCAGGATCAACGATGCCGATCTTCAGGCACAACTGGAACAGCAAAAGATACAGCTGGAACTGGCCACCAAAACACTGAAACGGCTGAGCGACCTGTTGAAGGTGAACGGAGTCAACCAGGCCGATTACGATGCGGCATTAAGTCAGGTAAATACCATCCAGGCCAACATGAAAGTGATCAATGCACAGATTGACAAGACGGTCATAAAGGCTCCCTTCTCAGGCGAAATTGGAATCAGGGTAGTTAGTCTGGGAGCCTACGTCACTCCGCAAACATTAATCGGAAGCCTTCACCAGACTGACAAGGTTAAAATTGATTTTACAGTGCCTGAAACCTTTGCTTCCATTGTTGAAAAAGGGAACAAAGTAACAATACAGTCGGATAGTTTTGCTGAAAGTCTTGATGCAACCATCACTGCCATCGAACCACAGATCAATACAGTATCCAGAAACATAAAAGTAAGGGCTATGCTGACTAAGGGGATTATTCATCCCGGTGCATTTGTGAAGGTCATCCTGGCCCAGAACAGAAGTGGAATCATGGTTCCTTCCAACGCCATTATTCCGGATGCGCTCTCCAACCAGGTTGTGGTTGTCAGGCACAACAAAGCCCTCTTTGTGAATGTCGAGACCGGATTGAGAAATTCCAACCTGGTCGAGCTGACCTCCGGCGTAAATCCCGGCGATTCCATTATCGTGAGCGGGATGTTGTTTGTTCGGCCAAAAGCATCTGTGAAGGTAAAAAGGGTTGTTAACCTGAATGAGAAGATTTGATAACTGATTGGCAATTAAATAGAACGATACTTTAACGTGAAATAGCCATGAGAAAATGATCACACCAACCGGAAATGAATATGTGGGTATTCCATCAGACCATTGAAAAACAAATTATATACTGATGAATATATCAGAACTATCGCTTAAACGACCTGTACTGGCAACGGTAATGAGTTTAACCCTGATTCTCTTCGGAGTAATCGGGTTCAATTTTTTAGGTATCCGCGAGTACCCGGCCATCGATCCTCCTTTGATTTCGGTAAGCACCTCCTACGCAGGAGCCAATGCCGACATCATAGAAAGCCAGATCACCGAACCACTTGAGAAATCGATCAACGGCATCCCCGGCATACGTACCATCACCTCCTCCAGCTCAGTAGGCAACAGCAATATCTCGGTAGAATTTAATCTGAGTACCAACCTCGAAGCTGCCGCCAACGATGTGCGCGACAAAGTGAGTCAGGCTGTGCGGAATTTGCCGCAGGACATTGACGCTCCTCCGGTAGTGAGCAAGGCTGATGCCAACAGCGACTTCATCATCCTGATGGCAGTACAGAGTCCGAGCAAAGGATTGCTGGAGTTGAGCGATTATGCCGAGAATATCCTTCAAAACAAATTTCAGACCATCCCGGAGGTAAGTTCTGTCATGATCATTGGTCAGAAAAGACCTGCCATGCGGCTCTGGATCAATCCTGATAAGCTGAACGCCTACGGAATCACCTTCAACGACATTACTTCTGTTTTAGCCAAGGAAAACATCGAAGCTCCCTCCGGAAAAATTTACGGAAACATGACAGAGCTTACAATCCGTGCTCTTGGAAGGTTGACCACAGAAAAAGATTTCAAGGATCTGATCATCCGCGAAAACAGTGACGGGATTGTCAGGCTGAGCGACCTGGCAAAAGTCGAGCTTGGACCCGAAAATTACGAACAGATGTGGCGACTGAACGGCGTTAGCGGGGTTGGTCTCGCCATTATTCCTCAACCCGGCGCCAACTACATCAACATTTCGGATGAATTCAACAAACGACTGGATGACATCAAGAAATCTCAAAAAGGGGATATCACTTTTACCACGCTGATCGACAATACAAAAAATGTCCGCAAATCGCTGACCGAGGTAAAAGAGACCCTGTTCATCGCCTTCCTGTTGGTCATCATGGTCATCTTCTTCTTCTTCAGAAACTGGATGATTGCTTTGCGGCCACTGGTCGATATCCCGATCTCGCTGATCGCCACCTTCTTCGTGATGTATCTGGCAGGATTCTCGATCAATATCCTCTCTTTGCTGGGTATCATCCTGGCGACGGGACTGGTGGTCGACGATGGGATCGTTGTGACCGAGAATATTTTTAGAAAATTCGAAAATGGCATGCACATTCGGCGGGCCGCGCTGGAGGGCAGCAGGGAGATCTTCTTCGCGGTTATCTCGACCTCTATCACACTGGCTATTGTCTTTTTACCGGTTCTATTTCTTCAGGGATTTGTAGGCAGTTTGTTTCGCGAATTTGCCGTTGTAGTTGCAAGTGCAGTACTTATTTCTGCCTTTGTCTCATTGACCATTACACCGGTCCTGAACGTATATTTAAATAGAAAACATGCCCGCCATGGTATGTTCTACCAAAAAACTGAGCCTTTCTTTCAGGGAATGGAGAATGGATACAAGAATCTGCTTCAGAGATTCATCCACATGAGGTGGATGGCATGGGTCATCGTACTTGCCTGTATTTTAGTAACCTACCTGATTGGAAGAACGCTGCAAAGTGAACTTGCTCCGCTGGAGGACAAAAGCAGTATACGTTTTCAGATCTCCGGACCTGAAGGCGCCAGCTACGGCTACATGACCAAGGCGGGAGAAGAGTTCAGCAACTTCCTGATCGATTCAATCCCTGAAGGCAGTTTCTCCTTTCTGGCACTCCCCGGGTTTGGCGGCACAGGAGTGAATGCCGGCTTTGGCCGGATCGGGTTGGTTCCACCCTCTGAGAGGAAAAGGTCGCAAAGTGATATCGCCAAAAATTTATCTAAAACAGTGATGCGGTTCAACAACCTTCGGATTTTCCCCGTGGAGGAGCAGACCATCTCTGTGGGTTTGAGATCAAGAGGCGCCTTGCCGGTGCAGTATGTGATTCAAAACCTCGACTTTGACAAGTTGAAAGAGGTCATTCCCAAATTTTTGGAAGCAGCCCGAAACGACAAGACCTTCCTGAATGTTGACGTTAACCTGAAGTTTAACAAGCCTGAAGTAGATATTCTTATCGACCGCATCAAGGCCCGCGAACTGGGACTGACTGTATCGGATATTGCCGGAGTTCTTCAGAGCGCCTTTAGCGGACGCAGGTTAGCCTATTTCATCATGAATGGGCGCCAATACCAGGTAATCAGTCAGGTTGGTCTGCGCGATCGCCAGCAACCAACAGACATCTCCAAGTTGTATGTCAGGAATAATCTGGGAAACAACATCGCCTTGTCTGAAGTTTTGAAGATAACTCCCAATGCCAATCCTCCGACCCTATACCACTTCAACAGATACAAATCCGCGACCATTTCCGCGTCACTGGCCGAAGGGAAAACCATAGGGGATGGTGTGATCGCCATGAAGGCCATGGGAGACAAACTGCTGGATGAAAGCTTTCAGTCCTCCCTCATCGGACCTTCGAGAGACTTCTCTGAAAGCTCTTCCAATACCGCTTTTGCCTTCGTTCTGGCTCTCCTCCTGATTTATCTGGTATTAGCTGCTCAGTTCGAAAGTTTCAAGGATCCGTTTATTATCATGATCACTGTACCTCTGGCGATTGCCGGTGCCGTACTTTGTCTCTGGATATTCAATCAGACCCTTAATATCTTTTCCGAAATCGGAATGATTACCCTGATTGGACTCGTTACCAAGAACGGAATCCTGATTGTGGAGTTTGCCAACAAGAAACGGGAAGTCGGGATGAACAAATTCCAGGCGGTTCTGGATGCCTCCACACAACGCTTACGTCCGATCTTAATGACGAGTCTCGCAACATCCCTGGGCGCACTGCCAATAGCGCTCAGTCTGGGCGATGCGGCTTCCAGCCGGGTCCCCCTGGGTATTGTGATCGTTGGTGGCATCGTTTTCTCGCTGATTTTGACCCTGTTCGTGATTCCCGCTATTTACACTTACGTATCCGGGAAGCACAAGACCAGGGAGGAAGTTGACAAGCAGTTTTTGTGAAAAGAGAATTACAGATTAAAGATTACAAATTAAAGATGAAGAAATTATATTTCCTGATTATGCTTGTTTTCCCCGTTTGGGGAATGGCTCAACCGGTACTCACGTTAAAGAATGCGATAGATACGACGCTCAGCAATAGTTTTGATATCCGGATTGCAGGAAACAATGCCGGGATCAACAAAGTCAACAACAGCTACGGTGTTGCCGGAGGATTGCCATCCATCAATGCCAGTGTCTCCGACAACCAATCCGTCACCAATGTGAATCAGAAATTGAACAGTGGCACCGAAATAAAAAAGAGCAGCGCCAACGGGAATACAATGAATTCCAGTGTTACTGCAAGCATGTTACTGTTCAATGGTTTTAAGGTGATCGCTACCAAAGAGCGTCTGAGCAGCCTTCAGAAGCAGAGCGAACTTCAGTTCAATTTACAAATTCAGAACAGCATTGCCACGGTCATGGCAAAATACTACGACATCGTTCGCCAGAAGGAGTATTACAAAATTCTGCAGACCTCGGTGGATGTTTCGCAGAAGAAACTGGACATTATTACCGAAAGGAAAAATGTGGGCATGGCCAACGATGCCGACTATCTGCAGGCGCTGATCGATCTCAACAGTGCGCAGCAACAGCTAAGGTCCCAGCAATTGGTGGTCGACCAGACCAAGATGGACTTGCTGCAACTGATGAGCAAGAAAAAGTATTATCCCTATTTGGTTGATGACAGCATTACCGTTGACCACTCGATCGAGCTGAATTCAATTCTCAGCTTCCTCGAGCAAAATCCGCAATATCTGGCGGCAGAGCAGCAGATTAAAATCAACGAGCAGCTCGTAAAGGAGGTCTCGGCCTTACGATATCCCTCCTTACGGGTCAATACCGGTTACAACCTGAACCGCAGTGAGAGTGATGCCGGACTTACGCTGCTAAACCAGAATTATGGTCCCTATGCAGGCTTAACCATGCAAATACCCATCTACAACGGGAATGCCTATAAAATTCAAAAGGATATTGCGCAATACAACCTCAACAATGCCAGACTGCAGCAGGAAAACCTGCTTAATCTGCTAACTGCAGATGCCATAAAAACATACCAGTCGTACAGCACGACCCTCCAACAACTCGAATCGCAGCTCAAAACGATCGAGTTTTCCCGCAAACTGATTTATGTGGTGATGCAGCGTTTCCAGGTCAACCAGGCCACCATCCTGGATGTCAAAGCGGCCCAATCCAGCTATGAATTAACAGGCTACCAACTGGTTAACCTTAAATTTGCGGCTAAAATTTCGGAGATTGAGTTAAAGAGGTTGATGTACCAACTGGGGAATTGAAAAACTAGCATCGCTCCTCAACAACTTCGTCTGAGAAAGATCCTTTGTAATCTTTCAGTATCTCCTGTACTTCAAGAAAGGAAAAATCAGACACCTGAAGATTATTTTTAACCTCTTCTTCAAAAGTAACCGAAACTTTCACTGGTTTTTCAGTTATTATGGGTTTCTCCAGTTTTAAACGACCATTAAAATAGCTTCCTGCAACAGTAGTCATCTGATAATTTTTTTCAAAGAGATGAATTCTTGAGCCTGGCGGATATCAAAATGAACATGCGTAATTGCAACGGTAAATTGTATGTTGCGGAGCAGATTTCGGAGATTAAATTTTTCAAATATAGCAAAAGGCTAATGCGAGTGCTAATTCTCGCATTAGCACTAAACCCGCTCTGACATATACAATATTAGCAACCGTAGTTTATGCGATTTTAAAATCTCCGTCTAATAATTCCACGTTAAAATTCACCTTCGCTTTTAATGCTCTAAAAACTCGCAAAACTGTCTCAATTGTCACATTTTTTGCATTATTCTCAATTCGTGAAATTTGAGACTTTTGGACTCCAATCATTTCACCTAATTGCGATTGTGTCAAATGTCTTTCTTGGCGGGCTTGTTTTATCATTTCTCCAAGTAAATCAAGACGTAATTCGTATTCGTATTTATCACGTTTGTCAGTCCCAATTTCTCCCAAATGTTTATCTTTTGCCTCGTCCAATGTGTAAATCCTTAATTTATTTTCCATATCTGTTATTTTAATATTTCTGGTCAAAATACTGTTTCATAATAGTTTTTGCTTTTTCAATCTCTGCTTTTGGCATTTTGTCAGTTTTTTTGATTATTCCATGAGTAGCGACAACTAAAGTCTCTGTCTTATTGGTTTTATCCCAAAATGCCAATAACCGATAATATGTTTTTCTGTATTTTGTCCTGAATTCCCAAATCAAATAGTCAAGTTTCTTGAATAATTCAGGGTCATTTACATATTTTGCTTTATCAATATTGTAAAAAATCTTTTCCTTGGACTTTTCATCAATAGTGTCAAGTAAATCCCAAACTTCTCCAAGTAAAATGACATCAAATTTTGGTTTCATTCTTAAATCTTTAATAGTGAGTCCAGACCGACAACCCGATTTTCCTCAACTGATTGAGAAGTCAGCGTTTTCGGAACTTGATAGATGATGTGGCAATATTGCCGTTAGAAATGATTGAAACGCAAAAATGAGCT